>Ga0315279_10011529_pt1 | contig 10207 bp, 5 predicted proteins | sample YL17G06_20_MG_FD_203694 | JGI IMG/M metagenome (GOLD analysis project Ga0315279, IMG submission 203694) | Sediment microbial communities from Yellowstone Lake, YNP, Wyoming, USA - YL17G06_20 | ecosystem: Environmental > Aquatic > Freshwater > Lake > Sediment | place: USA: Wyoming | collected...
CGCCGCCCTCAGCATCATCCCCACCTCCACCGGCGCCGCCCGCGCCGTCACCCTCGTCATCCCCGACCTGAAGGGCAAGCTGCACGGCATGGCCTACCGCGTGCCCACCGCCACCGTATCCGTGGTTGACTTCGTAGCCGATGTCTCGCGGCAGGTGACGGCGGAGGAGGTGAACGAGGCCTTCAAGAAAGCCGCCAGCGGCCCCCTAAAGGGCATTTTGGAGTACGAGGAGGAGCCCCTGGTCAGCATCGACTTCAAGGGCAACCCCGCCAGCTCCATCGTCGATGCTCTGAGCACCATGGTCGTCGACGGCGATATGGTGAAGGTGGTGTCCTGGTACGATAACGAGTGGGGCTACTCGGTGCGCACCGCCGACCTCTGCGCCTTGCTGGCAGAGAAGGGGCTCTAACGGGCGACTCCGCCGGCATGCTGGCGATAGCTACCCGGAATCGGGCGGCTCTACGACCAGGACCCGGGTAAGGCCGGTCAGGTCCGTCACCTCTCTTGTCTGCCAGTCCGGCCGATCTTCCTGCAGTTCTGTCAACAGCACCTGGGCCCAGGGCCCGTCTGTGTCCAGCAGCACCACGCACTGGGCCTTGGCCATCTTGTCTGACGCCTCCCCAGACAATACCTCGTTGTAGCTTAGCAACGTCGGTCGCTCATCCGTGAGGCCGTAGATGCCAAATACATAGCCCAGGGCCTCGCTGTGGATCTCTGACACTATGACGTTCCCGGGGCCGTTCCCCGCGCACGGGCCCTCTGTGACCGCCCTTACGGCTACTGTGAAGACATGCGTGGTATCCAGGTGGGCCGAATCGCTCCAGAAGCGGTGCACGTTGATAGCGAAGACCAGGGGCAGGAGCACCACCAGAGCCACGCCAGTCGCAGCGGGCTTCAGCCTATCTAGTGGCGCCGTGCCCTCCAGGGTGAGCAGGATCCGGTGGACGGCAATCCCGGCGAAGGCTGCCATCGCCGGGAGAACAATGTGCAGCCGGTCAAACACCACCCGGTCGTAGGGCGAAAACAGCCCTGTTGCCGTCAGTGCGACAACGTACCAGACGGCGAGGAAACGGTACGGACGGCTCCCGATCCTGGAGAACACGTAGGCGAGCCCCAACACCGCGAGCACCGCCGAAGCCGCGTCCATCAGCGAGCCCGCCACATAGTGGCCTACGTCCGGGTTGTAGTTGAAAGCGAACAGCGAACGGGGCAAGTTCTCCAGGATCTGTCTGCCTAGTGGTTCCCGAGTCGCATTCACTGAGTGATTGAACATCACTTCCAGGACCTTGACCTTGTCGACGGCGAAGATGGGCAGGGCGACTACCACAAAGCCGATGGCGATGGGTGCTAAGAAGGCCGGTCGCCACCGCCGGTAGCCCATCGTGAGAACGAACAGCGCTAGTATCACAATGCCGGCTTTGGCGGAGCCAAACGTATAGAAGCCAAGGCCGCTGACGGCACCGGCAGCAAAGAGCGCCGTAGCGCTCGAATAGCGCCAGCCGATGAAGAAGAGGGAGAAGGCTGCGACCACCGGGAAAACCGCAACAATCTGGTCATAGCCAGTGTGGGCATATGCGAAGAAATAGTGAGAGGCGGACAGAAACACCGTGGCGAAGACAGCGGGTCGGACGCCGAAGGCAAGGCGCATGAGAACATAGAAAGCCGGGATCACCGCCACAATGGACAGAAGAGAAGCCATCTTCCAGCCGAAGTAATTGACCCCGAAGACCTTCATCACCATCGCATGATAGCCCGAGGTCCCCACCGCGCGGTCGTTGTAGGCTCCCTCCTGACTGAAGAGGTTCCACGTGTGGCCCTGATCTATCTCGCGTGCTACGTTGAAGTGGGCTCCCTCATCCCCTATGAACGCATAGCGCCAGCCGTCCAAATCACGGACGTTGAGTGCAAAGAACGCCCCACACAGGGCCACCACCACCAGCGGTTCCCACCAGTGGAAGCGAAACCTGATTCGCAGGCCCGCTGAGAGGTCCCACCGGACAAAAAGCGCTAACAACCCAATCAGAGAGAGCCCAAAGAGGAGTGGATAGCTCTCCCCATAGCTGCCCGACCAGAGCCTGGCGACCACAAAGCTCCAAAGGGCCGCGCCGCCCACGAACAAACCCAATGACAGCTTGCTCCACCGTCCTTGCCAGAGCGCCGCGAGATTGAATACCGGCCACCGCTCCGGCGCCTCGCTGTTGCGCCTCGCGCGTGTGCTCGCCACAAAAAGCAGGCACGCTACAACGAAGAGCCCGAAAGCTAGAAGCACCGATTGCGGGCGGTGGTAGATGCGGACGAGCTCTTCGTCCAGTCGCGAAAACGGCGACATGAACCCCGGAAGAGGTCGGCCGATGGTGTACTGAGCATAGCTGGCCAGGGCCAGCGCAGAAGCGAGGCCGAAGATGAGTGCTGCCCCGCGCAACGGGGTGTGATCTCCTCCGAGCCAGAGACGGCCAAGAATGGGCGATCGAGGCGCGGGTTTCGCAGTCGTGGAACCCAACTTCGCCAGCCCGAGCGAGCGGGCGAGCCTGTCGCGGACGCGTTGACACTTACCCGACACGCGCGCTACTCCGAACGGTCCCCCATCCCCTGGCCAGACTCGCCGGCTGTGGCCGCGGACGCCTCGGTCTCTGTGCGGCCAACGATCCAGAGACGCACCTGCTGCCAGGTGCGTCTCTGGCGCCAGAGATAGACGGCCGCGACGATCATCGGTGCCAAGTAGAGGAAGGCATGCTGCACCAGGGCGTAGCTGGCGGCCGCATTGCTGCCTACATCGAAGACGTTCTCCATCCCCTTGATGACCACCAGCTCAAAGGTGCCGACGTAGCCCGGGGAGGCGGGCACCAGCATAGCCAGAGAGGTCGTGGCGACGACGAAGGCTGCTGCCTCAAAGCCAACCCGCAGGTCGAACGCCTGTTGCACGATGAACATCACCAACACCGAGGAGAACCAGGAGGCGAAAGACCAGCCCACGCCCCGAGCCAGGACAGCCGGCTTGTTGAGGACGCCAAATCCCTCCATGACCGACTCAGCCGCCTCCCGCAGGCGTATCCGGTAGCGCTCAGGAAGCAGGCGGGCGCCCCAGTCCACCACATCCAGGGCCCAGCGCCGGGCCAGCGACAGCGTGGCCAGCAGCACCCCCAAAACCAGGAAGACGAGGCCGGCCACCAGGGCCGGGGTTGTGGCCCAGGCTGGCGCGTCGATGAAGGGCAGAAGGAGAACTAACATCAAGACCACCGTGAGCACATCCAGCACCCTCTCGACAACGATGGTGGAGAGGGCATGGGCCGTGCTCACCTGCTGGGCCTCACCGATGAGGTAGGCACGCACCAGCTCTCCTACACGCAGGGGCAGGAGGTTGTTCACCGAGTAGCCGACGTTCATGGTGCCCATGAGAGCGCCCACTCGCAGGTCAGTGCGTGGGTGGAAGAGCACACCCCATCGGATGGCCCTGAAGTAGAGGCTGAAGAACATCACGACGGCCGCTGGCAGGAGGAGGAGGTAGTTGGCGTCGCGCAGCGCACTGCCCACCTCCGCCCACTGGAGGCCGCGCAAGGCGAGGAAGAGGGCGCCCAAACTGATCAGGAGCCCTATCCAGAACAGAGGGCCTCTGAGGAACCGCATCGCGTCAGACCAGCCTGGAGTAAGGTGCGTTCATGATAACATAGCGCCTCGATTGCCAAATCCTTGCCGTGGCCTATCGGTAGACCCTAAGGCATTCTCGGCCGCTCGTACGCAGGATCAAACGCTGCCTGCCCTGGCCTCCACCGCGGGTTTCTGTCCCAGCCAGCGACGAAGGTAAGCGTGGCCGGGGCGCCGGAGACCAGTGACGAGGACGAGAGCCTTACGCTGAGGAACTTACGCCGGGCCGTCTGTGCCCAGACACCTTCCTGCAGCCTATTTGCCTTTGACGCAGTAGAGGTTTGTCTTGTCAGCCAGGTCACCGGCGCCCTCGCACGTCTCGCCTGGCCCCGGTGCCGCCTCCAGGAGCGCGTATAAGGTGAAGGAGTTCCCGTCCGAGGCATACCAGTAGCCGTACTCGAAAGGATCCCCGAAGGGGTCAACAAAAGTCTCTTTCCCAAGCTGGGCCTTGAAGCGGCACAGCACATCGTTCTCTTCGTAAACACAGGCGGACTGCACGTTGCTGCTGGTGCTGGGATAGGAGCCGTTTTCCGCCTTGTAGTCGGCCAGGGCCGCAGCCAGACGCGCCAGCTCGCTGCGGCGCTCGGCGTCGCGTTCGGCTGCGCCGGGTGGCGCCGGGGTAGCTTCCGGCGGGCTGATTTCGACGGGTCCGCCGGTGGTCGCGCCGGCTCCGGCTGGCACCAGGAGCACATTGGCGATAACGGTCTCGCTGCCGTCGGGATAGTAGATGTGGTCCAAGGTGGCACCAGGGTATTTCGTGTGCAGGAAGTCGAACGCCTCCTGGTACTGCGGCACGGACTCGATGATGTAGGCAGTGCCGCGGGTCGTCGAAGCGGGGAGCGACAGCACCTCATCGGCGTTGCTGGTGTACGTGTATCGCCACTGAAAGGGGTCTCCCTTGCCGCTATAGCTCAGGTATGTGAGGGCATCACGCGGCCAGTTGCCGGCGACCAAGTGCACCTCGTAGTCGTCGGCGATGGTCTTCACATATCGGCCGACGCGAGTCGTCTCTGGGTAGAACCCCCACTGGACGCGCCGATCAGGACCCAGGTAGCCATTGAACGTGCTGTATGCCGAGAGCGCGAGAACCACGACCAGTCCCAGGCTAGAGTATGGCGCGAAGCGCGGGAAGGCCTGCCGGAGCCAGCGCCAGGCCACAACCAAGAACAGCCCGGCGTAGGCGGTGGCCGGCAACACCGCACCCAGACCTCGGTTACCATTCGGCTCGCTGAGGAAGCCGTTGGTAAGGGAGAGAAGCAGCATTGTCAGCAGCAGGAAGTGCTCCGGGCGCTTGAGCCGGGTGAGGGAGTAGGCCAGCCCCAGGACAAAAAAGACGGAGACGGGCACATCTAGCAAGGGCTCACGTACGAAGAAGTCGTCTCCATGGGCCCGGAAGTTAAAGGTGAGGAGCCCGTCTCCGATGTTCCGCCAGAGCGGCTCCCAACTCCCTGCCTTCTCGATCTGCTCCCCGATCCATAGGGACCGGCTGTGCCCGCTGTAGCTGTCCCAGTTACCACGGATGTACAAGCCCAGGGGAGCGAATGCGACCAACGCTGCCACCCCATAGGCAGCGAATCCCCAGAAGTGGGTGCGAATCAGGTTGCGGTTTCGTATCAGCATGTAAACGAGAAAAACGGCAACACTGAGAGGGATGGTCTTGGCCGCATCGTAGGTGTCCAGGCTCAGCCCCACAGCGACACCAGCCAGCAGGAAGTGCCGAATTCGTTTCGTCTTCAACGCAAGCAGCAGAAAGTAGAACGTCAGCGCTTCGAAGAGTGGGATCAGGATGGTATGCCAGCCCGCCCGGCTGAACGTCATGTGCCAGCCAGAGACGCCAAGCAGCAGGGTCGCTATCAGGGCGACACGGACATCGAACATGCGGCGTATCAGCAGATAGAACACGCCCAGCGTAGCGATACCTATGGAAAGAGAAGCCAACTGGATGGCGAAAGCGGTGGGCCCGACCACTAGCTGAAACCCTGCGATGACGTAGTGGAACATCGTTTCGTGGCCCACGGCTCCACAGCAACTCACAAACGGCGCGTAACCGATGCCCTGAGTAATGCGGATGGCGTAAAGGCCGTTCCAGGCAGCATCGTGGTTCAACCCGGGGGGAATAGCGCCGATCCTGTAGAAGCGAAAGAAGATGCCTACTGCAAGGACCACCGCGAACAGCGCAATCTCGGTCGGGCGCGGGAGAGTGAACTTGTCAGTTTCATCGGTGGCCTCCTCCGACATACCACCGTCCAGGAGAGCGCCTCGCGCCTGCCAGAGGCCGAAGAGGAGGAACGCGACAGCGAACGCCCAATAAACGAGGCCGGTACGCAGTTCGACCTGGTCCACCAGATACCACTGCGCACGAAGCCCCAGCACAACGGCAACGGCCACAGCAACCGTGATCTGGATCTTCCGGGGGATGGGCAACCAGGGGAAACTCTGGAAGGGCAGCGAGAATGTCTTGACAGGCTTCACGTCGTCTCAGGCCGAGTGGAGGTTTCCTGATTCGGGCCCACCACGGACAGCATGATAGCACACGCTCCTGCGCGGCGAGCCTTCCTCACTCCTATCCCACACGCCTCCCGGCCTCACCGTAGAGCGAAGTACTGAGCAGGGATAGTAGTCCATTCGCCGCCCGGCGGCCGCCAGGAAAGCATCACCTGAGCGCTGCCGGTGCTGTTGCTGAAGAAGACCTCAATGTCGTGAGGGCCTGCGGTTAGGGCGACCTCCAGCTCGCTGGTAACGGAGGGGGCACTCACAAGCACCTGCTGCCCATCGATGAGCACCCTGCCGTCACCGATGGTAAAGAGGCGCATGCCGTAGGTGCCTGAAGCAGGCACCAGCAGCTTTCCCTTCCAGTGCGCGCTGAACGGCCCGCTTACTGGTATGTTTGCGTCGCCACCGTAGCGGAAAGCCACGAAGGGGTCCAGACGTTCCCACACAGGCGTCTTCTCAAAGCCGACTCCCGCGTAGAAGGAGGCGCGCAGTCCCCAATACACCGACGGCGACGAGAACAGGTCCGTCGAGGGCACGGGCTCCGTGGTCTTTGCCTTCGGCCGCACCCAGTACAACTGGACCATTCCCTTACCCTGGATGTCGGCCTCGATCTCCATCCGATGTGGCCCCTGAAACAGGAGGGCATGGCCTTCCAGCGTACTGTCTCCTTCGGCGAAGAGCTCCCCGTCCAAGAGAACGCGACCGTGGCCAGGGACGCGCAGGCCTAGCACGTACTCGCCGTAATCAGGCATGGCGATGAACCCGGACCAGCTTGCCCGGAACGGGGGCTCAAAAGGAGCCGTCGTAGACCAATCAGCGCTCACCTCGGACTCCATACGCTGCACGCTTTGCCCACCGCTCCCACTGTACACCGCCGCCACACCCATCAGGGAACGGATGTCGTCGCTGTCCAAGACACTTTCCAAGACCACGGGTCCTCCTCCACCAGGCCCCCGGTGCTCGATGAAGGTGCCTCCCGGATACATGGTCTGCAGACGCCGGAACTGCGCTTCCTCCAGGGCGTCATGGAAGAAGACGGCAGGCTGCAGAACCCGCACCGGGATCTGACTTCCGGTGTCGAAAGCGGCGATGTCGCCGGTATCCGGTCCCGTAAGAAACAAGCGGCTGGGCTCATTGACAAACGTCGTTGAGACGTAGAACTGGGCACCCTCCGTCCTCAACCGGTTGATCTCATGGCCCACGATGGTAGGAGCGGCAGAGTACGAAGACCACACGTCGGGCCGCTTCAGTTGCTTGTGGAAGTAGGTGTCGAAGTTGAGGCGCCCAGCTTGGGCTAGGAAGAAAAGGGCTGCGAGGCCCACCAGAAGACGAGCGGCGTAGCCCACGGGGTCGCCCCGCACGATGCCGCCGACCTCCTGCCAGAAGGAACCCTTGCCGCCCTCCCAGAGATCGGGGGCTCGCCGCCTATCATAGGCAAAGGAAAGAGCAGCCCCCAGGGGCAAGGCAGCCAGCATAGCGACCGCCGGCGTCACCGCCGATGTCCGGAAGGCCTGGGGCGCTCCATCCGACCAGATACCGCCCTGGAGGACCAGAGGCAGCCAGGCCAGCAGAAGGAAGTACTCTGGCCGGCGCGCCTTGGCGGCGCAGATACCGATGCCCAGGACAAAGAAGATGCCGGTGAAGGTATCCAGCATGGGACTTCCCGGAAGGTTGTGACGGCCGTTGGTGTCGCCCCACGAGTTGAACATCAGCACGTGCTGCTTGGTGCCCTTGAGGACAGCCTGGACGGCATCGCCGCGGCTCTTCCCCTTCACGATTGAGACCGTGTTCGGGCGTAACGTGAACTCATCTTGGTGCCGAAGGCCCCAGACTCCCACTGGGGAGTAAACGGCCGCGGCCACGACGCCCACCACCACTATGGCCAGCGCGTGGTCTCGCAGCCTCAGCACCCGCTGCGATAGGGCGGAATGGAGCCAGTAGAGCACCATGACCCCTGGTATGAAGGTGAAGTAGAAGCCTGTGTATGGTCCCAGCCCGGTGAAGATACCGGAGGCCACCAGGTTCCACCGTCCCCGGCCACGCAGACCACGCACCAGGAAATACACGGCCGCCAGGGCCAAGAAGGAGGCCCAAATGTTGCTGACGCCGAAGCGGCTGAAGTTCACGTGCCAGCGCATGACGGCCAGGAAAAAGGTCGCAAGCACCCCCACCCGCGTCCCGAAGAGCTCCCGCGCCAGAAGGAAGACCATAGGAAGCGCCAGCAAGCCCCCGACGGTGCTGACCGTGCGCACCGTGACTATGCCTTCGCCCATGAGCTTTGATGCACCGGCCAGGACATAAAAGTACAGCGAAGGCAGAAAAGAGAAGCCGCCAATGAACACAGGAGGGAAGTGGCCGTGGAGGATGTCGCGGGCGATAAGCCCGTTCTGGGCCTCGTCGAACCAGATGCCGAAAGGCTCCTTAGTCAGCAGGTACAGACGGAACGACAGCCCCAGGCCTAGAGCCACCGCCAGCAGCCAGAAAGAGGCGACACCTTGCCAAAGGACCCGTGGGTACGCCCGGGCCCGGCCCGCACCAGGCCCCTCGCTGGCCGCCTCCCGTCTCCGGGGGTGCCAGCCTAGCGTGGCAGCCACGATGAAGACTGTGGCCACCACCATGTACACCAGGGCACGGCCCAGGCTGCCGCGATCCTCCAGTACCATCTGCCCCTGGTAGGCGACAACGAAAGCGACCGCCCACAGGACCAGCCGCCCCAGCATCAGGACGGTATCGTTAACCGTGAGCCGCCCGCGTGTCACGGCTTCTTGACAGCGAAGAAGAAGCTGCAACCCTCCTCCTTGTCCTCCTCCACAAGGCCGCCCAGTAGCCGGTTCCAGAGCCAGACCACGCCCGGTGGGCGCCACACCCGCCTGCTCCTCCCCAGGAAACTGCCTATTGGGGAAGATAGATCCCCTGGTAAGGCCAAGTCGAAGACCGTGGTCAGCTTCGGCGGAACAGTCTGGCGCGCCTGACGGACGCGGAAGCCCGCCCCCTCCAAGGCCGCCGACCACTCCTCCAGAGGTTTCGACGAGACGTGGTGGAAGAAGCGGTCCACCAGATTCACATACCACCTACCTAGCGAACCAAGGCCCAGCGCCGTCAGGAGCCGAGAGTAGAAAAGCATCTGCCACATCTTAGGGGGAAGGCATCGTGAAGACAAACACCCCACCCGGCCGCAAGACGCGCCAGACCTCCACGATGACCTGCTGAACTTCCTCAATTTGCTCCAAAACGCTCACGCTAACCGTCCTGCTCCCAGCCTATGGTGCCGCGGACTCTGCCCCGTCCCTAGGTCTTCAGACTCCCTATCCGTGAAGCAAACCCAGTCCATGCGGAACCCAGAAGCCGCTCCCCCACGAAGTAGTTCCACACCAAGGCGGGGACTACGGCAACAGCCTGAGCCACAAGGTAGTGCAGCCCCAGGAGCGCCCAGGCAATGGCAAAGGTCCCCAGACTCAAAAGTGACGAAGGCGCCGAGGCAAGCTGAAAGCGAAGGAAGCGCCACAGCACTGGCGGAGGAGCAGACCGGCCCGTGGCCAGGCTCCAGAAGTGCCTCCAGGCGAAGCTGTAGGCCACCGAGATCTCAATGGCGAGGGCTGAGGCGGCGATGGCCGGCAGCCCCCCCAGCTCTCTAAGCACGACGATGGCAGCCATGTTTGCGGCTATGCCGGAAAGGCCGCCGACTGCCAGCCTGTAGAACCTGTCCCGTCGATCGTAGCGAATCCACCAAGTGTTGGCGAAGAACTCTACGGCATCCCTGGGGCGGAGCTTACTCTTCCCTCCTGCCCTCTTCGAGAAAGTGACCGGCACCTCCTGAACGCGAGCCCCCGAGCTGACCGCCTGGTAGAGGAGATATGTGAGAATGGCATAGCCTCGAGGCAGGCCCCCCCCGAGGTCCACACCCCGAAGAACGTCGCTCTTGATCGCCCGAAAGCCATTGGTACAATCGTGGACACGGTAGAGCCCGGCGATGAAGCGAGTTCCCAGGTTCGCCATCGAGGAGACGCCGCGTCGTAGGGTTCCCCACTCAGCGGAGGCATGCCCGCCCTTGACATAGCGCGAGCCGATGACG
>Ga0315279_10011530_pt1 | contig 10206 bp, 5 predicted proteins | sample YL17G06_20_MG_FD_203694 | JGI IMG/M metagenome (GOLD analysis project Ga0315279, IMG submission 203694) | Sediment microbial communities from Yellowstone Lake, YNP, Wyoming, USA - YL17G06_20 | ecosystem: Environmental > Aquatic > Freshwater > Lake > Sediment | place: USA: Wyoming | collected...
GGCGTGCCGCTCGCCGCCATGCCGGATAGTTTTTTCCTTGAACCGGGCGACTACGAAATCCACCGCGTGCTGCGCGCCATCGCTCTCAACACGTCGCTCTCGCGCTTGCGTCCCGCCGACCTCGCCCCCCCGGACGCCTGGCTGGCGGGGCCGGGCGAGTATGTTCGCCGTTTCGACATTTGCCCCGAGGCGCTCTCCGCCACGGAAGCTTTGGCCGAGCGCTGCGTTTTCACCGGGCCGGACACGCGCATGCTCTTCAAGTCCTGGCGCGGGCCGGACGGCCAGGCTGCTCTAGCCGCTTTGCGCGAGGCCGCTTACGCCGGCGCGCAGCAACGGTATGGGGCCGATCTTCCAGAGACCGTAGTGGAACGGCTGGAGTATGAACTGCGCCTGATCGCCGAGAAGAGCTTCGCGGATTATTTCCTGGTCGTCCGCGACATCGTCAACCTCAGTTTGCAGTTTCAAGTTTCAAGTTTCAAGTCAACTGCCCCAGCCGCGGAACCTGAAACTGGAAACTTGAAACCTGAAACCGAGAAGCCGGGCAGGCCGCGCATTTGCGGGCGCGGCTCGGGCGCGGCTTCCCTGGTGGCCTACTGCCTGGGCATCACCAACGTCTGCCCGATCAAGTTCAATCTCTATTTCGAGCGCTTCTTGAACCCCGGGCGCACGGACCCGCCGGACATTGACGTGGACTTCGCCTGGGATGAGCGGGACGCGGTGTTGGCCGCCGTGCTGCAAAAGCACGCGGGCCATGCGGCCATGGTCTGCAACCATGTGCTCTTCCAGCCGCGCATGGCCTTGCGCGAGGTGGCCAAAGTCTTTGGCTTGCCGGACGGCGAGATCACGCGCGTCACGCATCGTCTGCCGTCGTATTTTCAGGATGACGCTTTCGAAGCCGTCCTGAAGGCGCAGGACCGGCGGCTGCCCGAATTGCTGGGCTTGGAACTTCCTCCGCCGTGGCCCGAAATCGTGCGCTTGGCGGAGCGGATCGCAGGAGCGCCGCGCTACCTGTCGGTGCATCCCGGCGGCGTGGTCATCACGTCAGGCCCGCTCGACGCGCACGCGCCGCTTGAGATGGCGGCCAAAGGCGTGCCGATCCTCCAATGGGAGAAGGACGGCGCGGAGACGCGCGGCCTGGTCAAGATTGATCTGCTGGGCAACCGCAGCCTGGGCGTTATCCGCGACACGCTCAAGAATCTGGCGGCCAACGGCATCTCTTTCGACGAACTCCATTGGGAACCGGAGGACGACCCGGACACACAGGCCCTTGTCGCGCGCGGCGAGACGATGGGCTGTTTCTACATCGAAAGCCCGGCCATGCGGCTTCTGCAACGCAAGACCGGCAAGGGCGACTATGCGCATCTCGTGATCCACTCCAGCATCATCCGGCCGGCGGCCAACGAATACATCACCGAATATGTCGCCCGGCTGCGCGGCAAGCCTTGGCGCCCGCTCCACCCACTCCTCGAAGACGTCCTGGCCGAAACCTACGGCATAATGGTCTACCAGGAAGACGTCTCCAAGGCCGCCATGGCTCTGGCCGGCTTCGACCACGTGGCGGCGGACCGCTTGCGTAAGATCCTTTCCAAAAAAGACAAGGAACGTCATCTGCCGGATTTCCAGAGGCGCTTCGAGGCCGGCGCGCGGTCCCGAGGCGTCGGGATTGAAACCATTCGCGCTGTGTGGCGGATGATGATGAGTTTCGCGGGCTACTCGTTCTGCAAACCACATAGCGCCAGTTACGCGCGCGTCTCTTTCCAGGCCGCTTATCTGAAAGCGCACCATGCCGCTGAGTTCATGGCGGCGGTGCTGGGCAACGAAGGCGGCTTCTACAGCACTTTCGCCTATGTCTCCGAAGCGCGCCGCTTGGGTTTGATTGTCCTGCCGCCAGATGTGAACGCCAGCCAGGAGCGCTGGCAAGGTGGCGAGGCGGCGTACGAGAACAGCGTTTCAAGTTTCAGGTTTCAAGTTTCAAGTTGTGCGCGGGCCGCGGTTAACCTGAAACCTGAAACCTCAAACTTGAAACTGCGAGAACAGCGCCGGGCCCTGCGCGCGGGCTTCCAGACCGTCAAGGCGCTCAGCGCCGAAACCGGCCGGCGCATCATCCGCGAGCGCCAGGCGCGGCCTTTTGCCGATTTGCCGGACTTCCTGAATCGCGTGAACCCCGGCCTCGAAGAAGCACGCGCCCTCATCCACGCCGGAGCTTTTGATTCCTTGAATCCCGAAGCCTCGGGAGACCGCGCGGCTTGGCTGTGGGAACTGGCCTGCTGGCGGCAAGGCAAGGGCATTTCAGATTTTGGATTTTCGATTTTCGATTTGAACTGCCAATCCGGGGCAATCGAAAACCGAAAATCGAAAATCGAAAATCTCTTTCCCCCCGGCACGGAACTGGAGCGCTTAAGACAGCAGTTCGCGGTCTTGGGTTTCCTGTGCGACCGGCATCCGATGGTCCTCTTCGCGGAAGCGCTGAAAGGCCAGCGTCTGGTTAAGGCGGCCGAATTGCCTCGCTATGCCGGGCAGCGCATTCAGGCCGCGGGCTGGCCTATTACGGCCAAGCCTGTCAGCACGCGAAAGGGCGAGCCGATGGAGTTCCGCACCTTCGAAGACGAAACCGGCCTGATCGAGACCGTTTTCTTTCCGGAGGCCTACCGCCGCTTCTGCCACCTGACCAACGACGGGCCCTGCCTCCTTGGCGGCAGAGTGGAGGAAGAATTCGGCGCGGTGACACTGACAGTGGACTCGGTGCAGGCCATACGGAGCGTTTCAAGTTTCAAGTTTCAGGTTTCAGGTTAACCGCCGCATCCAAGAAACTTGAAACTTGAAACCTGAAACCTGAAACCACCCGTTCATTCCATGCTCTTGAATTTCTCATAAGCCGCTTTGGCCTCCTCGATGGCTGTGTAAAGCTCGCGGTCCCAGGTCTCCTTGTCGAAGTCCTGGTCCTTTCGCGCCTCCCACTTCTCACGCCAGGTGGCCTGGCCTTTGACCAGGCTATCGCGCGCGGCCCTAATGTGCTTCCATAACGCTTCGGCTTCGGGATCTTTCAGCTCTTCCCGCAGCGTCTTCAGTTCGGGATTATCCAGGAAACTCGGGACGTGCTCCCAACCACCACGGAACAGCTCAACGAACTGGGGATAGGTGATGCCTTCGCTGATCTTCTTCTCGATGCGCGAAAGTTCGTCGAGCGCGGTCTTGCCGAGGTCGCGGCATTCGGTGCGCAGCGCGTCGCGCCGCTTGTTGAGTTCCTTGCGCCTGGCCCGCTCTCCCGCTGCGCGGGACTCCTGTCTTTGTTTCTCGGCTTCCTGCGCCGCTGCTTCCGCGCGGCGTTTTTCCTCGGCGGCGCGTTCCGCGGCGAGCCGGGACTCCTCGGCTTTGCGCTGCGCCTCGGCCGCGTTCGTTTCTTCCTCCTTCTTGGCTGTGGCTTGCTGTTGCTCCTCCACGGGGCGCTTCTGTTCCGCCTCGGTTTTCCTAGCTTCGGCGCCCCTTTTCTTTTGCTCCGCTTCCGGCTTCGTCTGCTCATCAAATTCCTTCAGCCGGCGCTCTTCCTCGGCAGCCGCGAGCTTGGCGGCCAGCTTCGTCCTTTGCTCCTTGGCGCTCCGGGCCTCGCTGTCAACCACCGCGTCTCCCGCGCCGCCGCTTTCGGCCAGGACGACAATCTTGCCAAATTCCTCGTAGGCGCCTCTCCAGTCCTCGCTCTTCAATCTGGCCTCACCCGCGTCGCGCAGGGCGCTGACCGTTTCCCGGTTCATCAGGTCCCGCTGAGAGGGACCGAACAGGCCTTGGTACACAGAGCGGCCGACGAGGCAGATCAGCAGCAGCGCGAGCGCCAGGGCTGCGAACTTGCCGAAGCGGAAGAGTCTGCCCAGGAAACGCGCGTCCTCTTCGGCCTGCAGCTTCTGCTCCTCAAAAACCTTCTGCGCGGCCTGGGCGCTCGGACTCAGCGGCATCTCACCCCGGCTGACAGGCTCCAGTTCAGCCAGCAGCGCGGCGCAATCGCGGTAGCGCTCCGGCGGATCCTTGGCCATCATCTTCTGAATGATGAAATAGAGCGCGTCCGGAATCTCGGGCCGCAAGCGCTGCGGGTTGGGAACTTTCTCGGTTATGTGCTTGATGATGATATTGGCCGGCGTTTCACCATCGAATGGCGGGCGGCCTGTGAGCATGTGGTAGAACGTGGCGCCCAGCGAATAGATGTCCGCGCGGCCATCCAGGTTCTTGAGGCCCTGGGACTGTTCGGGCGGGACGTAGTACGGCGTGCCCAGGACGCTGCCATCAATGGTGTGGAAGGACTGGTTGCTGTCCAGAATGTTCTTGGACAAACCCATGTCCAGGATTTTGACCAGGCCCGCGCTGGAAAGGTAAATGTTCGCCGGTTTGATATCGCGATGGATGAACCCTTGCTGGTGAGCGTACTGCAAGCCGGTGGCGACCTGGAGCACTATGTTGACTGCCTTCTGCCACGGCACAAACCCGTCGCGCTTGATGAGCCGCTCCAGGGCTTCGCCATCGCAGTACTCCATGACGTAGTAGTGCGCGCCTCCCTCGATGCCCACGGCGCTTTCGCGGGCACCGAAGCTGCTGACGATATTGGGGTGTTTGAGCTTGCTGACAGCCTTGGCTTCACGCTGGAAACGCGCCAAAAACTCAAGGCTGCTCAAGTGTTGCTTGTACAAGACCTTTACAGCCACCTGGGTCTTGCTTGGAGAGGAAGTGTCTTCGGCCAGGAAGACCGTGCCCATGGCGCCGCCGCCCAGCTTCTTGAGCAGCTTATAAACGTCAATAGAGACGTTCACTGCGGGCTCATTGGCAGTATTGACTGGTGTCACTCCATCCGGCACGATGCTTCCCTCTCTTATTCAATATAGCGCAGAATAAGCTCATAGCCACTAGATTGCGGCGGCAGACATTTTAGATTTGCGATTTGCGATTGCACGGACGGCGAAGTTCAAATCGAAAATTGAAAATCTAAAATCTAAAATCCCTTTCCTTCCCAAACTTCCTGCGGTAGGCATCCAGGATGCTGATGGCAGGCTCCCAGCCAAAGTGTTCCTTGGCCTTGCTGCAAAGCAGCGGACTGGCGTAGGCCGGCCAGTCCGCGGGGAGCGCGGGGTAGTCCGGGTTGTGCTTCTCAAGGCGCTCGCGCAGGGGCACGGAACTGAAGATGTCCTTGGCCGTGAAGTGGTACGCCTCGCATCCAGGACGCGGGTTCTCGACGGCCAGAGCGAAAGCCCGCGCGGCATCCGCGGCGTGCAGGTACGTGGAAAGGTCGCTCACTTTCCCTGTGGCCCGCCGCAGCCATATCCAAAAATGGTCCTCATTTATGTCCTTGATGTCCCAGTCCCACACCGCCGGGAACCTGAAGATGGCAATGGAAGTATTGCGGTACTGCGCCAGGAAGCGGGCGTAGCCTTCGTTGGCCACCTTGCTCATGGCATAGGCATTCTGAGGCTGCAGCGGATGAGTTTCATCGAAGGGCACGCGCAGCGGCGGAACGAGCGGATCGCCGAAGCACCCATAGACTTGGCAGGTGCTGGTATAAATGACGCGCTGGAGCTTCAGGTCGGCGGCCGTTTGGAGCACCACGGAACCGGCCTGAGTGTTATGAGCGTAGATCTCTTCGGGTGGCCGCGACCCGCCCATGCCGGGGATTTCGCCCAAGTGGCAGACGGCATCCACTTGTTCGAGCAGGGGTTGGACCTGCTCGCGCTTCCGCAGGTCCACAAAACACAGCCTGGCGCTGGGTTCCCGGGGCTGGATGCGGTCCAGGTTGACTACGGAGTGGCCGCGCGCCACAAGAAGTTTTACTACGTGGCGGCCGATGCGTCCGCTGCCGCCCGTGACGGCGATGCGCAGCGGCTTGGCGGCCTTTTCCTCAGCACGCTCGGGTTCCGTTGCACTGGGCTGACTCATTGCCGGATTCCTTGCTCCTCGTTAAACGACAGTGGGTGGTGGTTGGTGGGTCGTGAACCACTACCCACCATCCACCTTTGCCGGCGGAGCGACCTGTTCCGCCGGCTGTGCCGCATGCGGTGCTTCAGTGCTTTTGGCTGCTCCTGGCTGGCCTTCCTCGAACTTCTCGCAGATGGCATCCGCCGCGGCCAGGATGGCGTCAATGCGGCGGGCTATCTCGGTCTCCTCGGCGTCCAGTTCCTCAACATCTTCCGGGCGCACCAGTCCTTTGAAATGCGGCCGGGGCGGAGCGCGCTTCTTCAGCCAAGGCAGGTTTTGCCCTTGTGCCTGGGCCTGCGCCGCAAGCGCCGCGTCCTGTTCCGCCTTGGCCCTGATGGCCGCTTCGGCAACGGCCTCGGCGGCGGCGGCTTCTTCACGGCTTTGCGCTTCCCGCGCGGCCTCGTCTTGCACTTCGACGCCGAACGGCCCGTAGTCCTGTTGCTGGAGCAGGCGCACGGCGCGGCGCCGAACCAGTTCCAGCAGCGCCACGAAGGTGGCGGCCATGTCCGCGCGGCTGCCGGGGTCAACGACCAGCTCCAGAAAATGAGCGAAAGGCCGGATTGCGAGCGCGGCCTCAATGCGCACGACCTTCTGTTCCAGGGTCTCCTTGTTGGCCACGATGCTCTTCGGCGCCTGGGCCAGAATCGCTTTGAGGATGCGTTCGTACGCGGCAAAGAGCGCGTACAGGTCCACCTCCACCAGGGCCTCGTGCGCACGCGCGCGGTCCAATTCCACGTTGGCCTCATCGGGCGCATCAGGCACATCGCCGAAGAGGCCGCGCGGGCGGCAGCCTTGCCAGTTCTCCTGGAGTTGCTCCAGGGCGCGGGCCTGGTCCTTGAGCCGGCGGTATTCGAGGAGTTGGCGCACCAATTCGCTGCGCGGGTCCTCTATGATCTCCTCGCCCTCTGCGCCCTGCTCCTGGGCCGGCAGCAGTTCGCGGCTCTTGATCTCCATCAGCGTCGCGGCCATGACCAGGAACTCGCCCGCAAGTTGCAGGTCCCATGGCCCGGCCTGGTCCAGGAACTTCAGGTACTGCTCCAGTATCCTGGCGATGGGGATGGCCGTGATCTCGATCTCATTTTCCTTGATGAGGTAGAGCAGCAGATCGAGCGGGCCTTGGAAGCTCTCCAGCCGCGCCGAGAAACCCTCATAACCGCGCACAGCGCTGCGGGCCTCAGGCTGTGGCGCAGGCTGTCCAGCCTGCGAGGATAATGGCAGGCTAACAGCCTGCTCCACGGCCGGAGCGGGGGGAGCAGGGCGGGCCGCGGATGCAGCCGCGCCGCTGGGCTTGGCGGTTGTTGGTTCCATCACGAGAGGCAGGATAAGGCGCACTCAAGAGCCGGTCAATAAGAAGTAAAAGGTCAGAACCATGCACCGCGCATGGAATGCGAACTTCGGACTTTTGTAACCGTTCAGCCTCCCAAAGGCCGGAGAGTCCGTGTCAGTCCGTGTCAGTCCGTGTTCGTCAGTGCTCGTCGGCCTCCCCCACTGAACGGTTACGGACTTTTGACTTTTTACTTTTGCCTTTTTGCTTCCTACGTATGATGGCGGACCAGCGCTTCAGAAAGGGAGCAGTTGGGCTGCAGGCTCCTGGCTCTTGGCTCTTGGATACTACGAGGGGCGGCAATGCCAAGAGCCAAGAGCTAAGACCCAAGAGCCAAAAGGATCCATGTACAATCACATCGCAGGAACGCTTGATTCGAAAACGCCCAGCGGAGTGGTCGTGGACGCCGGCGGCGTGGGATACCTGTTGCGCATCCCATTCTCCACGGCCTCGGCGCTGCCCAGTGTCGGCCAGCGGGTCAAGCTCTTCGCCTATCTCCACGTTACCGACGACGCTCTGGCCCTGTATGGCTTCGCTACGGAAGAGGAACGCGAGTTCTTCATCCAATTGATGACGGTCAACGGCGTGGGGCCGAAGCTGGCGCTGGCAGTGCTCTCCGGCGGGCGGGTACAGGACATCAAGCAGGCCATCCGCCTGGGCGACTACGCCACTTTGAAGCGCATCAAAGGGGTGGGGGAAAGCACCGCGAAGAAAATCGTCCTCGAACTGGGGAAGATACTCATCCACCAGGCCGAAGGCGCTGCCGGCCAAGCCGCCGGAGCGCTCGCGCCGCGAAAACCAGGCGGCCCCGTTGTGGCGCCGGGCCTGGACGCGGAAACGGACCTGGCGGTCAGGGCCGTAATGCAGTTGCAGGAAGTGCCGCCGGATGTGGCCTTGCAGGCCGTGCAACGGGCCTTCTCCGAGTTGTCCGCGGCAAGCAGCCAGAGACCGGTCGTGCAGGATGTGATCCAGCGCGCCCTGAGGTACGCGGGATGACAAAGGAATGGTTTCAAGTTTCAAGTTTTTGGTTTCAAGTTTTCCCCTTGCCAAACCAAAGTGAAACCTGAAACATGAAACCTGAAACATGAAACCAGCACCGAAAGACCGCCCTGCCGCTGCACACGCCATGTCCGACGAGGACGCCGTCGAGGTCACGTTGCGCCCGCAGCGTTTCAGGGACTTCATCGGGCAGGAGCGGGTCAAGGAGAACCTGCAGGTCTACGTTAAGGCGGCGCTCAAGCGCGACGCGGCGCTCGACCACGTCCTGCTGTCCGGGCCGCCCGGCCTGGGCAAGACCACTCTGGCGCGCATCATCGCCAATGAACTGGGCGTCGGCTTTCAGGGCTCGTCGGCGCCCGCGCTCAAACGTCCCGGCGACCTGGTGGGCCTGCTCACGGCGCTGCCGGAACGCACGGTACTCTTCATTGACGAAGTCCACCGCCTGCCCGCGGCGTTTGAGGAGTACCTGTATTCGGCGATGGAGGACTTCTTCATTGATGTGCCCGTGGACCAGGGGCCGTCGGCGCGGTCCGTAAGGTTCAATCTCAAGCCCTTCACGCTTATCGGCGCCACCACGCGCGACGGCCTGCTCAGCCGCCCCTTTCAAGACCGCTTCGGCATCCCCCAGAAACTCACCTTCTATACCTCGGAGGAACTGACGCGCATCGTCACGCGGTCGGCCGCCATACTGGACACCCGGATCGAGTCCACGGCGGCGAGCGAGATTGCCTTGCGCGCGCGCAAAACTCCGCGCATTGCCAACCGCCTGCTGCGCCGCTTGCGCGATTGGGCGGACGTGGAAGGCGACGGCACGGTGACGCACTCGATCGCCTGCAAAGGGCTGGAACGCGAAGGAGTTGACGCCGCCGGCCTGGACGGCATGGACCGCAAGATCCTCAACGCGATCGCGGCTCATCTCGGCCTGCCCGTCGGCGTCAAGACGCTGGCCGTCATGGTGGGCGAGGAGGAAGACACGGTTGAGGACGTCTACGAACCGTTCCTGATCCAGGAAGGTTACATCTTGAAAACGCCCCGCGGGCGCATCCTGGCCCCGAAGGGCTATGAGCACCTGGGGCTCAAGGCGCCGAAGACGGGCCCACGACCCGCAGAGGAGGACCAAGCAGCCCTGTTCTAGGTTCTTAATACAGTGTGCGAAATGTCTGAACCATCTTCTCACTCTGTGTTCTCTGCGCCCTCTGCTCCGAAAATACACCATGGCCGCGTCCACTCAGTCCACTTCGTCCACGGTGTCCACTTCGTCCACCGTGTCCACCGCGCCAGGTCCAACCATTTTTCATCATCTCTGGGTGAGGCCATGCCTCATCGTGACTGTGGTGAATAGTTCAGGCTAAGAGTTGCGTGACCAAATCGAAAATCGAAAATCAAAAATCGAAAATCGGTTTCCTAGTCCCGCCTGCTGCTTAGGGCCGCCTTCTCCAATCTCAGATAGATGGAGCGGATGACGTACATCGCGCCGCCAAAGGTAAGTATTCCGCCAGCCAGGTTAGACGCCAGGGCCGTCCACTCCGACAGCCCCCAAGTGCGGCCCGGATCCTTGAGGTGCGCCCTGGCGGCTTCCGAGTACTCAACGAACTCAATGTTCTTGGCGTGGCGCAGGTACACCGATAGGCCCCAGACCGCGAGTGTCAGGAAGAGCGTGCCCATGACCAGTGGTCCCAGGTTTGGCGGCGCGGCGAGGCGCTTCAACCCAATGGAAAAGCCCAAGCCAAGCAACACTCCGAGCACCGCGCCTTCAACGAGGACGAACGGCGTAGTATAGCCCGCGCTGTACAGGAAAGCGCGGAGGGCCACGAGTATGGCGGGATACAGGATGCCCAGGGCCAGCCCCAGGATCCAGTGCCCTGCGGTTCCCGGCGCCCCTTCCTCAAGCTCTGCGCCGGCCTGGACAGCAACGGCCGCGCTTTTCGCCTTGG
>Ga0315279_10011531_pt1 | contig 10205 bp, 7 predicted proteins | sample YL17G06_20_MG_FD_203694 | JGI IMG/M metagenome (GOLD analysis project Ga0315279, IMG submission 203694) | Sediment microbial communities from Yellowstone Lake, YNP, Wyoming, USA - YL17G06_20 | ecosystem: Environmental > Aquatic > Freshwater > Lake > Sediment | place: USA: Wyoming | collected...
TCTTGCCCGCCGCGCAGGCCAGCGGGGACTTCCTGCGGTGGGCGAGACTGCCCACCGCGCAGCACTCCCCGGAATCAGCCGAATTCACACGAGGTTGTTTACGTGACGCACCGCCAACGCATGGTCTTGACCTTTGTCGCCACGTCCCTCGTGGCGGCAAGTATCATTGCGTTGGCCGCCCGCGCTGCCCCTGCCGCCATTCCCAAGCCCGCCGACATGGCGGTCGACATCATCGTTTCGGGGCGCACCACCACCGCCCGAAACGTCGAAGTCGTCGGCACCGGCGACGAGGTTCCCGACACGTTCGCCTCCACGACCGTCCGGAACACGCCCGGTTTTGCGTGGTGGGTCAGCCGGCATTATGCCCTCAAGACCGACTGGCCCGAGGACCGGGCGCGGTTCTACCTGATGCTCCTGGAGATGGCCTACCCCCACTACGTCGAACTCTTCGGCCGCGAGATTCCCGGCATCGACCGGAAGCGCATGGCCGTCTGCTACGGCTCCAGTGCCGAGCAACTGAGGGCGGCCCTCAGGTCCGACGGCATTTCGTGGGCCATCAGCGCCGGCGGCATCACGTTCGAAGGCCTCAGCGCCTCGTACATGTACCCCAGCGGGTCGCTTCAGTACCACCAGCGGTATATCCTCCTCCACGAGTGCACACATCTATACCAGATGTGCCTGAACGGCACCTGCTGCACGGCCCCCGAGTGGTTCGGCGAGGGCCTCGCCGACGCCTTGGCAAGCCACGTCTGCGACCTGGCGGCGCGGCGGCTGACCGTCCACGTCATGGATAAGCCCACTACCCACGACTATTTCGACGAGGCCGTCGAGGCCCTGGCCCGCAGGCCCACGACGGCCCAGGAGATTCACGACCGGGGCGGCCAGACGCGCGGCCTTTCGTTCCTGCTGGCCCAGTTCTTCCTCACGGACCCCGACCGCGTTCAGAAGATCCGCCTGTACCGCGACGAGATGTTCCGCCTCGGCCGCCAGAACAACAAGGCCGAGTCAGAGCGGCTCATCCAGGAACTCTTCGGCCCGTGGGACAAGGTCAACGACGAGTTCCGCGCGTGGACCTCCTCGCTACGCAACACCTTCCACTACGCCGAGTGGGGCTGGGAACAGGACGCAGACACGCTCTGGTCCTACGGGTTCGCCAGGCACGGCAGACTCTCGGAGACCGACGTGTACCTGCCGCCAGGCGAGAGACCCGCTTACCATCCTCTGCGCATGGATTACCCGCTCCAGCCCATGTCGCCGCTGGCCGGGCCGGTGGCGCGCGGCACGGCGGAGCCGTCGGTGGGCGCACAGGTCGATTTCTCGCGCAACCCCGGCTGCGGGCGCGCGGGCATCGGCCTGGGCCTTGTCGCCCTGCCCTATTCGGCGCCGATCCCCGCCAGCCTTCTCTTCACGGACGAAGCCGGAAAGAAGCCGGGCATCAAGGTCACCGCCTACCGCCTTGAGAAGATCCTCGGCGATGGCCAGCGGCCAGACGACGTGAAGAACGGGCCGCGCCTGGGCCAAACCACCGACCCGGGCCTGGCGCTCGAACTGCCCGGCTCAATCACGCGGGGCCTCAAGAACAATTTTGCCATCGAGTGGGAAGGCTGGCTCCGCGCCGAGAAGGAAGCCTTCTACAACTTTTCCCTCACCAGCGACGACGGCAGTTGGCTCTGGATCGACGGCAACCTCATCGTAGACAACGGCGGGACGCACAATGCGCTGACCGTGAGCGACACGGCCAGGCTTGCGGCAGGGATGCACCGGATCCACGCGCGCTATTTCCAGGCCGAGGGGGAGCACGCCTTCGAGGCCAGCATGATGGTCGGCCCCCGGCCGGGGTGCCTCAAAATCCTTATCGATGCCGAGACCAACCTCGTCATCGACGGCACCGACCTCGGCATGGAGAAGAAGGCCGCGCCGATTCCGCAGAACCTCCGCGACGCCATGGCCGCCGACGGGCACCGCGTCGGCCTGACCGCCCGGGTCCTCAAGGATGCCCTCGAGGTCGCGCTTCGGGCCCGCGACCCCAAGGCGGCGGCCCCCGCCGAGTTCAAGGCCTCCGCGGCGCTGGGCGCGGCAGAGCGCGCCAGGCTCCTGGCCGGGCCGATGGCGATCCTCGCGCGCGACGGGTATCACGGCGTGACGCCCTACTTCGACGATTGCCGCCGGCCCGAACCCGACCTGAACGTTCCCGCGCCGCCGAACCGCTCGCGCAATCCCGGCGACCGCCAACTCGAGGCGCTGTACCGGGCCGCCTGGCGGCTCAAGGACAAGACGCCGCCGTCGCTTGCCGCGCTGAAGGCGCGGATGCTCGCCGCCGTCGACAAAGGTCCCGAGGCCCAGAGGGCGGGCCTGGCGGCCTTCGAGAAACTGCTCGCGGGCGTCTTGAGAGCCATCGAGACCTGCGATGCGCCCGCCGACGCCAAGTCGTTGGCTGTCAGGGACTTACAGCCATTTGCTTTGCCAGCCGACAAGCCGTGAGCGCTCGCTGTTTCTCCTTTCGCTGTTCATTTCACACTCCGCATTATGCATTTCACATTTGAATCACCGCGCCGCGCCACGTCGAGGATCCGCCATGGCGGACGGGGCCGCTGAATGCGCCTGGCTGTGCCGTTTTGCAGTTACTCAGTCACTCTGCCTGTTGTTCGTTCAAACCTTGCCGCCCCGATGGCCGATGTATAGGATAGTGCGCCCCGCGTGGGGCCAGCCCCAAGGAGCCGCGATGGCCAAGAAGTGCTTCGTTCTCGACACGAGCGTCCTCTTGTACGACCCGGCCGCCCTGACGGGCTTTGCCGATAACGAGGTCGTGCTGCCTTTTCAGGTCATCGAGGAACTCGACAGGTTCAAGAAGGGGTCCGACGACACGGGCCAGCACGCCCGCCAGATCATCCGCTTCCTGGACCGCCTGCGCGCCAAGGGGCGCCTGGTCGACGGCGTCCCGGTCGAGGAAACGGGCGGAACCGTCCGCGTGGTCCTCGACGACGACGTGCCGCCGCACGCGAACCTGCACCGCGAGGACCCCGACGACCGCATCATCGGCGTCGCGTACCGGCTGACGCAGGAGGGCAAGCCCACCATCTTCATCTCGAAGGATATCAACGCCCGTATCAAGAGCGATGCCCTCGGCATCAACACGCAGGACTACGAGAAGCACAAGGTGGACTTCAGCCACATCTACCTGGGGTACCGCGAGATGGAGTCCCCGCGGCCCACGCTGGAGCACCTCGAGCGCGACAGAGCCATCGAGCCGCCCGCCGATGACCTCTACCCCAACGAGTTCGTCATCCTGACGGACGCCGCGGACCAGAAGCACACGGTCATCGGGCGGTACGACGCGCGCCAGAAGCGGCTCGTGGCCCTGCGCTACGGCGACAAGACCTACCAGAACGTCTCGGCCCGCAACCCGCAGCAGCAGATGGCGATGGAACTCCTGATGCTCGACTCGGTGCCGCTGGTCACCCTCCTGGGGCCGGCCGGCACCGGAAAGACCCTCCTGGCTGTGGCCTGCGGCATGCAGAAGGTGCTGGCCGAGAAGAAGTACGAGAAACTCCTCGTGACGCGGCCGATCATCCCCTTCGGGCAGGACCTCGGGTATCTGCCCGGCCCGAAAGAGGAGAAACTCCATCACTGGATGCAGCCCATCTTCGACAACCTCGCCTACATCCTGCGCACCAAGAAGACCGGCGGCAACGGCGGCATGGACGAACGCATCCAGAACCTCATCGATTCCGGGGCGCTCGAACTCGAGGCACTCACCTACATCCGCGGCCGGAGCATCCCCGACCAGTTCATCATTGTCGATGAGGCCCAGAACCTGACGCCGCGCGAGATCAAGACCGTCGCCAGCCGCGTCGGCGAAGATTCCAAACTCGTCCTCACGGGCGACCCGTGGCAGATCGACAACCCGTACCTCGACTCCTCGTCCAACGGCCTCGCCTACGCCGCCGAGCGCATGAAGGGCCTGGAACTGGCGGGCCACGTGATGCTCAAAACCTCGGAACGCAGCGCGCTGGCTAGCCTGGCAGCGCAAAGACTGTGACGGCGGGAACCAGGACCCGGGACCGGGGAACCGGGAGAGGAAAACTGCAAGGAACGAGACCACAACTTGGGCAGCGCGGGACGTCGTTTCTGCCAGGTCCCTGGTCCCAGGTCCCGCCTTTAGAGAGGTGACGCGATGGCCGAAATCATTAACATCCAGGAATTCATGCGAATGGACGTGCGGGTCGGCAAGGTGGTGGAGGTTCGGGACCACCCGAACGCCGCCAAACTGTACATCCTCGACGTCGACCTCGGCCCCGAACTGGGCAAGCGGCAACTCGTGGCGGGCCTCAAGCCTTACATGCTGCCCGAGGCGCTCAAAGACACCCTCATCATCGTCGTCACGAACCTGGAGCCGGCGGTGCTGCGCGGCGAGAGGTCCGACGGCATGCTCCTGGCCGCCCAGGAAGGCGATAAGGTGGTGCCGCTGACTGTGGCCTCGCCGCTCGCGCCGGGGTCCAAGGTCCGCTAGGGCGGCCGCGACGCCAGCCGCACGGTGGGCAGTCCTGCCCACCGCGCCCGATCGCCTGACCCCCGCGGCGTGCAGGACTGCCTGCCGCGCAGTCCTTTCATACAGGTGCCTCTTGGACGGCATCCGCCAGAACCCCAACGACATCGCCATGATCCGGCCCGACCTGGCCGGCCTGGTACGGCCGCAAGCCCCCGACGGCTACACGCTTCGCCCGTTTCATACCGGCGAAGAAGCGGCCTGGGCTGACCTGCTGGCGGCCACGTTCCCCGAGATGCCCGAGCCGCAGAGCATTCCGCGCAAAGAGTTCCTCCGGGCTTCGATCTGGCAGCCGGGGCGGATCTTCTTCGCCTGCAAGGACAACGTGCCGGTGGCCTGCGCCACCGCCTGGGAACATGCACATATCTGGGGTCCAAAGAGCGGGATCGTGCACTGGGTGGCGACGCATCCGGACCACCGCGGCCGCGGCCTGGCCCGCGCAGTGGTTCTGGCCGCCATGAACTGGATGAGGACAACCGGCTACGAGAGTGCCATCCTCGTCACGCAGATCCAGCGGCTGCCCGCCATCCGGCTTTACCTCGGCCTGGGCTTTCGCCCGCACCTGGCGGCATTCCCCGAGATGGCCGAGCGCTGGGCGAAGGTCGAGGCGGACCTTCGCCTCTAGACGCACCTGCATGGGTTTGCGCGGCGGGCCGGAAGACCCGCCGCGCCAGTGCGAGGAAGCCCTCTGCGCAGTGGGTCAGAAGATCCGCCGTGCACGTCCATGACCTCCAAGACGCCCGCGATAGAGTGTTGTTGCCGTGCCCGCCCTCTGCTAGAATCCCGCAAGCGGAAGTGCCGGGGACGGAGCCGTGAGACATCCACGAATCTTCATAAGCGCCGGTGAAACTTCGGGCGACCTCCACGCCTCGAACCTGATCCGCGCGATCCTTCGCCGCGAGCCGCAGGCCAAGATCATGGCCTTCGGCGGGCCGAAGATGGAAGCGGCGGGGGCGCGGCTCCTGGCCAGCACGGTCGAGTTCGGCATCATCGGCCTGGGGCCGATCCTCGGCGGATTCACGCGATACCTGGCGCTGCTGAGCCGGGCGGACCGTTTCATCGGGGCGTGGCGGCCCGACGTGGCGGTGACGATCGATTGCCCGGGGTTTCACTTCCTGCTGGCGAGCCGCCTGCGGGCCCGCCGCATCCCCGCGCTCTGGTACATTCCGCCGCAACTGTGGGCCTGGGCGCCGTGGCGGGTCCACAAACTGCGCCGCCGCTTTACGCACGTCGCCTGCGTTCTGCCGCACGAGGAGGAGTTCTTCCGCCAGCACGGCGTGCCCGTGACGTTCGTGGGCCACCCGGTCGTGGACTATCTGCGGGGCCTCTCGCTCGACCAGGCGTTCATGCGGTCGCTCCGGACGACGGCCAAAGACCGCGTCATCGCGCTGATGCCCGGCAGCCGACGGCAAGAAGTCGTGCCCATCCTGCGGCGCCAGTTGATCGTGGCCCGGGCCCTGGCCGACCGTCATCCTCCCTGCTGCTTCGTGCTGGCGCTGGCCCACGAGGAGCACCGGCAGTGGGTCGCGCCGGTGACCGCCGCCAGCGGCCTGCCGATCCGGACTGTCGTCGGCAAGACGCACGAAGTCCAGCGCGCGGCCGACCTCGCCCTGGCCAAGTCGGGCACCACGACGCTGGAACTGGCGTTCTACGAGACGCCGATGGCCGTCTTCTACAACGTGACGCGGCTGCAGTGGCACTTCGCCGGCCGGTGGCTGGTCCGCACCCCGTGGATGAGCCTGCCGAACGCCCTGGCGGGCCGGCGCATCGTGCCGGAGTACATGCGCGACAAGCCGCCAACGCCAGAGGAAATTGACGAGGTCTCCAGACTGCTGGTCGACGAGCGGCGGCGGACCGAGGTCAAGACTGCCCTCGCCGAGATTCACCGGCGCCTGGACGTACCCGGCGCGGCCGATCGCGCCGCCGGCGTGGTGCTCGGCCTGGTGGGGACTCGCGTGCCCGCGCCGCCGGCCCTGCGGCCGGGGTTTGATATGTAAAGAAGTTTCAAGTCTCAGGTTTCAAGTACAAGACAATGTCAGAAAAAGGGCGAAGCGATGCAGACCTACCACTTGAAACTTGACGCCTGAAACTTGAGACTGCCGTTACATCGCCGGCTGCACCCACACTTCGGCCGTCTGGACCAGCGTCTTCGAGCAGTGATCCCAGTGGATGTTGATCTCGACCGACTTGCGCGGTTTGATCTCCTCGGTCAGTCTGTTCTTGGCGGCGCCGACAATCTTCCCATCCTCGCCGATCAGAATGGCCACGGCATCGATGGTCTGGACAGGCACAAAGCCGTGGTTGGTCACGCGAACCTTCACCTTGCCCGCCATAGACAGGGCGTTCGGGTCGGGCCAGGGAAGCGGCTCCTCGGCGCTGAGGGCCGGGAGGTCTCTCGGAATGCCCGGCGGGCTGTATTGCGTCCGCACATCCCATCGGTTACCGCGCGCGCCTTCGGCGTGCACCCACTCGGCCACCAGCGGCACGGCAGTCTTCGGCGGAATGTTCAGAATCACCGCCACCGCCTCGCCCACCTCGTTGCCGCTAGAGTCGCTGATGGGCACGGCGACTTTGAGGACGGGCAGGAGGCTATCGGTGTTGTTGGTCACGCGACCCACGGCATAGGTGATGGTGCCGTCCCTGTATCCGCCGAGGAGCCGCTGCACCTTGATGTCGACGGGCGTGACCGACGCAGCCTCCGGCGCGGGCGGCCCGGCCGGTGCGCCCGGCGTGGCCGGCGTGGCCGGAGTGGGGTTGGTCCCAGGCGCCGCAGCCTCCGTGGGCGAAGCCGTAGGCGACGGCGCCGGACTAAGAACCGTGCCGCCGGGCGTCCCTCTCGCCGACGGCTGGCCTGTGGAGGCGCCCGGTGACTTGCCCGCGGACGGCGACTCGTGCCACGGGCGAGCCGCAGGCTTGCCCGACTCCCGCGAACCACCGCCGTAGAACACGGCCCAGAGGCCGACGCCGACCACGATCACGATCAGGCCGATGATCACCAGCATGGCGATGATGGCGTTCCGGGTCGCAGGGCGGCCCGCCGACATCACCCTCCGCTGCTGCCCCGACCCGGTCCGCTGCCCGGGCGCCGTCCGCCGTCCCGGCCCGGCGCGCAGGCCGGCCGGCCCCCGATGACCGACAGAAGACCGATGCGCCGGCGCCGGCTCGCGAAGCGCCGCCGCCAACTCCTGCGCAGCCTCGGACGGCGGCGTGACCCTCACGACAGTCTTGCAGTGGGGGCACCGCACTTCGTGATTGAACTGCTCCGGTTTAAGGAGAAACCGCTTGCGGCAAAAGCCGCAGTCCACCGGGACGGGTTCCGCCATGCCGCACGCCTCCTCCACCTCTTAGTACGAGTGAGACCGCGACTTGTCGAGCAGCATTGCCGACAGGGCTGGCGATGGGCCGACCCTTGGGATTCTACCGCGGCGGCTCCCAGCGTCAAGGACTCTTGCGCCCGCGACTTCGCCCCAGTGTATTCACGGGGGGCTGGATAGGCGGCTGCCGGGCCAAGACCCGCAGGCACTTTTGTGTTGACGCCCGCATGGGTTTTGCCGATATTACCGCAGCATGATGCGGCGCGGCGAAAACTCGGCTCTCGGCAACGATATCTGACGCCGGGGCCGCTGCGCGCCGATCGAGACGAACGGCCTCGGGGCACAAGTCCTGGGGCCTTTTTCATTGCGATGATTCCTGAGAGTGGTGCGCGGCGGACAGTCTTGCCCACCGCGCCACATGCCCAGGGGCCTTCGCCCGCGGGCAAGACTGCCCGTTGTGCGACAGTCAAGAACGGCCCAAGGACCACTCCAGCGGCCAGCGCAGGAGGACGCAGCATGAAGACGGCGTACCGGACGCACACGTGCGGAGAACTCACGAAGGCCCACGCAGGCCAGACCGTTCGGCTGGCCGGCTGGGTCGACTCCAGCCGCGACCACGGCGGCGTCATCTTCATCGACCTGAGGGACCGCTATGGCACAACGCAGTGTGTCTTCAACCCGGCCCGCAGCCGGGAGTCGCACGCCCTAGCCGAGCAGATGCACCAGCAGTACGTCATCCAGGTCGAAGGCACCGTCCAGCCGCGGCCCCCCAACGCGATCAACCCGAAGATGGCTACGGGTGAGATCGAGGTCCAGGCGGCCTCGGCGCAGGTCCTGGCGCAGAGCGACGCGCTGCCGTTCGAGGTCTCCGACTCGACCGACGCCGGCGAGGACATACGCCTGCGGTACCGGTACCTCGACCTCAGGCGGCCGAAGATGCAGCGGAACCTGGTGGCGCGGCACCTTATTGTGCGGACGATGCGGCAGACCCTGGAGGCAGAGGGGTTCGTCGACGTCGAGACGCCGATCCTGACGAGGTACACCCCCGGCGGCGCGAGGAACTTCCTGGTGCCCAGCCGCATCAACCCGGGCCGGTTCTACGCCCTGGCCGAGTCGCCCCAACTGTTCAAGCAACTCCTGATGATGGCGGGCTACGACCGCTATTACCAGATCGCCCGGTGCATGCGCGACGAGGACCTGCGGGCCGACCGCCAGCCTGAGTTTACTCAACTGGATATAGAGATGGCCTTCGTGACCGAAGACGACGTCCTGGGGACGACCGAGCGCGTCGTGGCGGCCGTGGTGAAGGCGGTGCTGGGCGTCGAGGTGCGGCCGCCGTTCCCGCGGCTGACGTTCGCCGAGGCGATGCGCGATTACGGCGTCGACAAGCCCGACCGGCGGTTCGAGATGAAGATCGGCGACATCGCCCCCGTGGCCAAGGAGACCGATTTCCGCGTCTTCCGCGAGGCCGCCGAGAAGGGCGGGCACGTGCGCGGCATCAAGGTGCCCGGCGGCCAGACGCTGAGCCGCAAGGACATCGACCAACTGGCCGCCTACGCCGGCGAGTTCGGGGCCAAGGGCCTGGCGTGGCTCAAGGTGGAAGAGGCGGCCATGACGGGCCCCATCGCGAAGTTCTTCAACGCCGGCCAGCAGGCCGCGTTGCGCGACACCTTTGCCGCCAAGCCGGGAGACCTCCTACTGTTCGTGGCCGACGAGCCGACCGTCGTGGCCGCCAGCCTGGGGAACCTGCGCGTACACCTCGGCCACCGGCTGGGCCTGGTGCCCCAGGAGCAACTGCACTTCTGCTGGGTCACCGACTTCCCGCTCTTGGAATACGACCTGGAGACGAAGCGCTACGTGGCGATGCATCACCCGTTCACCAGTCCGAAGCCTGAGGACCTGGACCGGCTTGAGACGGAGCCGGCGTCGGTCCGCGCGCGGGCGTACGACCTGGTCTTGAACGGCGTGGAACTAGGCGGCGGCAGCATCCGTATCCACCGCACCGACGTCCAGGCCCGGATGTTCAAGATCCTCGGCATCAGCGACGAGGAGGCGCGCGAGAAGTTCTCGTTCCTGCTGGACGCCCTGAAGTTCGGCGCCCCGCCGCACGGCGGCATCGCCCTGGGCCTGGACCGCTTCGTCAGGATCCTCCTCGGCGAGGGGAGCATCCGCGAGGCCATCGCCTTCCCGAAGACGCAGCGCGGCCAGGACCTGATGACCGGCGCACCGGGCGCGGTCGACGAGCGGCAACTGCGGGAACTCCACATCCGCCTGCGGCCCGAGGCGGCCGAGGGCAAGGCCGAGTAGCCCGGCGCGCCATCCGGCGGCCGTTCCGGCCGCGGCCG
>Ga0315279_10011532_pt1 | contig 10205 bp, 6 predicted proteins | sample YL17G06_20_MG_FD_203694 | JGI IMG/M metagenome (GOLD analysis project Ga0315279, IMG submission 203694) | Sediment microbial communities from Yellowstone Lake, YNP, Wyoming, USA - YL17G06_20 | ecosystem: Environmental > Aquatic > Freshwater > Lake > Sediment | place: USA: Wyoming | collected...
ATCGGTGACATTGGTCTTGGAGTAGAATATTACGATTTGACTTTTTCGCCAACAATTACAGCCAGTCGCATCTATTCATCAAACGGGAATATCGAAATTGGGCATAATTTAGATATCAATCCCGATGCTTCAAGTGCCTATTCTTTGACTTTTAATCTCGGAGGCTATTTCTATGCTTCTAGCGAAACAATTACAATTCAAAGAACAAATTCAGCCACCTCGGTCTTAGATACAACAATTACTGGTTACAGTTTGAATGCAAGTGTTATCAATATTCAGGCCGGCGGCACTCTTGCAGCTAATGGTTCAATAATTACTATAGGAGGAGCATCGGGTACACCTTTCACTGTAAATGGTACCTTTAACTATGATACCTCTACCGTTTTATTCAATGGAAATGGTGATATTACGATTGCCGCTACTACTTATTATACTTTGAAATTTGGACCAGCTCTCGGGCTCTCGACCAATAGAACCTATACTGGAGGCGGAGCGATAACGGTAAATAATAATATGGAGATATATCCCACTGGTTCTGGGACTGAATCTCTTACATTTAATTTAGGCGGAACGACGTCAATAACCGGCTCTCTTACCATCAGAAGAGCGGGTTCGGTAACTTCAATTTTAAACACGACAATTAGTAATCATTCCTTAACTGTCGGCAGTCTTTCAATTTGGATTGGCGGTACCTTAACAGGTAATGCCTCACCCCTGGATTCCAATGGCGATGTAACGATTGACAGCGGTGGGACTTTAACTAGTACTTCTGTAAACTTTAATGTTGGTGGTTCTTGGTCAAATTCAGCCAGTGGAGTTTTTGCTCATTCAAATGGCACTGTTATTTTTGATGCCGTAACAACCGGCAAAACTATTTCTGACGGCGGCGATCCTTTCTATATTATCCAATTTACCGGTGGTAGTGGTGGTTGGACTTATACTGATGGATGTTCGTCAGGCCCTCATCAAGTAATTGTTAATGCTGCCAGCGGTACTGCCAATTTTATTAATGCTAAAACTGGAGATGGATCTCATGATCCTACCGTTACAACTGGAACTTTAAATGTTGACTGGTATTTAGGAGTCCATGTAGCAGATGCAGCTGTTACTACCACTCATATTGGTACCGGGGTCGCTGATATTACAATTTCGGAAAATTCTAGTTCCTCTTGGCTTTCTGGCTGGGACAAAAGAGTAAAAATAACAACTGACCAGACCGATATTGATGCCGATTTAACTAATTTTCCGGTTTTGGTTTATCTCAGTACTTCTTCTGGTAAAAACGATGACGATGTTTCAGCTGTTTTTGATGAATTGCAAAGCGATGACAACAGAAAAAAGATCGCTGTGACAAAAAGTGACGGAACCACTGAGCTTTATGTTGAAATAGAAAAATGGGATGACGCTAATGAGAAAGCCTGGTTATGGGTTAGTAAATCTGATTGGGTAGTTTCAGGCACTACTGATACTGATTTCTATTTATACTATGATGCTGATCATGCCGATAATACGACTTATGTTGGAGATCCTAATTCAACTCCAGCTGAAACTGTTTGGGACACAGATTTTGAAGGTGTTTGGCATCTATCTGAAGACCCGTCTGGAACTGCCCCACAAATGAAAGATTCTACTGCTGGTAGTAATGATGGAACAAGTGCAGGTACAATGACTTCTGAAGACCAAATTGCAGCAAAGATTAATGGAGGGCTAGACTTTGATGGAAGTAATGATGAAATTGTGATAGGAGATTTAGACCTTACTACTCATTTTACAATAAGCTTCTGGATGAAAGCGGACGCTATCGGTTCTTGGATGTCCACAGTTATGAAATCATATGATTATGGATTGCAGATTAATACCGCTGGAGTAATCCGGGCAAATATAAATGAGGGAACATGGGCATCCACTAAAGGACCAAGCGCCAGTATAGCTGCCTTAACTTGGTATCACATTTCTTGGGTTTGGGATGAAACTAACAACGATTCAATTTTATATGTTGATGGCAGTTATAGTGATACAGAAACCACTTATAATAACCATGTAAGTAATAATAATACTCTAAGATTTGGTTTGTGGGACCATGCAGATTGGGAAGGTTTTAATGGTGTTATAGATGAAGTCCATATCTCAAACTCCATTCGTCCTGTTGCCTGGATCAAAGCCTCTTACGAAACGGGAAGAGACGATTTGCTTGATTTTGGAACCGAGGAAACAGGAGGAGGAGCAGCAGCGACAGTCTGGCGCTACAACAGTGACTGGGGTAGTGGGGCTAGTTCTAAAACAACTGGAACTGATTCAAACGGGGACAATCCGCAACCGATATCAGCTGGAGCAATTAGAATCAGAGAATATTCAAATACCAGCGGTGCCCCTACCTACTATTTGTACAATCTTAAAATCAATTGGGTCACGCAAACCGGAACTAATTATGGCGAATATGATTATTATGCTGATTACGGAAGTAATTATTTAACTTCTACCGCCAATAGTGGAGCTAATAAAGATGCAGTAATTGGTGTTGGTTGGTATCGGGCAACTGTTGGAACAATGAATGCTGTCGGGACAATTAATGAGCCGCCGACCAATGGTTCCTGGTATGTCGGAATGCTCACTGGATTAAGTGTTTCTATTAATTCTTATTCTGTTAATTTGGGGGCGATTACACCTGGAGCTGCTCCAACTGATGGCACAAATGTTTTAACTATTACTACTTCGGCCACCAATGGTTATGTCGTTACTGCTTGGTCTAACCAAGCTATGACCTGTTCTAACGTTGGTGCTTGTGGTTCAGAAACAATTTCTGATTGGACAGGGACAAACGCCAGCCCAACAACTTGGTCTTCTGGATCCTATGGTTTCGGTTATTCGACAAATGATTATGCTCTTTTGACAGGCACAGCAGATCGTTTTTCTGGTCCAAAATTTGCCGCATTTTCCCATTCAGGTTCTGGCGATCTAATAGCTGATAGGTCTTCTACTGAATGCCCCTGTTCTAGTCAGACAAACACTATTACTTATCGGATTGCCGCCTCGCCAACTCAAAGAGCTGGGCCTTATAGTACAACTATTATTTACATTGTTACTGCCCAATACTAACAGAAACTTACAACCTTTGGTTGTGAAATAAGTAGAAACTAATAGAAATTTATGGAAAAAAAGAAATACATTTTGCTGAAAGATTTGGATGTCTATAAATTAGCACGAGAGTTATCAAAAATTGCTTGGCAAATTTATAATTCTTTGGATTGGAGAATAAAGAAGATTATTGGCGATCAATTTATTGAAGCAACAGATTCAGTTGGAGCTAATATTTCTGAAGGGTATGGTAGATATCACTATCTTGATAAAATAAAATTTTATTATAATGCCCGAGCTTCTTTGAACGAATGCAGCGATCATTGGTTAGAACTTTTGAATGAAAGAGAAATAATAAAAAACCAAGATTTTAAAGTATTTAAAAATTCTGCAGAAAAATTATCAATTAAGTTAAATAATTTTATTGCTGCTACTTATAAATCAAAACGCAATGAGTTTCGACAAGTTTAAAACAATAAATTTCGATAAGTTTCTATTGATTTCCATTAATTTCAGCACCTTTTTATTAGTGTTTGTTAGTTTATGGTTAGTGTTTTTTAGTGGGTTGTGCATTGCTCAGCAAACCGAAATCAAGCTTTCTGTAGCTCCGGAAATATTTAAATTAGAACTTAAAAAGGGGGAGGTGCTTTCAAAAAAAATAAAGATTTTTAATCAAAGTAGTTTGCCGATACCTATTGAAGCAACGGTAACTAACTTTGGTGCAGAGGAAAATTCAGGCACCATAACCTTTTTTGAAGAGCCGGCGAAAAGAGGAGGGGAGGAAGATGATATTTCTTTCAACCCCAGGAAATGGATTGATATTGAAAACCCAAATTTTATTTTAGAATCAGAAGAACTTTATGAAGTATTTTTAAAAATCAATATTCCAGAAAACGCTGAACCCGGTGGTCATTATGCTGTAATTTTATTTGAGCCAAAATTGCCTTCTTATTATTTTGAACCAGGAGCAGCTTTAAAAACTATTCCTAAAATTGGAGTTTTAATTCTGTTTTCGGTTGAAGTTGAAGGCGTAAAAAGAGCAGAGAAACCCTTGGTAATTTCCGAATTTATTATTCCGGAAAAATTCCGGCTCCAAAGATTGGAAAATTTATTGGCCAATGTTTCTGGTCTGTTCCAGAAAGCTCAGGCAGAAAACAGGGAATTATTTTCAATTGTGGAAAAAAGCGAATTGCCATTTAGTTTGGGAATCAAAAATGAGGATATTGTTCACATAAAGCCGGAAGGAAAATTATCAATTATAAATAGTAATGGTAAAATAGTGGGGGAGACGGAAATTAAAGAAACAACGGTTTTGCCAGGAAAAACTAGGAAGTTCCCGGTTGAATTTAAGCCGAATTTACCAAAAAATTTAGAAAAATACTTACCAGCTTGGGTTTCAAGCTTTATTTCTCAGAATTTGCTCTTTGGAAAATACAAAGCTCTCTTGTCTTTAAAAGTTGAGCAAGATATAATAAATAAAGAGATTGAATTTTGGGTTTTCCCCTGGAAATTTTGGTTATTTACCTGGACATTACTTTTGCTTATTTTGATTTTTGTTGTAAGATTAAGAAAGCGGATTAAATTAGCGTTTTCAGTTTTGTTTAGACGCTAAATTTAATCTTGAATTGACAGATTATATGGGGGGGGGCGATAATAGAAGTAGATAAGTTATTATAAAAAGGTTCACCGAGCACATAATGTATTTTGTCTACCTTCTAAAGAAACTAGAATCTGGAAAAACTTATATAGGATCTACCAATGATTTAAGAAGGAGATTGCGGGAGCATAAGAATAAAAGACCAGACTTAATTTATTATGAAGCTTTTAAAGACGAAAGAGACGCGAGAGAAAGAGAGAAAAAACTAAAACAGCGCGGGCAAACAGTGCGAAGATTAAAAGAGAAATTAAAATATAGTCTTAGTAAATCGAGCACATAAATTATATGCTTCGATAAACCAAGCACATAAAAGAGATTTATGTGCTCGGAAAGGTCGAAAAATAACATAGAAACAAATTGAGATAAATAGAAATTTATAGAAATAAATAAATGCCAACGATTATAAAAAAACACGGAAAAACAGCTTTGGTTTTGGGTCTAATTTTGATATTGCTTGCAGTATATCTTGCCATCCCGGAAGGGCAAGCAACGACAATAAGCAGCAAAAAAATAACAGTTTCTGATTCGCGGCCTAGCACAGCGAGCGTTACCTATACTTTTACCGGAACTCATACGGCAAGTTCTACTAAGTGTCTCAAAATTCAGTTTTGTCAGGCAGCTTCTGGTTCCTGTACTAAACCCAACAATATGAGTTTTACCAGTGCGTCGGCGACTAGCACTGGTTGGAATGGTTGGACTTATTCTACTGGTGCTAACTGGTCAGCTGGATTTACTACTTCTACTACTGGTTTTCAATATACTTCTACTACTGGTGAAAATGGAGGAGCTAGTTATGCTTTTGCTGGCACTGGCATCACTAATTCTGATACTGCCGGCACTTATTATGCCTGGGTAAATACATATAGTGACACTGGTTGTTCAAGCGCAGTTGATGATACTGGTGTTGCTGCTTTCGCTATTATTTCCGGGGTTTCAGTAACAGCAACAGTTAATGAAAGCTTGACTTTTGCCATTACTGGATTAGCTTCATCAACCTCATGTAAAACAGCAGTAACGAGCACTGTTACAACGCTAGCAACCTCTGTTCCTTTTGGCACCCTTTCCACTTCGGCCAATGCTATTGGATGTCAGACCTTGACAGTGACAACCAATTCTACCGGCGGATACACAACCACAGGAGCTTTTACCCAAAATTTGTTGTCTGGAAGTAATGATATTGATAATCATTCCGGGACCAATGCCAATCCGACTGCTTTTTCAGGAGCCGGTACTGAAGCTTTTGGCTATACCAGCAATGACGCAAGCTTAGGAACAGGAACCACCACCCGTTTTGGTGATAATAATGTCTGGGCTGGATTTTCAACAACTCAGACCGAGGTTGCTTATAGTGCCTCAGGCGTTAGCAGCCAAGCAACTATAATAGGTTATGAAGCTGGAATTTCAACGACAACAGTGGCAGGAAGCTACTCGACAACGGTTGTTTACGTGACGACGCCGATCTACTAAGCTGTTAAGCCCACTAAAAACTAAGCGCATCCTTAATAATATAGGGGAAATTAATCTGTTAGACCAAAATTTAGTGGGCGATTTGTGACATGAAAAGAATTAAGATTTTGGTTTTAATAATAGGAATCCTTGGAGGATTGATTTTGGTTGGCAGAGCTTTTGCTCAAGATAAAGGAGTGAGTATTACCATTTCTCCTTTAACTTTTGAATTGACGGCCAATCCCGGAGATACCATACAAAATACAATCAAGATTTATAATTCAAGCGATAGTATTATTTCGATAAAAATGGAAGTTGAAGATTTCAAAGCGGTTGGAGAAACAGGACAAGTGATTGTTACTCCTGATGAAGAGATAACTTATTCTTTGAAAAGATGGGTTAAGACGGAGCCAGCCGAATTTACTCTGAAACCTAAAGAAGAAAAATTTGTTGATTTTATAATCGAGGTTCCGGAAAATGCCGAGCCAGGGGGAAAATATGGGTCGGTTTTAGCATCAACAACCGGAGCAATTGGGAGTGATATCACTGGAGCAGCAATAGCTCAAAAAGTTGGAGCCCTGCTTTTATTAACAATAGCTGGTGAAGTTCAAGAAAATTTAATTATAAAAGATTTTACTGCCACTTCTTCTTTTTTTGAATATGGACCCGTACCATTTTCTATGAGATTTGAAAACACTGGTTCAGTCCATGTTAAACCGAGGGGTTTTGTCACCATCACTAATTGGCGCGGTAAAAAAGTAGCTGATATTGAGTTTCCGCAGCAAAATGTAATTCCCGGAGCCACAAGAAAAATTGAAACCCAATGGAATAATAAATGGCTTTTTGGAAAATATACCGCAATGCTAGTCGGAATTTATGGGACAGCCAATCTTCCTTTTAATCCACCTGTTTTGGTATTTTGGGCTTTTCCTTGGAAAATCGCTTTAGGAATTTTAATAGTTCTAATCTTAATTTTACTTTTCTTTTATAAAACCAGAAAAAGATGGCAGTTAGCTTTAAGAATTTTATTTAAAGGAGAACCGAAATAGAAAGTAGAAAATAAAACATAAGAAAATCGTCCATTTATTTTGGGCGGTTTTTTATTATGCTATAATAAGTAAATGCTAGGGGAGAAATTTCTTTTTATTTTATTAATAGTAGCAATTCTCTTTAGTTTCCCGATTTTTATTTTTGGTCTATCTTGCACTCAAAACAGCGATTGCCCCTCTGATTATATTTGCAGTAATAATATTTGTTCAAAACAAATAGGACCGACAATAACTGCTACCGTAGAAGAAACTGGCGGAGGCGGTGGTGGAGGCGGCGGAGAAACAAAAGTGATTTTTGAAGGAAGGGCTTATCCCAAAGCTTTTATCACTCTTTTAAAAAATGGGGCGGTAACAGCTACTTTTTTTGCTGAAAATTCAGGTTTATTTAAAAAGGAATTGACTGGTCTTTCAGGCGGAACTTACGCTTTTGGAGTTTTTGCGGAGGATTCTGAGGGCAGAAAATCGGTTACTATGAGTTTTACAATTGGTATTTTAGCCGGCATGACTACTACTATTTCGGGAATTTTTATTTCGCCGACCATTTCTTTAACTCCGACCCAAGTAGAAAAAGGGCAGAATGTGGATATTTATGGCCAAGTTTTTCCTGAAAGCAAGGTTAATATATTCATATCTTCAAATGAAATTGTAAAAGAAGTTCCAGCTACAAAAGAAGGAAAGTGGGCTTATAAATTAAACACCGCACCCTTAGAAGAAGCGGAACACCAGGCTAAGTCCATGGCTCTTTTTGGGACGGGTGAACAAAGTTCTTTTTCCCAGACTCTTTCTTTCTTGGTAGTAAAACCTGGAACTAAAGTTTGTAAGGGAGCTGATTTAAACTTTGATGGAAAAGTAAATATTATTGACTTTTCAATTTTGCTTTACTTTTGGAACCAGACGAATCCTTCCAACCGTTGTGCTGATATAAATTTTGATGGGAAGGTTAACATTATTGATTTTTCAATAATGATGTATTGGTGGACCCGATAGTGAAATTTCGGCGAATTTGATTTTTTGTTCGTTTTTGACGAACCAGCTAAAATTCTACTACCGGGTGAACAAAATAAAATAAGTTTTTATTTCCATGATAAAAAATTCGAATCAAAACATTGAAAAGAAATTACTTTCAGCAATAAAAATAGGATTTTTCTTAATTCTTTTAACGCCTTTAATAATAAGTCCTTGGAGTGTTTTTCCAACGCTTTTTCCAAAAATAATTTATTTTAGGATATTGATTGAGATCATTTTTATTTTTTATATTCTACTTTTGATTTTAAATCGTGATTATCTTCCGAGAATTTCCCCAATTTTTATTAGCTCCTTGATCTTTACTGAGGTTTTAGCACTTTCAACCTGGAAAAGTATTAATCCTTGGCGAAGTTTTTGGGGAACAATGGAAAGAGGAGAAGGATTTTTAACCTTTCTACATCTGTTTGTTTTTTTCCTAATTTTGGTTTCGGTTTTCAAAACTAAAAAAGAATGGTTGAGTCTATTACGTTTTACAGTTTTTCTTAGTATTCCGATGGGATTAGCCGGAATAATCCAGAAAATGAAAATTTTTCATTTTTATGGTTCTATTGATCCAGTCTCTGTTCCCAGAATAAGTGCGACATTGGGCAACCCTGTTTTTTATGGTAGCTATCTTGTTTTGATTATTTTTTTAGCTATTTTTTTATCATTTTTTGATGAAAATAAGAAATCTAGAATATTTTTTTTGGTTCTCGCTGTTTTAAATTCAGTTTTACTTTTACTTACCGGGACTCGAAGCGCTTGGATTGGTGTTTTCGGGGGTGGATTTTTATTATTTTTTATTCGGCTCACATTTTTTTCTAGCGCTCAAAAAGAAAAAAGAAAAATTATATTATTTTTTCTGCTGTTTTTTTCTCTGTTTTTCCTTATTTTTTTATTAATATCGGAAATTGGATATTTACCCAAAACCGTTTTTTTGGAAAGGTACCAGTCTCTTTTTAGTAATTTAATTAATTTTAAAGATCCCCGTGTTCATACTTGGAAACTTGGAATAGATGTTTGGAGAACGAATCCAACCTTTGGTTTTGGTTTAGAATCATTCAGCTTTCTTTATGACAAAAATTATAGAGCTACTTTTCTTCCCGATATTCCAAAAGAAATGTTGTTTGACAGAGTTCATAATCAATTTATCGATACTCTAGTTACAAGCGGGATTATTGGTTTGGTAAGCTATTTGGTGATTTTTGGAAGCGCTATATTTCTGGTTTTAAAATATAGTAAAAAATTTACTACTTTTTTAGCTGTAATTTTAATTACTCTTTTTTTAGCTTATTTTGGGCAAAGTATTTTTACCTTCGATACTATTTCTTCTTGTTTAATTTTATTTTTTATCTTAGGTTTTATTGATGTTAATTTTAGAAAAGAAGAAGTTATCAAAGAAGGTCCATCACGGGCAATTGAAAAACCGTTCCACTTTCTAAATAAAAAATTAATACTTTTTTCAAAAATAGGAATCTTAATTTTTTCTCTCTTTTTGATATTATTCACTCTTTTTTTCGTTAACATTCAGCCATTTTTAGTAAGTGCTAGATTGAATAAAGGAAGAGAACTTTTAGATAAGGGCCAGCTGGAAAAAGCAATAGAATCGCTTGATAGTTCAATTATTCCAAGTCATTTCACTAATTTTGAAGCTACTTACTATTCAACAGTTTTGCTTTTTAATTCCACGCTTAAAAATCAGAAAGGCAACGAAGAACTCTCTAAAGAATTTCAAAAATTAGCTCAATCCTTAGAAGATCATTTGGAAGGTAAACCTGAAATCAGGGAAATGAATATTTATTTACTCTTAGCTGAAATTTATAAAAATCTTTATTTTGTAGAAAAAGACACAAAGTTTCTAGAAGCCGAAGAAAGAATTCTTGGTAAAGCATTAAGGCTTAATGATCAAGTCGCGCAAGTTTATAGATTAGCTGGGAAGATGAGGTTTCTTCAGAAGAGAGAAGAAGAAGGGA
>Ga0315279_10011533_pt1 | contig 10203 bp, 8 predicted proteins | sample YL17G06_20_MG_FD_203694 | JGI IMG/M metagenome (GOLD analysis project Ga0315279, IMG submission 203694) | Sediment microbial communities from Yellowstone Lake, YNP, Wyoming, USA - YL17G06_20 | ecosystem: Environmental > Aquatic > Freshwater > Lake > Sediment | place: USA: Wyoming | collected...
AAAAGCTGGAAGACGGGAACCTGAGCCTGGAAGAGTCCCTGAAAGCCTTCGAAGAGGGGGTACGCCTGTCCCGCCTCTGTTCCAAGAAGCTGGATGAGGCGGAGAAGAAGGTGGAAATCCTCCTGAAAGACAGCGACGGACGTCTGGTTCCCAAACCCTTCTCATTAGCCGAAGAAGGGGATTGATTTGAACCTGGCAGATTATCTCCTGCGCCGGCGCCGCCTGGTTGATGGGGCGCTGAAACGATGGATTCCCGCGGAAAACGAGTTTCCCCCTCAAGTTCATAAGGCCATGCATTACAGCCTCTTCGCCGGGGGGAAACGGCTCCGTCCCATCCTGACCCTGGCGGCTGCGGAAGCGGCGGGGGGGCGGACCCGCGATGCCCTTCCCCTGGCCTGTTCCTTTGAACTGATCCACACCTATTCTCTGATCCACGACGACCTTCCTTCCATGGACGACGACGACCTGCGCCGGGGCAAGCCCACCAGCCACAAGGTTTTCGGAGAAGCCGTGGCCATCCTGGCCGGAGACGCCCTGCTGACGGAAGCCTTCCTTCTGGCCAGCCGGCCGGACCTGATGAAGGGTGTTCCGCCCCGGAGAAGAATCCAGGCCCTGTGGGTTCTGGCCCGGGCGGCCGGATCTCTGGGAATGGTCGGCGGTCAAACGGTGGATATCCTGACTCAGGGCCAGCCGGTGGATGCCGGAACCCTGGAATACATCCATACCCGCAAGACGGGCGCGCTGATTGCAGCTTCGGTGGCCGTGGGAGCGGTCATCGGGGGGGCCGGGTTACGATCTTTTAAGAATCTGTCGGCCTACGGAGAGAAACTGGGGCTGGCTTTCCAGATCATCGATGACCTTCTGGATGAAGAAGGGGACGAGAAAAAATTGGGAAAGGCGGTCCGTAAGGACCACTCGAAGGGGAAGGCCACCTATCCGGCCCTTTATGGAATCCCCGAATCCCGGAGGAAGGCCGGGCGTCTCATCGAAGAAGCTCTGGCGCGCCTGAAATCCTTCGACCGGCGGGCGAACCCGCTGAGGGAAATCGCCAGGTTTATTCTGGAGCGTACCAGCTAGTGATCTTTTTGTATATTTACCTTGCTTTCTATCATGCCGGTTTTTTAAATGTTGGGCTTATTCCAGAAGAGCTTGATTCGCCGGTTTCCCAGATTTCCATGCGGGGTTTCGGATTTTGCCAAGAAATTGCGCTCTGCCGGATCGCCTCTGAAATCCCCCCCAACCCCCCTTTAATAAAGGGGGGCAGGGGGGATTTCTGGAAGGAGCGAAATCCCGGGTAAAGCTTAAACCAGTTGGTTATGACTTCTCCACGCTGTGTGGTAAACATTTTGTTTTGATGTGTCATGCGCTCTGCGCTATGTGGTTTTAAACCATGGGAGTTCTACTCAAACAGATCCATGACCCCTCCGACCTCCGCCAGATGCAGGCGGGGGATCTGCCCAACCTGGCCCGGGAAATCCGGGAAGAGATCATCCGGACGGTCTCCAAGGTGGGGGGCCATCTGGCTTCCAGCCTGGGCGTTGTGGAGCTGACTCTGGCTCTCCATTATGTCTTCGATACCCCGCGGGACCGGATCGTCTGGGACGTGGGGCACCAGACGTATGCCCACAAGCTGATCACCGGCCGTAAGGAAAACTTCCACACCCTACGCCAGAGCGGAGGGATCTGCGGTTTTCCCCGCCGGGAAGAAAGCCCCTACGATACCTTCGGGACCGGCCATTCCGGCACCTCCATCTCGGCGGCCCTGGGCATGGCCCAGGCCCGCTGCCTGAGGGGCGAGGACTACAAAGTCATCGCCGTCATCGGGGACGGCTCCATGACCGCGGGGGAGGCCTTCGAGGGGCTGAACCAGGCCGGGGCGATGGAAAAGGACCTCATCGTCATCCTGAATGACAACGAGCTCTCCATTTCTCCCAATGTGGGCGCCCTTTCCTCCTACCTGAACCGGCTGATGACCGGACAGTTCGCCACCCATTTCCGGGAGGAGATCAAGAGTTTTCTCAAAAAGATTCCCGGCATCGGGGGGTCCGCCCTGAAATGGGCCAGGTATGCGGAAGAGTCCTTCAAAGGCTTTTTCCTTCCCGGCCTCCTCTTTGAGGAACTCGGGTTCAAATATGTGGGTCCCCTTCCCGGGCACAAAATCGATTCACTCATCGAGACCTTCCGCAACATCAAGCAGCTTAACGGGCCCATCCTGGTCCATGTTCTCACCACCAAAGGGAAAGGATACGCGCCCGCGGAAAAAGACCCGGTTACTTTCCACGGCGTGGGGCCCTTCAATCCCGAAAGCGGTGAAATCCTGAACCACAAGGGCGGATGCCTGTCTTACACCGAGGCATTCGGCCGGACCATGGTCAAGCTGGGCCGGGAGATCTCCTGCCTGGTGGGCATCACTGCGGCCATGCCCCAGGGGACGGGACTGGATTCCTTTGCCGCCGAGTTCCCCGCCCGCTTCTTCGACGTGGGGATCGCCGAGCAGCACGGCATCACCTTCGCCGCCGGACTCGCGGCGGAAGGCTTAATCCCCGTGGTGGCCATCTATTCAACCTTCATGCAGAGGGCTTACGATCAGATCCTTCATGACGTCTGCCTCCAAAACCTTCCTGTGGTCCTGGCCCTGGACCGGGGAGGAATCGTCGGCGCCGACGGCTCGACCCACCAGGGCCTCTTCGATTTTTCCTTCCTGCGCCACATCCCCAACCTGGTGGTCATGGCCCCCAAGGATGAAAACGAGCTCCAGCACATGCTCAGGACCGCCATTTCCTGCGGCCGGCCCGCTTCCCTGCGTTACCCCCGGGGAGACGGCTGGTGCGGATTTCTGGATGAAGAGGCAAAAGAAATTCCCCTCGGGAAGGCGGAGGTTTTAAGGCAGGGGAAAGACGTTATTCTCTTGGCCATCGGCTCCACGGTAAAGGCCGCCCTGGAAGCCGCCTCCCGGCTCCAGAAACAGGGGATTGATTCCACCGTGGTCAACGCCCGCTTTGTCAAGCCCCTCGATGGGGACCTGATTGGCTCCCTCGCGGCCGGATGCCGGCGCTTGATCACCGTGGAGGAGAATGCCCTTCAGGGAGGTTTCGGGAGCGCGGTCCTGGAACTGCTGGAAGAAAGGGGATTGACTGAGGTCCAGGTCAGGCGTCTGGGGATCCCGGATGTTTTCGTGGAGCACGGGCCCCAGGACTTCCTGCGGCAAAAATACGGGATCGATGCCGAGGGGATCGTACGGGCGGCGGAAGAGCTCTTAAAAATGCGGAATGCGCCCTGAACCATATGAGGTTCAGGGCAGCCCTGCACTCCACGTAGTGCAGGGCGGAATGCGGAGTTAAAAACCGGTTACTCGTTACTGGTTACTCGTTACTCGTCGCTCGGGAAATGCCGGCCACCAGCAACGAGGAACGAGTAACCAGCAACCTTTCTTGTCCCCTAACTTCTCACTTCTCACTCCTCACTTTTCACCATATCTCACCGGGCCAGCATTCGCGGAAACCAGAGGGCGATCTCCGGGAAGATAATGACGATTGCCAGCCCAATCCCCTGGAGAATGACAAAGGGTACGACCGATCGGTAGATATCCACCATGGTCACGCCCGCGGGAGCGATGGCCTTCATGTAAAAGAGGTTGAAGCCAAAGGGAGGGGTAAGGTAGCCCATCTCCATGTTCATGATAAATAGAACGCCAAACCAAAGAGGGTCGAACCCCAAAGACTTGATCACCGGGACAAAGACCGGGGTGCAGATCATGATGATCCCGGCCGGGTCCAGGATACACCCCAGGATGAAGAAGACCGTTTGAATGGTGATCAGGATGGCGTACCGGCCGCCGGGGATGGAGAGTAACAGGTGCTCCATCAACTCATGGGCTCCTGTGCCCGTATAGACGGAAGTGAAACAATAGGCGCCGATGAGGATCCAGATGATCATGGCGGTAAGGCTCGCCGTACGGTGGCAGGATTCTTTGAGCAGGGTCCAGGTGAGCTTGCGGTAAACCCCTGCGGAGATGACCGCGCCGAGGCACCCCAAAGCGGCGGCCTCGGTGGCCGTGCAAACCCCTGCGTAAATAGACCCCAAGACCATGATGATGATCACGAAGGGCAAGGCCACCGCCTTGAGGGAGATAAATTTTTCTTTCCAGGTAGCCCTTTCCTCCTTAGGCAGGGCGGGCCCCATCCAGGGCTGGAAAAAACAACGGATGCCGATGTAGAGGCTGAAAATCACCGTGAGCAGAAGGCCGGGAAACACGCCGCCAGCGAATAACCCCCCGATCGACTCACCGGTCAGAGTGGCGTAAAGAATCATGGGCACGCTGGGGGGGATGAGGATGCCCAAGGCCCCCCCTCCGGAGATACATCCCATGGCCATGATTTTATCGTATTTGCGCTTCAGCATCGCCGGAAGGGCAATGAGGCCCATGGATACGGTGGCCGTTGCGCTGATCCCGGACATAGCGGCGAAGATGGCACAGATCAGCACTGTGCCAATGGCCAGCCCTCCTCGTAAAGGCCCCATCCAGCGGTGCATCATGGTATAGAGATCATCCGCCACACCGGCCCGCTCGAGAACCATGGCCATGAGGATAAAGAGGGGAATGGCCAGGAGGGTGAATTTCCCCATCGCCCCGTAAGCCTGGGCGGTAACCACGAAAAGTCCCTTGCTCCCCCAGAGGAAATAGCAGCCCACCATGCCCACTCCACCCAGGACAAAGGAAAGGGGAAGCCCCAAAACGAGGAAGAGAAGGAGGGCGCCGAAGAGGAGGAGGGTGATTAACTCGATGCTCATGCCCCCCCCTCCTTTCCGGTAATGGCCAAGCTAAGATCCCGGATGAACTTGGCCAAGCCCTGGAGTAGGATGAGCAGAGCTCCCAGGGGGATCATCATTTTAATGGGGTAGACTGGGGGGGCAAAGGAGGTGGGTTCGGTCTCCCGGATCAGGAATGAGTCCCAGGCCATCTCCCATCCTTTCACCAGGAGGAGGCCGCAGAAGTAGAAGAAAAGGAGCCAGGTGAATAGATCGATGATCGCCCGGGTGCGGGGAGTGAACCGGTTATAAAGGATATCAACATTCACATGGCCCTTGTGACGGAGTACATACCCCCCCAGGAGGATGACGTAGGCCCCGTAGATCATCTGGGAGATCTCGTGGGCCCAGATGGTGGGGCTATTGAGCAGGTATCGGACGAAGATCTCGTAAAGGACCACGGCCGTTAAAATAATAACCAGATAGCTGACCGCCTTGCCGGTTTGTTCGTTGATCCGATCGATCACTTTGAGGAATTTTTCCATCTTGGGCCAAACCTCCCTGGATTCGCTGGAAAATACCTTTAAATCCCCCCCAACCCCCCTATCGTAAAAGGGGAGGGAGGGGGGATTTCATGGACCGCGGGTGCCGAATCCTTCATCAAAAATGACTGAAGAAAAGCGGGCTGCGTTTCCCCAGGATGGATTCAATCGATGTAATCAAGTTTTTTGAGAAAATCTTTTAGCATGGACACAGCCTTGGCTGAAGGGGCATCTTTAGCCGCCACCTTATCCCATTGTTTCATGGCCGCTTTCATCATTTTCTTCTGGTCTTCGGGGGGAAGGGTGGACACCGTGACTTTGAAATCCTTCTTCATGGTGTTCAGCGCGTTGATCTCATCCACGATGTATTCGTGCGAACGGTGCCAGACCCGCTCCTTCAAGGCCAGGTCGAGGGTCATCTGCAGATCCTTCGGCAAGGCATTGAAGGCGTCCTTGTTGATGATGATTACGTCGGTGCCCGACATGGCCAGGTTGGGCTGAATGTAATATTTGGCCACCTCGCAGAATTTCATGGTCAGGGCCCCTCCGGCTGCTCCCCAGTGGGCCCCTTCGACCACCCCGGTTTGTAGAGCCAGATAAAGTTCCTCTCCGGGGATCAAGCTGGGAGCCGCTCCCAGTTCCCTCAACATGTCGGCAATGGCGCCAGAAGATCGGATTTTATACCCCTTAAAGTCCTCGATCTTCCGTATGGGCTTTTTGCCAATCATCGCCGTGGGATAAATCTTTTCGGTGTAATAGAGGATGTTATGTTTGGCATGAGCCTCCTTAAGCATATCTTCAAACCCGAGGACGTAGTGAAAGTAGAGCCCTTCCCAAGTTTCCCGGAAGGTCATCGGGCAATTTCCCGAGACCCCCGCTATCGGGACGATGGTCATCCAATAGGCCGGGCTGCCCGTCCCTCCATCCACCGTTCCCTTGCGGCAGGAGTCGAACAGCTCTTTCGTGGGGACCAGCGAGGCCGCAGGATAGAGGGTAATCTGCAGCTGTCCGCCAGTGAGTTTGGTCAACTTGGTATCGAAGAAATCTTTCAGGGGCTTAAAGGAAGCACTGCCCGCCGGCCAGTGAGACTGGAACCTCCACTTGAAAACTTTGCCGGTGGGCTGCTGGGCGAATGCGGTGCCGGCTAGACAGAAAGCTAAGACCCCTACCAAAATCACGCTGGACAATCTCTTCATATCTTACCTCCCTTTTCTCGGCCTGAACGCAGGCCGGAATGCGTTTGCGTCCCTCGCAAATTAAAATCGGCAAGGACTAGAAGCATTCTTCTCTGGATCCGGCGAAATCGGGATCGCATGTTTAGATCTCGGTCAGCGAAAACGATTTTTCTGTCCATGGCACCCAGTTCGGATAGGGCGGTCTTTCGGGCGTAAAAATAGCGGGTAGAGTCTCCTTCTTTTCAGATCATCATATACCGGCGACGGGTAGGATCTTTTTATTTCGAATCCGGGGAAATGTCAAGGGAAAACAGTCCGGAGCAAAGACCGTGAGTCGTAAGGAGTAAGTCGTGAGGAGTTAAAAGCGGCTTTTTCCACTCACCCTTCACTACTCACCACTCGCGGCCTTTATGGTTCTCTGCCGCAACGCCTCGTACACCACGAGTCCTGCGGATACGGCCACATTGAGGGAATTCACTTCAGGGTTCATGGGGATGGTGAGAACCCCGTCGGCCGCTTCAACGAGTTCTGCGGGAAGCCCGGCCCCTTCCTGTCCGAATAAAACGGCGGCGGGGAGATTGAGGTCGACTTCCCACAGGGGCGTGCCTTCCCCCGCGGCGGTCGCCCACACGCGGCACCCCAGGGATCGAAAGACCCGCAGGGAATCCACGGGGTCTTGATCCACCAGAAAGGGGAGACGGAAAAGACTTCCCATGGAGGCTCTGACCACTTTGGGGTTGAAGGGATCGATCGTTCCCCGGCTCAGGACCAGCCCGCCCCCTTTCCCGGCTTCCGTGACCCGGAAAATGGTTCCCAGGTTTCCCGGGTCCTGCAGCTCACAGAGCAGGAGAATCAGCCCTCCCCTCTTTTGCAGGTCCTCCCAGCGATGCTCCCTCCTTTCCAGGATGGCCAGAATCCCCTGGTGGGTCCGGGTGTCGCTGAGGGAGTCCAGGACTTGGTCGCTGACATAAAGCCATTCGGCGGTGGGAAATTTTTTGCGCGCCAAGTAAAGAAGGGCGGCCCCTCGGGGGGTATTTTCCAGGCGGGGACTGTAGACGATCCGGCGGACGGCCTGGCCGGAGCCGAAAGCCTCCTCGGCCAGACGCACCCCTTCGATGAAATATTCTCCCCGGGCCTGTCGGTGTTTGGCCTGTTTGAGAAGGCGGAGGTCCTTGATTTTGGGATTGGATGGGGAGGTGATCATTTCCAGAATGCGGAATTCGGAGTGCGGAATCACCCCCTCCCTCACCCTCCCCCCTCGAGGGGGAGGGAAAGGGTGGGGGGGCCGCATGCCGTATTCCAAATTTATTTTTCCAAGAGTTCCGTGTTCCAGTACGAAACATCGACCATGAAGTCGAGGAAGGGGGCCCATTCCCGGCGCATCACCGCCGGGACCGAAAGACTGATCGGGGGCGTCCAGGCCGGCTTGCGCGGCTGGGTGATCAGCCTCATCCGGGCCTCCGTGGGCGTTCTCCCGCCCTTCCGGCGGTTGCACTCATGGCAGCTGCACACCACGTTCTCCCAGGTGGACGTCCCTCCCTGGGCGCGGGGGACCACGTGATCCAGGTTGAGTTCATTCCGGGAGAACCTGTGCCCGCAATACTGGCAGATACTCTTGTCCCGGGCAAAGATGTTGTACCGGCTGAAACGCACCCGGCGCTTGGGGACCCGGTCGTAGGCTAGCAGAAGGATGACTCTCGGGACCTTGATCACCCGGTCCACCAGCCCGAGGGTCTCGTCGTTCCGCTCGAGGGTGATCTGACTCCAGCTCTCGTAATCAAAAGTTTCGTATTGGGCATTCACCGCTTTGGCTATGCCCGCGTAGAGCAGGCAGAAAGCCCGTTTGACCGTGGTCACGTGGACGGGCAGGTACGATTTGTTGAGGACTAAAACGTGCGCGTCGACCATATCTAACCTCTTCCCATGCGGAATGGCGAATGCGGAATGCGGAATTGAAAGCTCATAAAATAGTCCATGGTATCCAATTTTGATGGCCTCGTAAAAACTCCGAAAACCCCTTTTCCCGTCATTCCGGCGAAAGCCGGAATCCAGTTATTCCAAGAAATTATCAAGTCTCTGGACTCCGGTTTTCACCGGAGTGACGACTTCTTACGAGTTCATCAATTTTCTATTCCGCACTCCGAATTCCGAATTCCGCATTCCCTAAGGCCTTCTTCACCGCCTCCAAGAGGGCTGTTTCTTCTTCCTTGGCCACGGTTCGAAGGTCCAGGAGAACTTCCTCCTCCTTCACCCGGGCCATCACCGGTGGTTCGTTCCGGCGCAGCCTCTCCTCCAGAGCGGCGGCGGAAAGTTTTAAAGGCCGGATGGCCACCACCCGGGTCGGCAGCTCCTGCAGGGGCAAAGCCCCGCCCCCTACCTGAGAGCTATCTTCCCGGAGCGTAATCTGGCATTCGCCGGATATTTCCTTGCTCACCTTCCTCTGAAAGCGTCTCGCCCGGGTCGCCAGCTCCTTTAACGGGCAGGTCAGCATTCCGAGGGCCGGGAGGGCGCTCAGGACCCGGCTCTCATCCAGGTAAACCCGGAGGGTGGATTCCAGGGCCGCCAGGGTGAGCTTGTCGATCCGCAGCGCCCGGTTCAGAGGGTTCTTCTTGATTGGATCGATGAATTTTTTCTTGCCCAGGATGATGCCCGCCTGAGGACCTCCCAGGAGCTTGTCTCCGCTGAAGGTAACTACATCCACCCCTGCCTGGAGAGTTTCCTGCACCGTGGGCTCGTGCTCGATTCCGTAGGGAGAGAGGTCGATAAAACATCCGCTCCCCAGGTCTTCCATCACCGGCAGGCCGCGGGCGCCCCCCAGGGCCGCCAGGTCTTTCAGGGGAACTTCGGCGGTAAAACCCAGGATTCGAAAATTGCTGGTATGGACTTTCAGCAGGAGAGCCGTCTCCCCGGTTATGGCCTGCTCGTAATCGCGCAGATGGGTGCGGTTGGTCGTACCCACCTCCACCAGACGGGCCCCGCTCTTTCTCATGACATCGGGGATGCGGAAGGAGCCCCCGATTTCCACCAGCTGTCCCCGGGAGACGATGACTTCCTTTCCTTCGGCCAGACTGTTCAGGGCCAGAAAGACGGCTCCGGCATTGTTATTCACTACCAGCCCTGATTCGGCCCCGGAGATCCGGCAAAGGAGCTCTTCCACATGTCCGTAACGGGACCCCCGTTCCCCTCTCTCCAGATCCAGTTCCAGGTTGGAGTAACCGCCGGCGATCTCCACCAGGTTTCGAAGGGCCTCCTCCGGCAGAGGAGCCCTTCCCAGGTTGGTATGGAGGACCACCCCGGTGGCGTTGATCACCGGGCGCAGGGAGGGCCGAAAGGTCGCCGCCACTTCCTCGGTAACGGCATGCGTCCACTGATCCGCAGTCAGGCTTGCCGCAGTGGCAGCCTCTTCTTCGACCCCCTGCAGGATGGTCCGGCGCTTTTCGCCCAGAACCTTCCGGATGGAATCGACCACCAGGGGCCGGGAATGAATTTTCAGAAGAGTCTCGATCGGGGGGCGATGGAGAAGCTCGTCAACCGCCGGGAGGGTTCGCAGGTACCTTTGTCTGGCTTCAGGCTCCATATCCCCCCGTCACCATGCGGCCAGCAGGACAGGAACAATCTCCTCGGGATCGGTGACCCTGCGGAGGTTGGACTTCATGCCGGGGTCGCCCAGCGCCAATTTGGCCACTTCCAGCATATTCTCCCGGGGAATGTTAACCTGGGAAAGCTTCTGCGGAAGC
>Ga0315279_10011534_pt1 | contig 10200 bp, 6 predicted proteins | sample YL17G06_20_MG_FD_203694 | JGI IMG/M metagenome (GOLD analysis project Ga0315279, IMG submission 203694) | Sediment microbial communities from Yellowstone Lake, YNP, Wyoming, USA - YL17G06_20 | ecosystem: Environmental > Aquatic > Freshwater > Lake > Sediment | place: USA: Wyoming | collected...
GTTTGACTCTGGCCACTTGTTGGAGTATACTATAGGGGGTCGTTGTAAACTCCACGGCCTGACGCGCGGGGGTTGGCTGAGAAAGCCAATCCCCCCTTCCTTGTTTGTGCGGCTGACCCACGGGGGCTAACCTTCATCACGCAAAAGCGCGAGGGAGACGATGTCGCATCGTCGGATTGATGTTGCAGCCGTGCGGCGCGGGTCGACGATCCTGTTTCTGTGGGCCTTGCTGCTCGCTCTGGCGCCGGGCCCGGCCGGGGCCGGCACGGCGGACTACGTCATCCAGATCAGCGTCGACGGTCTGGGCTCGGCCTACCTGCCCGGGCTGGTCTACGGCAACCAGTTGCCCAACTTCAAGCGCCTGGAGGCCGAGAGCGCCTGGACCCTCAACGCCCGCAACGACTACGACAAGACCGTAACGCTGCCCAATCACACCACCATGATCACCGGCCGGCAGGTCTCGGGCGCCGCCGGGCACAACTGGACGGGCGACTCCACCCCGCCGACGGACGCCACCATCCACTCCAACAAAGGCTCGTACGTTGCCAGCGCCTACGACGTGGCCCACGACAACGGCCTGTCGACCGCGATGTTCGCCAACAAGAGCAAACTCATCCTGTTCCCGCAGTCGTACGGCGCCGCCGCCGGCGCGCCCGACGTGACCGGCCCCGACAACGGGACCAACAAGATTGACTTATATCTTTATCGACAGTATAGCACGGACATCGTCTCCGCCTTCGCGAGCACGATGGCCTCCACGCCGTATCAGTACAGCCTGCTTCACCTCCGGGATCCCGACGACGTGGGCCACGCCTCCGGATGGGGCACGCCCGCCTACAATAGCGCGCTCAAGAAGATCGACGGCTACCTCGGCACCATCCTCGACCTGGTCGAGGCCAGCCCGACGCTCCGGGGCAGGACGGCCATCATCCTCACGGCGGACCACGGCGGCCGCAGCACGGCCCACTCCACGGTGACCGAGCCGCTGACCTACACGATCCCCTTCTTCATCTGGGGCCCGGGCGTTACACCCAGCGCCGACCTGTACGCCGCCAGCGCCGCCGCGCGCCTCGACCCCGGCTACGGGCGGCCGAAGTATTCGGACCCCGTGCAGCCGATCCGCAACGGCGACGTGGCCAACCTTGCCCTGCAACTGCTGGGCCTGGGGCCCGTCCCGGGGTCTACGATCAACGTCGGCCAGGACCTGGGGTGGCAGGGCGCCCCTGCCGCGCGTCCGGCGATGATCGCCTACACCGCCTTCAACGAGCCGCCGCAGGACGTGGGAACCTGGACGCCCGGCCCGGACGATACCGAACTGGGCTTCGCCACGACCAGCACCCCCCAGGGCGGAACCACTGCCCCCGTGGCGGCCACGTACAGTTCCGCGACCTCGCCGTTGCGGCTGCGCATGGAGAGCGTTCTGGCCGAGACGGCCTTTGATTCTGCCGACCTGCGCGGCTACACGCACATGGTGGCCAGCATCGACATTATGCTCAAGAACGTCACCTACACGGCGGGCGACTCATTCACGGTGACCCTGACCAACGGCACGGATACCCTCACGCTGGCCGAGGCCCATACCGATGCCTCGGGCGACACCTTGAACGCCCTCGCCAAGAACACGTTCCTGCATTACTCGGCGGACATTCCCGACGGGTGGTCAGCGGCGGCTTTGAAGATCTCCGGATCCAATGATCTGAACACGGAGTCCATGGATTTCGATAACATTTACCTCATGGGCATGCCGGTCGCCCTGACGCTCCAGTGGACTGGTGCCGCCGACAACCGGTGGAATATCCGCAAGTCGGTCAACTGGTCGTCGGGCGGCGAGACGCTGGGGTACATGTACAAGGACGGCGACCACGTTGTCTTCGGCGACACCGGCTCTGCCGCAGGGCAGGTGGATGTCGCAACGGTGGTCGCCCCCGGCTCGGTGTCGGTCAACAACGATGCCACCGAGTTCGTGTTTGGCGGCGCCGGCTCCATCGCCGGCCCCTGCGGCTTGACCAAGAACGGCCGCGGCACGCTGACCCTGGCGACGAGCAACACCTACACCGGCGACACGCGGGTGAATGCCGGCACATTGATCGTCGGCGCCGACCGCGCACTGGGCCGAAGCGCCGTCCTGCTCGGCGACACGACGGGCTCCACCGACGCCGCACTCCTGGTGTCCGGGGCATTTGAGGTCGACCGTCCCATCACCGTGCAGGATGACGGCAGCCCGACATCCTCCCGCACGCTCGGCGGCGCGAACGCCGCGGGCACGGCGGTGTTCTCCGGCCCCATCACGATCGACAAGGACCTGACGCTCACGGCCGCCCCGGGCGGCGAGGTCAGGTTGGCCGCAGCCCTCGACAACTCCAAGGGACGCACGATCACCAAGACCGGCGACGGGGCCGTGACCTTGACGGGCCAACAGACGCACGGCGCCGGCGCCGCCCTGGTCGTGAGCGGTGGCACGGTGAACCTGGACTCCGACGCCGGCGCCGGCGGCATCTTCAACCTGACCGTCAGCGCCGCGAGCGCCTCGGCCGCCAACTTCGGCGCCACACAGCACCTGGCCGGTCTGAACCTCGCGGGCGGCGCACGAGCCAATCTGGCCGCAGGGCACGACAAGGTCCTCGTCGCCAGGGCTCTCGGCATCGAAGAAGCGGCGGGGTCGCCCACCTCGCGGCTTGATGTGGCCGACAACGCCATGATTATTGACTACGACGATCCCGGCGCCAGTCCGCTTCAGGCCGTCACACGCTGGATCGCCGCCGGTTATGACGACAAGAAGTGGGACTCCAGCGGCATCGTCAGCACCAGCGCTGCCGCCGATGCCCTCCGGCTCGGCCTCGGATACGCCCAGAACGACCTGCTCTTCACCCGTTTCTCGACCTTCGCAGGCGAGGACGTAGATGCGACGTCGGTCCTCGTCAAGTACACCTACCTGGGCGACGTGAACCTCGACGGAAAAGTCGACGACAACGATGTGACGCTCATGGTCATCGAGTACGACCGCGGCCGCGTCAGTACGCACACGTGGCAGCAGGGGGATATCTCCGGGTACGATGGCAAGATTGATGACAACGACGTCACGATCCTGGTGCTGAACTACGGGGCCGGCTGGAAGGCCGGCATGGGCGGCACGCTGGGCGGGATAAGCGCCGCCGTGCCGGAACCCGCCGCGCTGGCCCTCCTGGCCCTGGGCGCCGCCGTGCTCTGGCGCCGCCGCTAGTGCTCCGTTAACATTGAATTGATGGTTGGCACGACCGCGGCGTCGGTTCTGTGGGCATGTTCCTGCCGTCCTTCCCCGCGATTGACCGGCACAAGCACGGGTATAATGGCTTGCGCTCCGGTTCCGGCAGGGGGGGCGGGCGGGGGTGAGCCATGACCAGGCACGAGCAGCCCGGCCTGTTCGAAGACGGCCCTGTGCCGCCGCAGGAATTCTCCGACGGCGGCGTCACGGTCCGCACCACCCGGTGCAGGAGCCTCCTGAACCGCGCCGAGATCGACGATTATTCCTTCAACTGTTACACCGGCTGCGCCAACGGCTGCGCGTATTGCTACGCGCGGTACATGCAGCGGTTCCACCCGCACCGGGAGCCGTGGGGCCGCTTCGTCGACGTGAAGGTCAACGCGGCCGAGGTCCTGGCCCGCGAACTGCGCCGGCGGCCGGCCGGGGCGGTCTTCACCTCCAGCGCCTGCGACGGGTGGCAGCCGGTCGAGCGGCACTATCGCCTCACGCGCGAGTGCTCCAGGATGCTCATCGAGGCCGGCTTCCGCCTCCACGTGCTCACCAAGAGCGAGTTGGTGCTGCGCGACCTCGACATCTTCCGCCCCGGCCGCGTGTGTCTTGGCGTGACCGTCACGACGGCGGACCCGGCGCTGGCGCAACTGTGGGAACCCGGGGCGTCGCCCGTGGCGGCCAGGGTGCGGGTCCTCAAGGAGGCCAAGGCCGCCGGCTTGGAGACGGCCGTGATGTTCGGGCCGCTTCTGCCGGCCCTCAGCGACACGCCGGACGGGCTGCGGGCGCTGTTTGCCCTGGCGTCCGAGGCCGGCGTGGACCGTGTCTGGACCGACGCCCTGAACCCGCGTCCGCGGGTCTGGCCCGCCGTGCAGGCCCTCCTGCGGCGCCACTGGCCCGGCCTGTGCGAGCATTACCGGCGGATCCTCTTCGATCCCGCGTGCCGCGCGCGGTACAAGGCCGACCTGGCGATCCGCGTTCGCCGGGCCGCCGAGGAGGCCGGCATGGCGGGCCGCCTGGTCTGATCGCGCGGCACGAGTCGCATCGCGATTGGCGCGGCGGGTCTTTCGCCGCGCCCGGCGCAAGAGGACCCGAAAAGCACCGCCCAGGACTCCAGCGTCGAGGTCCTCTACCTGGGGACCCTTCGGCGCATCTTGGCGCCGGCCGCGCAATGCGACGCATCCAGGAAACCCTTGACGAGGAACTATAGTGGTGCCATGATGCCAACATGAGCGTAAGGGCATGGCTCACGGCTACCGGCGGCGCGGCGCTTGCCCCTGCAAGTGCCGTGACGCCGCAGCATCCGGCCGTCTCCAGCCACGTGTTGGTCGGCACGCTCCCGCTTGCACTGCAAGCCGAGATGGCACGCCATTCTCGAATTGTCACTAGATCTCCGACAGTATCTCTTTCTTGCGCTTCTCGAACTCCTCCTGGGTGATTAGTTGCTGATCCCGGAGGTCCTTGAGTTTGGCCAGACGCGCGGCGGGCGTCGGGGTTCCCGCTACCGGAGCACAGGGGGCGGCCGGCGGTTTCCGGCTCAGAATCGTGGACACAGTTCCCAAGATATGCTCTATGTTCCGCCGGTTCTTCCCGAGATCGAAGGCACCCCCGAACATTACGCCGGTCTTCGGCGTCGAGATCACAGTCACGCGGGTGCGCCCGGGTGAGACCTCAAGGAGGGTGATCGGGATGTTCTCCCCCCAGGACATCAGGCTGACACCCGCTTTGGCCATGATTCTGCCGCTCATCTTGTCGGCCGAGTCCACCTTCATGCCGGCCACTTGTGGGATGGCCTCGAGAAACGCCTGGAATACGTCCTCCCGACTGTACGGGAATTCCGCGCCGCCCTCATGATCTAGGAATGCCATGAACCACCTCCTCGCGATGCCAGCCGCAGGACGATGCGTGAGATGTCCGGTTCGTCGGCGCCAGTTCAGCCGCGTGAGAATCAGGGGCTCCCGCGGATAGTGTACCATTTTGCCTGTGCCTTCCGCGGGCGGCCCGTGCTGCTCCCCAATACGTCGGTTCATCCGGCCTCACGCCGGCTGCAAGTCGTCGGCGGGAATCGTGTGTTTCTTTTCCGGGCATTCCATCGCGAAAGCATAGGCCCTTCGCCGGGCAAGCGTTGGTTCTCTTTCTTCGTAGGCCGCCAGCAAGAGGGCCGCAATGGATATCCTCTTCACGGCTCCCGCCTCCTGGTGCGAAGCAACCGCCAGTCCTTCCAGCCCCAACTTCCTGATGATCGCCTTAACGCCTTTGATCTGGAATCCGATGGGCCGGTCGTCCACGGCCGAGTGGTATACGGTCAGCAGTTCGTCGATCCTATCGGCCACGACGGCTTCGTCGGCTATCTTGTAGACGATGCAGTCGCCGCAGGGGTTGTACCACGGCTCGGCGCGAAATTCGGGCTTGCCTTCGCCGGCCATCATGTCGGCTAGGAAGTGCTTTTCCATGTCAAACCTCGGTATCTGTTCGGCCAGTTCACAGGGCACAAAGGATCAACCGCATCCGCGTACTCGGCCCGGCATTCGTAAACCTGCATGTTAGGATTCAGGTAAACCGCGAAGACCCTTTCTTTGGGAAATGGCACAACGGCCCTTTCCTTGATGTACCACTCAGGCGGACGCCCCGTATAGCACCAGCCGCCTTGGTTGAACACGCGAACACCGAAGAAAATTCGCTTCGGGTTCTCAAGCACGTGCTTGGCGGCACGAAGGTTCTCGTAGTCCACCGGCGAGTACTTGTACAAACGCAAAGTGTACACGCCCGGGAATATCGCGTCGATCTTCGGCCCAGTCGGGTTGTTCGGGTCGATGGTCTTACAGGCGAAGTCGGCCGCCACGTGCTCGCCCCTATTGTACGCCCGGCCAAGGGTTTCAGACAATACATCGGCCAGGAAAGGGCTGCAACTGAAATGCCTTGGTTTAATCGGGGATCGGGGGACAATAGCGATTTGGTGCTGCCGTCCAGCCGGTGATTTCCGGACTTCGCGGGAAATCGAAACCATCTCATCTTATGGGCTTTTGTGGGTGAGCGGCTGGTTTCCTGATCCAACTCAATGAAAGCGTTGGCGCAGGCCGCGGCATCCAATGAACGACAGCCGGGGCGCGCCCCGGCCTACGTGCCGCGCACCTCCTCGTTCCCGCCGTGGGCGTCCATTCTACGCCGCCTCCCCGCTAAACGCGCCTTCATGAAGTCGTCAGACTTGATCCTCATTCCACCCCCAGTGCCGAGTCCCCAGTCCCAAGTCCCGCCGTTCATAAGTCGCATTTCTGAGATTCAACTTACGTCACCGGACTTTTGTAACAACCCCCCTTTTGACCCCGCTTTGACCCCTCTTTGACCCCCCTTTGGGTGCCACTTGGTTCCCGATTTTGTCAAAAAACACCCCAATTCGCGCTTACCCATTTTAACATTTTCTCGCCCGGCCTGCCCTGGCGCTAGCGCCAAGGGCATTTTGTGGATAACTTTAGGCCAAAAAAGGGGGTTTTGGGGGTCCCCAAAGCGTAAGTCGCTGTAAGTCACGATGACTTACGTTCATCTTGGCGGCCGACCGGCCGGCCATTGCGGATTATGCAAGAAAAAGCCAAACGACGCCTCACGCAAAGACGCCAGGACGCAAAGAAAGGCCAAGAACGACCTTCTTCTTGGCACAGAAAAAACTGCCCTGCTTTGCGTGCTTTGCGGCTTTGCGAGACCCCGCCGCTCTCTGCTCTGCCGTGAAAAGGCGCTTCACGCAAAGGCGCCAAGACGCAAAGAAAGGCAAGAACGACCTTCTTCTTGGCACAGAAAAAACTGCCCTGCTTTGCGTGCCCCCGCCGTTGCCGTGGCTCAGGCACTCAGGTACTCAGTCACTCACTTCCTGTTACCTCGCTACCCACGACCGGGCCAGGAGGGCCGCCAAGGCGGCGAGGGCAAAGTACGGCCACAGGGGGGCAAGGCCGTGGGCCTCAAAGAAAGCCGCTTCGCGTTACTTGCCGGCGAGGTCCAGGGGCTTTCCGTCGGGCGCGCAGAGGCGGGCGACGGCGGACCATTCGCCACCGCCCTGCGTGATCTTCATCAGGATCGCGTTGGCGCCGGCCTTCAACTTGATTCCGGCCTTGTCCGAGCCGGGCGTGCACGGCCGCGTGGCGTTGTTGGCGTGAACCTGCTGACCGTTGACCCAGACCTTGATGCCGTCATCGCTGCCGAGTTCGAGCATGGCGTCCTGGGCCTTGGCCGAGGAGACCTCGGTGCGAAGATACGCGACGCGGTCCTGTCCGCCGAGGATCTTGTCCATCTCGACCAGCCCTCTGGCTTCTGGCGGGACGACGACCGGCCGCCACTCGCCCCCGCCGCCGGCCTTCTCGGGCGGGAAGGCCACGTCGAACAGTTCCGCGCTGCTCTTGCCTTCCTGGGTGTAGGGCCCCGAGAGCATCCAGGCGAGGATGTACCCGTCGGGGGTCATGGCGGCACTGGAAAGGCTCTTGATGGCCGCATCGGCCTGCCGGCGGATCGCCTCATCGGGCAGGGCCTTGAGTTTTTCGAGGGCTGCCGCGGCGCGATCGCGCTGGATGATGCCGATCTGCTTGGCGAGGCGGATGACCGCCATGGCGGCGTCGGCGCCCAGGGCCGGGTCCTGCGTGTACTTGAGCAGGAGGTCGAGGGCGTCGCCGGTGGGCAGGTCTGCCGCGCCGGCCAGCGCCTGCTTCTTCTCATCGGCGCGCTGGGCCGTTTCGAGGACGCTGCGATAGAGCGCCAGGCGCTGGGCCATCGGGGCATCCTTCATGCCCGCCAGGCGCAGGCACCCGCGCATCGCCAGGACGCCGTCGGTTGCATTTCCGGCGACCTTGGCGAAATCCAGGAGGGCCGGCCCGGCCGCGATGTCGGGCCAGTCGGCCAGGGCCCGGACCGCCGCCTGCGTGACCTCGGCCTGCTTGCCCTCGCGCAGGACACGTTGTAGGGCGGCCAGGGCCTCCTGGCCCTTGACGCGCGGCAGCAGTTGAAGCACCAGGATGCGGGCGGCCGGCGTGGTGGCCGTGTCGAGCGCGGGGATGACGGCCTTGGCGCAGGCCTCGCGGTCGGTTGCGCGGGTGCAGATCGAGGTGGCGGCGCCCTCGACGGCCGAGCGCAGGTTGGCGTCGCTGGTGGTCGTCAGGATCTTGATGAGGCCGGGCAGTTCGGCGGTCGTGCCGAGCGAGGCCAGGGCCTTGACCGCCTCGGCGGCGACGGCGGCATCGGCGCCGGCGGCCTGTTTCACCAGCACCGGCATCGCCGCCTCGATCCGCCGCGCGTTGACGAGGGCCATCGCCAGGCCGCGCGCGCCGGATTCGGGCGATTCCAGCAGCCGCGCGATGGCTTCGTTCGTGCCGGTGCCGGGCATCCGCTCCAGGGCCTTGCGTGCGGCGGCGGCTTCCGGGCCGGCGTCCTTCGTGGCCATCCTGACGAGCATGGCCACGTCTTCGCCCGTTCCGTGGACGGCCAGGCAGTCGAGTACCGCCAGGCGCGTGGCCTCGTCCTGGCTTGCCTGGAGCAACTTCAGGAGCGCTGGCCGCGCGGCCACGTCTTTCTCGTCCGGCAGGAGGCCCAGCAGCGCCTTCTGGGCCGCGGGCTGGAGCGTCGGCAGTTCCTGCACGACGGCGGTCTTCAGGGCGACATCGGTCGAAGTGGCCAGCGCGGCCAGGGTGGCGGTCCGCATGGCGGCATCGTCGCCCTGGAGCATGTCGGTGATGAGTCTGGCGGCGGCGGGCCGGTCCTGCGATGCAATCAGCCCGCGCAGGGCGGCGATGCGCGACGCCGGCGCCGCCTTGCTGTCGAGCAGCGCGCGGTAGATGGCCACCGCTTCGGCGGTCTTGCCATCCTGGGCCAGCAGACCCGCACACGTGATCCGCGCCTGGGCGACCGGGCGGGCGAGTGCGGCGGGGGCCTTCGCGGCCACATCGTCGAGGGCCTTGGCCGCCTCGGACGTGCCGATTGCGCCCAGGGCGAAGACGGCACTGCGGGCCACGTCGCCGTCGGCGTCGCCGGTCAGGGCGGTCAGGGCAGGGATGGCCAGGGCGTCGCGGCGGATGCCGACCGACCCGATAACGCCCGCCAGGAGTTTGCCTTTCACCTGGCCGAGCGCCTGGCGCAGGGCCGCCCCGGCGGCCGGAGAGGCCATGGGTTCGAGCGCCATGCGGGCCGGGTGGGAAAGTTTCTCGTTCCCCAGGAGGGCGGCCAGGGCCGGCACCGACGCCGCCGAGCCGACGGTGCCGAGGTAGCGGCAGAAGTATCGCTTGGCGTCGACCTTCGTGCCGGGCGCCTTGAGGGCGGCCAGGAGCCTGGCCTCGATGGCCCGGTACTCGGGCGTCGCGGCCTTGCGGATTTCTTCCTCGATGAGGGCGAGGGGCTTGCGGCTCTGGCCGAACTCGTACTGGGCGGCCGCAGCGTAGACGTCCTGGGCCGCCGCAGGCGCTTGGCCGGCCCGCGCGGTCGGCGCCGCCAGCGAAATGGCCGCAATCAGAGCGACGTAAAGGGCACGTTTCATGGGGATGGCTCCATTTATTCTTTCCGTGGCACAGCCGCCCTCGGCTGCGCATCGCCCCGGGGCGGGGGTGCTACAGGATATTCCACGGCTCGCGTTTCGCGCGGCCGAGCATGGCCGAGGCCGTCGGGTCGTTCGGAATCTCCTCGGTGTCGGGGTTGAACTTGATCTTGCGGCCGACCGTCATGGCGATCTGGCCCAGGTGCCCGATCGAGGCCGAGCGGTGGGCCACCTCGGCCGGGGTGATGGTCAGCCGGCGGCTCTTGACGCAGTCGAGGAAGTTCCGGTGGTGGCCCGGCGACGGGTACAGGTTGATCTCGTCGGGCCGGATCTTGTCCCTCAGGAGGCCCTTCGGGTCGGCATCGAACCCGCCGCGGTCCACCCACACCCAGCCCTTGTCGCCGATCCAGCGTGCGCCCATGCCCTTCGGGACCTGGCGGTCGTTGGCGACGGTCATCTTCGCGCCATT
>Ga0315279_10011536_pt1 | contig 10199 bp, 6 predicted proteins | sample YL17G06_20_MG_FD_203694 | JGI IMG/M metagenome (GOLD analysis project Ga0315279, IMG submission 203694) | Sediment microbial communities from Yellowstone Lake, YNP, Wyoming, USA - YL17G06_20 | ecosystem: Environmental > Aquatic > Freshwater > Lake > Sediment | place: USA: Wyoming | collected...
CAGCGAGGAAGGGATTGACCACAGAGAACGCAGATTGTAGGGGCGCAGCATGCTGCGCCCCTACCCGCATCGGTCACGTCGTCTGCGCAACCCGCGCACAACTGCATACGCCCCCACCGCCGCCACGACCGCCGCGATCAGCACCACCTCGTTGGCGCGCCGCAGGAGATGTATGATCGCCTGCCACTCCTCGCCCACGAAGTACCCGATGAGTACCGCCGTGACCACCCATAATCCGGTGCCGGCGGCGGTGTAGAGCAGGAACCGCGGGTAGCTCATCCTCGCCAGGCCAGCGGGGAGGGAGATGATGGCGCGCAGGCCCGAGATCAGCCGGCAGACGAAGACGGCGCGGCCGCCGTAGCGGGCGAACCACTGCTGGGTGCGGTCGAGGCGCTTCTCGGTGATCAGCAGGTACTTGCCCCAGCGCAGCACCAGCGCGCGCCCGCCGTAGCGGCCGAGGGCGTAGGCGATACTCGAACCGGTGAGCGCGCCTGCCAGGCCCGCGACCATGGCCCCCGCCACGCTGAAGTCGCCCCGCGACGCCAGGAAGCCCGCGAACACCAGCACGATCTCGCTGGGGATGGGCATGCAGGCGCTCTCCAGGGCCATGAACAGGAACACGCCGGGGTAGCCCAGCGCGATGATGACGCCGGTGATGAGCCTGACTGCGACCTGAAGGAAGCGCTCCATGGTTACCAGCTCGGCGCCTGCGCCGGCCCGCCGCGCGCCAGCCCGAACCGCAGGCCGAATTCGCCGCCGACCTTGCGCCAGGTGACGCCGTACTCCAGGCAGTGGGCGACGCGGATGACGGCGGCATCGAGCGCACGGAAGGTCTCGCGGTCGAGGTCGCGGCGAGCGAGGATTTCGACGCGCCAGCCCGGGCCGAGGCGCGCGGCCAGCCCGAGGTCGAACTCGCGCGAGATGTCGAGGGCGTCGAAGGTGAAGGGCCCGGCGCCGTGCAACCTGCGATGCAGATACCCCGCGCGCACGGACAGGTTGTCGCTGGGCTGGGCGTCGAGGGTCACGCCGTAGGCGGTGGCGCTGCGATGCTGGGAGGTATCGTAGGTGACGGCGCGCACCCCGACCATGGGGCGCATATCCACCCCGGCGCCCAGGCCGACCGGGCGTCCCTGGAAGTAGAGGTCGCCAACGCCGCGCGCGGCCTGCACGCCGCTGGGCTGCTCGCGATAGTTGCCGGCGGCGGCGCGGGCGCTGACGGTGCCCCAGCGGCCCACCGGGATCGGATTGAGCGCAACCTCGACCTCGGGCAGGCGGTCTATGGTGACGGCGCTCAGCGGCGCCTCGGGAGCGAAGAGCCCGAGGTCAATGCGGGCGAGGTCGTCGCGGCGGCTGACGGTGGCGGCGATGTCGCCCCAGGAATGAAGCATATCGGCGCGCCCGCGCGCGCGCAGGCCGCGCGAGGCGGTGGAACGCGCCTCCAGCTCGGCGCTGGCGCTGCCCGAGGCGTACAGCAGGTAGTTCAGGCCGATGAAGGGGCCGTCGCGGCGGCTGAACCCGCCGATGGGGCGCAGCGGGGAAACGCGCTCCCCCCGGCGCAGCGAGAAGGACCAGTTTGGCAAGTTGAGCAGGCGGTGGTTGCCGTACCACAGCGCCGCCTTGCGCGAGATGAGGCGGTCACCGGGGCGCACGATGATCTGGCGCGCGGTGACGCGGTAGTGGGGGTGCGGCTCGTCGCAGGTGGTGAAGGAGCCGTCGGAGAGCACCATCTGCTGGGGCGCGACCTGCAGCAAGTGGGCGGTGAAGTAGAGGTCCTTGACGTGACCGCGGGCATCGGTCAGCAGGCCGGTGCGGTCGTCGAGGTCGTATTGCGCCGAGCTGGCGGAAAGCGCGTTTTCGTCCTGGGAAACCTGGACGTCGCCGGAGGCCGCGGCGGACTGGTCCTCGAGGTCAACGTTGATGGTGTCGGCCTGGAGCTGAATGCCGTCGTAGGAGAGATGGGCGTCACCCTCGGCCTGGACGCGGCGCTGCTCGAGGTCAACCGTGACCTGGAGCGCGCTGACGCGGTACTTGCGCTCGACGCGCAGCTCGCTCGTGCTTGGTAGCGAAGCATCGCTGCTTCGCACAGGAGCATCCGCGCGCGCGACCGCGCCCGCCCACAGCAGCGCCGCCAAGCACACGGCCAGGGGCGCAGCGCGCGTCACCGTGCGCTCGCAGGTTCTCAGCGCGGCCATGGCCGCCCCTTCACCACCACCGGTCACGCCTCGCGCGCCGAGAAGATGAGCGTCCCGAACCGCTTGGGCACGTGGAAATCGGGCTTGTCGGTCAGGGTCGCCGACCACGAGCTGTACTCGTCCTTCTCGCCGCGGTCAATGCGATAGAGGTTGGCGCGCCACCGCTCGCGGTCGGTGGGCGGCCGCTTCACGAGCTGCGCGAAGGGGATGGCCATCTCCACCGTCCACACCTGGTCGAGGTCCGAGCGGTCATCAAGCGTGCCCGCCACGCGCACGCCGGTGAGCAGGCCCTCGCAATTCCACTCCGGCTCGCCGCGAAAGCTCTTACTGCGGGTGCCGTCGGGGTTGTAGATTCTGCCGTCCCACACGACGTTGCGGGGGCTGACCTCGAACTCGTAGTAGTTGACGAGGTCGCCGCTGGGGTTGATGAAGATCTCGCAGACCTCCTGCTCGTAGAGGGGGTCGTCGCACTTGGTGTAGGTGCCCCAGATGTCGTTGTCGATGCAGGAGAAGGCGACGTAGAGGTGCTTGTCGTCCCAGCACAGCTTGGCCTCGGTCTCGAACTCGGCGGGGGAGCCCCCCTCGACGACGAAGGCGCCGACGGGCTTGAGGCGGCGCCATACCGGCTCGTCGAGCACGCCGTCAACGGTGATGGGCCGGGGGGTGCGCAGGACGGTGTAGGTCGGCAGCTCCATCTTTCGGGCCTCCGTGGGTGTGCTCGTGCTACGCAGCGAAGCGAGTTCGCTTCCAGCCTTCCGCCTTCGCGGGCCACGAAGTCCCGCTTCGGTGGACGAAGGGGTCGCAGCCGGAGCTGCTGCGGCGGAGTGGGCACTTCGCAGAGTAGCATTAACGGCGACGGCATTGACGGGCGGCGTGCGCCGCGCCAGCGCGGCGATGACAAGCGTGGCCGCGAGGGCGACGACGAGGGCGACGAGGGTGCCCACCCGCAGGCGGCGCACCGCCCGTCGCGGCGCGGGAGGTCTCGGCTTGTTTTCAGTCATGGTGAGCCTCCGGCATGGGAAGGTCCGGAACCATGGGGCAGGTTATCACAAAAGCGGCGGGGGAGCAAGCGACACTGTGCGCCTCACCGCGCGCGCGATGCGGCGGAAGGGGCTGCCACATCGCACCTGGTGGTTCGCGGGAGCGGTGCGTGAGGAGGAGAATGTGACTACTCGATCCGCCAGCGCAAGGTCCACTGCGATCCGAGGGCCATGGGGAAGAAGTAAGGCTCGCCGCCGCTGCCGGAGAACTTCACGAGTTCGCCCACCACGGTCTTGCCGTCACTTCGGGACACACGAAACTTCACCCAACCTGTCCCGCTTCCTAGCCATCGCTCGTAGCGTGTCACGACGCAGTCAGAGTCGGCCCCATAGCCGGGCGGCACGCTCATGGTTTCAACCACCTTGGCGCAGAGAAATGTTCCGGCAGGCACGGTCACCGCTTCGCTCGTGCTCACCACCTGGACGGTGGAGGAAACCACCATCCCGCTGGACAGCCCCCTCGAAGTCCAGGTGTCGCCAGCCAGGATAGGATATCTCAAGTACCAATTAACTGCCCACTCGTCATTCGGGTCATTGGGGTCATCATAATAACCCACATTGTAGGAACACAGGTAGTCCATGAACGGAACGCCACCGGTGTTGTACGCAACGGGGACCAGGAAATCCGAGGCCTGTTGAAAGCTCACCAACCCCCTCTCGCTGCCCGCCGGCACCGCCCATCCGAGGACCTGAAAGTGGTGTCCGTTGTCAGTTACCTCGTGTTTGACGACCTCGAGCATGAGAGTAGAGCCGAGCCACGCGTTTAGCCTGTTGCTCTCTAGGCCGCCCGGACTCTTGACGTAAACTTGGGCATCAGCACTCGGCAGACCAGCGACGATCCTGGTCGCGCCCCACGTAGTGAGCTCCAGCCTTTGCGGTGTCTGTTCGCTAACCGGCACGGCCCAGACGGAGCCATTCGCCTCGCCAAACGAACCGGTAAGGACAAGCTTATCAGACACGACTTCCGCCTTGTCCAGATGCGGCGTGAGGCCCCATCTGGCATCCCCCTGACACACCAGGCACGCCGTGTTACCATGGCGCGTCGTGATGTCCAGGCGCTCAAGAACGACCTTGGCGTTGCCCAAGTTAAGCGGCACCTCGGGGCCAGAGACGTCCGGTGGCAGCGTGATGCTCTGCATGAGTTCCGTCGTAATCTCTCCATTCCGGTTGCCCGTCAGCAAGTCCGCGAGACCGTTTCCCGTTGCTCTTCCAGCGCCGACTGCCATGGCGCCGTCCCAGCCAAGGAATGCGACAGCGCCTTTCGCCAGCACCGCCGGCCCCCAATCAGACTCAGCAGCGGCACTCAAGCAGAAGTTGCCGAACACAAAACTCCCGGCGGGGAACGTGCACCAGTCTCTCACATACTTGGGGAACAACACCAGAAGACAGCCCAAGTATCGGCGCTCCTCCCCAACGTATATGTCAAAGAAGTCTGCATCCTGATTACGCAGGAACGTGCTGTACGCGTTCAGATTCTCTGGGGAGTACAGAATCTTGGTCAGGAGGCCGACCCCAGCCTCGAAATCAGGAGGCGCGGAGTCAAGGGGTACGCCATGCGATGCCAGCATGGCTACCCTTGCCGTCTTCGCAGCGGTATACACGGTCATGGGATTAAAAGCATTCCCTTGGTACGTGGAGTTGTCAACCGGTTGGTAACCGAACCCGCTCAAACGTGGGATAAAGCAGTCACCAAGGTATGTGATTGCGGGGTCAACGTCTGAGCACAGCCCGATAGCGCCACCGGCAGCGTTGGGAAACTGGCTGACGTCGCGTGTCGGCGCAGGCAGGGGCTCCACGCTGGTGCCTTCGGCTGGTATGACTCCAGGGTCGGGCAAGTGAGCGATGCCATAGAGGACGCCATTCGTGAAGCGCACCCAGACGGTCTTACCGTCCTCGGACGCACCGCTCGCGCTCACCCCGGGCATACCAGTTGCGGCTGCCACCGCGGCGGCCGCCGCCGCGGTGGGCCCTTCTGAGATGTACTTGGCGTCGTAACTGGTGGTGGCCACATTGCGAGCGGCCGCCATTTCGTCTTGCTCAATCTGAGTGAACGGGCTCGGAGGCGGAATCACCCCGCCACCGGGCCCTGACGTGCCGCCTCCCCCGCAGCCCTCGAGGAAGAGCGCGAAGAACGTAAGCAGGACCGAGACGAGTAGGAACCTAATCGCCTTGCAAGTCATCGCGTACCCCCTTCGCCCGGATTATTCATGGTGTGCTTGAATCCGACGCACCGTGCAACCTATCCTTCGGTGGCGCAGGACGCCTTCGTCCGCCGTAGCGGAACTTCGTCGCCCGCGAAGGCGGATTGCATCCTGTGTTCATTCTTCGCAGGTTGGAAATGGCTAGGCCCGCAGGGCCGCCATCCCGGCCCCGACACGGTCGGGGCTTAGGGACCCGCGCCACCAGGAGTATGAATAATCCGGGTTCGGGCGCCGGTCGCGCCCGCGTCGATTCTCGCAGGGCGGGGTTTCTGGGCGCGGCCCCGGCTCCCCTTCTGCCCTTGTGGGGCCGCTCAGTGGGAAACAGGGTGGGTCAGGATGTGGCGCAGGCCCGCGCGGCGCCGGCTCAGCACGACAGGTGCTCGCGGCGCAGGTCGAGCAGGGCGCCGCTTTCGGCGCCGACGATGAGGTCGCGGCCACCGCAGGAGTCACAACCGGGCCCACTTCGCCAAGGCTTCGTGGGCCAAGGGGCGCTTGCCCACCGTAGCTTTAGCGAAGGCGGGGCTGTGCCACATGCGCCCCAATCCACCGCCTGCGGCGCGCAGGAGTGGATGCCGAGCCGGATGGGCTTGCCGCGATAGAGGACATAGCGCGGCGGGGCGAAGGCCGGTTCGCCCGGGCGGCCGACGTTTTGCAGCAGCAGCACCGTCGCGTGGTTGATGTCGTGGCTGGGGATGCCGCCGGGCCCCGGCGGGACGCTCGCGCTGCGATGGGTGCCGACCAGCAGGTCGGGCAATCCGCTGCCGGTCCAATCGCACAGGCACAGCTTCATGCGCCCGCGGCCGCCGCCGTGGTCCTCGGTGAAAGCAACCGGCTGACCGTCGGCGAAGCGCAGCAGCGTCTTGTCGGCGAGCTCGGCGTCGCCGACCTTGGCGTAAGCCGCGAGCAGGCCCGCCTCATCGAGGCAGACATAGCTCAGGTGATCCCCGAACAGCCTTCCCACCGTCGGGCGCACGCGCCACACGGTGACCAGCGGCCCGCCGCGGAATGTCAGCTTGACGCCCGGCGCGAAGGCGGGCTCGGTCGGGGAGCCGGCTTGCCCGCCTGAGGCGGGTGAATTGCGATACCAGGTGTGGTGGCCGAAGATGTCGCTGACGAGCAGATCGAGCAGGCCGTCGCCGTCCCAGTCGAACAGCAGCGGATTGGTGTAACCCCATTTGGCCTCGCTCGGGCCCTGGATGGAGCCGTTGTAGGCGGCCTGGATGCGGATCACCTCGCCGCCGGCGCGCAGGTACACTTCCTTGTCGAACAGCGGCCTGCCCGGCTCGCCGACATTGCGATAGTACAGCAGGTGGCCGGCGGCGTTGCCGACCACCAGGTCGGGTAAGCCGTCGCCGTCCAGGTCGCCGGCGGCGGGTATCGCGCAGGAGCCGGCGTTGAGGCGCGGCGAGGTCTGCTGGACGCGCACGGGGTCGTGGAAAGCGGGGACGCCGTCGAAGTCGCGGCCGGCGCTGCGGCAGAAACAGATGTAGCCGTCCTCGGCGCCCACGAGCAGGTCGGTGCGGCCGTCGCCGTCCCAGTCGGCGGCGCAGCCGGAGTGGATGTTCTGCGGCAACACGAGCTCGGCGCCCGTGGTGTCGCGCACCGGCGCGCCGGGGCCGAACTCGGTCGGCTCGTCGGTGGCGGGGAAGAAATGGAGCCGGTCGAGGAAATCGCCGCAGACGAGGTCGGCCCGGCCGACTCCGAGGAAGTCGCCGAACGCGGGGGCGGCGGCGCCGTAAACCTCCAGCGGCGCGCCGGCGGAGCGCAGGATCCGCGGCTCGGCGAAGGCGGGTTGCACGACAGAGCCGGCTTGCCCGCCTGAGGCGGGTGAATTGCGCAGCCAGTAGAGGCGCCCGCGCAGCGGCCCGCCCCGCCAGCGGCCGGCGGTGTCATAGGGGACGTAGTGCTCGTCGTTCCAGCGCTTGCCCGCCGGCCAGTAGTCTTCCCAGAAGTCGGTGCCGATTACGAGGTCGGTAACGCCGTCATGGTCGAGGTCGAAAGGCACCGCGCGAGCAGGTTTCTCATGGCGTTCAAGCAGGGGGGCGGCGGCGTGAAGCTCCTGGGGCGGTCCCATCCGGGGCCGGCCGGAGGCGCCGGTGTTGGGGTAGAGCAGGAACCGGTTCGTGCGCCGCGACGCGGAGACCAGGCTCGCGCCGCTTCGCCCGAACGGCGCGGCGCTGACGAAACCGCCGACACCGGGAAGCATCTCCCCGGGCAGCAGCCTGGGCGTGCCGTCGGGGTTGCGGCCGTCGGACAGAAAGATGTAAACGCCGCCCTCGTAGCACCCTTCCCAACAGGAGACGAGCAGGTCCTGGGCGCCGCGGCCGAGCCAGTCCGCGACATCGCACGCCGACCAGATGCCGACGGCGAGGTCGCCCTGCTTGACCGTCGGCGCGTACTTCAGGTCGGGCGCGTCATCGGTGAAGCGCGAGCCGCCGATCTCATCCTCCCATCGCGCCAATCACCTTCTCCCGCCTGTGACCGAGTTCCCTTGGTGTCACGGCCGCAGATGCCTTTCCCTGGCAGGGAGAGGTCGGCCCCGACTAGTCGGGGCCGGGTGAGGGTGCAATCCGCGGCCGCTCACCCTCACCTTGATCCTCTCCCTCAAAGGGAGAGGAGTCTTTCCGCGACCCCCCGCCTCATGCCGTCCCGCCCGCCTATCCCTCCCCGATCCACAGCAGGACCTTGAACGCCTGCTTGCTCTCCACCAGGCGCAGCCCGTCAACCGCCGCCATCGGCAGCTCGTGGCTCACGAATTCGCGCGCCGGGATGAGCCCGCGCCCAACGAGGTCGAAGATCTCTTCCGCGGCCGCGCCTTCGTTGGGCTGCGCCGCGCTGATGTGCGGCCCGCGGCGCAGAGGCGATTCGACCTCGCACGCATCCGGTACGCCGTAGAGGGCGACCCTTCCTGCGGGCGGTGCGCCGCCTGCGGGCGCGATCGAGGCGAGCGCATCGGCCATCACGGCGTCGGCGCCGATGGCTTCGATCGCCCAATCGGCGCCGCGCCCGCGGGTCAGATCGCGGACCGAGTCCGGCACGCTTTCCGCCGTGTTGTTGATGACGTGCGTCGCGCGGCCGAATGCCCGCGCGCGCCGCAGCGGCTCCTCGCGCCGCCCCACCACGATCACCGGGTCGAGGCCGATGTGGCGCGCGAGAATCGAGAAGGACACTCCCACCGGCCCGGCGCCGAAGATGACAATGGAGTCGCCGGCCTTGACCCCCATGTTGCGCAGCAGCGACAGCGTCTCGCGCAGCGTGACCATCTGCGTTAGGGCCACCGGGTCGGCGTCGGGGGGCGCGGGGATCTGGTCCGGCAGGCGGTCGGGCTTGATCTCCCCGAGGCCGTCCTGCGCCATGGCGCGCAGGTCGGTGACCAGGCCGTACTCGGCGAAGGCGCCCCACGACTCGTGGAGCCCCGACTCGATGGGCACGCTCGCGCGCGGGCGCGATACCAGGTCGCCGACGCGAAAGCTGCGTGCGTTGCGCCCGACCTCGATCACGCGCCCCACGCCCTCGTGGCCGAGGATGGTCGGATAATCGGTGACGAAGTAAAGCTTGCGGTGGGCGATCTTGAGGTCGGTGGCGTTGCAGATGCTGGCGCAGACGTTGCGGGTCAGCGCCCGGTAGGGCCCGGGCTTCGGCGGGTCCGGCACCTCGCGCACGCACACGCGATTCGCATCCTCGACCACGACTGCCTTCATGGTTAGTATTCCCAACGACCACCAAGGCACCCGCCTTCGCGGGGCGACGTAGCCCGCGCTTCGGCGGGCGAAGGCGGCAAAGACACAAAGACCGGATTTGAGACGGCTAAGAGCCTATCCGAAAAACGCGAAAGGACCTGACCAGAATGTCATTCTGAGGCCCCTTCGCTGTGCTCAGGGCAAGCTCTTCGCCGAGATGTCATTCAGAGCCCTTCGCCGCCGTCATTCCGAGCGACAGCGAGGAATCTTGGCCGGCTCAGAGCTTGCCCTGAGTGAAACGAAGGGATAAACTTCGCCGAAGAATCCCCTACCGTCGGAGCGTCCCTGGTAGGGGATGCTTCGCTTTGCTCAGCATGACAGGTTACCGTTTTTAGGATAGGCTCTAAGCGCACCACCGGGGGCAGCGGACTCACCGTCACGCCCGGCCGGGGCCGTGGTGCTGGCCGCCGAAGGGCAGCCCGAACGGCTCCTCGAACGGCCGAAACGGCACCATCGCCGCGATCTCGTCGAGACGCGCCAGCGCCTCGTCGGGCAGCGGGCCCTTCTCGACCGCCGCGACATTTTGCTCGACCTCATCCGCCGAGCGCGCGCCCATCAGCACCGTCGAGATGTCGGGGTTGGAGATGACGAATCGGAGGGCGACCTCGGCAATCGGCAGGCCGATCTCATCGAGGAAGGTATAGAGCGCCTGGTACTGCGCGCGGCGCGGGGGGCTGAGCCAGGGCGCGCCGTGGTTGACCTCGTCGTCGTAGCGCCGCGCCAGCGCCCCCTGCTGCAGCGGCGACCCGGCGATGACACCCATGCCTTGCCTTTTCGCTTCTGGCAGCACGGCGATTTGGGCCTCGCGCCACAGCAGACTGTAGTTGAACGCGGTCAGCACCACGTCGTAGGAGCCGGTGGCCATGATGCGCGCCAGCTCGTAGGCGGTGGTGCCGCCGAGGCCGGTGAAGCGGATGATGCCCTCCTGCTTCAGCTCCTCCAGGACCTCGACCACCGGCCCGTGGAAGGTATCGTAGTCGTCCCACCAGTCGTACTGGCCGGGGCGGTCGGGCTCGTGGATCATCA
>Ga0315279_10011539_pt1 | contig 10199 bp, 8 predicted proteins | sample YL17G06_20_MG_FD_203694 | JGI IMG/M metagenome (GOLD analysis project Ga0315279, IMG submission 203694) | Sediment microbial communities from Yellowstone Lake, YNP, Wyoming, USA - YL17G06_20 | ecosystem: Environmental > Aquatic > Freshwater > Lake > Sediment | place: USA: Wyoming | collected...
GACCATGATGAAGCCCTTGCTCGATTTATTGGCTGCCATTCCTTCGGTGGTGTATGGCGTGTGGGGAATGCTGACCATTGTTCCCCTGGTGCAGTCAATTGGTCCCAGTATTAGTGATTCACTCGGCGTCATCCCCATTTTCGAATCCCACAATCCAACCGGATTCAGCGTTCTGGCGGGCGGGATCGTTTTAGCAGTGATGGTAGCACCGTTCATCATCGCGGTGACATATGAAGTACTGCGTACCGTTCCATCCGGCTATCGTGAAGCTTCATTAGCGGTGGGAGCTACGAAATGGGAAACCGTAAAATACGCGGTACTGCCTCAAACGCTGCGCGGCATCGTAGCTGGTAGTGTTCTGGGAGCATCCCGTGCGCTGGGGGAAACGATGGCTGTATTGATGGTCGTCGGGAATGTTCCCAAGGTTAGCCTGTCTATCTTCGACCCGGCATACCCCTTGCCTGCATTGATCGCCAACAATTATGGCGAGATGATGTCCATACCTTTATACGATGCGGCATTGATGGCTGCTGCATTAATTCTTCTGATTATTGTGCTGTTATTCAACATCACTTCGACAATTTTTCTGCGTTCCATCCTGGGTAAGGGCCGATCATGAACCCAAAACGCTTTCGCCGACGACGGATTGAGGAGAGTATCTTCAAGATTTTAATGTATCTCTCCTTCATCCTTGGTGTCAGCAGTCTGGGTTTCATATTATTCACCGTGATAAGTAAAGGATTACCCGCATTAAATTGGGCAATGCTGACACAAACCCCCAAAGGAGGATACTACCTGGGCAAAGAAGGGGGTATCCTGAACGCCATCATCGGGTCCTTATACCTGACAGGGGGCGGTACGCTGCTGGCTATATTGGTAAGCCTGCCCCTAGCTTTGTTCCTGGAGATATATGCCCGGCGCAGCCGCCTGGCAAACCTGGTCCGCCTTTCGCTGGATGTCTTATGGGGAATTCCCTCCATCGTTTACGGTGCGTTCGGATTTATCATCATGCTGGCATTAAACATGCGCTCCTCACTCCTGGGAGGGATCATCGTCCTGGCACTGCTTGAGCTGCCCATCATGGTTCGCGCGATGGATGAAGTCATCCGCCTGATCCCACCCGATCTGGAGGCGGCTTCCCTGGCTTTGGGAGCCACGCGGTTGGAAACTGCCATTCACGTTGTTGCCCGGCAGGTGCTGCCCGGAATCATTACTGCGATTCTGCTGGCTTTCGGACGCGGTATCGGTGACGCCGCCTCGGTACTATTTACCGCAGGGTACACTGACCGCATCCCCACCTCCCTGCTGCGACCAGCGGCCTCGCTCCCCCTGGCAGTATTCTTCCAATTGAATACGCCCTATCCCGAAGTCCAACGGCGCGCCTATGCCGCAGCTTTAATTTTAACAATCATTGTATTAGTCATCAGTCTTGGCTCCCGCTGGCTTTCCGGGCGGTTGAGTAAATATGTTGTAAAATAACAGGAAATCCATGGAAGTACATATTCAAACTCACGACCTAAATGTGTTCTACGGCGAAGGCCAGGCGTTGAAATCGGTGACGCTGGATATTCCCAGGCAACAAATTACGGTTATTATGGGTCCCTCAGGCTGTGGAAAAACCACCCTGTTAAAGTGCTTCAACCGGTTCCTGGAACTGGTCGAAAATACCCGCATCACCGGTCAGGTATTGATCGATGGGGAAGATATCTATGCCCCAACAGTCGATGTCACCGAAATGCGCACCAAGACTGGCTTGCTGGCCCAACACCCTTATCCGCTGCCTATGTCTATCTACGATAACGTTGCTTACGGGTTGAGAATCCACGGAATGTGTAAAAAAGGCAGCGAGTTGGATGCAAAAGTCCAGCACTACCTGGAGGCGGCAGGCCTGTGGAATGAGGTCAAAGCCCGCCTGCACAAGCCAGCCTCGGGGCTTTCGATCGGCCAGCAGCAGCGTCTGTGTCTGGCGCGCGGCCTGGCAGTCGAGCCAGAAATTATCCTGGGAGATGAACCCACTTCGGCTCTCGATCCTATCTCAGCTCAGCACATCGAACAGCGTCTGCTGATGTTGAAGCAGCAATATACGATTGTGCTTGTCACCCACATCTTGCGGCAAGCCAAGCGCCTAGCTGATTACGTGATCTTCATGTACTTGGGAGAAGTAGTGGAACATGGTCCGGCGCAAGAGGTATTTGGGCATCCCCGCCAGGACCGTACAAAGGCCTACCTGGAAGGCCAATTCTAAGATCAAGGGGAATCATCCAACCCTGAGTATTCGCACCATCATCTTGTCGCGACAAACGAGGCTTGCATGAAAATTCTAGTAACCGGAGGCGCCGGCTACATCGGCAGCCATACCTGCGTGGAGTTACTCAACGCAGGATACGAGATCGTAGTGGTCGACAACCTGTCGAACAGCAGCGAGGAATCACTCCGCCGGGTGCAGCAACTTACTGGTAAAACATTGATCTTCCACCATGTGGACCTGCTGGACCAGCAGGCGCTGGACGGCGTCTTCGCCAGCCACCCCATCAGGGCTGTGATCCATTTCGCAGGGCTGAAAGCGGTCGCTGAATCGGTCAGCATCCCGCTGCGTTACTACCATAATAACATTACCGGCACACTCATCCTGTGCGAGGTCATGAAAGCCCACGGGGTGCGTAATATTGTCTTCAGCTCATCAGCTACCGTGTACGGCAACCCTCAGTCGATGCCCATCCTCGAAGATTTTCCTTTATCTGCCACTAATCCATACGGGCGTTCGAAGCTGATCATCGAGGATATCCTGCGCGACTTATATATCGCCGACAACACCATGAACATTGCTATCCTGCGCTATTTCAACCCGGTGGGCGCCCACACCTCTGGTCGTATTGGCGAAGACCCCAACGGCATCCCCAATAACCTGGTGCCGTATATCGCCCAGGTAGCAGTGGGCAAGCTACCCTACCTACGCGTCTTCGGGAACGATTACCCCACGCCCGATGGCACCGGCATCCGAGATTACATCCATCTGGTCGACCTGGCTCTTGGGCACCTCAAAGCGTTGGACAGGCTGGCATCGAACCCCGGTGTAGTCACCTACAACCTGGGCACCGGACGGGGAACCAGTGTGATGGAAATGCTGGCGGCGTTCGAACGCGCCGCAGGTAAGCATATCCCCTACCAGGTGATGGCGCGCCGCCCGGGCGATGTTCCCACCAGCTACGCCGATCCCTCCAAAGCGGAACGCGAGTTGGGATGGAAAGCTATTCGGGGCATTGATGAGATGTGCGCGGACACCTGGCGCTGGCAGTCTTTGAACCCGCAGGGATACCAATAAATTCTGGCGGGCACTTCCCATGCAAAATCGTAAAATCAACGCCATTTCCCTGCTCACCGCAGGGGCCTTTTTCGCCTTTCTTGTGTTCGGCTTTGCCGATAACCTCAAAGGCCCTACCATCCCCGCCCTGCTAGACGACCTGAATTACAACTACTCTCTGGGCGGCACGCTGCTCTTCGGCGCTTACGTGGGATTCCTGTTGGCAACACTCTTCAATGGCTTTCTTTCCGATCTGGCAGGCAAGAAAGCGCCTCTGATTGTGGCGGGTGCCTGCCTCACAGCTGGACTGCTTGGTTACAGTTTTTTTCGAACTTTCGGATTGCTGCTGGCCGCGATGGTTTGTATTGGTATGGGGCTCGGTTCCATCGAGCTGGGGGCAAACTCGATCATTGTGGACCTCCACAGCACCAGGAAAGGACGTTTTTTAAACTTGATGTCGGTTTTCCACGGCGCAGGTTCGATGCTTGCACCCATTTACGCCGGGCAACTGCTGGAGAATAATTTCACTTGGCAGCAGGTGTATCGGTTCGCAGTAATTCTACCTATCCTGATCTTTATTTTCTTCCTTCCAGTGAAATATCCCCGTCGAGAAGTGGAACGCACAAAATCCGTCAACCTGCGTACCATCTGGCAGACTGCCTTTACCCGTCAGATGATCTGGTTCTACCTGATCATCGGGCTGTATGTCGCCTTCGAGCTTGGAATCGCCTCATGGATCGTTGAATTCTTGCAGAAAACTAAATCCCAATCAGTCGGGGCAAGTACTGAGGCGCTGTCCGTTTTCTTCGGGGTGATGACCATCGGGCGATTCGTGGGCAGTTTTTTCGTCGAACGGGTGGGTTACCTGCGTAGTGTGCTGATCATGTCGATCGCCTCGGCGGTCTGCGTGGGCTCAGGAATTTTTGGCCCGAATTGGCTGGCTTTCTGCATCCCGCTGAGTGGATTTTTCATGTCGATTATTTTCCCTACCGTTACTGCGGCAGCTTCAGATTTACACAATGAGAACGTCGGTTCAATCCTCGGGCTACTGTTCGCCTTCGCGGGTATCGGCGGGATGCTCGGACCATGGCTGGTAGGTCTGGCCAGCGACGCGGTGGGAATTCAACTCGGATTTAGCACCGTGCTGGTATACTGTGTGATGATGGCAGGCGCCACCGCGGTACTGATAAATAAATATCCTCGATAAAGGAGCCTAAAATGTCCTCGAAAAATCTCCGTTGGGGCCTACTGAGCACCGCTCGCATCAACCGGGCGTTGATTCCCCCACTGCAAGCCTCGAAACGTAACCAGCTGACCGTTGTTGCCAGCCGCAGCAAGTCAAAGGCGGATGAATATGCCCGCCAGTGGAACATCCCCTGCGCATACGGCAGTTACGAAGACCTCCTGGCAGATCCCGAAATCGATGTAATCTATAACTCCCTGCCCAACAGCTTGCACGCCGAATGGACGATCCGCGCTGTAGAGGCAGGCAAGCATGTGTTGTGCGAAAAACCGCTGGCCATCAGTGTCGCTGAGGTCGACGCGGTGGCGGCCGCAGCTCAGGCACATGGAAAAATAGTCGCTGAGGCGTTTATGTACCGCCACCACCCCCAGACCTTGAAAATTAAAGAGTTAGTAGACAGCGGGACGATTGGTGAACTGCGGCTGGTGCGCGGCGCCTTTACTTTCAACATCGACCGGCCCGGTGACGTGCGTCTGAATCCCCAACTCGGTGGGGGCAGTATCTGGGATGTCGGTTGCTATCCGTTGAGTTATACCCGTTGTGTGGTAGGCTGCGAGCCCGTGGAAGTCTTTGGCTGGCAGGTGACCGGTTCGAGCGGTGTGGATGAAGTCTTCACCGCGCAGATGCGCTTTCCGGGCGGTGTTCTGGCCCAATTCGACTGCGGATTCCGCTCCGATTATCGCACCCAGATGGAATTTGTCGGTAGCCAGGGGACGATCAACATTTCCTCACCATTCAAGCCTGACGCCAGAGAAAAAATCCTGCTCCACCGCGGCGATGAAGAGCAATCCATCCGCGTGCGCGGACCAGCGCTGCTCTACAGCGGTGAAGTCGAGGATATGACCGACGCCATCTTGCTAGGGAAGCCGCAGCGCGTCTCCCTGGCTGATAGCAAAGCTAACGTAGCGGCAATCGTAGCACTCTTGCAGTCGGCGAAAGAAGGAAAACCTGCCAGCTTAGGGGAGTAATCAGGGCAAGGCGTCCAGATTCTGCTGCGGTACTTCCCATTGCGGCTGCAGCTCAAGGGCTTTTTTGAAAAGCTGCCGCGCGGAATCGATATCTCCCTGCTCGCGGGCCACAACCCCCAAGTTGTTATACAGCCGGGCATCCTCGGGTACCTTATCGATCGCCTGCTGGAGCACCTGGGCAGCATTTTGCCAATCCTGCAAGCCAATCAGGGCGGAAGTAAATCCTACCGCTGCATCGGCATAAGCGGCACCCAGCTGGGCGGCGGTGTCGAAGGCCTTCGCCGCGGTCTCATACTGCTGGTTCTGAAGCATCAGGTCACCCATGCGCAGCCAACGGTCTGGTTCTTGCGTCTGCTGCAAAAACACCTGCGCATCCGCAGCATCCGCCGGTGGTAACAAATGAATGGCATTCTGCAGGGCCTGAGCCGCCAGGTCAGGCCGGTCGGCTTTGAGGTAGACAATTCCGAGGTTGAGGTGAGCGGATGGCAAATTCGGGTCGAGTATCAACGCCTGCTCGATCAACATCTTGGCTGCCTCGGCCAGCTTGTCCTGCTCGCGCAACGATCCCGCCAGGTTATTCCAGTACAGAGGATTTTTAGGTTCCAGCGAGACAGCTTTATCGAAGGCAGCCTGGGCATCGGCATATTCGCCCATACGGAACAACGCCAGGCCGAAATTATCCCAGGCATCGGCGTTCTCGGGGGTCAGGTTGATGGCCTGTTGAGCATAAGCAGCCCCGCGCTGGAACTGCCCGAGATCTGTATATTCCAGCGACAGGTTGGTAAGCGGTGTGTCTGATCGTGGAGCCCGTTTTACTGCCCATGTCCACAGGCTCAGGCTATCCCGCCAGTTCGGGAGCGTAAGCTGGATCGTTGCAAGTGAAAACACCAGCCAGAGAGCCGCGGGTACCCAAAACCACCGTTTTAACATGGGCATAAACCACTCGATGAGGTTTCCAGAAGCCAGGGCGAAAAAAACCATCGGGAAAAGCAGGAATCGTTCGGCGATGAAGGCTCCACCCCCTAGCTCTAGCGGGAGCAGGTTGGCTACTGGCAGCAGCGCCAGACATCCCGCCACTGCCAGCCAGCCAATGCGTGGCAGCTTGCGGATCAACATCACCAGACCGATGAGGAGGATCACAACCAGGATCAATGCCAGCCAGGCAGAGGCATCGTTTATTGGCACTGGCAAGCGGCTATAATGGATCGGCGACAGTGAATTAAATGGCCAGAGGATCAACAGCAGGTAATTCGCTAACGATTTGCAGAATAACAGGGTATGCTGAAGGATCGAACCAACGGCGATAGAGCGTTCCACCCCAGTCATAACCAAATACTTGAGTGCAGCTATGCGGATGCCTATGTAAGCTCCCCCTGCCAGAAGCACGGCCAGGTATACCCACCGGTTACGTTTAAAAATACTGGTAACAGAACCCTGCGCACTTAAAGCCAGATGCCAGAAAGGCAACGCCAGAGCGAAGGCTATCGCCATTTCTTTGGCCAGCGCTGCCAGGAGAAAGAAGGCACCCACCAGCAGCGCCCGTTTCACCTGCGTGTTACGTGAGGGGTCATCGATGGAGCGGCCTATACCATCTGCCAGCAGCGCGAATAGCAAGCAGGCTGTCATCAGCAGGTCGAAACGGCTGGAGATGAAGGCCACGCCTTCGATCAACGCCGGGTGAAATCCATACAGGCAAGCAACTAACAATGGGATAAGGTGGACGGGAGTAAAAACCGTCCTCCGTGCCGTGAACCACTTAACGGTCATTTGCATCGCCAGCAGCGCCACCAACATCGTGTTTAGGGCATGCAGGAATAAATTGGTCGCATGGAAAAGCGCCGGATCCAGACCTTTCAGTCGCAGCTCGCCCACGAAAGTGAGAACAGCCAACGGACGAAAATAATTCGGAGATAACACGAATGGGCGGAAGAGGGAATCCAGCCACAGGTCGGGGTTGCGGTAAGCAGGCATATCGCGCAGGAAAATGGTATCGTCCCAAACAAACTGATGTTTAACAACCGGCAGGTAAAGCAGGATCACTGCCAGCGCCGGAATCAACGCCAGCCCGATCGGGATAAAAGATTCCCACTGGATTTTCCTCTTAACAGCAGAGGTTGCTTCTTTCCCAGGTAAAGGCTCCTCGGTCGAAACTACTTCGAGCGGTATTGTAAGTATGGCGTCCGGTTCGGGCTGTTCAGGGGGTGTTTGCATTCGTTTCTCTCCCGTAATGAGGAAGTTCCAAACAATGTCCCTAAGTTTACATGAAAAGAGCCAGGGGCGCAAACAAAAAAAGGCGCAGCGTGCATCCATATTCTTTACATTGTGGTATATTTGTGTCAAAATAACACTACAGGATCCTGTTCGTATGTCCTCCTATACCTACGATCATCCCCGACCCTCCCTGACCGTTGATGTGGTGACCTTTACCCTGCGAGAGAACCGCTTGCAGGTATTGTTGATCCAACGCGGCGAGGCACCTTTTACGGGTATGTGGGCTTTGCCGGGTGGGTTTGTGCGCATGGAGGAGTCGTTGGAGGATGCTGCGTTGCGCGAGCTGGAAGAGGAGACTGGTCTGAAGGAGGCCTACCTCGAACAGCTCTACTCATTCGGCGACCCGTCCCGTGACCCGCGCGGCCGGGTAGTGACTGTGGCATACTTTGCCCTCATCCCCAGCGATGCTCCGGTGCGGCTGGAGGGTACTGAGGAAGTCACTCAGGCCTGCTGGTTCCCGGTAGATGAGCTACCTTCCCTGGCTTTCGATCACAATACAATCGTCACGTACGCCCTGCGCCGTCTGCGCTACAAACTAGAATACACCGCAGTGGGTTTCGAGCTGCTGCCGGATGAATTCACGCTGAGCAACCTGCAATACACCTACGAGCTCATCCTGGGGGAAAAGCTGGATAAGCGCAACTTCAGACGCCGCATCCTGGAAGCCAACGTGATCGAGCCTACTCCCCACCAGCGGGTAGGTGAGGGCCGTCCAGCACGTCTATACCGCTACCGCGCGGATGCCGTGGCGGAGGTCAAGGCGCGCAGGCTGTTCCCATAAGACCCAAAAACAAGGGCAAAGAACGGGCTTTTGCCCATTCTTTGCCCTTGTTTTTAATGTATACAGAAATTGGGGAATTATCTCTGCGGTGTTAACATACCATACCGCGAAGCACCTAAATACAAAATTTCCAGGATCAGATCGCGGTACGGCAGCCCTTCCGCGTCTGACATAATACACAGGTCGCTGATCGCCGGGTTCAGGCCGGGCAGAGTGTTGATCTCGAGCAGGTACGGTTTCCCATCCCCACTCAGACGAAAATCGACCCGCGAGACATCCAGCGCCCCGATAGACTTGTGGGCTTTTACTGCGAGGTGATGTAAGCGCAGTGCCAGGTGGGAATCGATATCTGCCGGGCATAAGTAGCCCGGCGCACCCGCTTCATCGATAGCTTTGGATTTTGCCTCGTGACTGTAGATACCGGGGGTAGCGGAACGTTGACTCTCAATCTCCAGAACCGGGAAGCGATGAAAGCCATCTTTGCCGTATAATTCCGGACGACGGGCAAAACGGTGGGCATCGGGTCGACCTAACACGCCAATTGTGAATTCCCGACCAGACAAGAAAATTTCCACCAGGGCAGGCTCGTGATAAGTCTCAATAACCCACTTTACCCGATTGCGTAGCTCCTCCTCAGTGCAGACGCGGGCTTCTTTGCCAACGCCCATGCCGGTGCCTTCCATCACAGGCTTGACAAATAAAGGAAAACTCAGATCCTTGCGCAGCGGTTCATCACCGGTGCTAAAAACTTGATAAGGGGTTATCGGCAAGCTGGTTCCCCGCCACAAGCGCTTGGTGAGTGGCTTATCGAGTGAGATAGCATTCGGAAGAACCAGCGAGGCGGTATAGGGAATGCCCATCATTGCCAGCAAAGCCGGCACCTGGGCTTCACGCGCGTCGTTGCCGGAGCCCTCAGCGATGTTGAAGCAAATATCGGGACGCACCTGGCGCAATGTGAACGGCAGATCAGCATTGGCTGGCACAAAAATGGTGCGGTGACCATCATATTCAATTGCGTTACGGATGTTTTGGATCGTTTCTGGCTTATCGTATTCCGCATCAGCATCGTCTGGCCCGTTGCCATGGGGATAGGAATCTTCTTTGATATTGGCGATGACCGCCACCAACCATTGCGGGCGATCACCAGAACTAGGCGGCTTTTCAGTTTCCTCGTGGCTGGACACAGGTGTCATATGGGTATCCCTCGCATAGTTAAAAATGAACCCCACTGTGCCGTGTGCCACTAAGTTCTGAACCTGCCTTCGCAGGGTGGGTTCCTGCCCGAAAGTTCCGCCTTGGCTCCAGCCTATCGCGTCGCTTTCGTGAGTCCAGGACCCGGGTTTATGACTGTTGGCTCAGGACCGTAGGCGTAGCATCACAAACACAGCAGGGCACGTTTCTTATACCACAAAAGAAAGCGCGTGGGTAGAGATTTCTTAGAAGGGATACCTTAAAATTGAATTTTTATTTTCCTCACACACTGGTAAGAAATTGCAAAAAACATGACTCATCCCAAATATAAATATTCGGAATGCGTCATCCTAAGAACCCACCCCCTGTGTCCCCCTCCCATGCGCCTGCGGCGCTCGGAAGGGGGATATTAACCGAAAAAACAGATTTCGGACGGGCTATGCC
>Ga0315279_10011540_pt1 | contig 10199 bp, 8 predicted proteins | sample YL17G06_20_MG_FD_203694 | JGI IMG/M metagenome (GOLD analysis project Ga0315279, IMG submission 203694) | Sediment microbial communities from Yellowstone Lake, YNP, Wyoming, USA - YL17G06_20 | ecosystem: Environmental > Aquatic > Freshwater > Lake > Sediment | place: USA: Wyoming | collected...
CTTCGCCCGGCACAAGCGGTGCGGTGACGTGGCCAGAAAAGGGGCCAAGAGCCTCGGCCTCCAGCTTTTCGCCGACGAGCGCTACGCCTCCAACACCGTCACCGCCGTGAAGGTGCCGGAGGGCGTCGATGGGTCAGCCCTCACCAAGATGCTCCGTGAGGAGTACGACACGGTGCTGGGCGGCGGCCAGCAGCACCTAGCCGGCAAGATCTTCCGCATCGGCCACCTGGGCTGGGTGTACGAGGCTGACATCGAGAAAACGATAGAGGCCGTCGCCAAAGCACTGCCGAGGCTGGGCTTCAGTCCCTCGCGAGCAGCGGCCTCCTAGGGGTGAGGCTAGCCGGCAGCGACCCGCAGAACCGACGCTCGCCAGCCCCGACCCCGCGGGAGGGGCTGGTGGCGCTTTGAGGGAGTGCCATGCCCAAGGTACTCATTACTGATCCCATAGCACAGGACGGCATCGATGTCCTGACCCCTCACGCTCAGGTGGATGTCCGGCTGGGGCTGCCCCAAAGGGAGCTTATCGCCGTCATCGGTGAGTACGATGTCCTCATCGTGCGCAGCGAGACCCAAGTGACGGCGGAGGTCATCGAGGCGGGGAAAAAGCTCCAGGTGATCGGCCGGGCGGGCGTGGGTGTGGACAACATCGACCTCCAGGCGGCCACCCGCCGCGGCATCATCGTCGTCAACGCCCCTCTGGGGAACACCATCTCCGCCGCCGAGCACACCATCGGCCTCATGCTAGCGCTGGCGCGCCACATTCCGGCTGCCAGCGCCTCTCTCAAGGAAGGCCGCTGGGAGCGGAAGCGCTTCCTGGGCATCGAGGTGCGGGGTAAGAGCATGGGCATCGTCGGTCTGGGCCAGGTAGGCTCCGAGGTGGCCCGTCGCGCCCGAGGGCTGGAGATGCACGTCCTGGGCTACGACCCCTTCGTCTCTGAGGAGCGCGCCCATGTCCTGGGCGTGGAACTGGTCTCCTTCGAAGACCTCCTCAAGCGGGCCGATTTCATCAGCCTTCACACAACCCTCACGCCTGACACGCGTCACTTCATTGGCGAGCAGCAGCTCAAGTTGGTCAAGCCCTCGGTGCGCATCATCAACACCGCACGGGGCCAGCTTATCGATGAGCAAGCGCTCTGCCAGGCCATTGAGGAAGGGCGGGTGGCCGGCGCCGCCATCGATGTCTTCAGCCAGGAGCCTCCTCCCACCGACAGCGTCATCCTCAAGGACGACCGTATTCTGGTGACGCCGCATCTGGGCGCCTCCACCGCCGAGGCCCAGGAGCGGGTGGCGATCGACGTGGCCGAACAGGTGATCTCCATCCTCAAGGGTGAGCCCGCCCTCTACGCTGTCAACGCCCCTCTCATACCGGCAGAGACCATGTCGGTCATCGCGCCCTACATGGAGGTGGCAGCCAGGACGGCTTCACTGGGTGCTCAGCTCTGCGCGGGGCAGTTGAAGAAGATCGAGATCGAGTACCTGGGGGAGATCGCCAACTTCGACGTGACGCCCTTGAAGGCTGCCGTCATCCGCGGCCTCTTGGCCCCCATCAGCGAGGAGAACGTCACCATCGTCAATGCCAACCTGGTGGCGGAGCACCGTGGTCTCCACATCACCGAGCGCAAGGGCCCCTATGAGGGGATATACGCCAACCTCATCAATGTCCGCCTCACCACCCAGGTGGGAATGACGACCGTGGGCGGCACCATGGCCCACGACGGCCCCCATGTGGTCCTCCTCGACGACTTCTGGGTGGACATCCCACCCGACGACGTTTATCTGCTCATCTGCGAGAACGAGGACCGGCCGGGCACCATCGGCGCCATCGGTTCCTACCTGGGCCAGCACGACGTGAACATCAGCTTCATGCGCCTCGGCCGCAAGGAGGTGAGGGGCCGCGCCCTTATGGTGCTGGGCCTGGACGATGTCGTAACGCCTGCCCAACTAGAGGAGATCCAGAACCTCCCCCACATCTTCTCCGCCCGCCTCGCGCGGATCTAGACCTCTAGTTCCCCGGTTCCTGGTTCCCAGATTCTGGTTCCTTACTCCAGGGGGTACATCACGAGGCCGGTGGCCAGCTTGGGGTAGAAGAAAGTGGACTTCTGGGGCATGCGCTCGCCGCCATCGGCCACGGCCAGGATCTGCTCGACGGGGGTAGCGTTGAGCAGAAAGGCCAGCGGCGCCCGGCCCGAGCCTACAGCCCCCAGGGCCTCTGCAGCGTCCTCCGTGTATTCCAGGGCGTCGCCGCGGGCGAGACGGGCAGCGTCGATGCCCAGCAGTCCCTCGAGCACGGCGTACTGGAGGAGGGCCACGTCCAGGTCACGCCAGGCGGACGGCGTACCGGGCGGCAGGGAGGAGCGCAGGGCCTCCAAGTTGCGGGGCCGCAGCAGCCGCAGGCGGCTGGGGCCAGGCCCCACGGCGACATAGGCCGGCCCCTCGCTGCCGGCCTCGCTGAGGCGGGCCAGGGCATCGCGCAGGGGGCCTCCGCTGCGAACGGGGCCCAGGTCTTCCACCAGGAAGAGCCCTTCGAAGCGGGCTGGAAGATCGTCGGGGATGGTGGTCAGGCGGACCACGCGGTGAATAGGGAGCACCACCAGCCCAGCGTCCTCGGCGGCGGTGAGCGCCATGAAGACGAAGCTCTCCGGCTCCTCGCCGCTCCAGTCAGGCGTGCGCCTCTCCTCTCGATAGGCCAGGGCTGTCTCATAGCGATGGTGGCCGTCGGCCACGTACAGCGTCCGGTCGTGGAAGAGGTCACGAATGCTGCCGGTGGCCGCCTCGTCGTCGAGGCTGTAGAGGGTGTGCGTTTCGCCTCCGGGCTCGTGCGCCTGGGCCAGAGGCGCGGCACTGGCGGCCTGGCCAGCGGCGGCACGGAGGCGGCCGTCGGGGTCTCGGTAGAGGGCGAAGACGGGGCTAAAGCTGGTGCGGCAGTGGCGGAGGAGTTGCAGGCGATCCTCCTTAGGCGCGAGCAGCGTACGCTCGTGAGGGCGCACCACGCCCTTCTCCCAGGGCTCCAACCTCACCCGCGCCAGCAGGGAGCGACGGCGCAGGAGACGGCCTCCCCGGAAGAACTCCTGGTCGTAGAGGTAGAAGGCAGGCCCTGAGTCGACGGCCAGGATGCCCTCGGCCAGCCAGCGGCGCAGCGTGGCGGCGGCCCGCGTGTAGCGGTTGTCCTGCGGTGTGTCGCCCGGCCGTTCTTCGCCCAGCTCCAGGCGCACGATGTTGGCCGGATGGCGGCGGAGGAGAAAGCCCTGCGCCTCGGGCGAGACAACGTCAAAAGGGGGAGCGAGCAGGTCGGCGAGGTTAGCCGCGACTTCCGGGCGGTAGCGCAGGCCGCGGAAGGGGCAGACGTCAGCCAAGGGCTTCCCTCCCGGCTTATCCGGCCCGCCTGTCCGGCAGGCGGGCAAGCAGGCCGGCCGGGCGCCGGCCCGTCGTGCTGCTCGGCCCGCGTTGACGCAACGTCGGGGCCTTCCTAGAATGACCGCGATTCCCCAGCAAGATGAGGCCGGAGCCTCGGCATCTGGATACCCGCCCGTGATCCACTACTGCACCTTCTGCCGGATCGTCGCCCGCCAGGAGCCCGCCGACATCCTCTACGAGGACGAAGAGGTAGTGGTCTTTCGCAACCGGCTGCGCTGGGTGCCGGTGATGCTCCTCGTCGTACCCCGAAGGCACGTGACCCAGGAAGAGCTTTGGCGCGACATGGGACGGGTGGGCGAGGTGGCCGTGCAGATGGGGATGGCCCACTGCCCAAAGGGCTTCCGACTCGTCTCCAACTTGGGTTCCGATGCCATGCAAAGCCAGGAGCACGGGCACGTCCACGTCCTTGGCGGCACCTTCCTGGGCGAGTACGCGTAGAGCCCTCACCCCTCCACAGAGATGCCGATCTTGTCCAGGGCCAGCTTCTGTGCCTTGAACAGGCCCTCTATGCCCTCCCGGGCCAGGGCCAGCAGCTCATCCATCATCTCTCTTGAGAAGGGGTTACCTTCGGCGGTGCCCTGCACCTCCACGAAGCGTCCATCGTCCGTCATGACCACGTTGAAGTCCACCTCCGCCTGGGAGTCCTCCTCATAGCAGAGGTCGAGCAGGGGAACGCCCTCCACCAGCCCCACGCTCGCCGCCGCGACGGCTCCCTTCACGGGCAGCGACGATAGCTCACCCTTCGCCACCAGAGTCTCCAGGGCCTGACAGAGGGCCACGTAGGAGCCGGTGATGGCTGCCGTCCGCGTGCTGCCGTCGGCCTGGATGACATCGCAGTCTACGGTCAGGGTGCGCTCGCCCAGGAGTTCCAGGTTGGCGACGGCGCGCAGGGAGCGGCCGATGAGGCGCTGGATCTCGTGGGTGCGCCCTCCCTGGCGGCCGGTGACGGCCTCTCGCGGCGAGCGCGTGGCGGTGGAACGGGGCAGCATGCCGTACTCGGCGGTGATCCAGCCGCTGCCCTTGCCGCGCAGGAACTGGGGGAGCCGGTCCTCGATGCTGACGGCGCAGAGCACGACCGTACCGCCCAGCTCGATGAGGGCGGAGCCCTCAGCATGGGCCAGGTGCCCGCCGGCGATGCGTAACGGCCGCATCTCGTTGGGGCGGCGTCCGTCCTTGCGCTGGAGGGAGGTGGTGTTCATGAGACCTCTTCGATGCTGGGGGCAGTGAGGCGGTAGGGCGAGTATAGCACCGCGTCAGGGGGGTGGGGAAGCGGCGGGAAGATGGACAATGGACGGGGCTCTGTAGACAGGGGGTGGCGATCTGTCTACAACCCGCGCGTCTGCGGCTTCGATTTGTTGAGAACTTTCTACAGGTCATGTCTGCCGGCGCCTTGACAAGGCCGGCCGGGGCGCTACCATAGTGGCGAAGCCACTCCGAGATCGAAGCTAGAGCTTTCGACTGGGAGTGGCCTCTTGGCGTACTGTCCAGCTTGCCGGCACCAACTAGACGGGAATCCCTGCCCTCACTGTGGGGTACCCCCCGTCTACTTCTGTTGGGGCTGCAAGTGGCCCATCCTGGCCTCGTTGCCCCGCCACACCTGTGGTTGGCTGAAGTGTCCCTACTGTGGCGCGTGTGGTTGCGGCGTACCAGGCGTTGATAGGCCGTTCGCGTGGTGGGAGAGAGCCTAGCTGCCAATGTACAGCGGCTAACGAACGTCGCCTTGCTGTGTTATCCTGCGGCGGGAGGAAGAGCCCATGAGTGAAACGGTTGCGGTCGCGCTGATTACCGGGGGATTGGTGATCCTGGCGGGGGTGGTCACACAGCTAGTGGCCGCCTGGCTGGAGCAGGGGCACCGGTCGCACGAGCGAGCGGTGCGCCTGTTGGAGTGGAAGCGTGCCGACCGAGTCGAGAGGCTCGCACCAATCCGAGAGTTTCTGGATGCTGCGTCTCGCGAAGGGCTGAACCTCGCCGCGGTTGCAGGGCATGTGAGAGACGGCAGGGCAACAGGCGCGGCCGTCGCCGAGATTGAGGCTGTTCAGACATGGCTCGAAAAGCGCAGCGAGCGACTACTCAACATCTTGGAGGAGGAAGCGTACGTCGTGTGGCGCTCGTCCGACGCGCGACTCACCAGCCTGCTCCTGGACGTGTTAAAGACCATGGAGCGACTGATTCCCAAGCAGGAGGCACCACCAGACGAGACGGCCAAGCGACTGGAGAGGACGATCCAAGAAGCCTGGGATCGTTTGGAGGAGCTTCAGTCGGCGCTATAATGCGGGTGCGGCCGAACGCCCACCCGCGCCATACCCGGACGGCCGTGGGAGCAGTCCACTGGCCGAGGCCCGGACGGAAGTGATCCACGACGTCGATTGACTGGCGCGCGGCGTGAAGCCTGTGCCCCACCATCGACTGTGGTGTGAAGCATCACGGTGTTGCTGGCCGCTCCGCCTCCACCCACAACCGTTCGCCGTCCGTCGATAGCTTGATGCGGCCGTTCAGGTCCGTGCGGTAGAGGAGGCTATCTTCCAGCCGCTCCAGCACCTGCGGCGCGGGGTGCCCATACCAGTTGTCCTTGCCCACGGAGATGACGGCCACGGCCGGATGGACGGCGGCCAGCAGTGGCTCGCCGGTGGCATAGGCGCTGCCGTGGTGGGCCACCTTGAGCACCGTGGAGCGCAGCTCCTCGCCCTCGCTGAGCAGGGCCTCCTCGCCGGCCGTCCCCAGGTCGCCGGGGAGGAGGAAGCTTACTCCTTCCCACGTGAGGCGGAGCACGACTGAGTTGTCGTTCAGCTCAGCCTCCCCGTCTTCGATGAGGTCGGTGGGCGGGCCGAGGACTTCCAGGCGGGCGCCGCGGCCCAGGTCGAACCACTCGCCGGGGGCGGCCTCGTAGTACGGTGCGCCTTCGCGCTCCACGGCCTGACGCCAGGCGCCGTACGCCTCCGAGTCGCTCTCAACAGGGCTCGCGAGGATACTCTCCACGTCGTAGCGCTCCAGGACTGTTACCAGGCCATTGAGATGGTCCTCCTCCGGATGGGTGAGCACGACCAGGTCGAACCCCTTGTCCCAGAAGGGCGTCTCGCGCCCGAGGGCCTCGCTGATGGCGCGACCGCTGGGCCCGCCGTCGACCAGGATGCGGTGCCCGGCTGGGCTCTCGATGAGGATGGCGTCCCCCTGACCTACGTCCATGACTGTCACCGTGAGGCGCTCGCTGGAAGGGGTGAGGGCCGCCCACCACAGCAGGCCCGCGGCCAGGGCCAGGCCTCCGCCCAGCCAGGGTGTGGGCAGCAGGCGCAGGGGCACCGCAGCGCGGCGCGCCGGACTTGCCGTCAGCGAGAAGGCGCGGACGAGCAGCGCCTGACCCGGCCTGGCGGGAAGCATCCACCAGGCGACGAGGCCAATAGCGGCGTAGAGCAGGGCGGCGTGCACCATGCCGAAGCTGGGCACCTCGATCGAGGCCAGGGGCAGGTCGGCCAGGCGGCTCGCCACGGCCACCAGATAGGCCAGGAACGGCCAGGCGGCCCAGGCCGCAATGTCGCCCAGGGGACTCCAAACGGCGCCCGCCGCCGCGTCGAGGCCGCTCAGGAGGAGCATCAGGGGGAAGGCCGGCAACGCCAGCAGGTTGGCCAGCGGCGCCACCAGGGAGACCCGCTGGAAGTTGAGGGCGATGATGGGCAGGGTGGCGGCTATGGCCGCCAGGGTCACGGCCAGGTTCTCCACGATCATGCCGGCGATGCCCCGCTGAAGCCCCTCCGGCGGCCCGACCAGCGGAGACAGGACCTGCTGGAGGCGTACCTGAACGGCGGGCGACAGGTAGACGAGGCCCACAATGGCCGCAAAGCTAAGCTGGAAGGAGACGTCATGTACGACCAGCGGCCGATGGGCGGTCATGAGGGCCGCCGCCAGGACAATGGCCGTGAGGGCGCTGCCCGGGCGGCCCACCAGCGTCGCTATCAAGAAGAGGCCGCCCATGATGGCCGCCCTCACCACCGACGGCGAGGCGCCTGTGAGGACAGTGTAAACGGCGATGGCTAGGAGGGCGGCCAGGGCGGCCCGTCGTCGACCCAGCAGCCAGGCGAGCGAACCGATGACCAGGCCGGCCACCACCGTCACGTTGTAGCCCGAGACGGCGATGAGATGGGAGAGGCTGGTGGCATTCAAGTCATCGGCCAGCGACGGGCCGAGGGCGGAGCGGCTGCCCAACAGGATGCCCTGGCCCAGCGATGCTTCCGGTTCAGGCAGAGACGCAGCCAGCGCATCGCCGAGGCGCCGCCGCACGCCGTGCACCACTTCCAGCAGGGGGTTGCCCCGGCCAGACTCCAGCAGGCTCACGTGGGGGTAGTCGACCAGGGAGCCGATGCCCTGGCGCGCCAGGTAGTCGCGGTAGTTGAAGTCCTCCAGAACCGGGGGCGTCTCGAGCTTGCCCTCGACCTCCAGCAGGTCGCCGTAGCGGTAGCGGGGCAGAGGGTCGCGGCGCAACAGGATGCCGCCAGAGGTCTTCTCCCACGCCCCATCCACCCACACCTCACGCGCCGACAGGCGAATCCGGGCCGACTGGCCACGTTCGTCCGGCTCGTCGCTGACCAGGGCCCGGAAGCGCACCGCCGAGCCGTCGTTGTAGGCGGCGATGCCGCTGGGTTCAGTCGAAGGGCGAGACTGATCGTAGCGCCACATGCCTCCCAGGATGAGCAGGCCGGCAATGACACCAAGGGCGAGAGGCGCCCAGCGACGGGTCGAGAGGGCGGCGGCGATGCCCAGGCCCGGCCCAAGGAGAGCGAGGGGCCAGGGCGTGTCGGCCGCCAGGGAGGCCGCCACCAGGCCCAGGAGCCAGGCGCCGCCGAGGTAGACCAGCGTCAAGGCGAGACCGCAATCAGGGACTCGATCTTCTCGTAGGTGGCGCGAGGAATAAGCTTGCGGGTCACCAGATCCTCCGTGCTCTGGAAGGGGCCGTTGGCGACACGAGAGTCGACGATGCGGCTGGAGTAGGCCTCGCCGATGCCAGGCAGGGAGTCGAGGACGGCGGCCGAGGCGGTGTTGATGTCGATCGGAGCGCCATCGGCGGATGCGGCCTGACTGGCGGCCGGCTGCTCACCGACCCTTGGTACCACCACCTGGTCCTCGTCGTGGATGCGGCGGGCCAGGTTGAGGGTTACCAGATCGGCGTCCGTGGAGGGGCCGCCGGCCGCCTCCACGGCATCGACGACGCGATCACCCTCGTGGAGGGCGTAGACGCCGGGGGCGGCGACGGCGCCCGTGACGTGCACCATGATCTCGGCGTTAGAGGAGGGAGCGTCGCCCACCTGGAGTTCCAGAGGGGCCGGGGCCTCGCGCTGGCGGAGGACGAAGAAAATGAGACCGAGGACGACGGCGCCAGCCAGGACACTGATAAGAGGGGTTCGGTAGCGCTCCAGCCATCCGTCCATGGACTGCCCCGCCTTCGCTACCAGGCCCGCCCGCCGGCAGGCGCCCTGTCCATCCCTGACCCTGAAGGCTGCGACTACTTAATACCGGCGCGGTGGCTCCGTCAAGCCCGCCGGGTTAGGCGCCAGTTCGCCTGTGCTATACTAGCAGCGCCAGTCGGCGGGAAGGCTTGGTCAATGAGGGGAAGAGACCTCCTATCTATAGTCGATCTGACGCCGGAAGAGCTGCGCGGGGTGCTGGAGATGGCACTACGCATGAAGCAGGACGGCTGCGCGCCGCTGCTTCAGGGCAAGACGCTGGCCCTCCTCTTCGAGAAGGCGTCCCTGCGCACCCGCGTCAGCTTCGACGTGGCCATGCAGCAGTTGGGCGGCCACGCCGTCTACCTCTCGCAGGCGGAAGTAGGGCTGGGACAGCGGGAGTCGGTGGTCGACATAGCGCGGGTGCTGAGTCGCTACGTTGACGCCATCGCCGCCCGCACCTTCGCCCACTCCAACCTGGAGGTCCTGGCAAAGTACGCCACCGTGCCAGTGATCAACGCCCTCTCCGATGACGAGCACCCCTGCCAAGCAGCGGCCGACCTGCTGACCATCTATGAGAAGAAGGGGCGCTTCGCCGGGCTCTCGCTGGCTTTTGTGGGCGATGGCAACAACGTTGCTGCTTCCCTAGCCCAGGGCTCGGCCATGGTGGGCATGAACTTCACCATCGCTTCACCGGACGGCTACGGCCTGCCGGCACCTTTCCTGGGCCAGGCGGAGCGGGTGGCTTCCCTGACCGGGGTCTCGATAAGGGCCGTCACCGCCCCTGAGGAGGCGGTGCGCGGCGCCGATGTCGTTTACACCGATGTCTGGACCAGCATGGGCCAGGAGGACCAGCACCTGGAGCGCTTGCGGGCCTTCGCAGGATACCAGGTGAACCAGCAGCTGCTCTCCCTGGCCGCCCCCGACGCCATATTCATGCACGATCTGCCCGCCCATCGAGGGGAGGAGACCGTCGATGAGGTCATCGATGGCCCCCAGTCGGTGGTGCTCGACCAGGCGGAGAACCGCCTGCATGCTCAGAGAGCTATTCTGGCCTTGCTGATGGGGGAGGAGACGGGCTAGGACGGGGCTGGCGGGGTGCTCCCGCCTCCACGCGCGTCGCAGGCGGACGACCCGCCCGGGGCGCCCGGAAGCAGACGCAGACGGGCGCTGGCCGCGTGGCGAGCCTGTTCGGGCGGGCCCCTCACGGCTTGCCCCTGCCGTCGGCCGGGCCCCTAACGGTCAGGCCCATGTCAGACTTTCTGGGAAGCCTCAGGGATACGCTGGGACAGCTGGACGCCCGCAGCGTCTTCGACATCCTCCTTATCGCCGCCATTTTCTACTGGGTGCTGC
>Ga0315279_10011541_pt1 | contig 10198 bp, 8 predicted proteins | sample YL17G06_20_MG_FD_203694 | JGI IMG/M metagenome (GOLD analysis project Ga0315279, IMG submission 203694) | Sediment microbial communities from Yellowstone Lake, YNP, Wyoming, USA - YL17G06_20 | ecosystem: Environmental > Aquatic > Freshwater > Lake > Sediment | place: USA: Wyoming | collected...
CAATTTCTGGTTTTTCAGATTTTGCCAGCTTTTTGATGCGGAAGATCGAAACAGGACAGATCTCCACGCATATCTTGCTAGCGTCTTCAACGCATCTGGCATAATTGATGCGTATCTTAACCATGTCTATTGCCTTTTGTTTTGTTAAATTTCCACGAGCTATTAAGCTTTCTCGTGCTGACTTGCATGTTCAGCCAAATGACGAGCAAAGTTGCGATTCTGCAAATTGCTGCGTACGCTACGAATTCATACGCGACTTCGTAGTGAACAATCACCCCCAACGTAGTGAGCGAAGCCTGACATTTGCGCGACTCGATTGTCTTCTCATTCAACGAGCTTCTGATACTCTGTGTTTATCTTACTGTATCTTGTTCGAATGAATGACGCTATCCTACGCCAGTCATCCGACACCTTTGGCCAATCTTCTCTCTTAGAAAACTTACTCACGTAGTCCTTCAAGGCTGGTTGACGTTTGATTACACCCTTGCGTCAATCTATTTCTTCAAGTACAGCGCGTCGCAGGTGGTGAAGACTGCACAAACTGGTCCGAATCAATAGGGTACGATGCAATCTCTCTCAGGTCATTCAAGAGTTGGTCCGTTCAGACCTCGTTCTCAAAATGCAAGCTTACTATCCCAAGCGCGCGCAGAGGAGAACTCCTTTTCCGCCTACACTACTCCTATCCTGTTCTATCACGTAATCTCTCAGGATGCTCCTGTGGGAGATTAGGAAATCTGGCCGGATCTAAGCTAGAATTGGGCCGGCAAGCCATCCGAGCGCGCTCTCTGCATGGTCTTTTCGCCTTGGACATGTGGCTTTAAGCGTCGCAAACAACGAACATCTGTAAGGGACATGGAAATCGTTCTTCGGGATATTAAACGGGATAGGTTGGCATGGGTCTGTATTCATGGAAAAGACATGGAAATTAGCGCGCGCACATGCAGTGTTTTTCAGGATTGGGAAATGGTAGCCCGAGAGAGATTCGAACTCTCGCCTTCATCTTGAGCATTTTCTGCTGGTTAGGACTTGAACCCGTTTGGGCATAGGGCCGTAGAAGCCTAGACTCTTTGCGGTATAGGGCTAACTGAATGCGGATCTGCGGAACAGGCGCGTTTTTCGCTAGACGGGAATGGTACCAATCGCGCGCGGAGTAGTCCTGCTGTATTTAGGCTCGACAGCCTTAAGATCAAAAAGAAAAGGGGAATACTCGTATCTTACATGAATTTGCGCGTGCTATCAGATAGTTCGATTCTGTAGACAGACGGTAAGAGGGGCGAAAGACGAGTTTGGGGATTTTTGATTCTCTATAACCAGGAAATCTGAGCATACAGGCTTTCATACTAACATGATTCTAAAGCATACTGAACAATGCGTATGTCTACGCGCCTACTTTCTGATTGCTTTGTTTCTCTTTTGGCAAGCAGGGCATTTCCCACATGGCTGATTACCGTGAGGTGTGTAGCAACTCCAGGTCAGATTGATCAAATCTGCGTAACCCATCGAACTAAATATGTCGACTAGTTTCTTCTTCCCCCCGTCTCCTTCGTATTCGATGACCGGTGTGTCAATCTGAATTTGCATTTCCAGAACTCTGAATATCCTGTTTAGCTGTCTTGCGAATTCTATGCGGGTGTCATAGAACTCGTTTCGGAAACCAGTGATCACCACGGCTTTTTCATTCTGAGGTGTAAAGGCTTTTGCATATGAGGCTACAACAGATATAAGTACCATGTTTCTATTCTCAACTTCCGCCAATTCTGACCTGCTGCCCTTTATCAGCATTGACTGACTCCATTCGAAAACTCTGACCCCATCTCTGGAAGATCCAGTCAGGTTGATCTTTACTGGGGCTTCGAAATTGATTCCTTTTCCGTTTGCTTCTCTTTTCAGCCTTTCTGACACTTTCAATACAGCCTGCCATTCTTGCTCCCTTGATTCCTGACCGTAGTCAATGAAAACTGGAGCGACTCGCGATACGTCTCTTCTGGTTGCTGTCCGAATCACCTTCAACGCTGCCAGTGTTGAATCAATCCCGCCTGAAAGCAATGGGATCAAAAGCTTCTTCATTCAAGACCCCAAAGCTTTATGCGAACTGCCAGTTTTAAGCATTACCAAGGAGAACCGCATGGGCAAGGTAATCTTCATTTTCGGCGCAGGTGCCTCAAGAGAAGAGTCCGCGCCAACAACTGAAGAGCTGCTGCCTGATGCTTTGAATGCATTCAGAAATGACACAAGGATCAATCGTTTGAAGCAGTTCATCACTGATTTCTACAATACAGATCTTCAGGATTCGGCGTCTGCTCCTTCTTTTGAAGATATCTTAGGAATGCTCGATACTGCATTACAGAGACAGGAATGTTTCTCTGCCAAATGGAACCGAGAGGAAATCCCGAAGATCAAAGAGAGTCTGCTTTATGCCGTATGCAATATTATTGATAGAAAACTCAGAAGAAGCGGAACGATCCATAGGTCGTTTGTTCAGAATCTTGTTGATCATCAAAGCTTTTCTCATGATAGATACGTGTTTCTGAGTTTGAACTACGACATTCTTCTCGATAATGCACTAGCCGCTTTGAGGGATCAGAAAGGGCTTGATCTGGATTATGGACTAGAATTCACGAATTTCGGCCAAGACTGGTTTCGACCTAGAGAAGACCGATCAATTCTGCTTCTAAAACTTCACGGATCTCTCAATTGGATATGGTGTCCGACATGCAACAGCATTAGAGTGGGCCGGGGCAAAAAGATAGTTTTGGGAATATGGACAGAATCCACGAAGTGCGAGAATGACAGAACTCTCCAAGAGCCTCTCATAATACTACCAGCCTGGCACAAATCGTATGACAACTCGCATATTTCCAATATTTGGCTCAAAGCAGAAAGAGCGCTTCGCGAAGCGGAAAAAGTCTTTTTCGTAGGATGCTCCTTGCGAGAGTCTGACGTACAGGTCAGATATCTAACTAAGAAGAGCTTGTTCAGGGATCCAACAGTGCCCGTAGTCGTAATTGATAAGAAGAGAAAAAAGAGCGACGGTCGTCAAGGAGAGATAAAGAATTCTTATAGGAGACTTTTCGGGAACGTCGAATATCTTCCCATCGGTTTTAAGCATTTCGCAGATAACCCGTACAAATACCTCTGAGTCATGTACCTTTTCAAAGAGAGAAAAACCAGCGTGCACTCGTTTCGTGTTAGTCGAATAACGTAGTATTAGCAGTCACACAGCCTGGCTTGGAATATGCGAAAATTCTTTAAATGCCCATCATAGCTTTCTGAATAGCGGGAAGTGCATCAGTTATGACCTGGATTGAATCAACCAGAAAAGACTACGAAAAAATGCCAACAGACGAAATACATACGAAGGTTACTACGATCCTCAAGGAACAAATAGGTGACAAGCAATATGTTCTTCGCCTCTTGAAAGAAAGATTGTCTCTGGCGATTCCGAAGAACTATACCTACAAAGAGATTATAAAAAAGGTTGCAGCCCTGGGAAAAGAGAAAGAATTTTGCGAATTGTTTCAATCTAGAGACTTTGTTGAGACAATAATGACCTATCGCAATTCGGTCATTCTAGAATTTCTCTCGAACGATGAATTGCGAATGATCGGACAAGAACTCTGCAAGGACAATTGCGATCCTTCAAGCCGCAGCAGCATGATCATCTCTATAAGTAGGAATACAACGGAGCGCAAGCTCATCGACCTATTCGTCAAGACAATCGAAAATGGAGAAAAGCCAGAGAAGCATCTTGTTCAACAGCACAAAAAATGGATTGTTGGGGCATTAGGTTTGATCAGGTCCTGCGAAAGCCGGTCATGGTTTGGTGCCATCGAAATTGCAGACGTGTTAGAGGCCTATCTCAGTAGCCCACAACAATTCGCTTATTTCCTTAAGAAACTGAGAGAGAGGCTAGGATTTGATTGGAAGGAGCAAATGGATGACAGGCTTTACAAGAGCAAGTGGATTCAATCAATTTTGGCTCAATTTGATGATGATTCGATAATTGAAATTCTGAATAAGCTTGCGGACGGCGGTTTGATCAAGATAGACGCAGTGAGGAAATTTGAGAATCTGATCGTGTCGCCATACGGAATCTTCAGAGAGGAATACTCTGGCTATGACAAGCTGGTAAACCTGATTCTTGGAAGCTTCTCAGACGAAATGGACTTGCTGGATTCAGAATTGAAGAGCGAAGGTTTGACAAAAGGATCGATTGAGCTGAGAACTCGGGAGAAATGCCTGAAAAGGAACCCTAGGGACATCGTCGAGACATTCTTTGGGACTGGTCCAAATCTGATAAAACTAGCAGGACGTATTGGCCTTGTCTCTCTCAAAAGAATCCGAGACAAGGAGGATTTGCTGCAAGTAATCCTTCTGAGACTCGGATTCACATTCCCGCCCAGGCTAGATGGACTCCTGAGCTATTCAAATGAAATAAAAAGACATAGGATACACCTGGAGTCAGAAACTGATGATGACCAAAGGAGAGGATTGTGGAACTGGGTCTACTCAAATACAGAGAGGATACTCAGAGAATTGATATTATTCTTTTTCATTTGTTTGTGGCAATCCAAACTGAGAGACTATTACAAGAACGATGCTAAGGTAGCGAAACTGAAAGAGATTATTCGAGAGGAATTCTGTCTAAAGAAACCAGTCGATATTCTGACACTCGGAGATCTGTGCGACCTGCTGTCTCACATTAACAAGAAAATCCAGTCTGACTCTTCATTGAGAAAGGATGTGGAATCCATTTTCAGAAGAACGTACATAGTTCCATCGAAAGACCTAGAAAGACTGCAATATATTGGAGGCTCAAGAACCTCTCTTACCGGAATACATCCGACAAAGAAGAAAGAAGCTGATCCCAGCAAAACTATCGCAAAGCTTTTGGAAATCTGTGAGGACTGGTCGCGTGTTAACGGGCAAGTGAGAGTATTTCCCTTGATGATAAGAGTAAAAGAAGAAAGAACCAACGAATATGGGATATCTCATTTGATTGCCATCGATGAAAAAGGCGACGAGTGGATCCTTAAGAAGTCTGGCATGTGGATACGTCCTGAATATGCTTACTACATGCTGAGCGACGCCGAGCGACTTGCGATCGAACCTATTTTGATCGAGAAAATTTGGTAGCGAGTCTTATGCACATAGTCGACGAATTTTGGGCGTACCTTCTAAGAGTGGGCGTTGATCTAACAGAGAACGGTGGCTTCTTTCATGGACCAGTATTTGACGATGGCTCCTTCGAGTATATTCCCATCCCTGAATGGGAAGCAGATAGCAGCTATTGTAAGACTGTATATGGCGAATTCACATACGGCAACACTGTTGGCCGTTATCGCAGACATGCTTTTGCAGATTACATCCAAGACAAGAAAGACAAGAAGCTTCTTCAAAACACACACGTGCACATAGATCCTGATTTCAGAAACCACACCTATGGAGATGTAGCTGTAAGAAGAGAAGGCAATTCCCTAAAGCCTATATCAAAGGCGGCATCATAACACCGCCTTGTTTCTTGCTTTCGCGCGCGCTGGTTTGTTCACTTTCAAGAGCGGGCTTTGGCCTTGTAGGTTATCCTCATCATAGGCTGTGTGTCAGGGTGACAAACGAATATGACAGAGCACGTGCTGTTTTCACAGTAATACTTGGACTTGCCCTTATTTTTCTTCAATGGCTTTCCGCATTCTGGACAATCAACCATCTTCAAATTCCCATTTCAAGAATAGAAAGAGACTATGTAAAACTGTTGCGAATCTCAGATAGTGATGTAAGCTCTGTTTCCGCCAATCTGTTTCCCAATATTCAGGAAGAGAGAAAAAGGGGTGTTGTGGGAGTAGTAGCCCTATTGATGGAAAAGTGGTTTTAAACACCCATGTTTTGTGAGTCTGTGGATTTTGACGTTCTAAACGGCTAGCAATAGGGCTGAAAGAAGAGTATTCGAATTCCCTAATAAGGATAATGAAGCTAAAGCTTCCATGAACGGCCTCAAAGTTTCTCACGAAGACTTTACTAACATTTGGCGTTATCCGCAGTTTGATAAGCTACTGCTGAACTATCTTGGTATGTATTTGTATCATTGTTCAACTTTATTTCTTACCAAATAACCCCTAAAGTCTTCGCTCTTTTCATATGCAAATCTTTCGAAAATCCTGACTAAAACCAATTTCTGCAAGTGGTCTTTTTGTTCTTTTTCATTACCTACTTTTTGCAACCACTCAGGCGGGTTTTCAATGAATTTGTTCATTAGGTTTTGGTCTTCTGAGAAAGCTTTTACATTCATGTACCAACTAGTTATCAAGAGTTTCTCCTCCTCTCCCTCCTTCAATGGCGAGTATTGAATTAATCGTCCCAATTTTGAGGTATCAAGAATTAAGATATTGTTGGATTTGCCTCCTTGGAATACTTCAAAAACAGGAATGGATTTCTCTCCTAGTTGGTACCAGCCTGCAAAGCCTTTAACGTCGAGTTGCTGAGCATTCTCTAGCCTTTTTGATTTGAAATTCCTTGAAGGCCCAAAAAACTTGTATAATGTCATATTCGTAGCCAAGATTATAATCTTTGATGAATCTTCAAAATCCTCTAATTTCTCAGCAAATCGACCTTCGGATATCTCAGTACAGTTTTTTGCTATGGCTTCTATGAGAAAAGAGTCCTCGCCAAAGGCTAAACCCCTGCCTAGGCTCTTTCCCCAATCGTAGTAAGAAATGTGCCATTCTTCAAAAAAGGCTGCTTTCGGGTCAACCCTGCTTATTCCAAAAAGCTCTAGTTTACTGCAATCTTTCTTCGCAGTGTTATCTTCATATAGTTTGTAATGCATGAAAATTCTTCGTAACATTACTAATTCATTAAAAGTGTCTGAAACGCTCTTCTTGAATTCATCAACTTTTCTTTGACTAATATTCCGTGTTTTCTCTTCGTCGCTGATTCTTTTCTCTGCCTTTTCCTTAAGAATTTTCAAAAAAGGCATAAGTCTATTTTCGAATAGCTCATCTATTTTGTCCTCATTAAATCTGAGAGCACAGAGAAATTGTGAATTCTTTTTCATCTCTCCAGCCAAGGATACGAGCTCATCAATAGATTGGATTATATTGCTAAGACTGTTAATGGCCACTTTAGGTAAATCGTACTTTTCTATCGAGTCATATTTTCCAATACTGTTTGGTGCCATGTTTTGCAGCGCACGGACTAACAATAGGAGAAAGTACTGCTTGTAGTACTTAGCAGTACCATGGTGACCTTCCCAAAAATCAAACTTCCTTTCTAGTTGGTCTATTCGAAAGTGCTGAATCACAACATCGTTCAAGCCATTGGGAACAATATCGTGTCCTATCCATGCAGCATCGGAATCTAGTGGTTGCTTGTATTCCCAAAGATATTTGATGAATTCGGGGTTGTTTTTAAATATGCAGTATGCACCAATTGATGCTACAATTTCCAATAAATTGTTATATTTGAATTTGGAAATTGCCGCTTCTTTAGTTTCTCTTTCAAGCTTACTTGCTTGGTCTTTTTGATTTATATTAAAATACGATTTTGATATCTCTACCAATTCATCAAATTTTGTTATCCACTGTTCAAGTTCTTTTCTTGTGTAAAGATGGTTTTGTGAAGCGGACAGTTCATTAATTCTTTTGCTCACTTGGTGTTCTGCTTCAATTTTCCCATACATCTGAGGGTTGGAAAGTTGAATTAACTGCTGATATTCCCAAAGTTTACTTTCGTCCTGCACAATAATGCCGTCTACAAGAGAAGATAATAAATGATAAAATATTGAAGTCTGTTCTTTCGATATTATGTATTTAATCATGGAGAAAAAATATTTGTCAAATTGTTCTAAGTATGATAAATCAAAACTCCCTACCTCAACTCTTTGTCTACTGAAAACTATGCCCGTGTACCAATCAATCGCCGCTGAAAACACGGAAGTGTCTATCTTGTTGTTTGATTTAGGGTTTTCAATAGCTTCCGTTGCTAAATTTGTTATTAAGTTCAAGAATTCTGTTACAAACAGGTGATTCTCTGGTTTTCGCGTTAGTTCTTCCAATAACCAGTATAAGTGATAAACAACGCTTCTACTTACTTCATCATTATCGTTACGTAAAGCACACTTCCAAATTTTTTCAAAAGAATTTAGGAATTGAGTCAGTCCCTGAAGTTCTCTCTCTGCCCTAAATGATAATCGGAGTGCCGCATCCATTTTGAGTTGTTCCATATCTTTCGTTGCTTGAGAACTCTCTTTTAATGGACCTGCCTTTCCCTCAAGAGGAACTACATAGTCTCTATAGAAATCTTTAGACCAAAGTAATGAATTGAACTTTTCAGGATTTTCTATTTTTAACTGCCAAAATTTTCTAAAAGTATTTTCTAGGTCATCGAGTATTTCTTTAACCGCTTCATTGTCCTCTCTTTCTATTTTCACTTTGGCTACACTAACAAGTCTCCCTAACGCAAAGAACAGTCTTTGTTGATTTTCCTCAACTGTTTTACTTCTTGAGAATAGCTTCCACATATTTGTTGAGTTTCCCTCTCAATATTTTATCAGTGTTAGCTGCATACTGCTCGACAAGTTTAATGAACTTATAAAATGTGATTATGTTTGTCGCGAACCAAAAGAACAATAACCATAAGATTAAGATATTGACCGCACCTGAAAACCGCAGAAATATTATCACAGTGATATTTAACAAAAGTGAAAAATACTGAAAACGGTATAGAAATTCATTTGTAAAGAATTGTGCTATCTCTGGGTCTCTATATCTGTCAGCTGTCAGAGTCACTATGTTGAGGGCTATCGGAATAGCCACTCCTATAAGACCTGCTTCGAGAGTTATGAGGTCTGGTAGGAAGGCATCTTTAGGTAAATTAACGAGAAAGGATTGAACCTTAGAAAAACCAAACTCTACTTGCGAATTTAGTAAAGATAAAAGACCAAACTTGTAATATCCGAGAAAGTACCCAGCAGCTAAGCCTGCTACTAAACTGATTCCACAAAAAACCGCAGTCTTTAGGTCATCGGACATTCTTCTCATGGCAATCAGTTTCCGTCGTATTGACTCTATTTTCGTCTCTCTCACATTTGTGGTATATAGCTTAAATGTTTGCATAATCAGTCGAGAATTGGTTGGCCCACCGTGTGCATATGAAAGATTTGCGAGACTGTGATTTTCAGGTGGCTTTCTGGGAGAAAGAAGGTGAACAATACACCTTGTATCAGATAGATGGAAGGTATTTCATTCTCGAAGTCAATGACTTCACGAAGTTATTTGATAAAATCCCTGAAGAGGTTTGAAGGCAGGCGAGAGCATTGAAGTCATTTTTTGCGTTTTCTTGTTGTTATCTTCCCAATTTCTTCTTTTCTCTCTCGAAGCATGTAAGTGCCAAACACAGTTATCAGACCTCCGACAATACCGCTTCCAAAAGATATCAACAGAGTTCTTATCCAAGCGTCTGGCATCATAGGAATCGGTATGGGATAGGAAGATTCAAATCCAGTCTTTTGAACAACAATGATTGTGACTTCTCCAAGATAATCACAAACTGCTTGACCTCTAGAATCTGTGTGAATGACCGTGATATTTGTTCCATCTTTCATGATTGAGACCTCGGCATCTTCAACTGGCAATTGACTTGATGAATTTGTGACCGTTACAGTTATTTCTTCTCCTATGTTCAAAGGTGTTTCGGGGGATACCTTCACTAGAAGCTTAGGCATTTCAACTACGCTGAGCGACTTCATAAAACCGAAAATCCACCACAATGGAACTGCTAAGATCTGAGTAACAACAAGAAAAACAACAAAGAAAACCACAATGAAAACCATGAACAGCGTTGCAAGACTCTTTTTCTTCATAGCACACGTTATGCTTGGAAGAATATTTAAGATGCTCTGTGAGGTTGTTAAGACGATTGGTTTTCATGAAGAGAAAAAGTTATCGTATAACCAGAGAACTCCGAATATTTCCAAGTATGAGAATATCAAGGTTATAGCAAGAAACAAGGTCGAAGCAAACTTGCGTGAAAACCACGTGCAACCAAGTATCGTGGGTGTTTTCACAGGAAACCCACGACGCATTCTCGTGAAAAATAGGAAGGAGACTGCATTTCCGAAAGAAGTGGACGACCCCTACCGAAGGATTCTTTCAGGAAAACTGTAGACATTCATTCGTTTTCATTGAACGAACCCAACTAACAA
>Ga0315279_10011542_pt1 | contig 10198 bp, 16 predicted proteins | sample YL17G06_20_MG_FD_203694 | JGI IMG/M metagenome (GOLD analysis project Ga0315279, IMG submission 203694) | Sediment microbial communities from Yellowstone Lake, YNP, Wyoming, USA - YL17G06_20 | ecosystem: Environmental > Aquatic > Freshwater > Lake > Sediment | place: USA: Wyoming | collected...
TTAACCCATTCTGCAAAAAGTGGCAAATCGTCTTTCTCCATAATCCTCAGATTCACATTTTTGCCTTCAAGCAACTCCGTTCACCAATCCACACAGTTACTTTCAGTTCAGCTATAACTTTTCCGCAGATTCAAGTTGATGTAAAAAGCATGGAATTATGTTACGTTTACGTGTAACACGAGTGTAACAAAATGCTAATTTCTGATATTTTACACTTTTCGGTACACTTTTTGCTCCTAAAATTGAGCTTCATTTGTCAATTCAAGCAAAATTCTAAGTCGGCTACAAAAAGCATAAAAAAAAGTGTAAAAGTGTAATTTGTAACTCAGAGAATATGTATACTTATCCTCTCCTCAGCGAACAAACGATAATTATAATTGTTTTCGGTGTCGTCTTTCTTGCCAGAGTTTTCATTTTGCCGAAAGTAGGATTTGTAGAAACGAAGAAGTAGAAGGTAAATCGTTCTAGCATTTTCTTTATAGGAAAATTTCATTGATGCTTGGATGCTTTCTCTTTAAGCCACAATTCAATGGCTTCCTTGATAGCTTTGCTTAATGCTCCTCTTTCTCCACCATAGACACGCGCGACTTCTATTCTGAACTTCTTTTCTAATTGCTTGTCTATCCGAACATGGACTATTCCTTTTTCATCAACCATTTCCTTCATTCCCTATGTTGTTTGCAACAATGCTACCACGCAACCTTTTTATTTAATTTATGTTATATGCAACTATGCAACAATGCACCAAAGGGTGAATGAAATATGGAAACCACACAAATAATGAAGCCTCAAAATCAGATTCCCTTAGAGAGAGCGATTAGAAAAGAAAGAAGAATTGGAAGACCCCAACAGATAACAAGCGAAGATGTGATCAATGCCATCAAGCTTTATGCAACAACGTCAGAAACAGAGCTTTCAAGAAGACTTAATGTTTCAAGACAGACTATCTATCCCAAAATGAAGGAGATTCCGAGAGAAACCATCATTCAGATTTTCAGGGAATTGAGTGAGACTGAACTGAAGCCTTATCAAATGACGTATGAAGGATTTCTAACCATTCCAGAAGTAGAACAGTTCAAAAAAGCCTTAAACGTAAGACAGGTTTCCGAGAGATACAAAAACAACATTCTACGACTAATATGGCACTTATGCGTCCATCTTAAGAGGCATCCACGTAAGCTAACCATTGAAGAATCGGCTGAGCTTTTAGCGCAGTTGAAAACATGCAAGATTGAAAACCTCAATCTCTCAACAGCTAAGACTGCAGTGCGTTCATGGTTTGAGAACGTACATGGAATAAACGGTGAAGTTCTGACCTCTAAAGGCATTGACGGAAGCCCATGCTGTAATCTGGGAAAAAGAGCGAACGATCACCTAACCCAAGAACAACGATACCACTTCATTGAAACATCAAGACGAATTATTAGAAATGGTTCGTTGCTTGACGTATGGCTTAGCTTGCCCTATTTTCTCTACTACACGGCAACAAGAATAAACGCGCCATTAAAGGCCCGAATTGAGAACATAGAGCAGCATCAAGACCATTGGATAATAACCGTTGTCGATAAGGGGAGACACAAGAACGGACGAAAGACCTGGAGAAAACTGATTATCGGAGAGCTAAAAGAAAAACTTGAAAAAAACCTAGTGCACAGAGGGAACATCAAAGCCGGATTCTTGTTTCCACTAGAGTATCAGCAGGTGCTTGGAGTTTTCAAAACCGTGTACGAAAAGGCAGGCATTCCCGTTCCTAAACAGCCTTGTCATGTTTGGAGACATACGAGCGCTCAAGACTTCTTAGACGCTACGGATTGGAATTATGAATTATGTGCTCAAACGCTAGGATGGGAAGACCCGAGAATTCTGAGGAAATGCTACGGTGCAATGTCTGAGACTGCCAAGGAGAAGGCACTGAAAAAAGCGATGGGAATTCCCATAGAAGAAACCAGAAGGGAATTCAAATTCTAAGGAGAGTGAATAAATGTCCAAACTAGCTAGACGTCGAAAGCAAAGAAGTGTCATGGTTAGGCTTGACTTGTACGAGTGGATTCTGGAACAAGTGAAGGAAAGAAGATTCTGGAATTTTTCTCATGCCGTTGAGGTTGCTCTGATCAGACTTAGAGAATTGGAGAAAGAAGCTGTGGGTGAGATATTTTATTCTCCTTTTCTGGGAGAGAGGAGTGGAAAGAAGCTTTAAAAGTGTGGGTGTAATAGTCACTTGGAAAGTTTAGAGGAAAAGTAATGAAAGAATGGGATATGCGTAAGAAATGGCTTACCAAGAGAGCAATTTGGAGATTAATGCTTCTTTCTGCTGCAATTCTGGTTATTGCGGCTATATTCGAGTTTGCTCAACAGGTAGTGACAAGTAATTTCTCACCCATTGAGAAGACAGGATACATCCTTTTCATGTGGCTTGTTCTAGTTGGTTCGTTATTGTCATTCGCCATGATTTCTCCAGATTTGATGGATACTATCTCGAAAATGCTCGGATTCGGCGACGAAGAAGAAGAGAAAGATGAAAACAAGACTTAGAATGAACTGTAAGTCTTGCGGATACTGGAATAGAATAGAATTAGAAAAACGCTTCATTGAGCAACCGTCTCCAGAACCTAAAGTCATGGTCCTAATTCCCATGTATGAACCTCCGAAGACTGAGACATGTAGGAAATGCAAAACACTTATAGCTGAACCCAAGGAACTAATCAGAATATTGAAGGTTGAAAGCAATGGTTAAGAAGGAAGTCGCAAAAAGATTCAGTTGCTTGAAATGTGGCACTCCATTTGAAGCTTATCCACCAGATGACCGTCACGGTAGTGCCACAAGAAATGAGAAAGAATACGAGGACCACATAAAAGTAGATTATAGATGCAAAGAATGTGGCAACATGAATACTATGTACTGGGGGAATCCACCGATAGGCTTTCGTGTCGGTAGTAGCAACTGAGGCAACTGATTGAGCGAATACTCAAACATCAACCTAGTGCTGGGAATAGTCGGAACAGTCACAGGCATTGTCGCCCTCTTCATTTCATATTGGACCTATAGAAAAGAGAATCCACATCTGAAAGTGACGGTCTCGAAGTGTGAACATGACTTCACGCTTTCAACGTCTCAGATAAAATGCTTGAACTTTTGGGTTGCGTTTCAGATAAAAAATATAGGTGACAGAGGAACGAGCATTAACGATATAGGCTTACTCTTCAGAAGTGACGGAAAAGAGTATGACTGGAAAAAGAAGTATTTCAGAGGACCAACCGTAGATAGCGAAAAGAGATGGATTGAAGCTCACGACACGCTTAACATTGAAGCAGACTTCTACGACCCTTACGAAGGCACTGACAGAGAACAAATAGACTGCACCTTCACAATCTATCATACTCATTCTTCAGAGAAGATAAAGACCGTATCACAAAGAAGAAAGAAAGAGGGAATCAAAGAAATCTAGGCTAGAATAAGTTCTAACATCCATACAAGTTAGGTCCACTATTAGAGTAGGAGTATTCCTATTGATCATCTCTGTTGATCTGTAGAGACGTAGGGGACTAGGTGTTATCTGCTGACAACTCGACTAGTCTAATCGTATATCAGAACTGGAGGCCATACTAGAATACAATAGTTGGAATCATGTGATACAGTCACTAATAGAAGACAATAGATAGTTTTCTACTATGGTCTGATGTGTTACTGGAACTGAATTGATGTTTTCAATGATTCTATTTTGTTATCTCTTAGAACCACCTATACAATAAGCACAGTTGTCGTATCCTTCCTTGTGTGCTTGGTCTAGTGTGTCTGGGTCGAAGGTTCTTGCATGTCCAGCTTTAATTATCTCATCTATCTGGCATTCATTAGCTCCATACTTTTCGTTGTCCAAGTCATGAACTTCCTTTTTTGAAGTCGTGTTTCCTACGTATCGCTTACCATAAATTGGAGCGGTATATCTTCTCATTGTTTCACCTCTTTTCCTTTCTATGACCTTTAAAGGCATCAGTTCAAATAACTTGTGGTTTTCTCTGATTGTCTAACCATTGTTTCAAGACTTACTTTTATCACAGGATGAAAGAGAGCGTCAATTAGTACCTCGCGTGCATGCCTGTTCCGAAAATGGTTAAAACGGTTTTAAATCAGTTTTGTATAGTTGAGTTATGGACTTGTTTGATGAGCGTATTCTGTCTGTTCTCAGCGATGGCAAGGCCAGAGTTTTCGCTCAACTTCTTGGAGAGGCGGGTTTCAGTCGCAACACGCTGAAGCTGCATCTTAAGCGCCTAACAGCTCAGAACTTGGTGGTGAAGGAAAAACAGCTCTCGAATGAACGGGGAAGGCCGAAATACGCCTATTTCGTATCGCCCAGAGCCCGGCAGCAAGTTTCCGCCGCCCTCTCAGACCCGTCGATAACGATTGTGACCCTACCGTTCAGCCGCATAAGGCACCTCTGCAGGTTCGAAAAAGGCGGATACTGCAAACAAGTCAGAAACAAGTGTGACCCAAGAAGCTGCCCTCAAATCCCGAAAAACAAAGAATAAAAACCATTTTTAGCCAATTTAGGAACACGCATGCGCGCCCTTAGGAAAGCCTTAAGAAGATATACTTGACACTTGGTTTCTATGTGAAATAGATGGGAGACAGGCTCACTGCAGTAGGGGGAATTATTGTTGGAATCCTGTTTATACTGGGCGGGATGTTCTTGTATGCTCTTCCATCGATTATGGGACGTCCTGCCGGATACGAGTTCGAGGCTGCGCGTGAATGGGGAGCGCCTGCATTCATACTGATAGGAGGTGCAGTATTAGTAATGAGCATACTACTTGTTGTGGCTTCACGATCCCGATTTCGAAAGACTGAATCGGCTCCTCCGCCCGCACGCGAATCTGCACCACAAAGTGAAGAGTGTAAGCTCCAGCACAGAAAGTTTTAAACTCAATAGACGGTTACAGCTAATAAGGGATGCAAAGATGAACATATGCACGGTGATCTCTTTTTGTCTATTGTCGCTTAGTCTTTTTCTGTTGACGCCCAAAACACTTGCTTACAGCGTTCAAAAGACAATCTACGTTCCAACCGATTACGCAACAATTCAAGAAGCTATCAATCATGCAAGCTTAGGAGACACGATATTTGTTTACAATGGAAGCTACCACGAGCATGTGACCATCGATAGGTCTGTCTCGCTTGTCGGACAAGATATGACAACGACTATTATAGATGGAGATAACACGGGAACTGCCGTCACCATAATTCAAAGCAATGTGAACTTGACAGGATTTACCCTGCAACATAGCGGCTCCACATATTGGGGCATAACACTAGGTAGCGGTGCCAGTTACAACAGTATAACTAGAAACATTGTTAGAAACAATAGCGCGGGAGTACAAATCAATCAGTTTGCAAATAATAACTCGATTATCCAGAACGATCTGATAGACAATCAAGTCTATGGTGTTCGTCTAAATTCTCAATCATCAAGCAATTTGGTATCTGAAAACAACGTGTCTAGGACTGAGTTTGAAGGGATCAGTATAGATGAATCATCAGATAATGTCATATCAAAGAACAGCATAGTTTCTAATGCAAAAGGCATCATTCTTTATGATGACACTACGGATAATCGCATTTTTGAAAACAACATCAAAAGCAACGGGGTTGGAATCGTGATTGAACCCCCCGGCGGCAATGTCATTTATAACAATAGTTTCGTTGACAACAGTGAGCAGGCATCGATCTCCAACTATGTGAATAAGGGTTGTGTGAATACATGGGATGATGGATCCAGAGGTAATTACTGGAGCGATTACACGGGCGTGGATTCTAATGGTGATGGAATTGGTGACACGCCATATACAATTGACAAATCTGACATTTCGAAAAATCAGGATCGTTATCCTGTGGTGAAAGGTTTCTTTGGAGGAGGATTATACTGGGTTCCCTACTTGATCGTGGCGGTTATTGCAGTCATCGGAAGCATAATTGTGGGGTTCCTTGTGCGCCGCAGAAAAAGGCGCGCACCTAATCCACTCCAGGGCGCTCATACACCGCCACCGCCGACAGAGCTGTCTTCTTGTCAAGAAATGTAGCGAATGGACCGACGGAGCGCAACAATAGCGCGCTGGTCTTCTGCAAGATCCTTTGTTCTGGCTTCGCCGTTAGCGCGCTGCCTTGTCCCTTTATTACGTGTTGAAGTATGTTGGTGAGATGGCTTTGTCGTGTCTTCTGATGTTTTCTGCTGCTTCTCTGTTTAGAACCAAGCACAGTAGGCTGTAGAGCGCGTAGGAAGCGACGTTTCTTACGCCTCTAACCTTGTTTATCGATAGGCTGTACTGCGTCTTCAGGAAGCTGTAGACCGCTTCTATGTGTGGCCTCTTGTGATACTCTCTTTTCTGGTCTTCTGGCCCGTAGGTTCGAAACTTCTTGTCCACCCTCAGCAGGCCTTCAACGTCGCGTTTCTGGTTTGCCGGGTACGGAATCACTGCGGCGTTAACAGCGTTTCTGAGTTTGCTGTCGCTGTATTGGCTGTCAGCTATCACACTTCTCAGTCTGGCTGCAGACCGTTTGAGGATCAGCTTTGTCTTCTCCAGCATGTTCAGCGAGTGTTTCTTCTCGTTCTGGTTGGCGGAAGCAAAAGTGCAAGTTAACGGTAGCATAGTCTGAGAATCGATTGACAGGTGGAGCTTGTAGCCGAGTCCGAAGGTTCTGCCTGCTCTTCCAACTCTTGCATCATCGTCAGAATAGCCTTTCTGGTTGTTCAGTGGATGGCGCGTGCTCCGATAACCTTAACCTAAGTCAGTGAGAGGTTCACTGTTTTCACTATGTGTTGAAAAACTTGTCCTTCAATTTATGGTAGGTAAGAGCACACCTGAACATGTCAACAAGCTGATGATAAGACCTGAAAATGTATCGTTCTCTAATCTGGTGAAAAGGGTCTTTACTAATTTCAGTTTGGAACTTTGAAATGATTTCTTCAGGAGCTACGATGAGGAATTTCGCATCTGTTATCTTTCGAATTTGATATAGTCTCAATAATCCAAGTGTAACACCAGTTGTATGCTCAATCTCAAAACAGAATTTCGGGAATTCCTCTTCAAACCAGATAACATCAATGTTCTTCACAGTATCCAATAGTCTCTGATAAGTGAATTGTGGAATTTCCTTAAGTGTTGATAAATCGCCTAGTGTCTTCCCTTTGTATGTTTTTGATGGGTCAGCAATGTAGGTATCATAACCCAGCAAGTTACCCAATTCCAGCAAAATGCCCTGAACGTCAGTATGACCTAACTTATCGATTTCAATCCTTGGCAATTCGACCTCTGGTACATGAACCTCAGAAATTTTCGCCTCGGCTTTCTTTTCACGTTCTTGTTTCGGCTGCTTCTCATATACCTCGTAGAATATGAAGGCAAGAAAGAAATCTACATCAATGAAATCTGCTTTTTCGAAACCAGATTTTCTGAGTTCGTCTCTAAGTAGAGACAAGACTGAAATGCATTTTACATAATCGCTTCCATCAATCTGATACTTATAGACTTTTTCGTGGAGTAGTTCTATCTTGAGAAATGGCAAGATGTTTTTCGGTTTATCGTTCCATATGCAATAGTTGTCTGGAGAAGCAAAAAGCAAGATTTCCGTAATGGAAGATGGACCTAAACCCTTGATACTACCTTTGAATCTGTCAAACCTTTTTTCAAGCGGGTCTGTGCCATAAATGAGTTCGTTCAGTTCTTCTCGTAGTCTCTGGAACGTATTGTCTTTTAGAAGCTTAGTGATAAGGTAGTCTTTGTTGGTCCAAATATCCGTTGCCCAGAGCGTCTTGATTATCTTACTGAAATTCTCTTCCGTCAGGTTCACAACGTTTTCCTTGCTGAGCAACTTCTGAATTAGTTCCGTTCTGTTCTTTCTGTCTTGCTCCCACTCAAGACCTTTGTCCGTCTTCGCAAAAACCTTGAACCCTTCGATATGCTTTCTAATGTTCTCTTGCTGTTCGGGTGTTAGCTGATACATGCCTACAGAATTAGCTTGTCGAGTTTATTTAAGTCTCTTCCCGAAGTCTAAGTAGCGCGCATGCGCGCTAAGTGGATTCGAGCAGTTTCCAATTCCCCTTGTACTTGTCGATGTCAAAGCCCTTATCATAAGCATTTGGAAACACTCGTATACTTGAGTCTAGTCCACCCGCGTCCAGAAAGAGCTTATGCGTTCGAGTCACGTATTCAGAAACCACGTTGGAAGGGATGACATAATATTCAGGAGCCTCATTTTCTCTCAGGTTCACGAAAACGTAGAAGAGATTCTTGTTATCAACTTTCTCCGCTCCGGTTGCTAAAGGCCATCGTATCGAATTATTTCTTGTCTTAACTTGAATCTGTATGTCTTTGTTTCCTTTTGTAGCTAGAACGTCTATCCCTCTTGTATTCCTGATAGTAGGCAGAGCAATCCAACCTCTTCGTGACAGTTCTCCAACGACAAAATGAACGCCTGCGATTCCCACCAATGCTTTGTCACTCAAGACTTTCACTTCTGCTTAATCATTGGGTGCATGCTAGATTTGATTCTTGTTGTTCAAAACGCGCATGCGTGTTCCGAAATTAGTTTGCGAAGTATCTTATGCTTCTGGTTTTGCTTGGTTTGTGCGTGTTGATGGCGGCTTGGGCAGTGAATAGCATGATGAGCAGGCAGAGCTGGGCGTGGAACGTTATTTTGGCCAGTCCTCTCAGGTTGTGCTGGGTTAAGCCTGCGAGGTTCTTGAGCCTGCTGAAGACTCGCTCTACCGCGACGCGCTTCTTGTAGGCTCTTCTGAGTTCTTGAGGTCCGTGGCTCTTGAATTTCCTGTCAATTCTGAGGATTCGTTTGACGCCCTTCTGCTGGTTTCTCGGGTACGGAATGACGGGCACCGCTCCTTGCTTGAGGGCTGCGTCTCGCAGGCTCTGGGAACTGTACTGTGGATCGGCCACCAGCCTTCTAGGCTTCATGTGGATTGAAGCCTTCTCAAACAACCCGAGAGAGTGTTTCTTCTCGTTCTCGTTTGCCGGAGCCACGGTCATGGCTATGGGCATCTCGCTTCGACAGTCCACAGCCAAGTGAAGCCTGTAGCCCAGGTCTCTCGTCTTGACCGCTCTTCCAACTCGTGATTCAGGGTCGCTGTAGCCTGTACGATTGTCAAGGTTTCTACGGCTGTGGGCCTTGATGAACGTTGAGTCCAAGGCCAGGGTTTCCCCTTTGATCCTTCTTTTCTCTACGAGCGTCTCGACGGTGTGATCAACGATTCGCATCAGCCTCTCAGGCCCAACCTTCTTCCTGAACCTGGATAGGACAGCTATGCCGTATGGAGGTTCATTCTCTTCTATGTCGCAGATTTGCCTCAACCTCGGGTCCTTCCACATCTGCCTCACCAGCATCCTGTCGCTTGGAACGTGCCTCAGTCTTCTTAACAAGTGTGCCTTGAAGACGCCAAGCGGGCTTCGAGGCGGCCTGCCAACAGAATCCCGCGCATGGTAAGACTCATTAACCACTGTCTCAGCAAAGGATAAGTCGACCTTGCCAAACAAGGTCTCAAGAGTCTCGTATCTCCTCATGACTCACCTCAAGAGAGAGATACGCGACTCACCTATTACAATCAAAAGACGAATTTAGGAACACGCATGCGCGCTTGTTTGTCGGGTCTTCGGGAGAAGCCCACCTTTTTTTCCAACAACTGTTCTAAAAAAACTTAGAATGTAACATAAGTATACTTCTCTTCCATCAAAAGAATGGCTAGTTATGTTACAAACTGCTTTTCCGCAAAATCCTTTGAATCTCATTTCTTTCTGCAGATAAACAGAATCTTCCTGCCTTCTTCTCTCAAATTGGCTTCAACGATCTCGAAATGCTTAGAGAGAGCAGATTTCATCTTTGCGACTGGGTATATTGTTTCTTTGAATTTGTATTTGTTAAGTTGATAGAGTCCATTTGGGAGTTTTTCAAATATTCTGGAGTCCCAAATCAGTGTGTTGCCCTTCACTATCTCTTTGTCGTAGTAGTATCCCTTTGGGAATTCCCTAACTGATGAGGTGGACCTGTTGTATTTTTCCAACCAATGAAGCGTGTCTCTCAGCATTTTCGGAGTGTACACATCAAAGATGAACAGCCCACCTCTGTTAAGATGCTCATTCACTGCCTTGAATGTTGATTTCCATTGGGCAAAGTCTTTCAGAAAGTTGATTGCATCGTTAG
>Ga0315279_10011543_pt1 | contig 10198 bp, 11 predicted proteins | sample YL17G06_20_MG_FD_203694 | JGI IMG/M metagenome (GOLD analysis project Ga0315279, IMG submission 203694) | Sediment microbial communities from Yellowstone Lake, YNP, Wyoming, USA - YL17G06_20 | ecosystem: Environmental > Aquatic > Freshwater > Lake > Sediment | place: USA: Wyoming | collected...
GGCTGCGCACCCTCGTCCTCGAGGCCGGGGGGATCGACCTCAACTTATACAAGGACAAGTGCGTCCTGCGCCGGATCACCGTCCGCCAGCGCTCCTGCGGCGCGCCGACCCTGCGGGCCTATCTCAAGTTGGTGCGCAGGAATCCGGTGGAGCGCGGCCGTCTCGTCAGCGCCCTCACGATCCATGTCTCCCAGTTCTTCCGCAATCCGAGCACCTTCCGCGCCATCCGGGAATCCGTCCTCCCCGCCGTCCTGGCGGCGAAGAGGGCGGAAGGCGGCCGGGCGCTGCGCTTCTGGAGCGTGGGGTGCGCCAGCGGCGAGGAGCCATACTCCCTCGCCATCCTTCTCCTGGAGGTCGGGGCGGAGGCAATCCGCGAGCGTTCCACGAAGATCTACGCCACCGACATCGACCCGCAGAGCCTGAACCAGGCCAAAAGGGCCCGGTACCACGCTCACAGCCTGGCCAATGTCCCGAGCCATTGGCGGCAGCGATACTTCACCCAGGCAGACGGTCGCTACCAGGTCGTCCCCGAGGTGCGCAGCCTGGTCCTCTTCAAGGCGCACAACATCCTGGACGCCCTGCCGTTTCGCCGGATCGACCTTGTGGCCTGCCGCAACGTTCTGATCTACATGACCGAGGCCTTGCAGGAGCGCGTGCTCGTTTCCATCCACGAGGCCCTCAATCCCGGGGGATTCCTGATCCTGGGGAAAGTGGAGGGACTCACGGGAGCGGCCCGGGATCTCCTGGAGCCGGTGGATGTCGGCGAGCGCATCTACCGCAAACCTGGGCCGCGCCCGGCCCCCCACGACTGAGAGTGTGTGAAGAAATCGTCGGCGGGCCGAGAGCCCGAGTGTGCCCTGTTGATTCTCCGTGGGTGAAAAATGCACGTGGCGCCGATTCGCCGATATGTTCACACACTCTGAGCTTGGACGCCCCCGGACGGTCCCGTTAGCCCTGCGGGGGCTTTCTGCTTGACTTCGGCATGGGGGATCGGTATCGTACGGCCCGCGTATCGGCGGACGAGGCTCCCAGGGGTGATGCGGGCGGAAGACCGGCGTGGTCCCTGCGGGGAGGAGTGATCATGGCAGCCGCAACGACGATCGGCAAGAAACTGTACGCCGGCTTTCTCTTGGTGATTTGTGTGACCGCGGTGATCTCCAGCGTCCTGTCCGTCGGCCTGCGACGGTTCCTGCCCCAGGACTACATCCTCGGCATCACGTGGCTGTTGGCCATTCTGGCCGGCATGGTCCTGGCCTTCGTCATGTCCAAGAGCCTGACGACGGAGATGCGCTCCCTGGCCGCGACGGCCCGCGTGGTGGCGGAGGGAGACCTCACCCGGGACGTGCCGGTGAACACCTCGGACGAGGTAGGGGAGTTGGCCGCGGCCTTCAACCAGATGGTGGGGAGCCTGCGGGACATCGCCCGCGAGGTCAAGACGACCTCGACGGCGGTGAACACCTCGGCGGCGGCGCTCTCCGCCTCGGCCGAGGAGATGAACGCCTCCACCGAGGAGATCGCCGCCACGGTCGAGCAGATGGCCAAGGGCGCGGAGCATCAGGCCGGCCTGGTGGAGCAGACCTCCAAGGTCATGCGGGAGATGGCCAACTCCATCAACGAGATCGCGGCGCGCGCGAAGTCCGCGGCCGAGGCGGCGGCCGAGGCGGGCTACACGGCCCAGACCGGAGGCAAGTCCGCGCGCGAGGCCATGGACAAGATGAAGGGGGTCTTCAGCATCATCGAGGGCGCCGCCGCCGGCGTGAAGGGCTTCAGCGACAAGACCCAGCAGATCGGCACCATCGTGGACGTCATCACCAAGATCGCGCAGCAGACGCACCTCCTGGCGCTGAACGCCACCATTGAGGCGGCGCGGGCCGGGGAGGCGGGTCGCGGTTTCGCCGTCGTGGCCGAGGAGGTCCGCAAGCTGGCCACCGAGGCCGCCAGCTCGGCCGAGAAGATCGCCGAGATCATCAAGCAGATCCAGGGGGAGAACACCAAGGTGGCGGGCTCCATCGAGGTGGCCACGCGGGAGATCAGCTCGGGGCGGGAGGTGTTGACCTATACCGGGGACGCCCTGGAGGATATCGTGCGGGTGGTGGTGGAGGAGGTCAAGAAAGTGCAGGAGATCTCCGCCCTCACCCAGCAGCAGACGCAGGGCGCGCAGGAGCTGGTCAAAACCATCGACGAGATCGCCAAGGTCGCCGAGGACAACGCCGCCGCCACGGAGGAGGCCTCGGCCGCCACCACGGAACAGACGGCCTCCATGGAACAGATGGCCCAGGCCGCCCAGCAGTTGAGCAAGCTGGCGGACAAGCTGAAGACACTGGTGGCGAGGTTCAATGTCGGAGACTGAGGGGCCAGGTCTGGTCCCCATCGGCCGGGAGCGGGAAGCGGATGAGGCGCCGGAGGAGCTCCGACGCCTCATCGTGTTCCGGGCCTGCGACGAGTGGTTCAGCCTCCCCATCGAGTGGGTCCGGGAGATCCAGCCGCTGGAGCGCGTGACGCGGGTCCCCAACGCCCCGGCCGAGATCCTGGGCATCCTGAATCTGCGGGGGCGGGTCCTCACGCTATTCGATCTGGCGGGCTGCCTGGGGATGTCTTCCGGGACGCAGCCGAGCACGCACGCGGTGGTGCTGGACTTTGCCGACCCGGAGCTCTCCGTGGCCATCGCCGCGCAGCGGATTGCCCAGGTGCGGGATGTTCCGGTTTCGGCCGTGCAGGCGGATGCGCGCGAGATGGGCGCGGGGGTGCTGGAGGGCGTCTTTGAGCTGGACGGCCAGGTGGTGGGCCTCCTGGACCTCAGCCGCGTCTTCGGGCGGGTCCTGCCCGAGTGGGGAGTGAAGCTGGAGCCGCGAGGGAGTCGCTGACCCGACCGCCGGAATAGGGGACGGGCGTGCCTTTCACGGTGCTGGTCGTGGACGACGCGAGCTTCATGCGGAGCATGATCGGGGACATCTTCGCCCGCGGGCCTTTCGTCATCGCCGGCGAGGCGGAAAACGGGGTGGAGGCAATTCGTCTCTACCGGGAACTCCGCCCGGACCTCACGACCATGGATATCGTCATGCCCCAGATGGATGGCATCACGGCCCTGCGGGAGATCGTGCGCCTGGACCCTGCCGCCAAGGTGGTGATGTGCAGCGCCCTGGGTCAGGAGGCGCTCATCGCCGAGGCCATCGAGGCCGGCGCCAGCGACTTCATCGTCAAACCCTTCCAGCCGGGCCGCGTGTTGAAGGTGGCGCAGAGCGTGCTCGGGCTGAACGACCGGTTCCTCCCCCTGGGACAGCCCGAGGCGTCCGGAGAGGTCCGGTGACCGACGACGGCAGCCGCCCGCGGCGCGCCAAACGCCGATCGGAAGGCTGGCTGCCCTTGGGGCTGGCCATCGGTGCCTCCACCGGTGGCCCCAAGGCCTTGCTTACGCTGGTGGCAGGCCTCACGCTGCCGGTCACCGCCTTCATCTTCCTGGTCCAGCACATTCACCCGAAGTTCACACGGATCCTGGGCCGGCGCCTGGGCGAGATCTCGCCCGTTCCGATCCAGGAGGCGGAGGACGAGGCGACCATCCATCCCGGACGGCTCTATCTCGCCCCGGGTGGGCGCCACCTGGTGGTGGAGCGCGTGGGGCCGACCGCCTATCAGACGCGGCTCACGGACGATCCGTTGCGCCAGGGCGTCCGTCCCTCGGTGGACACCCTGTTCACCTCGGTGGCGGAGGCGTTTGGCCCCCGGGCCGTGGGGGTGGTCCTGACCGGGATGGGGCGCGACGGGCTCGCCGGCGCGCGCGCCATCAAGGACCGGGGCGGCGTGGTGCTCGCCGAGTCCGCCGAGACCTGCGTGGTCTACGGGATGCCGCGGGCGCTGGCAGAGGCGGCGCTGGTGGATCGCATGGTGCCTATTGACGAGATGGCTGCCGCCATCCGGCAGGTGTGCCTGGAGATGGCGGCGGCTCCAGAGACGGCGCCCTTGCCGACTCGCGAATAGGTTGACCCATGGACATGTCGAAGTACATCAAGATGTTCGTCAGCGAGTCGCAGGAGCACCTGCAGAAGATGGACGGGCTCCTGCTGGCGCTGGAGCAGGATGGCGGCGACCGCGGGGCCATCGACACGCTTTTCCGCGAGGCCCACTCCCTCAAGGGGATGTCGGCCTCCATGGGCTACGAGGCGCTGGCCAAGGTCTCCCACCGGATGGAGGATTACCTGGACCGGTTCCGCGGCGGCAAGGGTGCCCTGGAGCGCCAGGGCGTGGACATGCTCTTCGAGGGGGTGGACCTGTTGCGCCGCGCGGTGGAGGAGATCGCCGCCGGCCAGGCGCCGTCACTCGTCGCCGATCCCTACGTGGCGAAGGTCGCAACCCTTCTGACGACCGGCCCGGGGCCCGCCGGGTCGGCGCCGGCCGACCGCGCGGAGGTCGCAGCCGCCCGGCAGCGAGCCGAGGCCAAAGGCCTGGCGCTCTTTGCCGGGGAAATCCAGATCGCGCCCGACGCCCCCCTGCCCTCGGCGCGCGCCTACATCACGCTGCGACGGACGCGGGACCTGGGAGAGCTGATCCGCTCCACGCCCTCGATGGAGCAGGTCCAGGCGGGGGAATTCTCGGGGAGCCTCTCGATCCTGCTCGGGACATCCCGGTCCACCGCCGAGATCCAAGCCTTTCTCGCCAGCCTGCCGGACGTGGCGTCCGTCATCGTGCGCCCCGTGGAGCCCGGGGAAGAGGGGACCCGTCCCCAACCGCCGCCGCGCGAGCAACCTCCCCGGACCCAGGGGGGCGACGTGCCGGCCGAGGTCCGCCCGACCGGTCGTCTCGTCGTGGAGCCGCAGGCACCCGCCGCCCCCCCGCCCGCGCCCGGCGGGCCCGTGGTGCCGTCCGTGCGGACCGCCGCCATGGTCCGGGTGGACACGCGCCTCTTGGATAACCTGATGGATCAGGTGGGCGAGCTGGTCACGGCCAAGGGAAGCCTCCTGGAGGAAACGCAGGTGATCCCGTCCCGGGCACTCCACGAGAGCGTCGGACGACTGGACAGCCTGGTGAAGGGCCTCCAGCAGCAGGCCATGAAACTTCGCATGATGCCCCTGGAGCTGATCGCCGATCGGTTTCCCCGGGCCGTGCGGGACCTGGCGCGCAAGCGGGGCAAGGAGCTCCACTTCGAGATCCTGGGGAAGGAGACCGAACTGGACCGGGCGATCCTGGAGGAACTGCCGGACCCGCTCCTGCACATCTTCCGGAATTCCATCGACCACGGCATTGAGCCGCCGGAGGAGCGCGTCAGGAACGGGAAACCCCCCACCGGCACGATCCGCCTGGAGGCCAGCAAGGAGCGGGAGAGCGTCGTCATCCGGGTGAGCGACGACGGCCGGGGCATGGACCCCGCCCTCTTGCGCCGGGTGGCGCTGGAGCGGGGGGTCATCACGCGGGAGCAGCACGACAGCCTCTCCGACAGCGAGGTCCTGTACCTCATCACCGTGCCGGGCTTCTCCACGGCCAAGGAGGTCACGGACGTCTCGGGGCGGGGCGTGGGCATGGACGTCGTGCGGAATGCGGTCGAGTCCCTGCACGGGAGCCTGGCCATCGAGTCGGTCCTGGGTCAGGGGAGCACCTTCAGCCTGAAACTCCCCCTGACGCTGGCGGTGGTGGCGGTCCTCCTGGTCGAGGTGGGGGGCGAACGCTACGCCCTGCCGGTTTCCTACGTGGAGGAGATCCTGGAGGTGGAGTCCGAGGAGATCCAGCGCTCGCAGGGGCAGGAGATGGTGGCGCGCGACGGCGTGCTGCTTCCCCTGGTGCGGCTGGGGCGGATCCTGGGCTGCCCCGAGGAGGAATCCAGCGCGCGCCTCCTGCTGGTCCTGTGCGAGATGCGGGGGCGCCTGGTGGGACTGGCGGTGGATCGCTTGGTGGGGTATCGTGAGGTCGTGGTCAAGTCGCTGGGCAAGGCCCTGAAGGCTCTGCGCGGCTTCGCCGGCGTGACCATATTGGGGGACGGGAGCACCGTCCTCATCCTGGACATCAATACCCTGTGAGCCCGCCTCCTGCCGGCGTGGACCGTGTGCCCCGGTGGCCCGCCGCGCGCTGTCCGGTGCGAATTGCGGAGACCGCCGGGCGGCCAATTCAAACTCCAAGGACAGAGACGGGGGCCGAGGGGAGAGCGTGATGACCGCCCAGGGACGGATCAGGCACGCGATGCTGGTGAAGCTCCGCGCCCTGAGCGAACACAGCCTGGGGCGGGCCGCCCAGTCGCTGACGGCGCTGCTGGGACATCCGGTGCGACTGGCGGTCTCGGGGATCACGACCGTGTCCCTGGGAGAGCTGCCCGCGCTCATGGCTGCAACGGGCACCGATGGCATGGCCGGCCTGCGGGTCCAAATCGGGGGCGAGACGGGAGGCCAGATCATCATCCTGTTTCCTCTGGGAACGGTTTTTCGGATGCTGCGGGTGCTCCTGGGGGCGCAGGAAGGGCCGCGGTCCCTCTCCGAGCAGGAGCGGTCGGCCGTGCAGGAGGTGGGGAACATCCTGGCCTCGTCGTTCCTGAGCGGGCTCGGCGACCTCTTGGGAAAGCGCCTGATGCCCTCGCCCCCCGAGGTGCACCTGGACGACCTCAAGGCACTGATCGGGCAGGTGGCGGCGGATCTCACAGAGCATGCGTCGGAGATCCTGGTGGTTCAGGCGCTCTTCGAGGATCCGGAGCAGCGGATCGAGGGACGGTTCTTCGTGCTGCCGGAGATGGCGTCCCTGGAGGCCATGCTGCGCCCGGCCGAGGCCGGGGGGGGATCGGAAGCATGACGCCATCGCTTGCGGTCTCGCTCCCGCCGGCCCTGGCGTCCCGGTACGAGGCGCTGGAGGAGCTGCTCCGCGACATGGGCCGCGTCCTGGTCGCCTTCTCGGGAGGAGTGGACAGCACCTTCCTCCTGGCGGTGGCGGTGGAATGCTTGGGCGAGAACGTTTTGGCGGTTACCGGGCTGTCGCCCAGTGTGCCCGCCGCCGAGCGGGAAGAGGCGGCGGCCCTGGCGGGGCGGCTCGGCGCGCGGCACCAGTTCATCGAGACGGCGGAGCTGGCACGGCCGGAGTACGTGGCCAACGCGCCGGATCGCTGCTACTTCTGCAAGACCGAGCTCTTCGAACGGCTGGGGGCCCTGGCCCGGATCGAAGGCTGCGCCTGGGTGCTGGACGGGGCCAACGTGGACGACCTCGGGGACGTTCGCCCGGGCCGTGACGCGGCCCGCCAGTACGGGGTCAGAAGTCCCCTGGTGGAGGCCGGCCTCGGCAAGGCGGACATCCGCGAACTCTCCCGGGCGCTGGGCCTGCCCACCTGGGAGAAGCCGGCGATGGCCTGCCTCGCCTCCCGCATCCCCCACGGGATCCCCGTGACCATCAAGCGCCTCACGCAGGTGGAGCGGGCGGAGGCGGCCCTTCGCGCCCTGGGATTCCGCCAGGTGCGCGTCCGGCATCACGAGGCCATCGCCCGGATCGAACTCCTTCCGGAGGAGCGCGTGCGCCTCCTGGACGCGAGCCTGGCCGCCGCCGCCGTCGCGCAGGTCAAGGCGGCAGGCTACCAGTACGTGGTCTTGGACCTGGAGGGCTACCGCCCGGGCGGGCGGCCCAAGCCCTGACCAAGCCCCCTCCCGCCTCGGGGTCAGGCAGCGCTGATTTCATATTTCCCGGTCCGGCTGTCCCCCCTGCTGGCCCCGGGCGAGGCCCGGAGCCAGCCCTCCCCGGTTCCTGCCGGTTAGCTTCCTAACTCAAGAATTTGCGGGCATGCCAGTGTCCCCGGGGCACGAGAGCAATTTCTGTATCTCTGCGACGGAGCGCTACCGCGCTCCCGCCTTCAGCTCGTCCAGCAACTTCAGCATGGCCTCGTGGACGCCGGCGCCCGTCTCTTCCTCCTCGAAGCGTTCGAATTCGTGTCCAAGGTGTTCCTGATCCTCGGGGCTGAGGACGTTATCAGCCATGGGGAACAGGATGTGGTTTTCTTTGTCGATGTGGGCCCGCAGCAGGCCGACGTAGCCCCGCCCGTTCTCGATGATGCGCTTGGCGGCGCCGGGATCGGTCCCCACGGCGGCCGCCCCCTCGGCGATCCCGCGGATGAAGGAACGCCCGGTCTCGTGCTCGTGCAGCATGACCGCAATGGGCCCCGCCTGCCGCGGGAACCCGCGATCCACCATGGTCTTGAACAGCAGGTTCTCCTCCTTGCCGTGGTGGCACTGATCGGCGAAGGTCCGGAGGAACTGCACGGCCTTCTCGAAGTAGGCCCGGTCCGGGGCCGCCCCGGCCTCCAGGGCGGCGACCTTGCGCTCGATGGCGTCCAGGGCCTCGAGGATCAGCGCATGTTCCTCCTTGAGGACGTGCGTCGGCGCAGCGCCATGGCCGTGGTGATGGGAGTCGTGCTCGTGCGTCATGTCTCATCCCTCCTTGTCAGAACGAACCTGGGGAGAATCCACGCGGTCTTCATGTCTCTCGTTCCCGCCTCGGGTCTCTTTGTCCTGGCCGGCACCACGATACGGGAAAACGACACATCCGTCTGTGACTTTTGTCATGTTGCAGCCGGAAAGATATTGAACTGGCTTGCGAGATCTTCTGCCGGTGCAGCCCTGTGTTTTCCGCACGATAGCTACCGGTTGGGAGCGAATTCCGCTGGCGGATGAACAAATGCGGGCAAGACGGCGACGTGTGAATCAGGAAATGGGAAGTCCCCAGGCAGGGAGGAGTGGGCCAGAGCCGGCCCGAGACCGGCTAGTGCATGAAGAAGGGGTGGAGTTCCAGCTTCGTCCCGTCAGCCTTCTTGTTGTATTCTTCGACCATGCCATCGGCTTGGCGGAGGAAGGCGGGATCCCACAGTTCCAGACGGAAGCCGAGGTTGTCGGAGAGCTCGCCGATCGCCTTCCATCCGATCCGAAGGCCGAACACCTTTTGCGGGGCCGCGATGCGCCGGGGCAGCGTGGACGCAACGTATCTTCCCTTGATAAAGTTCCAGGCGATCTTCGAGGTGTACTCCGGCCCGAAGTGTTTCTTCACCAATTCCTCGACGAGTTCCGGCTCGATCCCGACCGCTTTCTGTAGCTCGGCCATCGCGCTCCTCTATCTTGGGAAAGAGAAAAACCTCAACCGCTCCCGGCGACGGTCCCCGCGCGATCCGTGGATTGCCTGGGGAAGACCGGCCGGCTCATCGCCCACGCTTTTACCGTAACCGGCGGAAATCTGCAAGGAGATGCTTTAGGGGGAAGGCAATCGCAAGCCGACCGCCAGACGCCGGGTTTCTCTCAGGCGGACCGATAGGAGTGAAGCATGAACGTCGTGATCATCACACGCGAGAACGTGGGGCGCGTGACCCGCTGGCGGGGCGAGCGGAGCGGAACCCACACCTACCTGCAGGCCCTGCTGGATGGGGAGTGGTGCCAGGTCGTCGTGACTCGGAGCGATCCCGCCTGCCTCCCCCCGCGCAGCCTCCGGTTGAAGGCCGGGGAATACGTCTGGTCCCCCGCGAAGCGAAACCGGAACGCGGGGTGATCCGCGACTCCGGCAACGGATCGGCTCACAACTCGCCCCGCATTCGCCCGTCCTGTTCCGTCATTCCGCATTCCCCATTCCGCACTCCGCATTCGGTTTGCCTCCCAGCGTCCTCGCGTCCCAGCCTCCTAGCATTGGTCATTCCGCATTCCGCACTCGGCATTCCGCATTCGCTTGTCTCCGTTTCCCCCATGCCCCTCCGCCTCTCGTCTCGCGCGTCCTGTCTTACTGACTGCCGAGAAGAGGACCCTCCTTTGGCAGCGAAGCGGCAGCGGTTCCTGTTTCGTTCAGCGGTAAGGTGAATAAGGTTGCAACGTAACCGATGGACGTTCACAGGCGACCGATGAGAAGAGAGAAAGATTCAGGGCTTGAAGCTGGGACGAGAATAGTGTATATACTGTGTATAAACGGAGGATAGAACCATGGTCACGGTCGTCAAGAAGTGGGGGAATAGCCTCGGCATCCGCTTGCCGAAAACGGTTGCCCAGGAAGTGGAAATCGGCGAAGGGGCGTCGGTCGTCATTGAGGCAAGGGACGGGCAAATTGTCATTACGGCAGCCCACAAGCGGCGTTACCGCCTTTCGTATCTTGTGCGCGGCATCACGCCGAAGAACCGACACGCGGCGGTAGATACGGGTGATCCCCGCGGGAAGGAAGCCTGGTAGTGGCTGGCGCATTCGTCCCCGATCGGGGCGACCTCGTCTGGCTGGAG
>Ga0315279_10011544_pt1 | contig 10197 bp, 8 predicted proteins | sample YL17G06_20_MG_FD_203694 | JGI IMG/M metagenome (GOLD analysis project Ga0315279, IMG submission 203694) | Sediment microbial communities from Yellowstone Lake, YNP, Wyoming, USA - YL17G06_20 | ecosystem: Environmental > Aquatic > Freshwater > Lake > Sediment | place: USA: Wyoming | collected...
GCGCGACGCCGCCAGGCCCGCGACTAGCAGCACCAACATCGAGAGGTAGAGGACACTCCGGCTGTACATGACCTCGGGCCCAACCCTGAATGAGTAGTACAGAAACACGAAGATGGCTAGAAGAGCCGTCGCCACCAACAATGCCCGGTCGGTGCTTCTTCCGCTCATGGCCAGCACCCCCAGGCCGAGGACGAAGAGCGGGTAAGGAATATAGCCGATCCGGGAGATTATTCCTCCCGGCGCCGTAAGTACCTCCTGCGGAAGCGGGGCCTCGCTGGCCGCCGTTCCCACGATCCCGTGGTTGTAGACGAGGAAAGGGAGTGAAGAGAGCGCGACTGCCCCCACTACCGTGGCCAGTTGAGCCAATGGCCGCCGTCCTACGGCGCCCTGAGCCGGGTCGGGACGGACTGACTGGAACAAACCGTGGACGACGATGATGAGACTCACAAACAGAGCCGTAGGGGCATGCGCGATGAAGAGGAAGGAGAGAAGCGCCAGCAGGAGCACGGGCAGCCCCCTGGAGTTCCAAAGATTGCTCACCAGAAACAGGACTAGCGGGACGAAGAACAGCCCGAGCGCCATGGGCACCGCAAAGCCCGGGCCCAGGAAGCGCAATGTGGTGGGCAAGAAGGAGGCAAACAGGGCAGCCTCAAGGCCAAAACCGCATCTCTTCCCGAAAATGTAAGCACCGAGCACGGTCAACGCGAAGACGGCCCCCGGAACAAACCGAAAGATGGTTAGCCAGGACAGCCCGGTTAGAAGCTGGAACTCCGCGAGGAAGAGGTGGTAGCCCGCCTCATGGTGAGGGGACGATCTGACCTCCCCTGTGACCGCGTCAACAAGAGGCATCGTTCCCGATGTAACGATTGCGCGGGCCTCGGCCAAGTGCGTCCACTCGTCCTGGTGTATCGGATACTCGTAGTCGAGACGCGGGATCAAGGTGGTGTAGAAGGCAAACCCCATGATCAGTCCGAGGGCCAGAAGCTCTGCCGCTCCCCTCTTGCCTGCAACCGCAAGCGACGAGCCGCGCTCCCGTGACGGAGCCGGGCTCCTCACGGTCCGGACCCGAAACAACGCCCGCCAAAGTACGGCCGACATGCCCGTCAAGGCCGCACCGAGGACGAGCATCAGGACGGTCTTACCATCAACGGGGACGCCCAAGAGGATGTTCAGCAGGAATAGGCCAAACGGAACCAGCGCGATGCTCAGGCCTACACTAATGCCTAACCTCTCGATTGCGGATATCCTGCCGCGGCCCAAGAGTACGTAGCTCCAGGGGAGACCCGGGACGAGAAAGACCATCAACACGCCTGCGGCGACTCGAAGAGGGATAAAGATGGCTTCCAAGGCTGCGCCTCCGCCTATATGACGCCATTGATATGCTGATGTTACAGTGGTTGCGAGAGTTCTTGAGGAGGCAGCCCAGTTTCCCCCGTAGGGCGTGGGGTCGTCAGCGGAATGGGCCAAGACCGGCCGTAGGGAGAGAGGCTACTGCCCTGGCCCGCTGCGTTCGATGGCCGCGCCGCCCGTCAATTCATTGTTCGCACGGCCCGCTGGCATCTATCTCGGTGTGACACCACCCTCGTCCAGGTAGCGGTAGCCTCCCTCGGGCCGGATATTTCATCATGCGGCGTTGACTGCGGATGGACACTTGGCTCTCGAGGCGGCCCCCGACGAAAGCCTGGCCTAGTCGGAGGGCTTGACGGCGGGGCTATCTTCACGGATCCCGCATGGCCCTCATGTAACATTCGCACATCAATGGCGTCAATTCATTAGAGCCTAAAACTGGCGTCACAAAGGAGGTGAGCGCACCAACGGCAACCTTTGCTTTCACCGCGCGCTGTTATGTCATAGCGCAAGCTGATAACCAGTAGGTCTTGGGCAACGCCTGAGACCTGAACCCAAGAGCATCTGGAGGAGGAAAGCTGGATGCATAAGCTGACAAGGCTGTTCGCCAGCCTGCACAAGAGAGAGGAAGGCATCACCGGCCTGGAGACGGCCATCATCCTCATCGCCTTCGTAATCGTCGCCTCCGTGTTCGCCTTCGTCGTTCTGAGCACCGGTCTGTTCAGCGCCGAGCGCGGCAAGGAGACCGTCTTCGCCGGCCTGGAAAAGGCCCGCGGCAACCTCGAGATCCGCGGCGCCCTTACCGTCTCCGACACCGACACCAACGGCACCATCGACAGCGCCGACGAGATCGTGTTCAACGTCGCCCTCGCCGCCGGCGGCTTCCCCATCAGCCTAAACCCCGCCGCCTACACCAACACCGTCGTCATCAACTACATCGACGCTCAGGATCGCGTGGCCGACACCACCTACACAGTCAACTGGATCCTCACCGACGGCGACAACCTCCTGGAGAACGGCGAGCTGGCGGAGGTCACTGTCAACCCTCCCGCCAGCAGCACTCTCGCTGAAAACGAGACCTTCACCCTGGAGGTCGTCCCTCCCTCCGGCGGCACCAACCTCGTCGAACGCACCATGCCCCCGGAGATCGACGATGTGATGGACCTGCACTAGGCCCTTTCAGCGACCCGGCATCTGACTGACGCTTCCGGAACGCCGCCTGAGGGAGGGGGTCGACGTCACATGGACGTCAACGCAAAGGTCAAGGAACTGGAGGACGAGCTCAAAGTCCTGAAGACAGAGATCCGCAGTGTTCTCCTGGACGTCCGGGAGGTTATCCTGGACAGGACCAATCCTCTCGCGGAGCACCAGGAGCCCGCCTACCTACGCGTGGACCTGAAAACGACCGCGCAGGCGATCGCGGCTGAGGAGGCCGCCCGCTCGGGGGGCGAGGCCGCCGAGGATGCCGCCCGCGCGGCGGCCCACGCCGCCGAGGATGCCGCCCGCGCGGCGGCCCACGCCGCCGAGGATGCCGCCCGCGCGGCGGAGCAGGCAAGGAGCGAAGAGCACAAAGAGAACGAACCCGAAGAACCCGAGGACGGCGGCACCACCAGCTCGCCTGCCGAGGCCGAGGCGGCGGAGGAGGAGGCAAGGGACGAACAGCAGACAGAGGACAAGCCCGCAGTGCCCGAGAACGGCGACACCGGCAGCCCATCCCCCAAGGGCAAAGGGCCTCTGGACGCATCCCTTGAGCTCACGGAGATACCGCCCCTGTACCGGGCCTACCCGCTGCCCACGGGCGGCGCTTACGGCCTCGCCGCTTGGGTGACCGAGGCTATGGCCGCCATCGGGCCCCAACAGCTGGAGCGGGTGATCACCATACACCGCCTCTGGGGGTGCCTGCCCCCGAACATCAGCCAGGCGCTGGCCCACCTGCAGGAGCTCATCCGCTCCTCCCAGGGCAGGGAGCCAGCCTGGCTCAAGATCATGCAAGACATGGAGAGATTGTCCTCCTCCTAGGGAACAGCGCCGGGTCGGCCCAACCTGGACGTAGATTGTGGACAAGGTTATCACCTCCATGCTGCTAATCATCGCGGCCGTCGTGGCCACGGTGGTTGTCGTTAACTCTGTCCTCCCCGCCATCCAGCGCACCAGCAGCGACATTGTCGCCGCCAGCGATGTCCTGGGCCGCCGGCTGCGCAGCGACGTCAAGATCATCGAGACCTCCGGGGTTGCGGGAGATGACTTCGTGCAGATATGGGTCAAGAACGTCGGCGCCGCCAATATCCCCTCCCTCACCAAGATCGACGTCTTCTTCGGCGAGACGACGAACTTCGAGCGCATCGCGTACGATGAGGACCCCACCTGCCCCAACCCCTCACCGCCACCGCGCACCCAGAACTGCTGGCAGTACGCGCTGGAGAACGACACCAAGTGGGCCCCCTACGCCACGCTCCGCATCACTGTCTATCTGACCTATGACCTTCAGGCGGGAAAGGAGTACGTGAGCACCATCGTCCTCCCTAACGGCCTCTCCGCCAGCAGGGTATTCACGCTGTAGGTGAAGCTATGGAACACGCTATCCCGGCCCTAGTCATCGCTGCCATCATCGTGGTCGGCGGGGTCATCCTCGCCGACGCCACCCGCGGCTCCCTGCAGACGGTGGACGAGTCCTGGCGGGATATCGAGGCCCTCTCTGAGGAGCGCCTGGGCACCGATTTGACTGTGGTGTCCACGAACGTGAGCAACGGCGGCGCTACCGTAACCGCGGTGTTGAGGAACGAAGGCCGCACCGCCATCACGAAGCCATCCCACATGGACATGATCATCAACTACGACGGCACCGACGATCAGCGCCACGTGGTCTGGCTGCCCTACACCAAGAACAACCCCCCGGGAGACAACCAGTGGACCGTGGACAGCATCTCCGGGGACTATCGCAACCCTGGCGTCCTCGACACCGGCGAGGAGATGACCATCGAGATCCAGCTTAGTCCCGCCACCCAAGAGGGCCCCAACCGGTGGCTGGTCGTCGCAACCGAGACGGGCATCGCCTACAGCATCTACTTCTGAGGGGTGACAGAGATGGCGGGCGCTTCTGGCGAATGGGCACAGGGACGGACATGAAGACAAAGCTTGCGGACGCGCTACAGGATTGCCTGGCGGCACTGCCGACAGGCCGAGCCAGGGTAGAGCAGAGCCTGGCCCGCTACCCGGACCTGGCGGCCGACCTGGAGGCCCTGCTCCGAATCGGCCAGCGGCTTCAGGAAGTATACAACGTCGAGCCCTCGCCTGCTTATGCCCAGGCCGCCCGCGAGCGCTTCCTGGCTGCCCTGGCCAGCCGCCGCCAGCCGGCCCCGCCCCGCCGTCGCCGTCACGCTCAGTCCCGCCCAGCAAAGACGGGCCCAACCGATGGCTGGTCCTCGCCACCGAAACCGGCATCGCCTACAACATTTACTTCTGAGGGGTGAGAGAGATGGGTGAGGAAGTGAACATCCCGGGGACGCCGCAACAGGCGCCGCAACAGGCGGTGCAAGAGGAGCAGCCACCCGCCCCGGTCGAAGAGCCGGAGGCGGAGGAGCAGCCACCCGCCCCGGTCGAAGAGCCGGAGGAGGAGGAAGAGAAACAGCGGCTCATCGCGGCAGGGGTGATGGAGATCGACAAGCGGCTCGGGGGCGGCCTACCCCCGCAGAGCCTCACCCTGGTGGAGGGAGACCCAAACGCCGGCAAGAGCGTCGTCATCCAGCAGCTCAGCTTTGGCGCCCTCAAGGAGGGCTTCAAGGCCGCCGTCTTCCTCTCCGAGTCCAGCCCCCGGCAGTTCCTGGATCAGATGGACAGCCTGGGCATGTCCACTACCGACTACTACCTGATGGGCCGGCTGTCCCTGTACCAGGCGAACCTGCGGTCGGAACGGGAGAAAGCGGAGAAGATCCTGCAGCAGCTGCTCCGCCACATCGAGAGCTGTGACAGCCAGGACCTCTTCATCGTGGACCCCATAACGCCTCTCCTCTTCCAGTTCGATGAGCACTACGTCCTCTCCTTCCTGGCCAACTGCAAGGAGCTGGTGAACCAAGGCCGGACCATCATCGTCACCCTCCACTCCTACGCCATGAGCGAGTCCCTCCGCCTCAGGGCCAACTCCATCGTGGACGCCCACCTCCGCCTGCGCATAGAGGAGCTGGGGGAGCAACTGGTGCGCACCCTGGAGGTGGCCAAGATCCGCGGGGCCGTGAAGACAGCCAGGAACTCCATAAGCTTCACCGTGCAGCCCGGGCTTGGCCTGAAGAGCGTCCCTATCTCCAAAACCAAAGCATGATGACGCGTCATGCCATACGTCCGCATCCCCTTCGTGCAGATGGACCAGCCGGAAGCGGCCCACAGCGAGAGCCGTTGCTCCGTCTGCCCCACCCTGTCACCCGAGCTCAAGGAGCAGGCCCAACAGCACCACCACCTCTTCCGCTACCTGCACATGCTCCCCATGAAGGAGTTCGGCGTCCCCGCGTACCACGAGAAGGTGGCGCGCAAGATGGGGGAGATAGAGCGCCCCAACATCATCTACCCCGTGGGCAACGCCACGTTCGCCCACATCTTCCCAGACCCGGAGGACCCCCGGAACTACTACATCCCCGTGGAGCCCGTCATCGGCCAGGATTGCGACGCCCTGATGGACGCGGTGGAGGACCAGCTGGTGGATGTGGTGCACAAGCTCCGGCAGCCCTCCTCTCCGGAGGAGCAGAAGGAGGTGCTGTTGGAGGCGGTGAACCGGGTGGTTACCGTGGGTCGGCGCGCGGCCAGTGCTAGCTCCGCCAACGGGGCCAAGGCTAGGTCCGACGGCCGCGGCACCCGCAAGCTCCCCGGCAACCACAAGATCAAGCTCACGGAGGAGGAACTGGCGTTCGTCCGCTACCTCCTCGTGCGGGACAAGGTGGGGATGGGGATCCTGGAGCCCCTTATCCTAGACCCCAACATCGAGGACATAAGCTGCAGCGGCCTGGGCCCCATCTTCATTGAGCACAAGGTCTTCAAGGGCCTCAAGGCCGCCATCATCTTTGACGAGGTGGAGGACCTGGACGCCTTCCTGCGTCGCACCTCGGAGCGGATCAACAAGCCCGTCACCTACCGCAAACCCATCGTGGATGCCACCCTCTCGGATGGCTCCCGTATCAATATCGTCTTCGGTAGCGAGGTCTCCAAGCGGGGCAGCAACTTCACCATCCGTAAGTTCGCCACCACGCCCCTAAGCGTCCTGGACATCGCAGAGGGCGGTGGCGTCAACTACCGCATGGCCGCCTATTTCTCCATCGTCATCGAAGAGGGGATGAACCTCTTCGTCTCCGGCGAGACGGCTTCCGGAAAGACCACCCTCCTCAACGCCATCACTGGCTTCCTCGCCCCGGACGCCAAGATCGTCACCATCGAGGACACCCCTGAGCTCCAGATCCCCCACCCTAACTGGATCCGCGAGGTGGTGCGGGGCACCTCTGAGGAGGGGTCCAGCGTCTCCATGTTCGACCTGCTCAGGGCGGCCCTGCGGCAGAGGCCCAACGCCATCCTAGTGGGCGAGATCCGCGGCGAAGAGGGGAACATCGCCTTCCAGGCCATGCAGACCGGCCACATGGTCATGGCCACCTTCCACGCGGCTTCCGTGGAGAAGCTCATTCAGAGGATCACCGGCAGCCCCATCAACGTCCCCAAGACCTACATGGACAACCTGAATGTCATCGTCATCATCAGCGCCGTCAAGCTGGCCAATGGCAAAAGCGCGCGGCGCATCATCTCCGTCAACGAACTCTTCGGTTACGATAACGCCAGCGACTCCTTCGCCTTCGCCGAGGTCTTCCACTGGGACCCGGTGACCGACACCTTCGAGTTCCCCGGCTACATGAACAGCTACCTCCTGGAGAACAAGATCGCCATCAGGCGGGGTATACCCTCCAATCAGCGTCGCGTCATGTATGTAGAGCTGGAGCGGCGGGCCAAGGTGCTGGAGAAGCTCCACCGCTCCGGCGTGAAGGACTTCTATGAGCTTTATCAAGTTCTGGCAAAGGCCAAGAGGCAGGGCCTCTTCTAACCAGGCCGGCTCTCCCGGCAGAGACCCGGCCCTGGCCCGCATCAAGAGCGGCTGGCTGTTCGACCCCGACGCCAGCAAGTACGACCTGCTCACCGTCCTCACCTACCTCGCCTGCGTCTCCACCGCTAATGTTAGCCGCATGCAGCTCTTCGAGGCCGCCGCCAGGCTCAACTACGGCCCATCCCCTTACTTCGCCCAAGTGGCCAACCTGGTTCAGACTCTCGGCCATGACTTCGCTCACGCCTGCCACGTGGTCTCCCAAAGCGCCGAGGACGAGGTGATGCGCCAGTTCCTCCTCCGCTTCGGCAACTCCCTTGCCTCCGGCGAGGCCGAGGCCGTCTTCCTGGAGCGGGAAGCCCACGTGCAGATGGAAGACTACACCAACTGCTACGAGAGGGACGTCGCGTCACTGGGCAAGTGGACGGACGCCTTCGTCGCCCTCATGGTATCGACCAACCTGGTGGTCCTGGTGGCCCTCATCTCCAATATGATCTACGCCCTGGGCTCCATACTCATCATCATGACGGAAGGGGTGGTCATGGTCGTTGCCGGGCTGGGCGCCTGGCTCCTCTACCGCATTGCCCCCTTCGACCCGGTGATCCACAAGCTTAGAGACAAGTCCCAGGAGCAGAAGCTCATGTCCCTCCTGGCCCGCATCCTCTTTCCAAGCGCCCTGCTGATGGCCATCCTGATCTACCTCTTTTCCCAGAGCATGGGCCTCGCCCTTGTTGTCGCCGGGCTCCTGGTGCTGCCGGTGGGCGTCGTCACCCACCTGCTCGAGCGCAAGGTGGACGACCGCGACCGGGACATCGCCGACTTCCTCCGCTCCCTGGGGGGCGTCACCGCCGCCCGGGGCAGCACCGTCATCGATAGCCTCAGTCACATCGACCGCCGGGCCATCGGCTCCCTGGAGCCGGAGCTGAAGCGACTGCTCGCCCGCGTCGCCGCCGGCATAAACACCACCCGCGCCTGGACCCGCTTCATGGCGGAGACCGGCAGCGAGCTGATCCACCGGGTGGTGCGCTCCTTCTGGGACGCCATCAGCCTGGGCGGAGACCCGGAGAGGGTGGGCCGTTTCGCGGCGGATATGGCCCTCAAGATCTCCCTTCTTCGATCCAAGCGGAAGCTCGTCTCCTCCACCTTCAATTACGTGGTGATCCCCATGCACATCGCCCTGGTAGGCACCCTGGTGTTCATCAGCGAGGTTGTCTCCGCCTTCAACACCAAGCTCGTGCAGGCCCAGTCCATCGTCGGCGGCGAGAATGCCACAACCCTTAGCCCCGAGCAGATAGGCATCCCCAGCGCCCTCACCTTCCAGGAGTTCGATACGGGCTTCATCAAGCTCATGGTCCTGACCGTCATCCTGGCGCTGACAGCGGTGAACGCCTTCGCCCCCAGAGCTGCGGCCGGAGGCCACAACTTCAAGATGGCGCTGTTCGGCGCCATGACCCTGTGCACCACCGGCGCCCTCCTCCTCCTGGTGCCGCCGCTGGCCAGCAACATGTTCTCGGACACGCTGACTCAGCCCATAAGTTAATGGGAGGTGCCACCCATGAAACTCTTTCGCCTGAGACGCAAGCCAGAGAGCGGCGAAGAGGAGAAGGAACTGATACTGGACACGGACGCCGAGGGGCAAGCCCCCGCTCAGGAAATGACGGAGGCCGAGGCCAAGACCGGAGCCTCGGCCGACGCTCCCACCCCCGAGACCGCGCCGGAGGCCCCCGCGCCCGAGGGCGACCTCCTGGCTGAGATAGGCGCCGAGGCGGCCAGCGAGAGCGAGGCCGCAGAGAAGACGCCCGAGAACGATCCAGGCTTGCCCCAGGAGGACGACCCCCTGGACCCCGATCTCCTGGATCTCTTCCGCGAGGCCAAGAACGAGATCGTCGAGAGCACCCTGGCCTCAGAGCTGCCGGATATCCCCATCCAGGACCTCCTGAGCGATCTGGTGAGCGTCAGCGAGCGCCTGGGCGCAAGGCCGCGGGCTCGCACCGATCCCAGCAACGACGAGCCCCGCGAGCCCCGCGCCGAGCGCAGCGAAGACGAAAAGTGACGCCCACGAGACTCTTTCGCCGGAGCCGCAAGGCCGCGGGCGGCGAGGAGGAACTGCCACTGGACACGGACATCGAGGGACAAGCCCAGGCTCAGGAAGTGACGGAGGCCGAACCCAAGGCCGGAGCCTCAGCGGACGCTCCCACCCCCGCGGCTGCGCCGGAGGACGCCGCCCCGGCGAGAGGCCCCGCGCCCGAGGGCGACCTCCTGGCTCAGACAGACGCCGAGGCGGGCAGCGAGGTCGGCGCCGCAGGAAAGGCGCCGGAGAACGATGGAGCCTCACCCCAGGGGGACGACCCCCCGGGCCCCGCTCTCGTCGACGTCTTCCGCGAGGCCAAGAACGAGGCCGTGGAGAGCACCCTGGCCTCAGAGCTGGCGGACATCCCCATCCAGGACCTTCTGAGCGACCTGGTGAGCGTCAGCCAGCGCCTGGGCATAGCGCCGCGGGCCCGCGCCGAACCCGACAGAGAGGGAGACTCTGCGGAGCCGGAATGTTCCCAGGGCCAGGAGAGCGCGCCGCAAGCGCTAGCTGGATACCGGCGCTACGCTTTGCACGGCCTCCTCCTCGGCCTGACCCTGGTCGTGGCCATCGCCGTCAGCCTCATGAGCGTGGACCGGCTCGCCTCCAGCGAACCGAAACAGGATCCGACGCCCTCCGTGACCGCGACCACCTTCCCCGGCGTCGTGGTGAGACAAGAGCACCACGGAGAAATCGCGGGCCAGCCCACCCC
>Ga0315279_10011546_pt1 | contig 10196 bp, 7 predicted proteins | sample YL17G06_20_MG_FD_203694 | JGI IMG/M metagenome (GOLD analysis project Ga0315279, IMG submission 203694) | Sediment microbial communities from Yellowstone Lake, YNP, Wyoming, USA - YL17G06_20 | ecosystem: Environmental > Aquatic > Freshwater > Lake > Sediment | place: USA: Wyoming | collected...
AAAATCATTCAGGCGAACCTTGCAACCTCTCGGCTTTTTGATAAACCCCTCGACGAAATAATTGGAAAGACCTGTTATCAATTACTCCACGGAACAAAACGCCCCCCAAAAGAATGTCCGTTGGCAAAAGCAAAAAAAACAAAAAAGCACGAGGACATGGAGTTTTATTTGCCTCAAAAAGGCATCTGGGTGATAGCTTCCGTGGACCCCATTCTCGACGACCAAGGCGAGGTAAGCAGCGCCGTTCATATCATAAGAGACATCACTGACCGCAAAAGAGCGGAGGAATTGCTGCGAAAACAGAGGGATAGAGCACAGAAATATCTTGATGTCGCAGGAGTTATACTCGTCGCCATCGACGCTGAGCAGAGGGTCGGCCTTATAAACAAAAAGGGCTGTGAAATCCTGGGCTACAGCGAAGAAGAAATCACTGCGAAAAACTGGTTCGATAATTTTATCCCCAAAAAGATTAGAGACAAAGTCAGAGAGGTTTTTGAGAATGTGATGCGAGGGGACGATGGTAAATATGAGTACTGTGAGAACCCCATCCTCACCAAAAGCGGCGAAGAAAGACTTATTGCCTGGCGTAATACCATCCTTCGAGATGATGAAGGCCGGGTCATCGCCATCTTGAGCTCCGGCGAAGACATCACTGAGCAAAAGGAGGCAGAGAAAGCGCTGCGGGAGAGCGAGGAAAAATACAGAGACCTCTTTGAAAATGCGGGAGAAGCCATAATTACTTTGGACTTGAACGGACATATCACCGGCGTAAATAAGTTGATTGAAAAATATGGATTCAAAAAAGAGGAATTGCTTGGCAAGAAATATATTGATTTTGTTATCGAGCCGTTCAGACCCAAATCAGCCGAGGATTTTGAGACGTTGGTTCGAGGCAGTCCGGTCCAGGGCGAAATGGAACTAATTACTCCCGCAGGAATTAGAGTAGTTGAATACAGGGACAACCCGATAATGCGTGAAGGCAAGGTTATAGGCGTTCAGTCAATTCTGGCCGACATCACCGAGCAGAAACTGGCCGGACAAAAGCTGCTTCAGGACCGTGCGCAGCTAAAGTCCCTGGCCTCACAGTTGACCTTGACTGAGGAGCGAGAAAGGCGGCGGCTCGCCGCTGAGCTTCACGACAGAATCGGTCAGTCGCTGGTCATTTCCAAAATCAAGCTGGAAGCCCTCCGTAAATCAGGCCACGGCCAGGAACTTGATAAAGCGCTCGATGAGGTCTGTGACTTGCTGGGCCGGACAATTCAGGATACCAGGACCCTGACATTTGACCTGAGTAGCCCCGTCCTCTACGAGCTGGGTTTTGAGACCGCTGTCAGCGAGTGGCTTATCGAGCAGATCCAGAAAAAGCACGGAATCAAAAGCGAGTTCGAAGACGATGGTAAGCCCAAATCTTTGGATGATGATATCCGGGTCCTTTTGTTCAGGGATGTTCGCGAATTGCTTATTAACGTCGTCAAGCACGCCCGTGCAGGCAAAGTGAAGGTCTCTGTTCGCAGGGTCGATGACCGGATAAGTGTCCGGGTCGAAGATAATGGTGTCGGGTTTGACCCCAAAGATGCTGCCTCAGTTTCTACTAAAACCGGCGGATTCGGCCTTTTCAGTATTCGTCACCGCCTGGAGGAATTGGGAGGTCATCTTGAGATTGAATCGGAGCCCGGCTGCGGGTGCAGAGTTACGATGGTCGCACCGTTAAAACAGGAAAAGGTAAGTGAGGAAGCAAAAGATGAGCATAAGAATTCTATTGGCGGATGACCACGGAATTGTTCGTGAGGGGCTGCGGTTTCTGCTCCAGAAGGAGCCCGATATCGAGGTGGTCGGCGAAGCCGAGGACGGCCTGAAGGCCATCGAGCTTGTTCGCCGGCTTCTGCCCGACATCATTGTTATGGACATAACTATGCCCAATCTCAACGGCATTGAGGCCGCCCGCCGGATTGTTCACGATTTCCCTAAAGTAAAAGTGCTGGCCCTGTCGATGCACTCTGACAGGATGTTTGTCGTCAGCATGCTCAAGGCCGGGGCATCAGGTTATCTGTTGAAGGAGTGCCTCTCTGACGAGCTGGTAAAAGCTGTCCGGGCCGTGGCTGCCGGCGAGTGGTATGTCAGCCGGAAAATTGCCGGCTTGGTAATGGGGGATTATGTAAGTCGCCTGCGCGAAACGCCTGAGTCGCCCTTGGATGTCCTTACCGACAGAGAGCGTCAGGTGCTTCAGCTTGTGGCCGAAGGCAAGAGCACCAAAGAGATTGCAATAGTGCTGCACGTAACTGCCAAGGCCATCGAGGCAACACGACGGAAAGTGATGGAAAAACTGGGTGTGCAAAGCATACCTGAGCTTGTCGTAAAGAGCATCCAGTGGGGTTTGATATGCGTCCAGCGTGCGTGAGTGCCACCGGATGCCTGACAAACCACGGGTGTTATGGGTCGTTTCAATATGGGGGTTTTGTCTGTCTTGGGGCATAGATTAGCATCTTTTTAGTCCCATAACAGCATTTGGTCGGTCCTATAATAGGTTTTCAGAAGCCCAAATGTAGGAATAACCTATATAGTTTTTTTTGCCTAAGGCCGATAAAAATGCTGACATAAGTCAGTCCGACAGCAGCATAGATTCTTTTTTGGGGGGCAGGCGGTGGGTGAGAAAAGGTATAAATCTCGTTGAGCCGTTACTGGGGGGCGCCAATCCGCCGGTACCAGTGGATTGGCGGAACTGCCTCGCCGAGGGTTACTTTTGGGGCAGATATAGGCCAGTAGTACGGTATTTCTGGCGGACGAAGTTGCTCGCCGTTGGCCTGCCCCCTTTTTGTTTCTTCCTGTGGTTCGGTGCGAAAATGACACATTGCAGCATAGATTCTACCTGCAAACGCGAATCGCACCCTTTTGATGCTCGGCGGGCGTTTTGGGCTTGCTTTTCAGTATCTTGCCTTCTGTCCCTGCCAGCAGTCTCTTGATATTTTCCCGATGCCGGATAATGACCATAACCGGTATCGCGGCTGCCCCCACAAATAATGGCCACAGCTCGGCGAACTTCCAACCCGGGGCGAGCGATGTCGCCGCCGCCAGGACGATGGGAAAAGCAATGGAAGCGGTGATGGAGGCCAGCGAAACATATCTCCAGATTAGGGCGACCGCCCCCCATACTGCAACGGCGGCGGCCGCACACACTGTATAGTATGGCCACAGACCCAGCGCTACTCCGAAGCTCGTTGCGACGCCCTTGCCGCCTTTGAACTTTAGATACACTGGAAAGATGTGCCCCAGAATGGCCGCGCAGCCCACCGCCAGCCACAGCCACAGCAGGACAACTTTTTGCGGATGTGCCTGGGCCGATGTAGCATTTCTGACAAGAAACATTGTTACTAACATTGGCGCCAGGCCCTTGAGCATGTCCAGCGAGAAGCAGATATACGCCCACTTTCGCCCCAGTGCGCGGGAGACGTTGGTTGCCCCGATGTTGCCTGAGCCTATCGAGCGCAGGTCCTTTCCGTGCGCCTTGGCGATGAGCAATCCAAATGGTATTGAGCCGAGCAGATATGCCCCGATTATTGCAAGTGCGAAAGTCGTGTCCATTTATCTGACGCCTTTTCTTTGCAATATAGCTTCATAAACGGATACTAACTGTTTTGCAGCGCGCTCGATAGAGACTTTTTCAATAAGGTTGTCCGCGGCAATTGCTTCCGATGCCTTTTGAATATTATTTTTGTCTGCAAAATACCGGATGGCCTCAGCCAGTGCCCCGATGTCCTCGGGGCCGTCTATTACCTTCCCGTGCCGGTTGTCGATGAATAAGTCGGTTGCGCCGTTGAATCTCGTGGTTATCACCGGCTTGCCGGCGGCAATTGCTTCGAGGATGAATCTGCTTGATGGGTCGTAGAAGGTTGGCAGCACGGCAACATCAATTACAGATAAAATGTTCTGAATGTGCCTGACAGGTCCCGAGAAAACGATTTTCTTATCGACATCAAGTTTCTTTGCCATTTTGCGGTATTTGGATATCCTGTCGCTGCCGGCAGCTATCAGGTAAGTGTCCGCCTGGGTCCGGCGTTGTGCCGCTGCTGATTGCATTGCCTTTATCAGTGGAGCCAAACCTTTCAATCTGAAGTTGTTGGCCGCAAATAGAAAGAATACCGCGTTGGTTGTTTCTTTAAGGCCCAGTTGCCTGGTTATCTGTTCGCGGAGTTTTTTGGCTTCCTCCGCGCCGATTCTCTTGTCCGTTTTTACGCCGTTCGGTATGACCACGATGTGGTCGTCTTTGACGGCATAATGTTGTTTGAACTGCTCGGCGACATACTTTGAAAGGGCGGCGATTATTGGCCCATCCGGCTTGCTGCACAGCTTTCGTTCAGCCCGCCGGAGTATTGTCCGCCGTAAGTTAGTGAAGGCCGTCAGCTTCTTATAAGATTTTGTGAATCTGTTTTGGTAGCTCGCCGCGTTTCGCAAAGTTGACTCGATGTATGTGCCGCCTCGCGGCTGGTAAACATCGGCGAACTCGAATGGCAGCACACTGTGAATTATGTCGTAATGGTTCTCGGATAAGTGTTCTTTCAGGGCTTTTTTGAAAGTAAAGTAGCAAGCGCGCCTGCCGGGCTTGTCCTGACATAAAACACGGATGTTTTCGCTGCTTGTCTGGCCCTTTGCGGCGACTATATCGACATCGTGCCCGAGTGCCGATAGTGCGCCTGCCATTTCAAAAACAGACCGCTCTGCCCCGCCAAGTGTTATGTCCGCTCGCTCTATTATGATTGCAATTTTTCTTTTCATTGCGCAATTATAACCGGATTTGCTCATCCTGCAAATGGCGCGGTCCTGCCGTGCTTTTCATCGTGCAGCGACATCACTTCTGCTTTTCTCATCACCTTGCGAATGAATGCCTTGTCATTTGCCGTCAGTTTGCCTTTGCCGGCATAGTCTAAGTAAAAACGCATCCTGTCGGTTCGTGAGAATCGCCTGGCCGGCGCAGAGTAATGTAGTTGGGCGATATCTTTTGTCCGAAATCGCTGCCGCAGCAGGACCGGCTTAAAAGCCCGCGCCAAATCTATCAGGTAAAATTCTCCATTGTCGCCGTGGTATATGTGTGAGAAGTAGAGGTCGCGATGCCGATATGCTGTCTGGTGAAATCTTCTTACGAAGGCCGCTGATTTGGCGATAAAATCTCTCCGCAATTTCAGATTTTTGACCGTGCAAGGGCCTTCAAAATAGATGGGCAATTTACGTTCCAGCGATTCGGCATCCGGAATTTTTTCGCTGATTATGAAACTTCTCTTCTCAAAAAGTGTCCCCCATTCTTCGCCGTAGCAGATGATTTTTGGAGTATTTATCCCCTGTGCGGCCAGTTCGCTTGCCGATTCGAGCTCGCACAAGCTGCAGGCCTTGCGGCCGCGGTGTGAAAACCAATTCTTAAGCTGTACTGCAATCGGCGGCCTGTCATATCGCTTCAAGAATACCGTGGTCGGCGGCGGACTTGTTTCAAATTGCAGTCGGCTGCGATACGCCGCAAGGTTGTCTTTGGACAGATTCCTGGCCGCACTGAAAGAAAAGACGGCGTCAATAGACGCTAACCCCAATCTGTCAAACGCCGTTTTATAATCCGGGTCTATGAAAAATGATTTTGAAGTCTCCGCAAATTCCCGGCAGACCTTAACTACTGCCTGTGTCTTGCTGTGCTCGAGTCCGCCACGAAGTATGGCGGATTTGGCGGCATCACAGACCATTTCAACCGTGATTGCCTCCATACATAGATGTCTGGCTTTTTTGCATACCGGCTTGGTGCAGGGGGCACAGGGAACGTTGCCGATGATTTGAATTTCGTTTTCGTAATCGGTGTCCGTCCACGCCGGGTCGTTCGGCCCGAAAAGGGTAATGACCTTACGCCGCAAAGCTATGGCTATGTGCCGCGGGCCTGTGTCGTTGGCTATCACCAAATCCGCCCTCGAAAAAAGCGCCTTTAGTTCGCCCGGACCCAGGGGTCTTTCCGCCAGGTTGATGAGCTTATGCTTGCTGTGAGCACAGATTTCCTTGGCAATCTGCTGTTCGAGCGGCTGCGGTGCGACGGATATAATTATGGTTGCATTATAATTGGCAATCAGCCGGTCAGCCGTTTCTGCAAACCTCTCGCTCGGCCAGCATTTGCTGGGGCCAAATGCCCCGCCGGGGACAAAAATGACCATCGGCCCGCGAGTGCCTGCGAGCTCCGGGAATCGGCTGTCAATCTTGTTGCCGCTTTTTGGCTCTATGGATAGTTCCAGAGACCTGTCCCTCGTATCGCCGCCGAGGTAGTCGGCTATTCCACGGTAGTAGTCAATCATTGAAGCGGGCTTGAATCTGCCATCGGGTAGTTTGGGCGGATATAGTCTGTCGGTCAACAGAAACCCTCGTCCTTCGCGGGCGTAGCCAATCCGGGCCGGTATCCCTGCCAGCCGCACAGCCAGGGCCGAGCCGAATGAGTTCTTGAAAAGTATCGCCCGTGTGAATTTGTGTTTTTTTAGTTCCCGGGCAATTACAAAAGGATTGTTGCCGCGGTGCTGAAGCCAGTTGTCGTTGAATTTGCACGGTGATAATAGCTCGCGAACCGGCAGCTCAGCCGCAAACGCAATCTCGCAGGAGCTGAAACGTTTGCGAATGGCCCGCAGGGCCGGCGTGCACAGGATTGCATCGCCAAGCGGAGAAGGAAGCCAGACCAAAATTTTGTCTTTTGTGTCTTGCATTTCGTATCTCGCACTTCGCTCCACGAGATACGCCACTATTTTCGCCCCTGTATTACGTACAGGGTAAGTGCCATAATTTGCAAAACCGTAGCGAACCCCAGTGTGATTTGGATGGAACTATTCTGCGGCGCCGGGCCCATCAGAAACCATACGGTCAGCAGCAAACAGAATAGCGCCCCGATCTGCACGACCCCCGCCAGCAGTCTTGTTATCGAAAAATCAGCCCCGAACATCTCGGTTCGCTGCATTCTTCTTATTTGCTCAAGTATCGCGCTCAGTAACTGCATCGTCTTTTCAGAGTCCGTTTCCTCCTCAAGTGAAGCTGACTGCGGCCCTGCGTGCTCTGGTTCGGATAATTGCTCCTCAGCTTGCGGGGCGGGTTCAACAAGTTCGGGTGCCGGTTCTACAGTTTGGGGTGCCGGTTCTACAGTTTGAGGTGCTGGTTCTGCGGTTTGAGGTGCCGGTTCTGCGATTTGGGGTGCTGCTTCCACAGCCTGCAGGACCGGTTCAGTGATTTGTGCGCCGGCTTCGGCAGGTTCAGGATGAGGTTCGGCTTCATACGTGGAGCTGGCCTGCGCCTTGGTCGATACCTCGGCAAGCGAGCGGCGGTAATGTTTTATGATATTTACCGCCTCTTTGATGTTCACCGCGCGGTAGTCTGGAGCAGGCGCATTAAATTCGGGCTGCTTGTGATGCGAAGGGTGGTTTATCAGTATGGTTTTGCACCCGGCTCGCAAGCCCGCCTCAACGTCGCGGCTGCTGTTCCCGATGCACCAGGATTGCCCAAGGTCGATGTCCATCTCCTCTGCGGCGGTCAGCAGCATTCCCGGGTTCGGCTTTCGCCGGTCGCTTTCCTTGCGATATTTGGGGATGACTCCATCGGGATGGTAGGGGCAGTAGTAAATCTGGTCTAAAAAAGCGCCTCTTTCCGCAAGTGATTGTTTTAGACGATTATGAATCTCGTCAAGAACCTCCTCGGTCACAATCCCGCGCGCCACGCCGGACTGGTTGGTGGCGACAACCAGCTTATACCCCATCTCTTTAAGCTCTCTTAGCGCCTCAGCCGCGCCGTCCAGCAGCTTTACCTGGTCCGGATTATCAATATAGCCCGCGTCTTCAATGAGCGTATCGTCACGGTCTAAAAATATCGCTTTATTGGACATACTTAATCTAATTTCATTTTTTGCAGAAGTTCTGTTCCACAAGGTCGCATACTATATGATAAGCAAGCTGGTGCATTTCCTGGCTGCGCGCCGTTGAGTCGGCGTTTGCGCAGAAGCAAATATCTGCGAGTCGTTCGAGCCGGCTGTTGCGTCTGCCCGTGAAAGCCACCACGCAGGCGCCTTTTTCTTTGGCTGACCTGGCGGCCTTGATTACGTTCCGCGAACTGCCACTGGTGGAAAGGGCCCACAGGATATCGCCTTCTCTGACCAATGCCTCCACCTGCCGGGCAAAAATGTCCTCATAAGAATAATCGTTGGCAATGGATGTAATAATGGAAGTATCGGTCGATAACGATACGGCGGGCAGGGCCTTTCGCTCCCTTTTGAATCTGCCGACCAGCTCTCCTGCTATATGCTGCGCATCTGCCGCTGAGCCGCCGTTGCCGCACAGGTAAATCCTTCTGCCTGCTTTCAATGCTTTTATTATTGCGCCGGCAGCCGCTGAAATTTTTTCGACGCCGCTTCTCTGGAATTCTGCGAGCATCTTCCTGTGCGTCTCTATGGCTTCTGTAATTTGTGTTTTTGTTCTCTGCTTCATCGGGATTTTGCTCGTAGCGCCTTGATTTTCTCGATTGTTGCGGTGGAGCTTTTGCCTTCCACAAGCGGTGCGAGAATAACTTTGCCGCCGTAAGATTCGACAAATTCCCGTCCCACGACGCCTTTTTGCGCCCAGTCCTGGCCCTTTACCAATATGTCCGGCTTGATTTTTTTGATTAGGTTAAGAGGGTCCGGCTCCTCGAATATGGTGACGTAATCAACCGTTTCCATTGCCGCCAGAACTGCTGCCCTGTCGTATTGATTGTTTATGGGTCTCTCATGACCTTTGATGGTCCTTACCGAACCGTCGCTATTCAATCCTGCAACGACTATGTCACCTTGTTGCTTGCAGAATTTCAGATACTCTATATGCCCTCTGTGCAGAACGTCAAAACAGCCGTTTGTAAAAACTACCGTCTCTTTCTGCCTGCGCCGCCAGGAAAGTTCTTCAACCAGAGATTCGACCGCCCGGACCTTGCCGCTCCTGCTTCGGTCCTGGCCGACAATCTCGTTGATAATCTCTTCGATATTTACCGTGGCGGCGCCGAATTTCTCAACCTCGATTCCGCCTGTGATATTTGCAAGCTCTACGGCGGTTTTGTAATCGCAGTCGGCTGCCAGAGTCATTGCAAGCGTCGCCAGAACCATATCGCCTGCCCCTGTAACGTCATAGACGCTCCGAGGCCGCGTGTGTATCATTTCGTTTATGTCTTTTGTTCTCAGATACGCGCCTTCTTTGTCGAGTGTAATTACAACGGCTGCAAGCTTTAACTTTCGAGCAAGCTCCTGGGCCGCCCTGGCTGCATCGTCAGCGGTTTTAATCTCAAAGCCCGCCACCACGGAGCTTTCTTTACGGTTTGGCGTGATGACTGTAGCGCCCGCGTATTTTGAATAGTCGCTGATAAACGCAGGGTCAACTACCACTTTTTTACCCGCTGCCGCCGCCCACTGTATCATTTGTTTGCACACCGCCGGCGTCAGCAGCCCCTTGTTGTAATCCTGCAGACACACGATGCCGGCCTGAGCAAGATTATCTTTATAAGCCCGCAGAATCCTCTCATACAGCTCATCAGGAAGCGGCTCTGCGGACTCGTAATCCATCCTGAATAGTTGCTGCCGGTGCCGGTGCTGCGCCAGGCCGATTAGTCTCTGCTTTGTGATAGTGGGGCGGTCGGTAACTTTGAATAGGCCGTTTGTGTCGGCCTCAATCTCGACCATTTTTCTCTCAAGCATTTCGCCGTTCTGGTCGTCTCCAACAACGCCTAAACAAACAGGTACTCCTCCCAGTGCAGCCACGTTCGCAGCCACGGAGGCGGCCCCGCCGCAGCGGCATTCCGTCTCGGTAACTTTCAAAACCGGCACAGGCGCCTCCGGACTTATCCGCACGGCGTCCCCGTAAATATAAACATCGAGCATAAAGTCGCCTGCGACCAGAACTCTTGGCGAGCCGAGGTTCGTTACCGTTTTTAATAGCTTTTCATGCATAAGAGCATAAGTGCAAAAGAGCACAAGACCATAAGTTAAGCGTCATTTCTCTTCTGCATTTTACCTGTTAGAGTATCTTCAAGCAACTGTGTTATTTTATCTTCTCCACTAATGAATTTTAGCTCAATTGCAAGATATGCAAAAGGTATTGGTGATTGGAAATCGGCAATCGGAAATCGAAAATCGCCAATGATTCGGGTCCAGTCTTTCTGCGTTGTTAGTATCAACTCCGCCTCAA
>Ga0315279_10011547_pt1 | contig 10195 bp, 8 predicted proteins | sample YL17G06_20_MG_FD_203694 | JGI IMG/M metagenome (GOLD analysis project Ga0315279, IMG submission 203694) | Sediment microbial communities from Yellowstone Lake, YNP, Wyoming, USA - YL17G06_20 | ecosystem: Environmental > Aquatic > Freshwater > Lake > Sediment | place: USA: Wyoming | collected...
TGCATGTCTCTCTTGGGTTTCTACTGCGCGTTACAGTATTACTCTAAACTTGCATTGGTTGTCTCCGTTGATTATCGACTTTTCCATGATTACTTCAACGGGTCTTCCTATAGCTCCTTCAAACAGCGCTTTGGCCCATCCGCGAGAGCAGTTGCAGTATGTTCCTGAAAGTTTTCCTTTGGGAATCTTGTTCACTTGAGAACAGTAACATTTAGGGTACATTAGGTACACTTTGTCGCCTTCTCTGTGCAGATGTTTGTAAACTCGTCCTAGCTTTTCCAAGAAATCGTCAGCGTTCTTTGACTTCTTGTAGATTTCTTTGGCTTTCGTGATGAAGCTCTGGGACTGACATTGCCGTCCACATTGCTCCAGTATCTTGGCTATGGTCTTTTCGTCAACGTTCTCGTTCAGACCGTCTATGAGATTTGTGATCCATTTCTCAGTGCGTCCAACCATCTCAATCACTTCAGATTAGGAGGATACATTGTCTTATCGTTGGCATACTTAATGCTTATAATCTCATAAGCTTTAGCTCTCGACTAAATCAGCTACAGTCAGGGAGTGGAATTTGTCAAGTAAAACCAGACCTTTTGAGTAAGAGAATCTAAGACTTTCTAGTTTCTAACGGTCCTTCTTTGTTTCACATTTCCTGCCTGTCGTCTACTAATGATTTGTATGTTCAAGTGAGTGCGCGCTTCGCGCGCCTTGAGTCTACCTCTTTGAAACCTTAGCCCTCTGCGTGCGCAAAAATTTAATTCCCTGGTCTGACTATTTGAGTGTGGTGATTGCGTTGAGCACGGGAAGCACTAAAAAGAAACCAATGACTAAAAAGGAAAGAGAAGAGAAAAGAAAAAAGCACAAGGAAAAACGATTGAAGAAGTAGTCTCAATCGTTGTGCACTATCCATTCTTGGAGAACTCCTCGAGCTCAACCAAGCCTTCCTCTTTTCAATCTCTTAGTTCTTTGAAACCTCTCTGTTACGATGTCACTATTCAACTGTCACTCTTATTCACACATTCATCAATCAAGGTAACGGAACTAGTTTCTAAAATTCTAAATTTCTAAGTGGGGGGAGAAGAAATAGAATTTCTAAGATTTTTTCTTGATTAGAATTTAGAAATTAGAGAATTTTCCTTCTTGTAGATACACTCTACTTACAGGTCCGTGGGTTATGTACACCGGGGTATGAAAGAACAATACCTGCTCAAATGATGTGGAAAAAGAATGTAGAAACTGGGAGAAAACCAATCTTAGATTAGAGCTGTTGGCTTGATCTAAAATCGACTTCTTCTTGGTGGTGCTCTCTTCGAGTAACACTCTCGGCAGTAAACAGGTCTGCTGCCATCGGGCTTGAATGGCACTTCACATTCCTTTCCGCAATCAGCGCAAACTGCCTTGTGCATCTCTTTTCTCTCATACGTCAACTCTTTCAACTCCTTCACAGTTGCTGTGCAAAAATCGCTTCTTACACGCTTTGTCTAGTTTTCACACCGCTGCTTATAAACAACACGTCTAAAATCAGAAAGTCTAGGCTTATAGAAATCAAATTCGTGATCAATAGGAACATTCAGCAAGTTCAGCGCGCGCTAGAGTTATCAAGGCAACGGTGTTTTATGAAAATCGGGGCAAATCACGGCATCCACTTTGATCAAATTTATGGCGCGGGGTGTGGGATTTTGTCCATTTTTCAAATCTCACTGACATTGACGCATCATTTGAAACCACCATCCCTTTGAAACTGATGGTTTGAAAAGTCAACGTTTCAACCCCTCGCTGTGTTCTGTTTTTTCTTCGCAAATGTGGATAGATATGTCCCGGAATGAAATTGACATCTAATGACGCATGGAAATCGGGTTTTCCCATGAACCATATATAAAGCATGGTAAATATTTGTTAATTGCGATTAACAAACAAATCCAAAATAACGTATATTTCTAATAAAACGTCACTCCAGACCATTCCGACACTCCCCACACCCCATTCAGTCCACTCAAAATTGTCTGGTTCATATAAATTTTGTATGGACTCTGCATGGCTTTTGACCGTGCTTTTTAAATCATAATTTCAATGAACCGAAAGCCACTTGCCACACGGCAACTAGAAATTTCAAGGTTGAAAACGCATTTATCCTGACAGTCTGCCGCAGTTGGGCAAAGTTGACTGCGAAATAAGAGCCCGTAGACCGTTCTAAACTACTGTTGTGAAGTACGAAGGAACTGAAGTCTCGACGAGCCTTTCCCTGTCAAAGCATACTTCCCACTTCGTCTTGAAAGAAGCCCTTGCCAGCCGAACTCAAAAACATCGACGCAGACTCCAGTTTAGAAAGATGGGTTCCGGATTTGACCAAGCCTGGGCTAGTCAGCCATGGTAGACGGTTGAATTATGAAAATCAAAGTGACCAACAGGCTATTACTCATTTTAGCGGCGAAACCACCGCCGAGCGATGGGATGGAGTCATCCGGTCAAATGAACCGAGGAAAAGCCTGGAAACTTCTCGTCGAGGCCACGACAAAACTGAAGGCGACAAACAAGCTGAAGATTTGAAGCGATATCCCTTCGATTTTTCAGTTTAGGAACTGCCAACGATTTAGCGTTACAGGTAGCGTGCAAGAAACTGATTGCTAAATCAAAATGAGTGACACTAGACCTACTATTAGAACAGGAATGCCGACTTCCCACAATGTTTGACCGATGCTGAACCATTGCCTATGGGGTTTAGTTTGATGGCACTCTGTCAGATTGAATTTGCCTCTAGTGTTTGCTGACTTGCAGAAAAAGAATGCCCAATAATTGCCTGGGGGCATCTCTAGTTGAAAAGGTTTCAGATCCTCGCTCTTGGCTTCATACAAGATCTTTGATTTTGACAGACTTATCGGGCTTATGCGGGAGTCAAAGTATTCGCAAATGTAGAGCTCAAAAGAGCCCTCTGTTTCGGTAACTGCTCCTTTGACCAAAGAGGGATATTGCAGCGAAAACAGATAGCTTGGGTGTTGAAAAGGAGGTTCCTGCCCCCCCGAAGACCTAATATATTTTATGGGAGGACCTACGCTTTGATCCGTCCAAAGAGGAGTGCAATTCGTCTTCTTCTTATTTGCGATAATCATCATGATTGCGCCGATGGCAAAAACGACAAAACCTATAGTTGTTAACAAGAAACCTTCGAGATTCATTGTTCTTTTACCCCAATAGGCTCTCTATCTGATGTTTGTTAATGGATGACTAGGAATTTTAGTGTTGCTAGGGCAGGGCTAGCGGTCCACATTTCCTCTGGCTCAACAATGCTTGCCTCTTCCGCCTTTTGCGGATTCAAATTGCGTTGCAGTCCTTGACTTGTTCTTAACCTTTGAATTATTTGCACTAACGCTTTATACCTGGAAGCGGAGAATATGTGACGATAGTCAATTGTCACCGATATCAAAATCTGAAAAACTTGGTATACTTTGGAGTTACAATAACAAAGAGAGCAATCGTTGGTTACAGGAGTCCATGGAAGCCTGCAGAACTCAGAAATTTGTATGGTGGGACGTAGGATGGCCAGTCAGATTTGACCGCCGTTTTTACTTTCCGGTTATGGGCTACATCTGGACAACTGCTGAGCAGAAAGTGACCGCTGTGGCATCAATTGAACCTGAAAGTAGAACAGTGACCCAGCCAGACAGGACACTGGCAAGAGAAGTTGATGCCAACTGGAGAAAATTGGGGTTGCATTTCAATCTAAATGACCCTCTTCACAAGTATCTTAACGGCAAGACGAAAATCGTAACGTTATTCAAGTTTTCAGACATAGAAAAGCTAGCGCCGAAAGGGATTGAGAACTTCAGACACCCAGACGGGCGACCTGTGTTGCTTCCGATTAGACGAGGTTCTAACATCATCATTCCAGGTTTTTGAATTGCACTTTACAGAAGGTCATCCAATCTCAGAGCCTCATCTGATCACGAGCCTCGATTACCATGTTCAAAATCGAGGGTGCGGGTCCTGTCCTGGAGAGGCTCGGCGCTCGATTCTTCCGCTTGTATCAGGAAACCCTTGAGATTGTTTCTGCATTATGAATGAAGAAACAAAGACCAGGCTTACCGGGAAGCTACTTTCCTGGCGCAGATTTCATAAATGGACTGAGCGGCTCTGGTGACTTCTATCAGTTGCTCTTGCGTCCTGCTCTCCCATGAATTGTCAATAGAATACCCTTATTTGAAGCCAAGTAAATGTATCCTCCAAGGTGCCTTAAATGTTGAAAAACAACAGTTTGGATGAGGCAAACGAGAAGGACACCTCAATGAGACCAGAAGGCGGATGGCGCGGGGGATTCGATGGCAACTAAGTCGGCTTCAGCAGACCTGAGGTCGGTTTTGATCAAAGACGGTGATGCCATAGAGGAGGACATTGTTGAGGTCGACATTAGTTATGACATTATACGACAAGTCTCAGCGCAGCTTTACACGAATCCGAGGAAGGCCATTGAGGAACTAGTCTGCAACAGTTACGACGCCGGAGCAAACGTCTGTCACGTGACCCTTCCTGTGGATGCCAGCGGCTCTCTGATGGTTCTCGACAACGGAAAATCAATGGACCTCAACGGTCTGAAGGAACTGTGGAAAGTTGCTTACAGTCCCAAGGATCGGGGGGAGGGCAAGCCTAGGATAGAGAATGACCGTATGCAAATTGGGAAGTTCGGTGTTGGGAAGCTTGCAGCTTTCGCTCTAGGTGAAAGGCTTACTCACGTTGCATGTGTGAAGGGCAACGTTCGCGTGGTATCGGTTGGGCAATGCGAGATTAAGCAGAAGAAGATTGGCAAAGCGCCTTCGTTCAAGGTCTTCCTCTTGCCACTCAAAAAGGCTATCCCCTTTCTCGAACCGCATTTTGCCAATCTACCGAGACCGTGGCAAGAGGGATGGGAGACGTGGACGCTAGCCCTGGTGGAGGAAATTGACCCTGGAGCTTTCGTCCGCGCCCTTAAGATCGGCATTCTACGCCGAATGATTACCACTGCGCTTCCAGTATCTGCCGATTTCAAAGTCTTTCTCGAGGGAGAAGAGATTCCAAAGAAGGAAATCGATCCTAGCGACATTGAAGTGATGGTTGACATCACAGATCCAGAGTTGCGAAAAAAGATCCGAGAGGCACTGCAGACGTTTTGGCAGGGGGTCATAGAAGAGGACAAACCAGAAGATGTTCCTGAAAGGTACTATGATTTGAAAGTTGACAGAGTGCCGAATCCCCAGAAGGTCAGTGAGAAGGTCAACGCGTTGGTTATCCCTGAACTTGGCCCCGTCATTGGTAACGCAATCATCACAAAGACGTCGCTCACCACGGACAAGTTGGTTGAGCGCGGATACGTGAACAACGGCTTTGCCATCCGCGCAAATGGAAAACTGATTAACCCTGAGGACGAGCTGTTTGGAGTAACGGCTCGAAGTCACTCCTATTGGTCGCGTTTTATCGCAAATGTTGAAATTCCAGGTCTAGACCGGGTACTCTTGGTTCAAAGAAATGCTGTATCTGAGAATTCGAATGAAGCTCAGATTGCACGTACCGTTATGAGAACTCTATTTAATTACGCCCGCGTTAAGGACGATGAAATACGAAAAGAGGAAGGGGGGTACAAGCCAGAGTCGTTTGGGTCGCGGTTGCGTACTCTTTCACCTCTTATTGCGCCAATTGCTCTCAGCGGGTTGGTTGAGGGGACTCTTCCCGAAAAGGGACTTGATTCACTCGATATAGATTTTTCTTCGTTCGGGGAGGCTGGCCCCGCGGTGCGTTATGATCCTGAAGAAAAGAAGATTCTAGTCAATGAAGACCATCCTCTTATTGAAGCACTCAACGAGTTGGGTCCGACTTCTAAGGCGCTTCGACATGTCGTTGGTGAAGTTCTAGCGGGCACGCAGATGGCGAAGGGTTATCTCAGGTCTCAGAATGTTCCTGAGAAAGTGGTTGAAGATACAGGCGAAATTATCGAAGTTTCCGTCAGAAGTGCAGCAGGATTCGTTATTGATGCAGTTGAAGAGGACATAAAGGAAATTGACGAAGCTTCTTACCTAGGTGGTAAACCATTCGAGAACGCCGTCGTGTCAGCGTTTCGTAGTCTTAGGCTCGTCGCGACGCGCTACGGCGGAACCGAGGAACCGGACGGAATAATCGAGATTCCAATTTCGGGAGCCCCAAATCTCCGAATTTCGGTAGAAGCGAAAGGAAGTAAGGGAGTCATCACGCATAAGGAACTCAGCGAAGCGACTGTCACCAGACAGAGTGACGCGTTCAATTGCACCAACGCTATTGCGATTGCTCGGGAATTCGCAACCGAAGGCAGGGAAAAGAAGGAGAGTGCCTTGCTTCGAGAGACCAAAGGCAAAGTACCCTTGATAACCACTGCAGGGATCGCTTGTCTCCTAAGGCTCCATAAGAGAAGGCCGTTCACTTATGACAAGGTTGCAAGAATTCTGACCACATGGACGCACCCTGATGACCTCGAGCAGTTCATCGAGCAGACTTGGAAGGAACTGCCTGACCTTGGATTAATGAGACTCATCCTGCAGGTTGCTCACGAACAGATGGAAAAAGACGAGACGAACCTTCCCGAACCAGGGATGATTCTAGCAGATGAACGGATTAGGAAACGGAAACTCAGTCGGGCTAACGTGGAACATGTTCTTGAAACCATCCAGATTACAACTCAAATGATTCTTATCCAGAATAGGCCGCAATATCAGTTCAAGTTGTTGGCGCCATGCGAAACAATACTCGAAGCCCTCCAACGAGGAGCAGACGACGAGAATGCGCCAGGAGCGACCAGTTCGTCCGACAAAAACCGTCCGGCGTAGAGAAAGACGAGATTAGATCCTGCACTCTGTATCAGGATAAATGTTCCTCGACTCGTCAAAGCAACGATACCTGTCCAACTGGTTCTAACAGAGGAGTTTCACTACCGGCCCGCTCGGAAGATGAGAACTCGACTGCAAAGATAAATGGTCGATAGATGATTAGACTAGTAGAGGACAAACGTCATGGTGTTAGCGAGACCCCTTTTGCTGGAAACTCATCGGAAGCCGACCGACTTGACTCACGGCCTCTTCCGTTTCCCAGGAAGGTTTCATCCCCCGTTAGTGACGTATCTTCTCGGGCTTCATCCCGAAGCAAGAATTATAGGTGATCCAATGGTGGGTTCGGGTACCGTTGCTGTGGAAGCTGCAGCTTCCCGCAAAGACGGCCTTTACTCCGACGTCGATCCTCTCTCCTGCCTACTTGCGAGGGCAAAGTCACGACCGGTGGACCCAGATTGGCTGCTTGGAACGGTTCAATCTATCATTGCCGAAGCACAGCCTTTCGCCAAAGCAGGTACAGAATGTCATGAAGCGCTGCATTGTATCAGTAATCTGGAGGGTTCAACCTCATTCAGAGCTCCCCCAAATGTATTCCATTGGTTCGAGCCGTACATTGTGGTCAATTTGTGCAAGACTCTGCAGAGTGTAGCCAAAGTGGATTGTTCCTCACGGAGGAGAGATGCTCTTTTGGCGGTCTTTGCAGGTGTTCTTCGTCGTCTCTCACGAGCAGATCCCAACACGTCAAGCGGCTTAGAGGTGACCAAAGTCAGACTGGAGGCTTTGAAGTGTGGGCTTAGCTTTGATATGGCTCGCGAACTCACGAGGAAAGCGAATCTACTTTCCCAAGGCTACCGTGAACTTCGTAAGACTTCAGGGATGGTCGACGTCGAAGTAGTACAACATGACGCAAGGAATTGGAGTGCTCTTTGTGCTCAGCGCGAAAAATGGCCTGACCTCATAATCACTTCACCATGTTACATATCAGCAATCGAGTACTGGAGAAGACACAAACTGGAGTACTGCTGGTTGGGACTTGTCCCACCTGAAAACCTCACCGCGATGAAGCACAGGTTCCTAGGTATGGGAGAAGAAGAACCAGAGGTTGAAAAGCTACCAGACCATGTCCAAAGGACGTACACCAAATTGTATAACATGGGAAGACGGAGCGACGCTAAAATTCTTGCACGATACTTTGGTGACTCTTCAAGATGGCTTGCTGAGATTGCAACGGTCCTTGGTCGGACAGGTGGGACAGCATATGTAGTTGTGGGCAGCAACACGAACCACGGGCTTACCATAAATACTCCTTACGCTCTCCAGCAAATAGCGAGTAGCGTGGGTCTGTCCACCTCTTGCTTCATGCAGTACAGAATAAAGAACAGCTACATGCAATACCCAACCAAGGGAAAGAGAATTAGAGTTGAAAGCATACTGAAGATCGTAACTGGCTCGTAACCACGCTTGTTTTGTTCTCAAGAAGATCTTGCCTTGAGCACTGCATGTAGTCTGAAGTCCCACCCAAATGATATGCCTGTGATTCAGCCTTGTTTCCCGTTAGAGAGTGGCTGTTTCTGCGCGGTTAAGCTGGCCTTTTGCTTCATTTCTCCTGGGTCTTGTCCATGGCTTTGAGCCGAGGGTATTCTAAGCCGCTGTTTGGTGTCTTCAATCATTTTGAGCAGAGCGTTGTCGCCTTCCTTTTCTCCCACAACCACTAGCATGGTCATGAACTCTCTTGTCACGTTGTAGAGTGTTCCTTCGTACTGTTTGATTTGGGTCTGCATTTCTTCAAGTTTTTTCTGGAATCCTGATATTGAAATTGCATGTTCAAGCTTCAAGACGCTTTTACATTTTATGCACAAGCTTGCGTCAAACTGGTTTGGGCTGCCGCAGCGAGGACACATGATGACCTTGGACTCAGCCTCCGCTTTCTGCTGCACGCCAGCTTTCTGAAGCAGAGCCTTCTTGACGGTCTCCCCGCTCAAGTGAACATATGTGCTGGGCTCCGAACTGTTTCGGCTCCAACCGTAAATCTCTCTAAGCATATTTTCGCCCAATCCAGCATTGGTTGTTGCGCTAGTGTGACGGAAAAGATGGAAATAGAGCCGCTTTGAAATCTTTGCTTTTCTCTTCATCTCGAGAAGTTTAAAACGGGCCCTATCATACGTCAACGGGTCAGTGTCGTCCGTCCAAAGCCACGCTTCAGGATTGCCACGGTCTGGATGCTGGTCCATCCATTGGCACATCAGCGGCAAGCTTTCTATTGAAAGGGCTTTGCGGGTGCCAGTCTTGCCTTTAACGGGAACGGCAATCTCGGCATAGTTATCTTGGACCACAACGTCTCTAAGTCTAAGACGCAAAGCTTCTCCTACTCGTAATCCACATTCAGCGCAGACGGCAACCAGAGCTTTCATACGTAGGTCTGCCGTTGCGCTAATAAGCTGGTTGACCTCCGTGGGAATTAGAAGGTCGCTAGAGCTCAATGTTGACCTTGGTGTTTTGGGCCGTATCCAGCTCACGACTTTCGGATAGCCTTCATGCCTTGGGTCTTCAACATCGAAGAGCCAAGCATAAAACTGCTTGACTACTTCCTGGAAGTCTCGGAACGTGTAATCCTTGACTCTTACCTGCTGCTTTCCTTTTCTGCCCATCGTCGCTTTCGCCAGTACTTCTTCCAAGTCTTGTCTTGTCGCCTTTTTGAATGGTGTTGACTCTAGGAGTTCAGCGAGTTATTTCACGGTTCGCAGTAACTTGTCCTGACGTGCAAGGCTTCTCCCGGAACCCCTAAGAAAAGTGAGGTACCTTAGTATGACGTCTCTGTTCTCTGGAATAATCCTCACTGGAATAGTCTTCGATGACGCCTTGATGTCGCGAACTGCAAGTTCAATTCGTTTTTCATAACGGTAAATGCCGGGCTCAAGGCTATTTCCAGAATTTTCTCCAGGTTTCTTTTCGAGACTCTCCAGTTTGGTCATTGCTTCTTTCTCAAAAGCAAGATTGGACTGTTGCAGATTTGAAGTTTACGTTGGCGCGGGGTGTGGGATTTGAACAAGGGGAAAATTAGCGAGTTATTTGCCATCTTTTTGGCTGATACGGATGTCCAAAATAATACTGATTTCGGAGGGTTTTGGACATTGGAAGTTTGGGTTTTACCAACCATATTCCATTGGATATGTAAGATTAGGCCATTCACAAAGTAAGCGCGTGGCAGGTAATAGTCATGCTCCCGCGCGCGCAATAGACAATTTAATGGTGACTTACAAAACGAACCCGTACTACTTCCATGCAGAGAATGACTCACATTCTTTCTTGTATCGCGAACTCCCTTAGTAGGTTGCCCCTTGAAGAGTGGCGGTGTACTACAAAAGACTGCAAGTCAA
>Ga0315279_10011550_pt1 | contig 10193 bp, 12 predicted proteins | sample YL17G06_20_MG_FD_203694 | JGI IMG/M metagenome (GOLD analysis project Ga0315279, IMG submission 203694) | Sediment microbial communities from Yellowstone Lake, YNP, Wyoming, USA - YL17G06_20 | ecosystem: Environmental > Aquatic > Freshwater > Lake > Sediment | place: USA: Wyoming | collected...
AGTTATCAGAAAGAGGTATATTTGATAAAAAGTTGTTTTTAGAAATAGAAAACTGGATTAAGATGTATAGGGAAAACAAGGCAACATACAGAAAAATGGCTTTAGAGATTCCTAAAATATATTCAAAGGGTATGAAAGGTCTTAAAGAAAGAGATGTAAGAAGTGAAGCAAGAAAATTTGTAAAGGTCTATGTAAAAAAATTCATCCAACCTTATACAAGAGATTTGGTAAAACTAATGAAAAATTATGGAATGACCATCGGAATAAGTGGCTCACCTATAGAGGTTGTTGGTCTTGTTGGTAGGATGTTCAATTTTGATATAACTTATGGAAGTGAGCTAGAGATAAAGGATGAAATTTATACTGGAAGAATGAGACAGAACATGATAATAAAAGAAACAAAGGAAGATGTTCTTGAAAAAATAGTTAAAAAAAATAGAATTGACTTGGAGAAATCTTTTGGTTTTGGAGATACTGAACAAGATTTAGCAATCCTTTCAAAAGTAAAACATCCCGTGGCATTAAATCCGAATATAAAGCTATTAAATATTGTTAAAAAGAACGGATGGCTATTTTTTAATTCAAATAACAATGTTGCAAAAGAATTAAAAAATCGTCTATAGTTAACGAAAACAAAGATTAAAAAGCTTTTGGTTCCTAAGTAAAAATAGGGTGTTACAATATGACAGAAAAACTGCCTGTAAATAACTTTCCTATAGGTAGTTGTGAATTTGAAGTAAGAGAAAAAGTAGTAGAGTATAACAGTTTACCAATAAACGACCCAAAAAGACAAACAGTTTATGAACAATGGAAACCCGCTGTTTCACAAGCTGAGTGGGACTAATGAAAGATTTAATAGTATTAAAGGTTGGTGGGTCTGTAATAACAGACAAGTTTAGCGATATTCCTAAAATAAATTCTGATAATTTAAAAAGAATTTCAAATGAAATCGCTTCTGTTTACATTAAAAATAAAATGCCTTTGATAATAGTTCATGGAGTAGGTTCTTACGGACATGTAATTGTTAAAAGAACTGGGATAGGCAAAGGTATAAAAACAGAAAGTCAATTGAAAGACTTTGCAGAAACCCAGAGATTGCAGAATGAATTGAACTGTATAGTTACAAAATACTTGATTAATGAAGGTATTCCTGCATTTCCTTGTCAGGCATCGGCATCTGCTGTAATGAAATCCGGAAAGTTGGTTCATATGGACACTTCTACGATAGAAGGTTTAGTGAAGATAGGAATGGTTCCAGTTCTTTACGGTGTCCCTGCCTATGATGAAATTCAAAAATGTTCTATTTTGTCAGGAGATGAGATTGCTCCTTATCTAGCTGTTAAACTAAACGCAAAAAAAATTATACATGGAACAAATGTTGATGGAGTTTTTACCTCAGATCCTAATAAAAGTCATGATGTAAAATTGATATCTGAGATAAATTCCAAAAACATAGACAAAGTTAAAGAATGGTTAACTGGCTCTACTGCAACCGATGTCACGGGTGGCATGTTCAAAAAAGTTTCTGAACTGCTAGAGATTGGGATAGAGTCTCAGATTGTAAATGCTTTAACTCCGGGAAACATTGTTAAAGCTATGAACGGGGAAAGGTTTGGAACTATAATAAAGATCTAACTTTTTGATTTCCTTAGGAAAACTTATAAGGCGGATATTTTATATTTTTAGTATGAGTAATGATTATTTGAAGTTTGCTGAAATAATAGCAAGTATAGGAGGCTCTTTATTATTCTTATCAGCTTTGATGTTTTCAAATTCAAACGGCTTGAATGATCAGATAAATGTCATCCTTATACAAACTAATATAACAAATTTAAAAAACATAGTAAACATAACAGCTCTTAATGAAACAGTAAATAGCTATACTGCTAAAAGCCTTTTTTATGAAAATGCAGGATGGTATTTTTTAATAGTCGGAACTTTTTTAATAGCTTATTCTATTTATTTAATGAGAGATAAAAGAAAAGCACTTGTTATAATAATGATATTTATTCTATTCTTTATCTTAATAGTCATTAACTATTATTTCAAAATCTTAGATTATCTGATTAAGTTCTTTTTGAACTAATTTCTTCTATATCTTTAGCTATCTTTTTTAGCTTAGGCAAAGAATTATTTCCATAATTTTTCTGGAATCCATTTAGTTCCATATACTGGTATCTTATTTCCACATTTCAAGCATTTTAAATCCTTCTTTAGCAAGAACTTTGTAACTCCTAGTATAGTTCTTTCTATTGCTAAAGTACCGCAGTTAGGACAGTATGTATTCTCTGTTTTATGGCTAACGTTACCCAAGTAAACATACTTAAGACCTTCTTTCTTTGCAATATCATAGGCTTTTTCCAAAGTTGTTAAAGGAGTTCTAGGCAAGTCTAACATCTTAAATGTTGGGAAGAATTGGAGTATATGCAACGGCGTCTTATCTCCAAGGTTGTCTAAAATCCATTTGCAAAGTTTTTTGAAGTCATCTAAGTTATCTCCAACTTTAGGAATTAATAAATCTGTTATCTCAGTATAAACTTTATTTTTCTTGTAAGCTAACAAAGCATCAAATATAGGCTCAACCCTAGGCACCAATGAGAACTTTTTGTAAAACTCAGGATTGGCAGAACCCTTAAAATCTACTGTTGCGGCATTAAGATACTTTGAAATCTTTTTTATTGCTTTCGGAGTTGTATAGCCGTTAGTAACAAACATATTGTACAAGCCTTTTTCCGATGCAATCTTAGCAGTCTCGTAAGCAAATTCTAACTGCACTGTTGGTTCAGTATAAGTGTAGGATATTCCTTCGCAACTTTGGTTCTTAGCTAGTTCAACTACAGCTTCAGGTGTAAACTCTTCCCCTGTTACCTCATTCCAACCTTGAGATATTGCATAATTACAGCAGAACTTGCAATTAAAGGTGCAACCTACTGTAGATATGGAAAGAGTATGAGAACCTGGAGCAAACATGTACAAAGGTTTCTTCTCTATTGGGTCGATAGCAGCTGAGCAAATCTTTCCATAAGTTAATGAATATAATTTTCCTTTTATGTTCTTTCTAACCCTACAGAAGCCGAGTTGACCTTCAGCTATGACACATCCTCTAGCACATGTTTCGCATTTTATAGCATCTTTCAATTTTTTATAGAACATAGCCTCCTTCATAAAACTTATATAATTTTCAATTGTTTTATACTATTATGCCCCAATGGCTCAGCCTGGTGGAGCGACTGTTTCGTAAACAGTAGGTCGAGAGTTCGAATCTCTCTTGGGGCTTTAAAAGAAGAGTTTAATAATGTGCACATTAATTTAATATAATTTGATAGAAATGATAAAAAATACCAAAGAATTAATGATTAGAGCTTTAATACTGGTTTTAGGCGGGGCACTTTTTTTCATATTCCAAAAATGGTTTATACTCCCGGCCTTTGCGTTAATCTGGTTTTTGTTTGAAGTGAGTGTCAATAATGTAAAGAACATTAAACTTTTGAAAGCGTCATTGACAATAGGAATTATACTGATGATATTTGACTTTGCATTCGAAAACTGGGGAGCGACATATGGTTACTGGAGAACAATTAACAGCAGCTTCTTCGTGCTCGCCGTTCCGCTTGAAATCATGTTGACATGTATTTTTGGCGGTGCCGCATGGTTCTTGTTCTCATCAAAACACAAGGGCAAGTACTTTATAGCCGCTAATCTAATACTCTGGTCAATCGGAGGATTGGTTGGAGAATATTTTTTAATATTTATAGGATTCATGAGCTATGGCAATGGATGGCTTTCTATACCTCACGCGTTCGTGTCCTACTTCTTAACATTCTTACTTTTCTACTCTGTGAGTTTCTCTGTTATTGGTAGGATAAATAAAAAATGATTTCTTCGCTTTGTAATTTAAGTTAAGATTTAAATAGATACCTTAAAAATGATATAAAGCAAGTGATTTTATGGAATGGATAACCTTTGTGAAAAAAGAAAACGTTAGAAAAGCAGAAGAAAAATTAAAAATGGATTTTGATGTTGCAGCTAAGCAAAGCATAACATTTAGAGATGCGAAAGCATTAGGACTTAATTATGACGGGAGCTTCTTTTTGATAAGCGGTGATGATGTAGGGGTTAACAAATGTAAAGAACTAATTAAAGACTTTGTATCCGAAGCAAAGAAAGAGGACATAGAAAAAGCTAGAAATGCAATAAAACAAGAGGAAGAAGCTGCAGCTGAGGGGATGGGTGGGATTTTTAACATCTGATTTATATGATGGCTATATTTACGATCGGAGCGGATCAGATAAGGATTAGTAAAATGCAAAGCATCGCAGAGGCTTGGGGCTTTGCTGGAAAGTACGAAGGTTCTGAAAGGCTTTTGCAGGATGCAAAAAAGAAAAGATTTGACTTTGTTTTAGTTGTAGACCTAGAAGCTTTGGATGAAAAAGTAAAGAAGGAATTAGCAACCTTAAACGTAGAAGTTATAAGCTTTAATGACAAGAAGAGATTAGAAAGACTTGTAAAAATATAACTGTTTCTTAATAATTATTCTTATGCGCCGGTAGTCTAGCCTGGCTAGGACATGAGCTTCCCAATTAATGGAAATAGCTCACAGCCCGGGTTCAAATCCCGGTCGGCGCACTAATTTATTTAAAAAGAAATTAAACATTTAGTATGCCAGAACAAACCTATTTAATTTTCAGACCTACGAAATTAGCTTATTTAAAATGGTATTTGATAGCTTTGGCAATTATTATAATTGGAGTAATCATATCTCTTTCTGCATTTGAAATAATAAAGATTGGGTTGACTATTTCGAAAGATTATAGCATTTACACTATTATCATACCTTTCATAGGCATAGTTTTTATATTAATAGTTGGGTTGTTTAGGAAAGTTGACACTTATTACATAACAAACTTTAGGGTAGTAGAAAGAAGAGGAATTTTTAACATAAAAGAGGATTCTATAAACTGGGAAAAAATATCCAATTATAGCTTAAACCAGACCGCAATGGACAGAATTTTCAACATCGGAACCATAAGACTATATTCTATGGGTGGCATAGAGGAAGAGGCTGAGGTAACAATTAAAAAGGCTCCAAACATACATAAGATAAAAGCTTTATTGGACAAATTAATCGAGAGGAAAGGGCCGGTGGTCTAGCGGCTATGACACTACCTTGACAGGGTAGGAACCGAGAGTTCGAATCTCTCCTGGCCCACCATTTTTATAGGTTAAATTATGTCAAATAAGTTCTTCATTGACTTTCATATACATTCAAAATTTTCACGTGCAACAAGTAGAGACATATCACTAGAGAGCTTAGAACGTAGCGCAAAGCTTAAGGGTCTAAACATAATAGGTACAGGAGACTTTACTCATCCCGTATGGTTTGAAGAGCTTAGAAGAAATCTAAGGGAAGTTGATGGATTGTTCCACTATAAGGATAAGAACATATTTTTCATTCTTCAAGCAGAGGTCTCTAACATCTATGAGCAGGACGGTAAATCAAGGAAGATTCACAACATTATATTAGCCCCTAATTTTGACATAGTCAGCCAGATAAATGAAACCTTGAAAAAACATGGCAGTCTATCAAGCGATGGAAGGCCGATTTTTAATAATTTAACCTGTCCAGAACTTGTAGAAATTTTAATGAATATCTCTAAAGACATAATGATAATTCCTGGTCATTGCATGACTCCTTGGTATGGAATATTTGGAAGTAAGTCTGGCTTTGATTCAGTTGAGGAATGCTTCCAAGATCAAACTAAAAACATATATGCCTTAGAAACAGGTCTAAGCGCAGACCCTCTGATGCTTTGGAGGATATCTTCTCTAGACAAATACTCTTTGGTTTCAAATAGCGATTCCCATTCAGCCAACACAATACGCCTAGGACGTGAGTTTAACGTTTTTGATTTAGAAAAACCGAGTTTTTCAGAAATATGCCAGATAATTAAAAATAAGGATAAGAAAAAGTTCCTTTACACATGCGAAGTCCCTCCAGCCTTAGGAAAATACCATTGGGATGGACACAGGAATTGCAAAGTTTTTCTAGAGCCAAAAGAATCAATGAAGTATAATAATATCTGTTCTGTCTGTGGAAAGGAATTGACTATAGGCGTTCTTCATAGAGTAGAAGAGCTAGCAGATAGACCAGAAGGTTTTGTCACTAACGATTCTATTCCATTCAAGACCTTAATTCCCCTATCGGAGTTGATAGCTGTTGTTTACAACACCCAGACCTTTTCTAGGAAAGTGTGGGAAGATTCGATGAAGTTAATAAATGAGTTCGGAACAGAACTAAATGTTTTGGTAGAGGCTCCGGAAGAAAAATTAAGATTATTAGTCAATGAGAAAATTGTAGATTTAATACTTAACAATAGAAGCGGCAAGGTAAAAGTCCAACCCGGTTATGATGGTGAATATGGCTTTCCTTTACTTGATGAAAGTTCTGCTAGGAGAAGCACAAAGATACAGAGAAGTCTAACAGAATTTTAAGAAAAAGAATAAGAAAAGTACTAAATAAAATAATAATTAAGTAGATAGCCTTTTGCTATCTACAAAAATTATCTACCTGAAACAGTTACAGTTGCTGTTCTTTCTGCATTATATCCATATGTTGCTGTTACGGTTATAGGATAACCTTGGAATGTTGTAGGTGGACTTGTTATTGTTACATCACATGATAGTGTTATGTCCTTTCCTGCTACTAATTCTTGTTCTCCTGTACAACCTGCAACAGTCATACCTGGAGCGCTTACTGCGATATCGACTTTGTTCAACTCATCTGTTGTTAGTGTTATGTCTTCGCTTCCTGATGTGTAAGTAACGGCACCAATTTTGTAAAGGGCTCCGCCACCGACGTTGCTAACTCTCATTGTCATTGTAAATGTATTTTCACCAGTAGACAAGACTATTGGGTCTGGAGATGTCTTAACTGTCAATGCAACAGGTCCTGAAGTTGCCGAAAGTGTTGCCTTGTTCAAAGTTCTGCCAGAAGCTCTTGATGCATCAGACTCAGATTGAGAGTAAACCCAAACTGTTCCTGTAACAGATGTTTGATAATCGTAGTAAACTCTTCCAATGAATATATCAGACCTTGTTTGACCTTTGCTAACGTTAGGTGCTGTTAAACTCCATGTTAAAGTCTTTTCATCTGCTGGAGTTCCTCTAACAGTATCTTCAGGATTCATTGTCTTTGCAAAGTGTTTGTAAATAGTTTCTGCTGCATTGTGCCAATAAATTCCTGTTGTATCACTTAAGCTTAAAGCTGAACCTGTTAGATAAACTAACGAATTTGCATCTGAAACTGGAGCACCACCTTTGTTAGAAACTGTCATCATAACTCTTACGTTGGAATTTCCGTAAGCAGCTGTCGGATCTACGCTAAAATCTGAAAGCACCATTCCCGCACCTCCGATTGCTGTCGTTGTTATTTGTTGAAACGGTAGCTGAATATTTGTACCTGTACAACCTGCAACTAGAAGAACAGCTAGTGTAGTCAATAAAATAGATTTATTCATTTTGTTTTCACCTTACTAACAAATTGTTAAACGCATATTTATAGCTTATACCTATGGCTCACACTATTAAAAATAAGAGAAAAAAATTACTTGCCTTGAACCGTTACGCTAGCTGTTCTCTCTGTATAGTATCCGTATGACACTGACACATCAAACGAGAAAGACTGAAATGTTGTTACACTACCAACAGTCACATCACAGACCATTGTAAGATCTTTTCCTGCTACAAGTTCTTGATCTGCTCCCTCACAACCATCAGCATCCACAATAGACAAACCTGTACCTGGAATTACGTCAACATCAACTCTGTTTATTTGATCCATAGTCAAACCAACATTACTGCCACCATAGTTTATGGTACCAGGAGCATAGATTGTACCCGATGCAAGATTGCTTATTTTTATGTATGCTGTGAATCTGTTTTCACCAGAATATAGAATGATTGGAGTAGGTGATACTGTTACGCTTATACCAACTGGACCTTTTGTATACGTAAAGGAAGGTGTGTAAAGCGATCTTCCAGCTGCTCTTGCAGCTTCTGCCTCTGTCTCAGAGTATACCCAAATATTTCCATTAGCATTTGTTTGATAATCACTATATAATCTTCCTATTAAAATGTAATTGTTTGTTTGTCCAGCATCTAAGGATGGTGCTGTTAAGGTCGTTGATGGAAGTCTATAAGTAGATGCAGGAACTCCTCTAATAACATCCGCAGCTTTCATCTCTTTATCGATGGTTTTATATATAGCCGAGTTTCCACCGCTCCATTCACTAAAGCTTGCACCTGTTAAATAAATTAAACTACCTCCGCTTGGGACAGTAGTTCCTCCTTTGTTTTCAACATCCATCGTAACTCTAACGGTGCTGTTGCTAAAAGCGCTCGTAGGTTCTGCTGAGAAGCTTGTTATTTCCAAACCATTTCCTCCAACACCTACGCCTGGTGTTAAATCTACACCTGGAATACTTATACCAGCGCAACCTGAAATCAAAGCTATTGCTAGTAACGATACTAAAATTTTTCCTTTCATGTTTTCACTAATAGATATAGAATAATCAAGGATATATTTATAGCTTTTGTGGTTTAAAATAGTTTAAATTAACTTAAACGGGTTGTGGATTTATATTTGAAGACCCCTTTACTCTTACTGGAACTGAACCATCTATCGTATATGTGTAATCAGCAGTTATGGTTAATAATTTTATATCAATAATTTGAGAGGCTTTTGCCTCAAATGTACAAGTTGTTGGAGATGCTCTTTTGTTTATGAATTTTAATTTATTGACTAGAGATAAACTAGAATTATAATCACCCGTACAATATTTTCCTGAAACTTCTAAAACTTCTAAATTACTCGGACTCGGAAGATTTATTTTCACACCACCTGCTCCAACGTCTATGAAACCGTTTCCAGTATAGGCATAGTTTATCTGAGCATTAACATTGGTATTTTCTAAGAGTGGTTGTTCCTCTGAAAATGTCAAAGAAATTTGTAATGGACTAGAAGAGGACGACGTCTTTATTGGTATATTATGAAGTGTACCATCCAATAGCCTTATATTATATTCAGATTGGGTTAAAACAACCACGTCCTGGTAAAAAGTAAATTTACCTTTATAACTTAAAGCAAACTTAATATTACAATCTCTAGATAAAGTAACTGGTTGTGATGTTAAAGTCGAAGATCTTGTAATTGTACGATTCGACCTCAAATCTCCTATAGGCTCAGGTTGATCTCCTTCAAAAACACATGTATCATATAAAATCAAAGAAACATCTTCCAAGTCATAGTTTGCTTTATTCGTTATTTGAAAGTATAATACAACATCGCCTCCTCCGCTAATTTCAGATGGGAGTGCATTAACGTTAACATAAATATCTCCGTTAGAAATTTCAATTCCAGAAGTTCCAGGTTGGATAGGATTGTTAAAGAAAGGAATGTCTGGGAAGTTTGGTATATCTGTACATAAAGAAATTAGAACAATAGCCATTAATAAAAGATATTTCATAAAATTATTAGGCCTACCTTAAATAAATCTATATTTATATAAGCGCTTTAATGTCTACATCAACTTGTTTTGTGATATCATAAATATAATGTAAAGCTGATTCTATGCTATAGACTTTTTCAAAATTAACTGTCTCTGGCGTTCTTAACGAGCATCTGAATGTTGGTGATTTTTTTTCTATCATCATGATATCTTCTTTATTGTAACATAATTCTTGGCTTGGACATTCAAATCTTTCTCCACAACTATCCGTATCTCCCCAAGAAAATCCGGTGGGAACAGTTAAATTCAGTTTACCCGCAGGAATTGTAGCATACAGACCTGTTCCTTTATCTTCAACGGTCACATAAATTGGTAGAACTGTATTTTCTTTTATAGGTTGTGAAGCTCCAAATTCCAACATAATTCTTAAGGGACCTCTTCCTAGGCTTAATGTTGGCACAAATGTTTGGAATTCGCCAGATTGCTGCAGTTGATCATATTTTGCTTCAGAGATAACATCAACCTCTATTTCTGAAATAGCATCAAAAGAATAACTTACTTTAAACCTTACAGGACATTTTGAGTTTATATGAACCAAATCTTCAGCGGTTGGTGCTGTAAAGGTCCATTCTACAAATTCATTTTGTTTTGGAAGAAATGACGGCGGTGTAAAGCTTTTTGAAACAT
>Ga0315279_10011553_pt1 | contig 10192 bp, 10 predicted proteins | sample YL17G06_20_MG_FD_203694 | JGI IMG/M metagenome (GOLD analysis project Ga0315279, IMG submission 203694) | Sediment microbial communities from Yellowstone Lake, YNP, Wyoming, USA - YL17G06_20 | ecosystem: Environmental > Aquatic > Freshwater > Lake > Sediment | place: USA: Wyoming | collected...
CAGCAGACAAGTTTGATTCTGCAAGCTTTGTTAGAACCAGCATTATCACAAAGAATAAAAGATGGTGATTTTGTCAAAATGTTTGACCATTTTAATCTACTACACACTGTTATAAATTGAGCGATATTTTATTATATTGAGAACAGGTTGTTTCTATTAGAAGTATCCTCCTTTGATACTTAATGAAGCAACCTTATTTATTTCTAAAAGTGACCCCTAATGAGACTTTTTTATTAAAAAACACTGTTACCATTATATTTTGAGCAATTTCAGTATGGAGACTAAAATGGAAAAAGGTAGAATTATTATTAATTTAGAAGAAGGGCTTGCGCAAATCCCGTTGTTAGATGCTCATACGCACATTGATACAGATTACTTGTCAGCACGAGGTTTGCACGATATTTTACTTTATCACATGGTTATTTCGGATTTAGTTAGTGCCGGTTGCCCAAGCCGTTCACGCCTTTCAGAAGAACCAGATGATAATGAAATAAATACAAGATTATCAGAAGCTATACCTTACGTTCGTTACATTCAGAACACAAGTTGCTTCTGGGGAGTCCGTATTATTTTGAAAGACTTATATGATTGGACAGACCCCATTACAGAAGATAATTGGGAAAGTATTGATGAGATAATTCGCAGTAAATCAAGTGAAACCTCGTGGTCTCGTGAAATACTAAAAAAAGCAAAGATACAACGTATCTGTACGGAGTTATGGCGTCGCAAATACGGTTCCGCTGATGATATTCTACAGTATTCTCTTGAGTGGGCATTTTTTACTCGAAATCAATGGGGAATAAATGATATTCCTCTCTATGAATTGGAAAGGGCATGGAATCAATCCGGTCCGGGCGCACCGCTTCCCGTGACTATGGGTTCAGGCAGACCCAAGCTTGACCGTATAATTCATACTGTTGATGATGTCTACACAGCAATAAAGCATTACTGTGATAATATTCCTTATGATGAAGTGTTAAGCACTGCACAGCACATATCAACTGACATAAGCTTTCATGACGTGAGTGATGATGATATGGCAAAAGCCTTAATTAATCGCGATCATGCAACACCGTCGAATAGGAACGTTTATGCCAGTTTCATCCTTGAAAAATTCTTGACTGAATTAGAAAAACATGGCGATGATATTGTATATCAATTCTCATTCGGTGCAGAACCTTTACCGTTTGAGACAGGTAGCAAATTACGTCCGGAAACCATATTTGAGTTAGCAGGAATTATTGAAAAACATCCAAATCTGCGTTTTCAGGTATTTCTTTCTAGTGAATATGCTAATCAGGCGATGTGTACGCTTGCAAGAGAGCTTCCTAACCTATCAGTATGCGGTTACTGGTGGCATAACTTCTTCCCCGGAACAATTCGTAAAGTCATTAGCGAAAGGCTTGATATGCTTGCTTCAAACAAACAGATCGGGTTCTTCAGCGATGCTTATTGCGTAGACTGGGCTTATGCAAAATCTATGATGGTGCGTAAACAGTGGGCTGAGGTACTGGCACAGAAGGTGAAACAGGGACAATATACCATTGATGAGGCGTTAGAGATCGCTCATCAGATTTTATATGAGTCACCGCAGATGTTGCTTGGTATAAAGCCCTCTGATTCGGATTAATGAGTTCACCATTTTTTGTTGACTTTACAGATTAATTTTTTTACAATGTTAATGTTCTGAGTTTGCGAAGTAGACAGTAAAATCTGTCAGGTTAATTTTCGTAGTCCAAGCTTTCTGCTTGGCATTAATGGAGGCTACTCAATGAAACGTATTGCTTTAGTATCAGGTATATGTTTGTTGCTGTCAATATTTAGTGTTGCCTATGCCAAAGTAGCAGATACTGACATTGTTGGTCTTTGGCTTATGGATGATTCGGGCAAAACTGTAACCGATCTTTCAAAAAACATACTCAATGGAGAGATAAAAGGTAGCTCTAAGTCTGTTGAAGGTAAATTTAGTAAAGCAATATCATTTGCTGGAGATGCTGATAGTTGGGTGTTAGTTCCATATAAGGATGTAATCGCCCTTGAGCAATTTTCTTGTTGTGCTTGGGTAAAGCTAGAAAAAAATGACTGGCAGGTTATTGTCCAGAGAAACGCTTTTGACAATGGAGATGGAAGCGGACAAAACAATTACAGTATTTTTACAGATCCCGCTGGAATCGTTACCAATGGATTTAGCGATCAAGGTGGTGGGTGGAATACAGTAGTATCAAAGACAGGTGTTTCAGACGGCAGTTGGCATCATTTAGTTGGAAGTTATGACGGACAATTGCTTACCATTCATATAGATGGCAAAAAAGAGGGTGAATTGGCTATAAAGGTGAAGCCTGTCCTGCATAAACAACCCCTTGTTATCGGTGGAGATAACCGAAACAGTGCAAATACAAAGGGAGCTATTGATGAAGTTCTCGTGACAAAACGTGCATTAAATGATGCCGAAATAAAAGAAATAATATCAGACGGACTCTCCAAGCTTGCAGTTGTTTCTAATATTGGCAAATTAACAACATGCTGGGGACAAACTAAAACTAATCAGTAAATATTTGGTATACTCACCGAATATTTTTATATAGCATGTTTAATCTAAAATTAATTTCAATAACCATAATTTTTTTATCTATTGCATTTCCAATACAGGCATACTTCAAAGATATGGGCGTTGGTGTAAGACCAATGGGCATGGGTGGAGCTTACACAGCAGTTGTAGACGATGGCAATGCGGTTATGTGGAATTCTGCCGGTCTGGCTCAGATAAAAAAACAAGAGATAACGCTGGCTCATACAGCTTTATATGCTGGATTAGAACCAAATTTATACAATAGTGAAAACGACAGACTGGGCTACCACTTCATCAGTTACGTTTATCCTCTGAATTCAGGTAGTATTGGGTTTTGTTGGAATGCTTTTCAATCATATTTTTACGATGAAAATACTTTTTGTCTTTCGTATGGTCGTAGATTGATCTGGAATTTGTATACAGGAGTAAGTTTGAAAAGGGCAGGTTGGAGTGTTGAAGGTAACGAATATACTAGACTGGATAACGATATACCAGACGATGGTGTATCCCGAAGTGGGTTCACCTTTGATCTCGGTTTTTTGTTAAAACGTGGTAATAACGTCTCTCTTGGATTTTCTGCTGAAAATCTGCTTCCTGTTGACATTGGATTAAACACGAAAGAGAGAATTCCATTAAACTTGCGTACAGGTGTTGCTTACAAGGTTAATTTACCTAAAAAGTTAGATATAAAGCTTCTCACATTATTAGATACCACGTACAGGAAACAAGATCGTGCTATGGATGTCCGCATTGGTGCAGAAAGTTGGTTTCTTCATGAAACAGCAGGATTCAGAATCGGATTAAATTCAACATCCGTAACATCTGGACTAAGCTATCGCATACCAATATCAAAGTCAGGAATACAAATAGATTACGCTTTTATTTATCCGTTCTCAATTCGTGAGACTTATGGGTCTCATCATGTATCAATTAGTCTAAAAATTTAGAGATCGCTGATTAAACTTAAACGATAAATCAGTTTTTTCTGGATAATAGGTCTATCATTGAACCTGTCAGAAGGATGTAGATAATTGTAATACAACGTGAAAAGAATGGAAAATGTAACAGCACCAGTGAAAGAACCAAATCCTCTTGTGCGATAGTAATAAGGCTTAAGCACTCAGACCTTTTTATTTCTTATACGACAGGCGATCCTGAATCCTGATTCCAAAACATACAAAGCCATGTATAAATATGCGAAGGAGATCGTATCGAGATACAAAGATGATACTAATATCCTGATGTGGGAACTCATGAATGAGGGTTTTCTTGGGGCAGACGTGCAGATGGAAGGCAGAGATGCCCCACCAGAAGGCGTTTATCTACCGACTACCAAGATACGCAAGAAAACATGGAAAAAAGAAGATAGTCTGACAGCACCAATGATCAGGCAGTTTCAAAGAAAACTACAAAGTCGGTGATCTTTCACATCTTGATTATTTCCGTTGTATGATTCGTAGCATGCTTCCCATACACCAATACTCATCGGCGAATTGGGACAATTTGATCCATCATTCAAAGATGATCATGATGCAAAATGGACTTGCACCGCCATAGATATGATGGAAGAAGAAGGTGTAGCATTCATTAGTGAAGCGAGTTACAGAATTTAATAACAAGTTGGACTAACAAGAAAGGATATGAAAATGGCTGTAGATGTTCTCTATAGTGTGCTGGGAGAAGTTGATGCGTCGGAAATGCGTTGGATCCATTCGCATACAGACATAAAGAATCTTGGAGCCTCTCTACAATTCATCTCCCTCATCCTTTTAATATTCCCCAAGTAATAGCGAGTTTTCCTAGCCTGTCTACTGCGAGGCTTTGAGACTTCATATTCTGTTTGATCTCTTCTTCTTTCAATGCTCGATTGTAAACACGAACCTCGTCTATTATGCCCATAAACAGGTTTTGTCCATTACTGTCAGCCCCTACCTTCAAAGAAAGCTTATTTCCTGCAAGAGGTGAAGTGGTTTTACCATCCCCTTCTGGAGACCCATCCAGATAAAGTACTACATTGCCTTCATCAAAAGTCATCGCTGCATAGTGCCATTCTTTAAGAGAATAATCTTTGGCTGTAGAGAAACAATTACCTGCACATGACCTGAGTTTTGTTCCTGGATAAGTGTCGAGATGTATACCATCAGCAGTGCCAGCCGTAATTTTATCTATAATCCTGCTACTGCGAGATTCGTATTGGAAAATCCATGCCTCAATAGTGTATTTCTCCCATAATTGCAGGCTTTCATCGTCAGGTACTTCAACGTAGTTAGCAACCCCGTCAAATTCTAAGGCTTCTCCATACTTGCCCGCAATCTGCTTGCATCCTTTAATCGTCCCGTTGTTCTTCCCAAATACATCTTTAGCGGTGTCACCATCTATGTCCGCTTTGTTAAATGTCCAGTAGCTTACCAACCCATCTTTAACGATCTGTTGAGCGTGTGTCGGGTTTGCATATAAAAAGGCAGTTATAATTACAACCGAAAAACAAAGTAATAAACACAATTTGCTGCGCATTTCTTACCTCCTCAGATAAGACCCAGTTGTTAAGGATCAAGGGTATATTCCATTATTAACATTATCTCAATGTGAATTCTACCATATTAACTAACGTAAATCAATTAATTTTTTCTGAATTTACATTAATTGCTCAATCAGTTTCAAAACAGTGTTTACCATGATTTTTCCGGATTCTGGTTCAAAAAGACTGTTATTTGCCTCGTAACTGCCTGATTCCTTAAATTCGTCAGTGACGATATAGCCTTGAAGGTCACCATTAACAAGGCTCACGACAAAAGTTTTGCATGACGCAAGGTCTTTAATCTGCAAACCATATTCAACAAATATCTCACCCGGTAGTCCAGCGAGACAGTAATTCCCGATCCGTAAAACATGGACTTCAGCAGGTATATATTCTCTGATACGGCGTGATAACTTACCATTCTCCTGACATTTTGCGAGAGTCAGCATCTCCTCTGCTCCAAAAACTGCACATTCCGCTGTCCTTATAGCTCCACGATTTGCATTTATATCTTTTAAACGTTCGTATTCAGCGATACGTCGCCTTAGTAGTCCTTCTGCATCAGTTATAAGAATTTTTCACTTTGTAACTCATCTTTAATTATGCTGTTGTATATTAACTAATTCTGGTGTGTATGTCAAGCATAAGCTTTGTCTTGACTATGTAATATAATATTGATAAACTTAATAAGGGTAAAGCATTTGATTATGAGACAAAAAAATCATAAACACAAAGATATTAATTTTATCAGGAGGAATAAAATGGCTGATCAAGTCAAGATAGGATTTATCGGGTGTGGTGGCAATGCCAGAGGACACATGAGTACGCTCAACAGCATGGAGGATGTTAAACTCGTCGCTTTGTGTGACATCAGGGAAGAATCAGCTAAGAGCGCAGCGGATCAATTCGGCTCAAAACCTTACACAGATCATAAGACTATGCTCGCAGAACAAGATTTGGATGCAGTTTATATTAGTATCCCGGTTTTTGCTCACGGCGAACCAGAAATGGACGTGATAAAGAAAGGGCTTCCATTCTTTGTCGAGAAGCCTGTTGCTATAAATATGGATATAGCTGAGAAGGTACTTAACGCTGTGGAGAAGAGCAAAATAATAACCTGCGTCGGTTATCAACTCCGTTATTCTGGTTCAGTAGACGCTACAAAGGAATTGCTGAAGGGCAAGACCATCAATATGGTGCTGGGCAAATACTGGTGCAATAGTGGAGTAGGAGACCCTAGCTTCTGGTTAAGACAGATGAGCAAATCCGGTGGACAGCTTGTGGAACAGGCAACGCATACCATTGATATGATGCGAAATTTTGGAGGCGAAGTGAAAGAAGTCTTTGCTTTTCAAGAAAATAGGGTGCTGAAAAATACTGATTGCCCTGACGTGAACGTTGTTGCTATGAAGTTCGCAAATGGCGCTGTTGGCTCAATAACTACTACATGGGCGTATGAAGGTGACTGGGCAAATGCCAACGTGGTTGAGGTACTATTTGATAATGCTCTGGCTACATGGACTTACGGAAACCTTGACGTGAAACCAGCACCAGCGACTATGCCAGAAAAAGGAACAGATCAGATTATTGACAGAGTATTCATTGATGCTGTCAAATCTTGGGATGGCTCAAAGATTCGCAGTCCTTATAGCGATGCAATAAAAACCCTTGCTTTGACTCTTGCGATGAATAAATCAGGCAAGTCAGGCAAAGTCGAAACTTTATAATTATGGACTACGTATTAGGTATTGATGGTGGTGGCACGAAAACACTGGCTGTTTGTGCTGACCTTCAAGGTAAAGTATTGGGTACTGGCATATCAAGCGGATCCAACTATCATACTGTTGGTCTGGGCGAAGCCATTGCCGCAATTAAAAGATCGTCAACTCAGGCAATGTCAATTGCTGGTGTAAAACGTTCAGACGTCCGTTCTGCTTGTATCGGATTAGCCGGTGCAGGCAGAGAAACGGATCGCTCTATCCTTTTACCTGCTTTCACAGGTCTTTCGATTGCCGATAAGGTTATACTTGAACACGACGCTTTTATAGCTCTTGCTGGTGCTACGGTTTGCAATCCGGGAGTCATAGTGATCGCTGGTACAGGAACTATGGCATTCGGGATCAATAGCTCAGGAGAGCAAAATCGCTCCAGTGGATGGGGTAACATACTGGGTGATGAAGGGAGTGCTTATTACATCGGTCATAATGCACTCATCTCCGCATGTAAAGCTTATGATGGTCGAGGAGCAGAAACTGCACTGATAGATGGTATAGTCAGACTTTTGGAACTTAATGATTTCAATGACGTTGTGAAGAAAATATATGGTGCATCACCGAAGGACATAGCAGGCATTGCCCCATTAGTTAGTCAAACAGCTTACGCTGGTGACGAAGTTGCTATCAGAATAATGAAAGATGCTGGTATTGAACTTGCCCTGTCTGCTGTCTCGGTGATAAAGCGACTGGGGGATAATGAGAGAACTCAAGTCACTACTTCTGGCAGTGTATTCAATGCTGGAGAAATCCTGATGACTCCTTTTATCGAGTCTGTGAAATCTGCTGTCCCTCATGCTGAGATCATCTGTCCGAAATTTAAACCAGTTATAGGGGCATTACTTCTGGCACTTCAGAAAATCGGTGTAGAGCTTACAAATAATCTTCTAGAAAACTTGAAGAAAGGTGAGGAACTAATTGAAAACAGTTTGCATGTCTAAATCTAATCTGGAAGTTAGTGAGTTGTGCTTTGGGACGCTCACTTTAGGCACTTTTCAGGCAAATCTAACGCCAGAAGAAGGAGCTAAAGCCATTCGCAAAGCTCTGGAAATGGGAGTGAATTTCATTGATACAGCACAGCGTTATGGAACTTACCCGCACGTCAGGAAAGCTCTGGACGGTTGGAAAGGTGATGTCATAATAGCATCCAAATCACACGAGCGCACATACGAGGACATGAGAATTGCTGTTGAAGAAGCCCTAAGAGAGATGAGTCTGGAGCGCATAGGCATATTCCACCTACATCTGATCAGATCAAGACAGGACTTTCTGGAACGACAGGAAACTCTGGAATGTCTGGTAGATATGAGAGAGAAGGGCATAATACAGGCTATCGGTATATCTGCTCATTCTGCTGAAGGCGTTAACGCTATACTGGATTGTGATGATATTGACGTCGTGTTTCCGATTATCAACAAGAAAGGTTTCGGCATAGTCTCTGGAACATTAGATGACATGCTTCAGGCAGTCAGATCAGCAAAAGCAAAGGGAAAAAACCTTTATGCAATGAAACCACTCGGTGGTGGACACCTGATAGAAGAAATCCCCGATGCGATAAACTATCTCAGGGAACTAAATCTCTTTGATTCAATATCTGTCGGCATGAAAACGCCTGATGAGGTGGAGATGAACGTCAGGATATTTGAAGATGGTTATGTGCCAGAGGAACTTGCGCAAAGAGTCAAATCTAAAGGGAAGCGCTTAATAGTTTATGATATGTGCAAAAAATGCGGTAAATGCGAAGAGACATGCGATCAGGATGCAATAAAGGTCGGTGAAAAGAAAGCGGTCGTGGATCACGATAAGTGTATACTTTGTGGATATTGCGCCGCTGTGTGTCCTGTCTTTGCCTTGAGGGTTGTATAGATAAAGAGTTTTCAACGTGAAATGTCATTTCCTAATATTGTAGGGGCGAAGCATTTGCTATTGTGAACTATTATATAATCAGTGTTTATGAGGCAAATGCTTCGCCCCTACGGAAAAATTCCCCGTTATATCCCAAAGAGCCTTAAAAATCAAAATATGCAAAGCTCTAGTAGAGTGACATATAGAAAATCAATTAGAAGATTGCAGATTATAAGATTGAAAACATTAATAATCTTGGATCTGCAATCTTGAATCTTTTAATCGAACAAACTATTTAAACACTCGTTTCATTTTCTCAAGACCTGTTTTAACTACACTTTCAGCGCCGGCTTTTTCGTATTCCTCGTTAAATAGTTCCAGAGAATACATCCCTTTATACCCGATCTTTTTCAGTGTATCGAATATCTGTTGCAGTGGTGCAACTCCGTCACCGGGATAAACACGCTGAGAATCCTTCAACTGCCTGATGTCGTCAGCATAAGGATAATCATTAACGTGTAAAAGACCCAGTTGTGACCCCTTGAGTTCCGCCAGAAGCTCAAAACTGTCTTTTGTCTTTGCGGCGTGGAATACATCTGCCAAAAGAACAACTTCTGATTCACCAACAAGCTTCATCACCTGAATAGCTTCCTTGAGAGATCCCAGCTTCTTTGAGTGACCCCAAAATTCTAATATAGGCGTTACACCAATATCTTGAACAGCATTCATCAGGTCTTTGTAATATTCTGCAACGTCCTCAATCGGTAAGTCCACCATTTCAGTAATTCCCATAGGCGGAGCGGCGACATAAGTGCTGTCAAGTGCCTTTGCCATATCAAAGACCTTCTTTGCCTCTTCCAATGCCTTAGCTCTAATTTTTTTATCAGGATGCGCCCATTGAGGAAAAGCTATCAGGTTCGGCAATTTAATAGCATATTGATCGAGTATTGCTTTTAGTTTGGGTAAAGTACCACCATTTTTCAAGTAATCCTCTATCTCACTAACCCATATTTCAATTCCCTGATAACCAGTTTGTGCAGTTATTTTGATTTTCTCTTGAATGTTTAATCCGCAGTTGCGAATTGTGCTTGTGTTCAGGCAGTAAGCCATTTGCATTATGTGTTCCTCCTTCTATAATATAGTTCTTTGGTAACAACAACACTTTTTTAACATTTGATATATAAACAAATCCTTGATATTATTAACTTTAGCCTACATTCAACACCTGATGAAATCCTATTGAACTCGTAGTGAACCTTTGGTGCTAGTTTAAAATAGTCATGAAATCATGTATACTTATGTTAGTAACTATTATCAATATTAACATAAGGAGTGATCTCATGACTACAACTACAATAGATTTTATCACAGAACTGTTTTTTAATGTAGATAATAATATAGATGACAATAAACATTCTCAAGCAAAATTGTACCCTAGCGAAGTGGTTACAATAGGTTTGCTATATGCTCTCAAAGGTTGTGGTCAAC
>Ga0315279_10011554_pt1 | contig 10191 bp, 10 predicted proteins | sample YL17G06_20_MG_FD_203694 | JGI IMG/M metagenome (GOLD analysis project Ga0315279, IMG submission 203694) | Sediment microbial communities from Yellowstone Lake, YNP, Wyoming, USA - YL17G06_20 | ecosystem: Environmental > Aquatic > Freshwater > Lake > Sediment | place: USA: Wyoming | collected...
GAAGCGATACCCAAGGGGCAGATGGAGGCGTCGCGCTCGCTGGGCATGAACTACCTGCAGTCCATGCGTTACATCATCCTGCCGCAAGCCGTGCGCATCATCCTGCCGCCGGTGGGCAATGAGTTCGTGGCCTTGTTGAAGGACTCGTCTCTGGTGTCCGTCGTGGCGGTGGCCGACATGACCCGGCGCGGGCGCGAGTTCATGTCAGCCACGTTCATGCCACTGGAGACCTGGTTGATGGTCGCGCTGCTCTACCTGGTCATGACGCTGTTCTTCTCCCGGATTGTGGCGTACATAGAGAGGAAGACGAGCTATGCCCGATAACTCCACTGCTATTGACAACATCATCGAGATCGAACACGTCAGCAAGCGCTTCGGTCGGGTAGTGGCCCTGGACGACGTGAGCCTCTCGGTCAAGCCGGGCGAGGTGGTGGTCATCATCGGGCCCTCCGGCTCGGGCAAGTCCACCCTGCTGCGCTGCATCAACCGCCTGGAGGCCGTGGACAGCGGAACCATCATCGTGGACGGCATCCCGCTCACCGATGCCAAGAGCGTTGACAGAGTGCGGGCTGAGACAGGCATGGTTTTTCAATTGTTCAACCTGTTTCCGCACCTGACGGCCGTGGAAAACATCATGTTGGCGCAGCGCATTGTGCGCAAGAGGACGCGGGAAGAAGCGGAGCGCAGCGCCCACCAGCTTCTAGAAAAGGTGGGCATTCCAGAAAAGGCCCATGCCTACCCGGCGCAGCTTTCGGGTGGGCAGCAACAACGCGTGGCCATCGCGCGGGCGCTGGCCATGCAGCCCAAGATCATGCTCTTTGACGAACCCACGTCAGCGCTGGATCCGGAGATGATCAAAGAAGTGCTGGACGTGATGCTCGACCTGGCGCACGAGGGCATAACCATGGTGGTGGTTTCACACGAGATGGGCTTTGTCAAAGCCGCGGCCAAGCGCATCTTCTTCATGTGCGAGGGGCACGTCGTGGAGGAGACCACGCCGGAGGGCCTGACGATGGAGGCGTGCAAGGAGGACCGCACGCGCCAGTTCCTGCGGCATATCCTGACGTAGAGGGACAGACCACGGAGACACGGAGGGCACGGAGACTGTGTGGTGCTCTGGTGTTCTGCCTGTGCCTGTCGACGAACCGACTATTGGGTCCCGCGTGCGGTCAGGTCGCGTTTCGCCCCAGTAAAGGCACCCTCTTCGAGCTCGACCCGCTCTTCAATAATGCGCGTAAGCCATTCCTCAACGTTCGCCTTGCGCTGCAGACCGACCAGGAAGGCGGCGCGCTCCGCGAGCTCGGCAGAGGTGGTCAATGTAGTGGGCTTGGGGTTCCGAACTCGAACGGGTTCCCTTGACAGGAATCCGATTCCGTTGTACCATATGTACAGAACGTAACATACGTACAATGGTTACGTCCAAGGGAGCTGACTATGGAGCGGAGACTAGGGATCACAGAAGCTCGCAAGAAGCTGGCCAGCATCGTTGACCGCGTGAGGTATCAGGGGGAGAACATTATCATCGTCAGGCGTGGGCAGGCAGCCGCGGCGGTGGTTCCGATGGACGTGTACCGTCGTTGGAAGAGGGAGCGCGAGGAGCTGTTCAAGGCGATCCGTGGAATCCAGGCAGCCAATCCCAGCGCCGACCCGGATCAGGTCCTGCAAGAGGTCTTGGAGGCACAACAAGCCGTACGCCAGACAACGACCGAGTAGATGACGCATGCGAGTCGTTCTCGACGTCAACGTCTGGGTCAGTGCACTGATCTCTCGCCTGGGAGCCCCTGCCAGGATCGTGGCACACTGGCAGGCAGAGGAGTTCGAGGTGGCCATCTCGCCCGCCATCCTCCGGGAGCTCGACCGCGTGCTCAACTACCCAAGACTTCAGGAGCACTACCATCTACCGGAGAAGCAGGTTCAGGGTTTCTTGAGGCTGGTCACACGACAAGCCACGGAAGTTGCACCGTCTCAGCCGATCCACGCCATCGAACGCGACTCCACAGACAACCGCCACCTGGAGTGTGCGTTGGCGGCAGGTGCAGAGGTGATCGTCAGCGCGGATCGACACCTGTTAGAGCTTGGCCAGTACGAGGGCGTGCAGATTCTGACATCTGCCGGGTTCCTGGCTCTGCTCCAACTGCAAGGGCAGCATAGCAGTCTCGAAAGAGGAAGACCGTGCATGTCATGCTGAGCCACTTCCCAGGCTCAGCATCTCATCGCGCCTCCCCTGTTCAGCGGCAGTCGCACTGCCGCAAGTTCACTCACCCGCAGTGCAACTGCTGGTGAACGTATAAGAGCACCTCTCTCGGTGGCGGGGCAGACGCGCGCAGAGAGCTAGTCCCCCCGCAGAACCGGCCTTGTCAGACAGGTCGCGCCGCCCTCGGCCTTGAGCGACAGCTCATTGCCCGGGTAGGTAAAGACCTCGCAGCCGGCCTGCTCCAGACGCCGGCGGGTGACGGGATTGCCCTGCAGCATCAGGCACTGGCGCGGGCTGAGGGCCAGCACGTTGCAGCCCATGCTGTCGAATTCCTCGTCGGGCACTTGCACCAGGCGGATGCCGCGCTCGTTCAGCAGTTGCCAGAAGGGCACGGGCATCAAGCGCGGGTAGACCACGGCCAGGTCGTGATCGAGCAGGCTGATGATGGACATCAGGTGCAGACATGCGTCTGAGCCGCAGTAGTAGGGAAGCGGCACAGGAATCACCTCTGCGCCCAGCGGCAGCAGCGCCTCCCGCAACTGGCGCAGCCCTTCCGCGTTGGTGCGAAAGCCCTGCGCGGCCGCCAGCGTGTCGTGATCCAGCCACAACAGATCGCCCCCCTCCGCCGTAGCTTCACCGTGCAGCGTGTAGTAGATCGGCACACCGAGCTGTTCAAAGCGATGCGCGATGGCGTCCTCCTCGCCGCGCCGCAGGAGCTTGCCCATGCGCAGGACAATGGCTCCCCGATCGGTGACGATGACCGGATCGTGCACAAAGATCGCATCCGCACGATCGGGCTGAGATTCGTCGTGGTATAACACCTCTGCGCCAGCCTGAACCAGGACGGACACCAGGGCGTCGTGCTCGCGCTGGGCGATTGCCAGGTTGGGTCGGCCGGCATAGTGCCAGCGCAGCGGGTCCTCCACGGCAAAGGCCGCGTCGGGGCGCTTGACTAGCACTCGACGCAGGGGATCGACCATACTCTGGCAGCCGTAATCCCTGGGCACCACAGACCTCCGGATTGAGTAGCTAGTACTTTTCTACGCGGCGCTCCGAGCCGTCGCGCAACCGTCCAATGTTGGCGCGGAGTTCGAAGAGGATCAGTCCCAAGGCCAGCACGCTGTAGACCGCGTAGGCCCAGGGAGTATGCCAGAGGTAGTGCGAGGCCACAAACGCAGCAATCATCGTCCCAGCCGAGGCGATGGAAACCAGCGAGGCCGTGCGCGTGCGCAGGGCGGCAATGAGGGCTGCGGCGGCGACAAAGGGTACGACGCGTGGTTCCAGCGCCAGTGCCACGCCCGCATTGGTCATGGCGCCCGCGCCTCCCTTGAAGCCCAGGAAGATTGAGCGGTTGTGGCCCAGCACGACCGCCAGACCGGCGAGCACCAGCGCCGCGTCCGTCCCCACCAGCCAGCGCGCCAGCACCACGGCCAGTGTGCCCTTGAGCCCATCGCCCAGCACGGTGAAGAGCGCCGGCACCCGGCCGGCCGAGCGCAGCACGTTGGTGCCGCCCGTGCGGCCGCTATGGTGCTGCCGCGGGTCCACGCCCTTGAGCAGGCGAGACACCAGATAGCCGGTGGGGAACGACCCTGCCAAATAGCCCAGCAGGGCAACCCCCAGGTAGCGCAGAGCTTCCATCGGCGTACACACTCCTCCAGACCGCAAATCTGTACCTCTAACAACACGTAGCCATGCCCATGGTTGCGTCGCGTGCGCCTGCATTGTAGCGGGGTTCGGAGCGACCCGCAAAGTGCGGTATAATGGCCTTGTTCACTGCAAGCGCGCACAAGATACCACGAGAGCGCTGAAGCTGAGCTGCCAAGGAGGAGGAGATGCGAGACTGGAAGCGAGTCCTCTTGCTGACCCTGGTTCTGGCCCTGCTGGCGGGCTGCACGCCCACACCCACCCCGACGCCACCGCCACCGACGGCCACGCCACAACCACCGGCACCCACCGCCGTGCCAGAGGAGCCGCTCTACCTGTCCATCATCTGGCACCAGCACCAACCGCGCTACTACAAGGACCCCCAGACGGGCATCTACAGCAAGCCCTGGGTGCGCTGCCACGCCACCAAAGACTACTATGACATGGCAGCCATGCTCAGGCAATACCCCAAGGTCAAGGCGACCTTTAACCTGACCCCCAGCCTGATCTTGCAACTGCAGGATTTCATCGCGGGCGCCAAAGACCAGTACTGGGTGCTGGCCGAGAAGCCCGCCGCCAACCTGACTGCGGAGGAGAAGACCTTCCTGCTCAAGCGCTTCTTCGACGCGAACTGGGACCACGTCATCGCCCGCTTCCCGCGCTACAGAGAGTTGCTGACCCAGCGCGGCAGCGATGACAGCGACGCCACCGTGCAAAAGGCGTTGCCTACCTTTAGCGAGCAGGACTTCCGCGACCTGCAAGTCTGGTTCAACCTGGCCTGGTTCGATCCCGATTTCCTGGCCGAGGAACCGCTGGCCAGCCTGGTCAAGAAGGGCAAAGACTTCAGTGAGGCAGACAAGGCCATCGTCTTCAGCAAGGCGCTGGACGTGATCAAGATGGTGCTGCCCGTGCACAAGGATCTGCAAGATGCCGGGCAGATCGAGGTGACGACGACGCCCTACACCCACCCCATCCTGCCCCTGCTCTACGACACCAACCTGGCCAAGCTCGGCATGCCCGACGTCAAGCTGCCCGAGCGCTTCTCCTTCCCCAACGACGCCATTGCCCAGGTGCAAAAGGGAGTGGCCAAGTACAAGGAGCTCTTTGGGCGCGATCCGCGCGGGATGTGGCCGGCCGAAGGCGCCGTGGCCCAGGAGATCGTCAAGATGGTGTCGGACGCGGGCATCGAGTGGATGGCTTCGGGCGAGCAGGTGCTGGCCAAGTCGCTCCAGATGGACGGTTTTACGCGCAACAGCAAGGACGTCGTGCAGCAGGCCGACCAGCTCTACCGCCCTTACTATGTGCAGCAGGCCGAAGGTCCCGGCACCTACGGGGCCGACGGTCGGCCGGTGGGCATGGTCTTCCGCGATCTGCTCATCTCGGACAAGGTGGGCTTTACCTACAGCGGCACGCCCGGCCAGGAAGCCGCCCAGGATTTCATGCAGCGGCTGCGCGACATCCAGGCTCGCCTGAAGGAAGAGCAAGCCACGGGACCGCACCTGGTGACTGTGCTGCTCGACGGCGAAAACGCCTGGGAAAACTACGACAACGACGGAAAGGCGTTCCTCAACGCCCTCTACCAGCAGTTGTCCGACGCCAAGGACATCGTTACCATCACGCCGTCCGAATACCTCAAGAAGTTCCCCGAGCAGCGCAAGATCGACAAGCTGTGGGCCGGCTGCTGGTTCACGCCCGACTTTAGCACCTGGATTGGGGAGGACGAGGAGAACCAGGCCTGGAACTACCTGCTCAAGGCGCGCATGATGCTGGTCAACCGCCGCAACCAGGTCTCGGAGCAAAAGTACAACGACGCCATGGAGCTGATGTACATCGCCGAGGGCTCGGACTGGTTCTGGTGGTACGGCTCCGATCAGAGCACCACCGATGAGCGCGCGTTCGACGTGATGTACCGCCAGACGTTGACCGACATCTACCGCACGATGGGCGAGGACGTGCCCGACTACCTCTACGCTCCGATTATGCCGCCGCTGCCGCCCGCACCCACCCAGGAGGTGGCCGCGCCGTTCACCCCGACCATCGATGGCGTGGCCGGCAAGGACGAATGGGCCCAGGCGGGCTACTATAGCAAATCGGGAGGGGCCATGGCGCGCGCCGACGACGTGATCTCGGCCCTGTACTATGGCTTTGACAAGAAGAACCTCTACGTGCGCGTGGACGGCCGCAACGACTGGTCGGCCGTGGGGCCCGACGTGACCGTGGCGGTCTACCTGTCCAATCCGCACGCCAAGAGCACCAACACATTCTCGCGCTTTGGGGCCAAGGCCACGCCCAAGACCGTGCTGGGTTTTGGCGCGGCGGGCGAGGTCGCGGTGCACATCGTGCAGGGCAAGGCCTCCGCGGCCTACGCGGCTGCCCTGGGCTTTGGCGACTGGGATGCACCGGCTGCGCTCACGGGCGTCGCGGTCAAGAGCACGGTGCTCGAGCTAGCCATCCCCTTCAAGAACCTGCCCGAGGTGGAGGCCGGCGACCGCATCAACCTGTACGTGGTGGTCAGCAAGGCACAGAGCGACGTGGACGCCGCCCCGCTGGGCGGGCCCGCCTTGCTGGTGGTACCTGACATCAGCGCCATCACGCCGCTGCTGACCGTGGATGATGCGGAAGAAGACGACCATGGCCCGGGTAGCTACACCTACCCGACGGATGGCGTCTTCCTGCCGCAGTGCTTCGATGGCAAGCAGTTCGTGGCGGGCTATGACGACAACAACCTGGTTTTCACCTTTTCCATCTACGGCCCGCTGGCCAACCCGTGGGGCTCGGCGGTCAACCTGTCCGTGCAGACTTTTGACGTCTACATCGACGTGGACCACAAGACCGGTTCGGGCCGCCGTCTGCTCCTGCCCGGGCGCAACGCGGCCGTCTCGGCCGAGGATGCCTGGGACTATGCGGTCTGGGTGGAGGGCTGGACGCCCGCGGTATTCAAGCTCGATGCCAAGGGCAACCCACAGAAGATGGATGTGACGATGAAGATCGTGGTGGACCCGGGCGCCAAGAAGGTGACCGTGCGTGTGCCCAAGACCGCCTTTGGCGAGACGAACCCCAAGACGTGGGGCTACCTGGCCGTGGTACTGGGCCAGGAGGGCTACCCGGCTGCGGGCGTGATGCGCGTGCGCGACGTGGAGGCTCAGAACGCGCAGTGGCGCTTTGGCGGCGCACCGGGCGACACCAACCATACGCGCATCATAGACGTGTTCCTGCCTGGCACGGCCAAGCCCAGCCAGGAAGAGGCACTCAGTAAGTACCCTGCCTCGCAAGAGAAGGACATGGACAAGCTCACACCCGACGATTTTGCACAACTGCCCATGCTGCACGTACAGTAGCCGTGGGTTCATGAGACTACGGGGACGACGGTCACGCGCCGTCGTCCCTTTGCTTGAAGGGGAATCGATGACGACATTGGAGAAAAGAACCAAAACCGTCCTTTCGCCGTTCCTCCTGCTCTGCCTTCTGGGCGGATTCGCCATCTTTAGCTCCACCATGTCCAAGAACCCGGCCCTACCCCTGTTCGTGCGCAGCCTGGGCGTGTCCAAAGGCACGGTAGGCTTTATCGCTGCCGCGTCCACGGTGGTGGGCATCGTGGTCAGCCTGCCGGCGGGCATGCTCTCCGACCTCTACGGCCGCAAGCGCGTCATGCTGGCCAGCGCGTTCGTGTTTGCCACGGCGCCCTTCCTGTACCTGCTGGTGCGCACGCCCTCGCAGCTCGTGGCCGTGCGCATCTACCACGGCCTGGCCACTGCCATCCTGGGCCCGGTGGCGCTGGCCGCCGTGGCGGACACGTTTGAGGCGCGGCGCGGTGAAAACATGGCTTGGTATTCGTCGGCCACCATGGTGGGGCGCTTCCTGGCCCCCAGCGTCGGCGGGCTGCTGATCCTGGGGGAGGACTTTCGCTGGGTCTACCTGGGCTGCGGCGTGGCGGGTGTGCTGACTCTGCTGCTGGCCCTGTACCTGCCCCTTTCACAGCCAGCCAGGCAAGACGCGCCTGTCCCCAGACTGAAAGAGAGCTGGCAGCACCTTCTGTACGAGGCCCGCTACGTGGTGCGCCATCGCGGAATCCTGGCGACAAGCCTGGTGCAGGCCGCGCAGTACTTGGGTTTTGGTTTCCTGGAGGTCTACCTGCCGCTGCGCCTGACGGACGCGGGCTGGAAGCCGGTGGCCATTGGGCCGCTCTTCACCGTGCAAGTGCTGTCGACTGCCATCAGTAAACCGCTGATGGGCCGTCTCACGGACCGCTTTGGCCGGGTTGCGCTCATCGTGACCGGGCTGCTCGGGAGCGCTGCTGGCATGGTCGCGATTGCTGTGGCGCAGAGCTACTGGCTGTTGCTGCTCAGCAGCGGCTTATTCGGGCTGGGATTAGCCGCCGTGACCGCCTCCACCGCCGCACTGGTGACCGACCTGGCGCACGAAAGCGCCTACGGCGCGGCCATGGGGGTGCTCTCCAGCATCATGGACGTGGGGCAGTCCACCGGCCCCATGCTGGGCGGGGTGGTGGCCGGCGCGTTCGGCTACTTCCCTGCCTTTGCTGGCGTAGCGGGCCTGCTGGCGCTCAGCGCCGTGGTGTTCCCATTGGTGGTGCGTCGTCGGTAGGTCGGTACACGACTCTACTGAAAGAACTCGGACTTCACCGCAGAGCACGCAGAGAACGCGGAGATTCCCTTATGAACTCTGCGCTCTCGGCGGCCTCTGCGGTAAGGAAGGGGCTTTTTGCAGTGGAGTCGTACACGAATCTCACGAACGGTCACGAATTGTACGAAAGACAGGGTTTTTTCGCGGCATTCGTGCGATTCACGTACAGGGATGAGGAGGGGTTTGACGTGAAGTGGGTAACGCGTGAATACGTGCACGTTGACCGGGTGGCCTGTCCGTGGCTGATCCGGCGCTTCATCGACCAGAACGCGGTGTTCGAGTTTGTGTCGCGCGACACCGATCCGGCCAGCATCCAGGACGGCACTCCGTTTGACATGCAGGGCGTGGAGCTGGGCCATCACGCTGGCAAGTGCAGCTTCGAGGCCATCATCGCCAAGTACGGCCTGAAGGACCCGGTTCTGCTGGCCATGGCTGAGATTGTGCATGGCGCGGACGTGGAAAAGGACCGCGAAAAGACACCCGAGTCGGCGGGGCTGGAGGCGCTGGCGACCGGCTTTCGCCTGCTATGTCACGACGACCACGAGACTCTGGATTTCGAGTTCCCGGTGTACGACGCCCTCTACGCCTATCTGGAGAACAAGCTCGACTCCCAGGAATAGGGGAACGAGAAGATTGCGCCATGTGGCGTGTACTGTATCCAGGTGGTCCAGGTCGCTGGTTGTGGTAGCATGGTTCTAGCTTGATGGCAAGAGCAGGTCAGGTTTTTGCCAGACTGAGAGCAGATTCTGTGGCAGATTCCTGTTCTGGCGCTTTACGTTGCAGGGCAGCACTGACGAATAGTGGCTCAACACGGTTGTTGCCCATTTCCATTTGAATACCAGCTCGATCATAGTCTTCGCAAACAAAAAGCCCCTTTCATCCCAAGGACGAAAGGGGTTTGGCCCTCGCGCGGTACCACCTTGCCATAGCAGCACGCCCACTTCGTCTGCGCGAAGCGAACGGCGAGGGGCTATGCTACGCGAGGTGCAAAGCTCCTACTCTCGTGGCTGTAACGGGCTGACCCGGGCCACCCTACTGCGGGCGCAGCGCACCCCGTTCGGCTGGCAGCTCCCAGGCGACGTTCGGCGGGCCTTTCTGTGGGCGGCTTTCAGCCGCTGACCGCCGGTCTCTACCAGAGGCGCTCCGCCTACTCTTCCTGCTCACGGTCGTTCAACGGCCGCGTGTTACCACAGTTCCCAAGTCGTGTCAGACGGAGCCGGCGGTAGAGTGTGGAAAGGCGAGCCGAAAGGGCTCTTTGCTTGGGTTTTCCACACTTTTCTTCTCCGTGCTTGCGCGACATGTCGGTGTGGAGTATAATCGTGGCAGTCGCGGGCGCCGTTTTCCGCTTGAGCGCCCATTTCGGACATGCTGAGGTGAAAGAGAATGACAAGGGCATTTGATGTCACTATTGAACGCGATTCTGAAGGCTACTATGTAGCCAGTGTTCCCGAACTGCGCGGTTGCCACACCCAAGCCAAATCACTCGATGCCTTGATGAAACGAATGCGAGAGGCAATTGAACTATGCCTAGAGGTCGAGGGCGAGAGAATTTCGTCTCAGGAATTCGTAGGCGTTCAGCGCATTTGGGTGGAAGCATGACGAAACTTCCGCGCATCACCGGGCAACAAGTTATCGCTGCATTGCGTAAAGCTGGCTTTGAAGTGTTTCGCGTTAGAGGAAGCCATCACTTTCTCCGTCACCCTGACGGACGT
>Ga0315279_10011555_pt1 | contig 10191 bp, 8 predicted proteins | sample YL17G06_20_MG_FD_203694 | JGI IMG/M metagenome (GOLD analysis project Ga0315279, IMG submission 203694) | Sediment microbial communities from Yellowstone Lake, YNP, Wyoming, USA - YL17G06_20 | ecosystem: Environmental > Aquatic > Freshwater > Lake > Sediment | place: USA: Wyoming | collected...
CCCAGAAGCTGGCCGACGTCGACCAGATGAGAGCGGGGCCGCTGGACGGCTTGCCCAGCCAGACGTGCCTGCTCGATTGGATGACCGCCTGGGGGTTGACCGCCATCGGACTGGGGCTGATTTTCGGCCTCTTCACCCGGACCGCCAGCCTGGCCGCGGCCGCCTTCCTGGCCATGTTCTACCTGGCCATGCCGCCCTGGCCCGGGGTGCCCGAGCCCAGCTTGACCGAGGGCCACTACTTCCTGGTGAACAAGAACCTGATCGAGATGATCGCCGTGCTGGCGCTGGCTTCGCTGCCCACCGGCCAGTGGTTTGGGCTGGATCCCTGGGTGGGGCGGCATGTGACCGGGCCGCTTCGGCGGCGCTGGAGGGGGGAGAAGGCGCGGCCACCCGCCGCGGCCGCCGGGGCGCCGGGCGCCTCGTGATCTTTTATTGGATTCTTCCTGCAGCCTGTGGCCTGCAGCCTGCAGCCTTCTGAAAGGACTCTTGCAATGGTGCTTACCGAACAGCAACGCCAGATTGGGAAGGACAACTTCCGCGACGCGCTTCAGTACTCCCGGCGGAAGTTCCTGGCCGGCGCGGCCGTGGGTCTCCCCTCGGTGACCGCGTTTTACTGGGGCTACAGCAAGATCACGGGCGGCCCGGTCAAGGTCGGGTTGATCGGCACCGGCGACCAGGGCAACGCCCACATCCGCTCCGCCAACCCGGAGTTCATCAAGATCGTGGCCCTCTCCGACATCCGCCCCAAGAGCCAGAAGGCGGCGCGGGTCTCGCTGGAGTCCAAGTACGGCGGCGATGCGCGCAACATCGAGATGTACGAGGACTACCACAAGCTGCTCGATCGCGGCGACATCGAGATGGTCATCATCTCTCTGCCGCTCCACCTGCACGCGCCTTGCGCCATCGAAGCCATGCAGAAAGGCAAGCACGTGCTGTGCGAGAAGCTGATGGCCAAGACCGTGCTGGACTGCAAGCAGATGGTGCGGGCGGCGCGCAAGAGCGGCAAGTACCTGGCCGTCGGCCACCAGCGCCACTACAGCTACCTGTACGCCAACGCCCTGGAGATCGTCCGCCAGAAGGACGTGATCGGCGAGATCAAGCACATCCGCGCCTTCTGGCACCGCAACCAGACCGGCGGCGGCAAGCCGGGCGCCGATAAGGGCGAGTTCGACGGCTGGCACCGCAGCATCCCCGAGGAAGACAAGAAGGTGGACTTCGCCAAGTACGGCTACAAGAGCCTGGAGGAACTGGTGCGCTGGCGGCTGTACGCCCGCACCGGCGGCGGCCTGATGGTCGAGCTGGGCAGCCACCAGCTCGACGCCTGCGGCATCTTCCTCAGTGAGGTGCTGGGCCATGAGGATCCGAAGGCGCCTCGCGAGCCCGTTCACCCGCTGGCCGTCTCCGGCGTCGGCGCCACCTCCTACTTCACTGACGGCCGCGAGGTGGAGGACCACATCTTCCTCACCTACGAGTTCCCGCAGAACACCGTGGTCACCTACTCCTCGATCTGCACCAACGAGTTCGACCAGTATGGCGAGCTGGTGCTGGGCACCAAGGGCACGCTGGCCGTGCTGTCAGAGAAAGACGTTTACCTGTTCAAGGAGAAGGCGCCCAAGGACACGCGCATCACCTGGGCCGAGAAGCGCATCGGTGAAGCGGTTGCGACCTCCACCTCCACCGCCCAATGGGTGGTTGACGTCGGCATCCCCGACACCCTCAGCAGCCGCGGTTACCGTGAAGAGCAGGAGCACCTGGCCTGGCTGATCCGCAACCCGGGCCAGGGGCAGCCGCGCTGCAGCGGGGAAGTGGCCCTGGGCGACGCCGTGGTCACGCTGGCTTCCAACGTGGCCATGCGCGACAAGCGCCGCATCGAGTTCAAGAAGGAATGGTTCGACGTAGGCTCCGATGCCGGCCCGGAAAACGGGTAATTCCGCAACCGAGGGCGGGAACGAAGACCGGGGACGCAGATAAACGCGGAAACGCGCAGATAGACGCAGATTGATCTGCCTGTACCCGCGTAGGAGTCGTACCATTCGCTGTTCTTTTGGCAGCGAATTCAGGCGGCCCCTCGCCCCCCTCAAGGATGGACCAAACAACCGATCCGCAGATTTCGCAGATTACGCAGATTAAGATCCAATTCTGGAATCTGCGTAATCTGCGTAATCTGCGGATGGGTTCCGGCTCGGATGGTCCGCGTTGATCTGCGTCCTATTCCGGAGGTTTTTCAGCGGTCGGTAAGCTTGGCCCTGCGGGCGCGCAGCCGGGAATACAGCCGTTCGCTGACCGGCTCCGGGATCTGGTAGGTCTCATGGCCGTGCGCGGTGACGATCTCCAGGGTGTGGCGGGTGGAGTTGTACAGCACCTGGCACTTGCGGCAAAGGGCCGTGTGCTCCAGGATGGCCTCCCGGATGGCCGCCGGGACTGCCCCGTCGATGCACTCTGAAAGCTCTTCCAGGAACTGCCTGCAATCCATCCGAGAGTCTCCGACGAAGATACTGCTTGGATCATCGGAGACCGGCAGGGGATGCAATTTTTCGTGATGTTGTGCCGCTGGTGTCCCGCCGGCAACTCTGAGCTGCGCACCGGACATGGGGCGGCCGGCGAGACACCGGCGCCACATGGGGTAAGATGGAAGTAGGGCCGCATCCGGGAATGCGGAACAGCGGCTCTTCTCAAAAACGAGTGGCATATGAAAAACCGCAAGCAGCATCGCGACGACTACCGGGCACGCACGCACCTGATCCACGGCAGCTTCGTGACCGGCAAGTGGGATTACGCCCACCACGTCAACCCGCCCATGACCGCCTCGGCGTCCTTCCGGCTTTCTTCGCTGCGCCGGGGCCTGGAGGGCTTCGCTCATTTCGCCGAAGAGGCGGGCGAGAACCACCCCATCTACATCTACGACCGGCTCGACGAGCCGACCCGCGGAATGCTGGAAGAGAACCTGGCCTACGCGGAGGGCGGCGAAGTGGCTGTCTGCTACGCGTCGGGCATGGCCGCCATCAGCGCGGTGCTGTCGGTGCTGGCCGAGCGCGACACCGAGATTTTGTCGCACGAAACCATTTACGGCTGCACCTACAGCCTGATGACCAACTGGCTGCCGCGGTTCGGCGTGAACACCACCTTCGCCAACCTCATCGAGCCTGCCAACGTCGCGCGGCACGTCAAGCCCAACACGCGGGTGGTCTATTTCGAGACGCCCGTGAACCCCACCATGGACCTGATCGACATCGGGGCCATCCGCCGCGAGGTGGATAAGATCAATGCCGGCCGCCCGGAGATCCAGCGCCTCAAGGTGGTGGTCGATAACACCTTCGCCACTCCCTACTGCCAGCGCCCCATCGAGCACGGCGCCGACTTTTCCCTCAACAGCCTGACCAAGGACATCGGCGGGTTCGGCACCCATGTGGGCGGCGTGGTGGTCGGCCCGCGCAGCTATTACTACAAGCTGATGCTGTTCCGGAAGGATTTCGGCGGTGTGCTTTCGCCGCAAACCGCGTGGGGCATCCTGGTGTACGGCCTGCCCACCCTGGCCAGCCGCGTCGTCAATCAGCAGAAATCCGCGCACCGCGTGGCCGAGTTTCTCAAGAGCCACCCGCAGATCGACTCCGTCCGCTATCCCGGCCTCGATTCCTTCCCCCAGAAAGAACTGGCGCACCGCCAGATGGTGTCGTCGGACGGCGCCTTCGCTCCGGGCAGCATGATCTATTTCACCGTGAAGGCCAACGGCGACCCGCTGCGGACCGCGGAGCGCTTTGCCGATTACCTGGCCGAGAAGTCGTATTGCATCACGCTGGCCGTCAGCCTGGGCAACATCAAGACCCTGGTGGAGCACCCCTATTCGATGACCCACTCGGCAATGAGCCACGAGGAGCGCATACGGCGCGGCGTGCGCCCCACCGGGATCCGGCTGTCGCTGGGGCTTGAGGATTACCACGACATCATCGCCGACCTGAGACAGGCGCTGGCCGCCTGCGCCGCGCAGCCCGCCGGCGAGCCGGTGCTGGCCGAAGCCCCGCCCCGCTAGTGCTGTGTCTCTGGAATAGGTTTACAGCGATGAAGGCGGAAGGCAGAAGGCGGAAGGCGGCAAACGCAGATGCTTGCTGCCTTCTGCCTTCCGCGTCCTGCCTTCGCCATTGTCGGGCTATTCATGCGACAGCACACTAGCTGGTCGGACCACCAAGCCACCAAGGGACGTGAACCTTGGTGTCTTCGTGCCTTGGCGGTGAATCTATTGCTGGCGCGGGCGGCGCTCGATCTGGGAGTTTAGCTCGCCGCCGATCAGCAGAACCAGGCTCGAAAGATAGAACCAGAGCATGAGCAGGATGACGGTGGCCAGCGCCCCGTAGGTGGCCTCGTAGCGCCCGAAGCGCGAGACATACAGCGAGAATATCTTCGAAACGCCGAGCCAGGTGGGAATGGCCAGCAGGGCGCCCGGGCTGAGCCACTGCCAGCGGTGGGGCACGCGCGGCGCCGCGTAATAGAGGATGTCCAGCGTCAGCAGCAGAAAGGCCAGCGCGATGCTCCAGCGGATCGTGACCCAGAGCACAACCGGAATGTTCAGGTATTCAGCCACCACCTCGCGGAACGTCTTGCCGAACACCAGCAGGGCCGCGGAAATCACCAGCAGGATGCCCAGGCCCACGGTGAAGCCGAGGGCCAACAGGCGCTGCTTCCAGAAGGGGCGGCCTTCCGGCGGCGGGACCTTGTAGGCGATGTTGAGCCCGCCGATGATGGCCCCAAAACCGCTCGAGGCCGACCACAGCAGCGCGATCACGCTGACGGAAAGCAGCCCCCGGTGCTTATAGGTCAACAGGGTCTGCAAGTTCCCCCACACGAGTTCCAGCGCCTGCGCAGGAATCACCGGCTCCAGCAGCGCCATCATTCGTTCCACGCTGCCCGGGTCGGTCAGGTACGGAATCAGCGTGGCCAGCAGCAGCAGAAAGGGAAACACCGACAGCAGGAAGTAGTAGGCCATCTGCGCCGACTGCCCGAACACATTGTCGTTGATGGCTTCTTCCAGCACGCGGCGGGCGATGGTTTTTCTCGGGATGGGGCGGGGCGGCTCCACGCGCGGCTGCTCGGTAACCTTCATGCGGTGACGAGTGACCAGTGATGAGTGCCGAGCGCTGAGCTTCCAGCGCCGCCGGCTGCTGCCAGACTGCCCCGCACTCAGTACTCAGTACTCAGCACTCAGCGCTGGTTAGGCGGTGGCGCGCTGCAGCGCCAGGCGCAGCACTTCGGGCTGCACCAGCCGCGCGAAATCCTCGTAACGCATGCGAATGGTGTCGCGGTGGGTGCCGGCGTTAAAGACCATCTCCGGATCACGCGTCAGCGATTCATCTGCGTACACGGGCAGCTCGTACAGGTTGCCAAACGGCGGCATGGCCCCCGTCTCGGAATCCGGGAAGAGACGCGCGAACTCCGCCTCGCTGGCCAGCCGTGCTTCGGGCTTGTCCAGCGCCGTGCGCAGCGCGTCCAGGTCTACGCGAAGCGGCGCCGGCAATACGGCCATGACGAAGCCCTCGCCGGTGTTCACGATCACCGTTTTGGCCATCATGCGTCCGGGCACGTGCTCCTCGGCCGCCACCTGCTGCGCGGTATAGGCCGTGCGGTGCACATGATGTTCGAACCCCACTCGATTCTCTTCCAGGTACCGCTTCAGACGTTCAGCGATCATGGCGGCCCTCCTTTCGCGGGGCCGGGCTCGCGCCCGACAATTCCAGCAGTCGTGCCTTCTGTTTTGACTTTACGCCTGCGCCGGTTCGCGGTCAATAGCGGCTGGCGGCGTGGCAGAGACTTCGCACGGGCCGGCTCGGCGGTCGCTCTGAGGCCCGTTAGTTGAAAACAAAGCAAATAAAGTCCGGACATGAGCTACTGGGTTGCCAGTGTCATTTCCCACAAAAGCCGGCGACAGATTCCACCACGCGCTGCTGCTGCTCCGGCGTGATCTCGGCGAACATTGGCAAGGAAAGGACTTCGGCAGCGGCGCGCTCGGCCTCCGGGCAATCGCCCGGCCGGCCTCCGAACTGCGCGAAGCAGCGCTGCAGGTGCAGCGGCACCGGGTAGTAGAGGCCGGTGCGAATGCCATCGGCATCGAGCGCGGCGCGCAGGCCGTCCCGCTGGCGCGCCCGGATAGTGTACTGGTGGTAGACGTGACGGGAGGCCGGCGGCGGCGTTCTGGCGGGGACAACCACCGGGCGTTCCGGTGTTGGGTATGTGGCGCCTGGTTCGGCCAGCCCGGCCTGCTCGAAGAGCCGGCAGTAGCGTTCGGCGGCACACTCCCGCGCCGCGGTCCATTGCTCCAGCTTCCGCAGCTTCACCAGCAGCACCGCCGCCTGTAAGGTGTCCAGGCGGCTGTTGATGCCGATCTCCTCGTGGTAGTAGCGTTGCCTCTCGCCGTGGACCCGCAGGCGGCGCAATCGCTCGGCCAGTTCATCATCGCCGGTGGTGAGCATGCCGGCTTCGCCCATGGCGCCCAGGTTCTTGGTAGGATAAAAACTGAGGGCGCCGACGCGGCCGAAGCTGCCGGCCAGGCGGCCGCCGCGCGCGGCCAGGATGGCCTGGGCCGCGTCTTCGACAAGAGCAACGCCGGGCCCGAGCGCCGCTTGAATCCCCTCCAGGTCCGCGACCTGCCCGAACAGGTCCACGGGAATGGCGGCCCGAAGCCGCGCGCAACCCGCAGCCGCCTTCTCTACCGAGGCGGGCGACACATTGAACGAAGCCGGGTCGATGTCGGCGAATACCGGGCGGGCGCCCAGCCGCGCGGGCCCGGCTGCGGTGGCGAAAAACGTGAAGGCCGGCGCCAGCACCTCGTGGCCCGGCCGGATGTCGAGCGCCATCAGCGCCAGCAGCAGCGCGTCGGAGCCGGAAGCGCAGGCAATCGCGTGCCGCGTGCCGCACACCCGCGCTATCTCCTCTTCCAGCTCCTTCACTTCGCGTCCCAGGACGAAATCCTGGCGCTCCAGCACGCTGGCCAGCGCCATCGCCAGCTCATCGCGCAGCGATTCGTACTGCGCGCGGAAATCCTGCAGCGGGATGATCGCTTTGGTCATCGTCTCACCACCGGAGTTCAGAGTTTAAAGTCTAAAGTTCAAAGTTCAAAGCTAAACAGCAAGCCCGCAGGACCGCAATCAACTTTAAACTTTCAACTTTAAACTTTAAACTCGGAAGTGGAGGCCATCATGGCAAGCACGAAACTGACGTGGCTCGGCCACGGAACCTTTCTGGTGACGGCCCCAGGCGGCGGGGTGGTGCTGATCGACCCCTGGGTGGAAGGCAACCCGGCGTGCCCGCAGGAGCTGAAGAAGCCCGGCCGGGTGGACGCCATGCTGATCACCCACGGCCACTTCGATCACATCGCCGACGCCGTGGCGCTGGGGCGCCAGCACCAGCCCCAGGTAGTCGGCATCTACGAGGTGTGCCACTGGCTGGAAAGCAAGGGCGTCGAGAACACCATGCCCATGAACAAAGGCGGCTCGCAGCAGGTGGGCGAGGTGGGAGTGACCATGGTCCACGCCGACCACAGTTGCGGCATCCTGGACGAGGGCCGCATCATCTACGGCGGCGAGGCGGTCGGATACGTGGTGGAGATCGGCGGCCGGCGTTTCTACCATGCCGGCGACACCAACGTGTTCGGCGACATGCAGATCATCCGCGAGCTGTACTCACCGGAGCTGGCCATGCTGCCCATCGGCGACCTGTTCACCATGAGCCCCAAGGAAGCGGCCTATGCCTGCCGCCTGCTTTGTCCCAAGCGGGTGATCGGCATGCACTACGGCACCTTCCCTCCGCTCACCGGGCGCCCGTCGCAGTTACGCGAGCTGCTGGCGGGCACCGGCATCGAGGTGGTCGAGATGCAGCCGGGCCAGACCATCGAGTTTTGAATGCGGAGTGCGGAGTGCGGAATGAGCCGCGGTTCGCGCCGAGTGGCGGCGAGACCTGCGGCTCCGCACTCTGCATTCCGCACTCCGCACTTCCCCGGCACCTGGCACCTACTGGGCCATGCGCGAGAAGTGCAGCGTGAGCTGCTGCGGCAATGCCTGCAGCTCATAGGTGACCAGGCCGGAGGCTTCGACGCGCACCAGCCGGTACAGTGCGGGCTCGGCTTCGGAGGTTTCGCGGCCGGTGATGGGGCGCAGGAAATCGCGCGCCTCGGCAACCGTGGGAGCAACCTCGGCGCCGGCCATCCGCGCCGATTCTACGACATAGGATTGAAGCAGCTTGTCGCGGTAGCGGTCGAACAGGGCTGGCGAGGCGAACAGGTCGGCCCAAACGATTCGCCCGTTCAGGGCCACCACAACGCCAACCGCGCCACGGGGCAGCCGGCCAGCGAAATTCCGGGTCTGCTCGCCCAGCTTGTCCTGCACCGGCTTGGCCTCCATGGTTCTGGCGTAAGACCCTGAGGGAGTGAAACCGCCGGTGGCGGCGTCAGCCGGGGCGGCCATGATGGCCAGCCGTTGATTGGCCTGCGCCACTTCGTTCCAGACCTTCTGCTGGTCCTGGGCCTCGGTGACCTGCTTCCGCAATTGCGGATGGGCCATGGTTCGTGCCGACGAGAACTGGTGCGACGCCCCCTGCCAGCGCCCGGGCTCCACGCAAAAAACGCCCAGCGGAATCGGCTCGCTGTGCGGCGGAACAATTCGTTCGCGGGCCACAACACGGTCCTGCTTGCCGCCGCTGACCACCTCGCCGGCCAGCAACAGCAGCGGCCGGTCGGACAAGTTCTGGATGGCCAGCTCATTCACCCGGGCGGCATCCGGGGGCAGCGGTGTCGGAATGCGGGGAGTCGGCATACGCCGGCCGTCCGGCGGCTCGACAGGCCGCACCATCGCGCCGGCGCCGCGCAAGGCCCCGAGCTCTCCAACCTTCACCAACCCCTTGGCCAGGCCTTCGTCCAGTGTCAGGTACTGCGAAGTGTCCACCGCGCTGCCGTTAGAAACGGGGAAAACGGTCAGGTTGCCCACCCGGATCGGCTCATGGACCGTGACGCGGGATGTAATGTCTTTCGAGCCGGCGCCCCTGGCGCCGAACAGCAGGGTGCCGGTGACCAATAGCGAGAACAGCAATCGCAACATCGTGGGAATCCTCCTCGCCCTGAGAACGAAACGCCCGGCCGCTTCTTGCACCACGAACGAGGTTGCCCTCAGAACTCAGCACCCCGCGCTTTGCGTTGTGATACTGTACCCTTTTTCATGCCTGATTTGGAGGAGAAGGACCGTGCGTATTGCGATCTTGCTGCTGATGGGAGCCGGTCTGGCCCTGTTGAGCGCCTGCACGCCGGGCAAACAGCAGGGAGGGACGACGAGGCTGAGGAAGCAACCCTTTGGCCGCACCCCGGGCGGCGAAGCGGTGGAGCTGTATACGCTGGCCAACGCCAAAGGGGTGGAAGCGGCGATCACCACCTACGGCGGCATCGTCGTGGCGCTGCGCGTGCCTGATCGCACGGGGAAGCTGGGGGACGTGGTTTTGGGCTTCGATAACCTGGATGGCTATTTGAAGGGACATCCCTATTTCGGCGCCGTCATCGGCCGCTACGGCAACCGCATCGGCAAGGCCCGGTTCACGCTGCACGGCGTCACCTACACGCTGGCCGCCAACAACGGCGAAAACCACCTGCACGGCGGGGTGAAGGGCTTCGACAAGGCGGTGTGGAAAGCCAGGGACGCTTCGGATTCGAGCACCGCGCGCCTGGAGCTCACCTACACCAGCGCCGACGGCGAGGAAGGCTATCCCGGCAACCTGGCGGTCGCCGTCACTTACTCGCTCAACGACAGCAACGAGCTGCGGATCGATTACCGGGCCACGACCGATAAGGACACGGTCGTGAACCTGACCAACCACTCGTATTTCAACCTGGCCGGCGAAGGACAGGGCGACATCCTCAACCACCGGGTGATGATCGCGGCCGACCGGTTTACGCCGGTGGATGCCGGGCTGATCCCCGGCGGCGAGTTGCGGCCGGTGAAAGGCACCCCGTTCGATTTCACGCAGCCCGCCGCCGTCGGCGCCCGCATCAACAACGACGAGGAGCAGTTGAAGCTGGGGCGCGGCTACGACCACAATTTTGTGCTGAACAGCGGCGGCGGCCCGCTCACCCTGGCGGCCCGCGTTTCCGAGCCGGCCTCGGGCCGCGTGATGGAAGTGCTGACCACCGAGCCCGGCCTGCAGCTCTACACCGGCAATTTCCTG
>Ga0315279_10011556_pt1 | contig 10191 bp, 7 predicted proteins | sample YL17G06_20_MG_FD_203694 | JGI IMG/M metagenome (GOLD analysis project Ga0315279, IMG submission 203694) | Sediment microbial communities from Yellowstone Lake, YNP, Wyoming, USA - YL17G06_20 | ecosystem: Environmental > Aquatic > Freshwater > Lake > Sediment | place: USA: Wyoming | collected...
CGGCAGGAAATACAGGACCTCGCCTGGAGCCGCTGGCAGGCCCTGAGCGTGGTGGAGAAGGCGAGGATTATCCTTCGATACCAGAATCAACAGCTGCCGCGGCCCGAAGTCTTGGCGAATCTGACGGATAAACAAGCTCGGGAGATCGTGGGCCGCTACGAGCGGCAGGGCGCGCAGGCGCGGAGACAACTGCAGGGCTCCGCCATTTCGCGCCTCATCACACCCGATGAGCAGCGTGCCTTTGAGCAGCGCCGGCAAGCCATCGTGGGAGACATCGCGCGGCTCGGTCCGGAGGAGGCACCTGCGCTCCTTGCAGAAATGGCCCGTGACGGGTCTCACTTACGGGAAGCCCGGGAGGCGTTGGGCCAGATGGGACCCAAGGCCACGCCACCGCTGCTCGACGCCTTGAAGACTGCCCATCCTCGGTATCGGGCAGACCTGATGTGGGCCTTGGCTCTCGGTAAGGACCCTCGGGTGCGCAGCGTCTTCCTACACGCGCTCGACGATCCGGACGCCAACGTGCGAGGGCACGCGCTGGGAGGCCTGGAGAATCTTGGCCCGGTCTCGCAGGACATGTACCTGCGCTGCCTGCAAGATGCAGATCCGTGGGTGCGCGCGAGCGCCGTAGACGAACTGATGAATGTCGGCGACGCACGAGCAATCCCCGCCCTGCTGGTCGTGGCTCGCTATGATGTCGACACCGACAAGTCCGGCGGTTTCTGGGTGCGGCGAACAGCACGCCAGGCGCTTGCGCAGATAGCTGCCCGCACCGGAACACGGGTCAAGCTGCCGCCAGATAAACCCCTAACCGGTGCCAAACGTGGCCTCCGCTGGACCTTCGAGGAACTGGCCGATGCAGCCCGCTGTAAGAATGCGGGCATTCGCCAGAACGCTGTTTCCCTGCTCGGCGGGTGGTTTCGCGAGCGGCGCACCCTGGAGTTGCTGCAGGATGTTATCCATCGAGACCCTGATTCCCGCGTGCGCGCAGAAGCGCGGAAGGCAATCCAGCAGATCCGTGCCTCTAGGGGCCTCTAGCGGACGGCCAAGTTGTCGATCCAGGGAGACTTGAGGCGCAGCGAGCCATCCGCCGCCGCACTTACGCCTGGCCCTCGACGTGGCGGACCAGCTTCTGCCCCGCGGCTCGCGCGGCCACCAGCATGTACTCGCGGCTGCGCCGGGTGACTATCATCCCGTCGAAGACCGGCCACCCCAGCACCGCATAATAGCGCTCCAGGCTCACCAGGGTCGTCGGGCCGCCCCCTCCGCCGCCGCCGGCCGCCGCGATGGAAAGCACCGGCGTGCCCTTGAGCGCCGAGTCCTCGGTGTGACGCTCGCAGCGGCGCAGGCGATCGAAGAATGACTTGGTCACCTCGCTCACATCCCCGAAGTACACGGGGGTGCTGACCACGATCGCCGTCGCGGCGCCCAGTCGCCGGCGCACGTCCTCCAAGTCGTCCTCGATGATGCACAGCCCCTCGCGCCGGCACCGCCCCCAGCCATTCTCGCACTGGCGGCACGCCTCGATGTTCGCCTTGCGCAGGTGAATCAGCTCCGTCTCCGCCCCGGCCGCCGCCGCGCCGTCGAGCGCCATCTGGGCGATGGTCGCGGTCAGCCCGTCCTCGTTTGGCGATGTCTGTATGCCCACAACTTTCATGGCAGTCCTCCCAGCGCCTCAGAATCTCACCTTGATCGTCTTTATCTCGAACTTTCCCGTCGGTATGTGAAGCGTCCTGCCGGTTACTGTTATCTCGCGCAGCTCATTCTCCATCAGGTCGGTCTCCCACACCTGGCGCGGCCGGCGCGGCAGGGTGATCTCCGCCGTTGTGCGCTTGCCCGTCGCCTCGTACCAGCGCAGGATGCAGTCGCCGCTGTCCTCCGCGCGCTTGACGACATGCAGGACGATGTTGTCGGGCGCGGCGGAGGCGAAGCTCGCCGCCGCCGGCAGCTCCCCGTCATGCGTTTCCACCTTGCGCGCCTCCAGGGGTTGGTTCAACTCGTAACCGGCGCGGACGGTGCCGCCCCGGCGCCAGTCGCCGTCATGCGGGTACACGGAATAGGTGAACTCATGCTCCCCTTCGTCCGCGTGCGGGTCGGGCGAGGTCGGCGCGCGCAGCAGGCTCAGGCGCATGACGTTGCCTTTGATGTCGTAGCCGTGCTTGCAGTCGTTCAGCAGGCTAACGCCATAGCCGCGCTGTGAGAGGTCGGCCCACATCAGCGCGGGCACCTCGAACTTTGCTTTGTCGGCGCGGGTGCGCGGCTTGGTCGTGCGCTCGATGGCGGCATAGGGGATCTCGTAAGTCGCCTTGCCGGGGTCAACGCACACCGGGAACGCGACCTTGAGCAGCTTGTGCTTGGCGCGCCAGTCAACGCGCATGTGGACGTCCAGCCGCCGCGACCGCTCGCACAGCGTTAGGTCCTGCGCGAAGACCGATGCTTCCATGCGCCGCGTCACCCGGATGATCGCGCGCACGGGGCCTGATTCGATCACCTGGACCTCGCAGCCCTCGTCCAGGGGCACCGGGCGCTTCCAGAAGTTCCACGGCACCTCCCAGGCGTTTTCGGGGTCCTCGAACACCTGCAGCTCGTTGCCCGCGCCGGCCAACACTTCCCTGTTCGCGCGCTTGTCGTACACGGATGCGAGCCGCCCCGTGCGCGGATCCACCTCGGCGCGCAGGAAGCGGTTCTCGATGACATTGGCGCGCGCCGTCACCCCCGTGCGGTAGGCCTTCACGGGCACGCCCGCGACGAGGCGATGCACGGCATAGCCCATCGCCGGGACATTCCGAGCGACGAAGATCAACCTGCGCCCGTCGGTGACCTGGCTTGGGATCTCGCGTCCCGCTTGATCGCGCACCACCACGCCGCGGCGGGCCTGCTCGCGCGTCAGTCGCACTTCGACCAGGCCGTCGCGCTTCCACGACAGCGAATTGAAGACGGCCACCGCGTCCCCTTCGCCGCGCGTGTCGGCGGCGCGGATGACGGCCCCGAGGGCCGACTCGAGCGCGCCTCCGGCCAGGCGGAAGAAGCGCCGGTAGTCCTCCGCCGAGTCAACGTACACCTCGTTGATGCTGGAGCCGGGCAGGATGTCGTGGAACTGGTTGAACAGAGCCAGCCGCCATGCCTCCCACAGGCGCGTCTTCGGGTACTGCCTGCCGAGCAGGCCGGCCCAGGAGCAAAACAGCTCCGCCCGCTGCAGCAAGGCCTCGGCGCGCCGATTGTTGCGCTTGGTCCGCCCTTGCGAGGTGTAGCACCCGCGATGGCGCTCCAGGTAAAGCTCATCCCGCCACACCGGGTGCTCGCGGGCCGGCGCCAGCTTGTCGATGAAATCCTGCATCCGCATGTGCTTTACGCGCGGGAACACAGGCAGGCGGGCCGCCGCCTTCGCCTCGTCCAGCATGGCCCGCGACGGACCGCCGCCGTGGTCGCCGACGCCGTAAACCCGCAGCGTGAACGGCAGCCCGGTGTTGCGCTTGAAGTCCCACACGTCGGAGATCATTTCGCGCACGCTCAGGCCCCCGCCCAGGCCGGAGGTCGGCCAGTACACGAAGATGCGGCTGCCGTCCGGGCCCTCCCACCAGAAGGAGTGATACGGAAACCTGGTCGTGTCGTTCCAGCCGATCTTGGTGGTCATGAACGCGTCCACGCCGCACTGCTTGTAGATCTGCGGCAGGCTCCACGCGAAGCCGAAGGAGTCGGGGTTCCACCCCAGTCTCACGTCCACGCCGAACTTGTCGCGGAAGTAGCGCTTGCCATAGACCGTCTGGCGCACGAACGACTCGCCCGAGGGCAGGTTGCAGTCCGGCTCCGCCCACATGGCGCCGACGATCTCCCATCGCCCCTCGGCGACGCGGCGGCGGATTTCGTCGAAGATCGCGGGCTCGTGCTCCTCCATCCAGGCGTAGGTTTGGGCCTGGCTCTGCGCGTACAGGAAATCGGGGTAATCGCGCATGATGTCGAGCGCGCTGCGGAACGTGTCGCGGCACACCTGCACCGTCTCCCGCCAGGGCCACAGCCACGCCAGGTCTATGTGCGACTGGCCCAGGATGTGGAGCGTGTTCTCGCGCGCTGCTTCGCCCAGCGCCTCCAGCGCCTCGCCGGCGGCAACGAGCGAGGCAAGCAGCCCCTCGCGGTCGCCGCGCTTGGCAGCCGCGAAGTCAATGCGCCGCACAGCCTTGTCCACCACTTGCGCCCAGCGCTTGGCGGGGCGGCGGGGGAGTACGGCTGCGGCGATGTCGAAGCTCTGGATCGCGGCTTTCAAGCCTTCCACGATGTCGCGCAGCCCCTCGAACTCCAGCCGGGCGTGCAGGAGACGCCCTACCCCGCCTTGGTTCTTGGCCTTGAGCACGACGCGCGCTACCTGGCCTGGCTTCGCCCGCGTCGCTATCTGCGCGCGCCCCTCGTCCCAGTGAAATGACTGCTTGAGCTCGCCGTTGACGTAGGTCTCTCCATCGTCGTCAATGCCGCAGGTCAGGGTGATCGGCGTCCCCGCGATGTCGAAGCCCTCGACCTTGTCGGGGACGACGATGTGCTTGCGATACCATGCGTTCTGGTACTCGCCGTGCCAGCGGTGCACTGGGTCGGCGAGTTCCCAGTCGGAGTCGTCGAGATCAAGGCGGTCGCCGTGGGGCTCATCGCGCTCCATGCGGAAGCGCCAGCCGCCGACTACGGGGTTGAGCTGCGACAGCAGCCGGCGCAGCTTCTCCCGCACTGCGTCCAGTGCGGGCGGCGCCGCCATGCTCAGCGCGACGAGGGCCGGAAGGACGACGGGCAGCAAGTGCGACGGGAACACATCCATGACGGGGGATCCACTCCTGTGCGAGATTGAGAGGAGTCTTTTCGCGGCTTGCTGCAAGTTTCCTTTGTTTGCCAGGCCGGTCACGCCGCGGCGCAGGTCTGCCGGCGAGCGCGGCGAATACGACCTGCGAGGAAAGAAGGCATGCCCCAGTGCCCGCGATGCGGCCAAATCCTGCGGGAGGTGCTGGCGACGACGAGCCCCGGTACGCGTACGGCGGTCGAGGCGTGCCTCGACGGATGCGCGGGCATCTGGGTGGGCAGAGAGGACCTGCTGGCGGGTCTGCAGCCGGCGATGTCGGACGAGCTGCTGCAAGTGCAGGAGGGCGCAGCAGCCGCCTGCAACACGCGCTGGGATTTCCTCGAGGTCGAAGAGGCGCGCCGCCGCGGCCCCAAGATCGTGCTCAAGCCGGAGCAGCTCGAGCAGTATATCCGCTGCATTCGCTGTGGCAAGCAGATGAACCGCTACCGTTGGAACATGACCTCGTCCATCATCCTCGACGAATGTCCCGACGGGCACGGCATCTGGATCGACGCCGGCGAGATCATGCAGATGCGCCAGGTCCTCCAGGCCGATATGGCCGACAGCTCCAAGCGTGGCGACGTGCGGGCCCGCCTCGCCGGGGTTGAAGCGGCTTACGACGCCGGCGCTCGCCGGGCGCCGCGCCGCCCGGCCGACGAGTCCTTCCTCACCTGGCTTCTCGGTGTGCTCGGCAAGGACCTCAACGGCTGGTAAGGCGCACGAAGTGTCCTCCTACACGCAGGTGCGGCTTGCCCGCCTCCGGCGGGCTTGCAGGAACAGTCCGGCGGGGACGGCTGGGCACGGCGGACCCTGCGCGCAAGCACGGACGGCGGCGGCAACCATCTTCTTTCAAGGGAGCAACCGAGCGTGACCATTCCCATCCGCGTTCACCCCGATAATTCCAGGTGCTTTGAATTTCGCGGCAAGCCCCTGGCGCTGGTGACCGCCACGGAGCACTACGGCGCGGTGCTCAATCGGCCGTTCCGCTTCGAGCGGTATCTGGCCGATGCCGCCGAAAAGCGCATGACGCTAACCCGGCTGTTCGTTCTCTTTCGCGAGCTGCAAACTCCGGTCAATCCGTACTCTACCTGTAAGCCAGAGTCACCCGACTATGTCGCGCCGTTCGTGCGCACCGGGCCTGGCAGTGCGCTCGACGGACAGCCCAAGTACGATCTCGATCGCTGGAACCCCGAGTTCTTCGAGCGCCTACACCGTTTCGTGTCCCTCGCCTCCGACTACGGCATCATCGTCGAGGTCACGCTGCTCAGCAACACCTATGGCCCTCACATCTGGGCCCTCAACCCGCTCCACCACGCGAACAACCTGAACGGCCTGGAGCAAGTCGAGTGGCCCAACTACCTTACCATGCGTCATCCGAAGCTCTTCGAGCGGCAGCGCGCGCACGTGCGCAAGATCGTCGAGGAAACTAAGCGCTGCGACAACATCATCTACGAGATCTGCAACGAGCCGGGCGGGGGCGCTCCCGGCGGATCCGACAACCCCTCGCCCGACGAGGTCAACCAGTGGCAAATGGCCATCGCACAGACAATCCGCGAAGCCGAGGCCGACCTGCCCGCCAAACATCTCATCTCCGGCCAGGAAGCCTTCACCTACGAGCCCTTCCTGCAGCCCTGCGACAAGTCGTTCGCCGATCTCGGCCCCGACGTCGTCAACCTCCACCCCTTGCCCAACACCACCTTCCGGGGCCAAAGCTACGACATGGGGCGCTTCATGTCTAAGCAGCTCCAGCTGCGCGCGGTGCGCGACTTCTGCCTCGCGACCCGCGACATGCCCAAGCCGCTCAACCTCGATGAGGACAACGTCGCCAGCCAGTATAAGGACTTCGACGGGTGGACGATCCACCGCAAGCGCGCCTGGACCGCGCTGCTGAGCGGGTGCCACTACGATTACATCGACTTTTCGATCATCAACTACTGCGAAGCCGGCACGCCCGACTCGCAGCGCTGCATTCGCACGTGGATGAAACACCTGTCGGAGTTCGTCCACAGCGTCAACCTGGCGCGCGCAAGGCCGCTCGCCGGCCGGCTCAAGGCGCAGCCGCTGCATACCGTCGAATCGGTGCTGGCGGTGGAGGGGGAGGACTATTCCATCTATCTCGCGGACGAACGGGAGTTAGGCGACGGTGCCGGAGAGCCGATGGCCGGGGAAATCGTCCTCGACCTGCCGCCGGGCGACTACCAGGCGGCGTGCTATTCGCCGCTGAGCGGGCTGTATTCGCCGTCCGCGGCTGTGGCTGGTGGCGCCGGTATCCGCCTGGGCCTGCCGACATTCGAACACGACATCGCTGTGCGCATAACGCGGACGTGAGGCGCGTCCTCGCGCATCGCCCGAGTTGGTCAAAGCCGCGGCAGGAATTCCCCGCACCGCGCGGAACGTCTGTTTGAGCGGACAGGGTGCCTATGGACACGCTGGAAAAGCTTACAGTCCTCGGCTCGGCAGCCAGGTTTGACGTGTGCACCGCGAGCTGCTGCGACGCCCGGGGGGCGCAGTCCGGGCCGCCGCAGGAGGCTCGTGACGTCGGCGCGCGCGCCATCACCCGCGCCTGCCTGGCGAGCGGCAAGACGGTATCTCTGCTCAAGATCCTGCAGACCAACGCGTGTCGTCACAACTGCCTCTACTGCGCCAACCGCGCCGATCGCCGCCACCGCCGTACGCGCTTTCGCCCCGAGGAGCTGGCGGCGCTGTTCATGGACTTCCATCGGCGCAACTACGTCCAGGGCTTGTTCCTGAGCTCGGGAGTCGAGGGCAGCCCCGAGCGCACTATGGCCGACATGCTGACGACGGCGGAGATCGTGCGCAGGGAATACGGCTTCACGGGCTACATCCACCTCAAGGTGCTGCCTGGTGCGCCATACGACTGCGTGGAACGGGCGGTCGAGCTGGCGGATCGCGTCTCCGTCAACATCGAGGCGCCGACCGAAGCGCGGCTGTCGCGCATCGCCCCGGACAAGCGCCTGCCCGGCGACATCGTGCAGCGCATGCACTGGATCAAGCGCGCCGCCGGCGGCCGCGAGGGCCTCATGTCGGCCGGCCAGTCAACCCAGCTCATCGTCGGCGCCGGGCGCGAGACCGACCACGAGATTCTGACCACCGTGAACGCGCTCTACCGCGACGTCGGCTTGAAGCGCGCCTACTTCAGCGCGTTCTACCCGATATCCGATACCCCGCTCGAGGAGCAGCCGCCGGCGCCGCCCATGCGCCAGCATCGCCTCTACCAGGTGGACTGGCTGCTGCGCCGCTACAGCGGGGTCTATGCTCCCAACGAGATCATCTTCGACGGTGGCGGCAACCTGCCGCTCGATGTGGACCCGAAGATAGCCATTGCGCTGCGCCAGCGGGAGCGGTTTCCGGTCGAGGTGAATCGCGCGGACTACGCCGAGCTTCTGCGCGTGCCTGGCATCGGGCCCAAATCCGCGCGGCGCATCGTGCGCGAGCGCGGGCGCCATCGCTTCGCGGAGCTGGTGGAGCTGCGGCGCGTGGGGGTGACGGTTCGGCGCGCCGCGCCGTTCCTGCTCATCAACGGCCGCGCGCAGGGAGACGTCGACACCTTCGCGGCCGAGCAGGCGAACGAGCCGCCACAGGACCAGCAGCTCGCCCTGCCGCTGGGAGGGTGAGCGGGGCTGTGGCGCCACGCTCGACTGCAGAGCAGAACCGGGCTTGACGGAGGACAGTCGTAGGGCAGGAGCTTGTCTCCTGCCCAAAGAATCCTAGCCTTGTGCTGCATCGCCGCCTGCCAAGAGTCGACATCTCCGGGCAGGCCTATTATCTGACCTGTTGCCTGGACTGCCGGCAGACGCTTTTCAGACGAGGTGAGTTAGCTGAATTGCTCATAAGCCTCTACGCCTCCGAACGAGACCGCGGCGCAATCGCACTCCACGGTTACGTCGTCATGCCAGACCACTATCACGTGCTCCTTACCCTACGCAAGTGCACTTCGATCAGTGCGCTCGTGCGCCGAGTTCACAGCTTCTTCGCACCCACCTGCCGGAGGATCACGGGCCTTACCGGGCGCGTCTGGCAGAGGCGATTCTACGACCACGTCATCCGTGACGAGACCGACCTGCGCACCAAGCTCGCCTATCTCCACAAGAACCCGGTACGCGCCGAGCTTGTTGACGACCCGCTCGCGTATCCGTGGTCGAGTTGTCGCTTCTGGGAAACCGGAAGCGGGCGCGTGGCATGCGATCATTGGTGACAAGGTCACAGACACAAAGGGCAGGAGGCAAGCTCCTGCCCTACGAGCTCACGTTATGTTCCGACGTAGTAGACCGCGCTGCGTTTTCCCACTCCTTCCATAGGTTTCGTAGACGCCGTATCCAGCACGCTTGCCACACGAGTACCGCCAGCCCTGTTACCACGATAAACGCGATCGCGCCAGTGTTGTGCGAGATAGTCACTACCGCGTCCTTTGGTGCCCACACTAAGTACAGGCATAACGGCAGGGTGACGACCCAAACGTACGCGACAGCGCTGCACCAGCCCCCCCAAGCAGGAGCAGGCAATTCCCACGCTGGTCGGGTCTCCCCGGCGCACATGACGCCCGCCTCAAGCCCATACGCGTTCGACTCGCAGAGCTTGAGCGCAGTGCTAACGTTCCTGTACAGCGCGTCGTTAAGCGAGTACGCCCAAGCACTATGCTGGATGCGCCACGTGGAGATGGAAGCGACCGCTACGAACACGAGCGCTGTCGCCCATCTCGCATAGATGCCCCGCTCCGCAATGCATGTCTGACCATCCTTCGACAGAATCAGCGCAAGCCCGGCCCCAGTCAGCAACGTCGTGAAGAAGGCGACCGTAGCGAGTTCCACCTGCCGCCTTTCGCGCTTCTCGTGGTAAAGCTGAGTCAGGAGCGTCTCCAGGGTGCGCCGCTTGTCGTCCCCTAGCATTCGTTCCACCTCCATGAAGTTGGCGGGGGTTCCGCGGCGGTACCAAATGATGGTCACCGCTCGTGCGCACCCCCCGGGTTGCCCACGCGTCTTTCTCTCCCGTCGATCTGCGTCTATCAGCCCATACCCGCAGCTGCTTCCAGCTTCGGAACGCGGCCACGGTTGGCGGGCGATAACGCCGGTGAGCTCGCGGCGGCAGGCGAGCTGCTGGCCCTACTTGATCGCCACCTCCGTACCCACCGCCGCGGACTCGTAGATGGCGTCGAGGATGGCCGTCGCCATCAGCCCGTGCTCGCCCGGGACCGGGGAGGGCGCGCGCTCGCGTATCGCCTTGACGAACTGGACGATCTCCTCGGAATACGTGTCCACCTTCGGCAGGCGTGTGGGCGCGACATCCACCAGCGAGCCCTGCTCGTGGCGGAAGATGCGCGCGGGCGACGTGTTGAGCCCCGCCTCGGTGCCCATGAGCAT
>Ga0315279_10011558_pt1 | contig 10189 bp, 9 predicted proteins | sample YL17G06_20_MG_FD_203694 | JGI IMG/M metagenome (GOLD analysis project Ga0315279, IMG submission 203694) | Sediment microbial communities from Yellowstone Lake, YNP, Wyoming, USA - YL17G06_20 | ecosystem: Environmental > Aquatic > Freshwater > Lake > Sediment | place: USA: Wyoming | collected...
CCGGCAGCATCTGCACGAGGAGCTGCCGGCGGTCGGGGACCTCTGAGACACCTTTCCCTTCCATATTTCACCTCCTTGCGACTGTTGTGTACCCGCAATCTGCGTCCCGGCCGGCGCCGTGTCAAGCCAGCCGCGGGGAACGGGAAGGGGATGACGCGCTAGACGGTCAGCTCGCCGCGCAGTACCGTGACCGCGCGGCCGCCCAGGAACACCCTTTCACCGGCGACGCGGACGTTGACCACCCCGCCGCGGGCCGACACCTGGTGGCCCACCAGCTCGCTCTTGCCCAGACGCACCGCCCAAAACGGCCCCAGGCAGCAGTGGGCGGAGCCGGTGACCGGGTCCTCGTCAACGCCGACGGCGGGGGCGAAGAAGCGCGAGACGAAGTCGAACTCGGGCCTCGCCGAGGGCGCCGTGACGATCACGCCGCGGACGGTCACCGTGCGCAGAAGGGCGAAATCTGGGCTGACCGCGCGCACGGCCTCCTCGCTGTCGAGGAGCAAGAGGTAGTCGAAGACGTTTCTCCCGAGGTAGAGCGGCTTCACGCGGAGCGCCTCGAGGAGGTTCTCCGGCGGCTCCGCAGGATGCTCGGGCTTGGTTGGGAGATCCAGTTCGATGAGGTCGCCGCTGCGGGAGGCACGCAGCTCGCCGCTCCTGGTGGCGAAGCGCGCGGTCTCGGAGGGGGCCAGGACGCCTTCCTCCCACAGCACATGGGCGGAGGCCAGGGTGGCATGGCCGCACAGCTCGACCTCCACCGCGGGCGTGAACCAGCGGAGCCGGAACCCGTCCCCCTCGCGCAGCAGGAAGGCGGTCTCCGAGAGGTTCATCTCGCGGGCCATGGCCTGCATCCAGCGCTCGTCGCGAGGCTCGGTGAGCAGGCACACACCTGCGGGGTTGCCGGCGAACGGCTGCGCGGTGAACGAGTCCACCTTGAACGCCCTGATGCCCATGGTCACGCCCCTTCCTTCTCGACGGCCGCAAGCTCCGCGAGCGCGGCGTCGGCCGCGAAGCGGACGAGCTTCGTGCACACCTCGGCGTGGACCCGGTCCAGCTCCTCCTGCGGGTTCGCCTCGTTGAAGTCGAGGCCGGTGAGCTTGCGGCACTCCAGCGTCCCGAACTCGTCCTCGAAACGCCGGAAGACGTCGTTAACCACGCGGTAGATGAGCTCCTTCGTCTCCTTGTCCTCGGGGGAGATGCGCCCGAGCCGCAGGCCGACCGCGACCGCGCACCCGGTCAGGCAGCCGCAGGTCAGCCCGCGCCGCGCGATTCCCCCGCCGAACGCTGTGCCGGCGCGCTGCGGCTCGACCATGGCGCCGGGCGCGAGGGCCAGCAGAATCGCCTCGGCGCAGTTGTAGCCGCGGTCGAACTGCTCGACCGCCACGTCGCGGGGATCTCTGGGTTGCCGGCCGGTGACGTCCATGCCGCCTCCTAGTCCACGATGAACAGCTTGGCCCCGCCTGCAGTGCGAGAGCGGTGGGGCGCCGCGCCCTCCGCCACCTGGTAGCTCTGCCCGGCGCGCAGCACGTGCGACTCGCCGCTGGACAGCTCGGCGACCAGCTCGCCCTCGAGCACCAGCAAGACGTGGCCGCGCTCGCACCAGTGATCGGCCACATATCCGGGCGAGTACTCGACCATGCGCACCCGGACGTTGCCCGCCTCCACGGTGCGCCACTTCGCGACCCCGGTCTCCCCGGGGTGATCGGTGGTCGGCACGCGGCTCCAGTCGGTGGTGCAGAACGGCACGCCCTCGATCCTCATGCTCGCCTCGCTCTTTCCGTCCCCGCGGCTCCTATGCTGCGCCTCTGACCCGCGCCAGCGCCAGCACCGGGTTGCCGCGGCGCCCGCTCCTGTGATCGCCGAGAAGCTCGCGCAGCACCGCGCCTAGGGATCCCCTCCTCCTGTTGGAGTAGTTGACGCGAAGGCTACCTGGCGGGCGCGGGTTCGACGGCAAGCCCGTCGCGCTGCCACCCCGTGATCCCGCCCTCCAGGTGGTAGAGGCCGGTGAAACCCAGGCGCTGCAGGATCGGCAGGGCCAGGCCCGAGCGGTGGCCGGTGCGGCAGTAGACCAGGTAGCTCCTTCCCTTGTCGAGCGTGCTGGCCTGCGCTTGAAAGGCCGGCGAGCGGAAGTCCACGTTCACCGCGCCGGGGAGGTGCCCGGCCGCGAACTCCGCCGGCGTGCGCACGTCCAGCACCACGAAGCCCGGGTTCCCCCGGTTCCTTTCGATCAGCTCCTGCGCCTGCCTGGGGAAGAGGTTGGGAACCTCAGCGGCCGGCCTCACCGGTTGCCGCGCACACGCGAGAGGCACTATCAGACCGAGTGTGACGAGTGCAGCGCAGACGGACTGCCGGCTCATCCGCATCGGTCACCTCCGCTGCGATTGTATGTTCTTCCGCGCCGCGGCTGCCCTCGCTTCGCTCGCGCGTGCTCGTCATTGCGAGTCCCGGCCTGCAGGGCAGGACTGGACGAAGCAATCCCGCCGAATTCGACGAGATCGCGTCGTACGCCTCGCTTCGCTTGGCGTCCTCGCGACAGCACTGTGTGGGGACGACGGTCCGCGCCGGCAGGCACGCGCCGCGCGGCGCCCCACAGAGACAAGGGCGGGCTGCGAGTGTTGCGGTTGCCGGCGAGCCGCCGTATGTTGGCGGTAGAGCCAGGTGAACATGTCGCATTCTGCGAGCCAGTCTCAACATTGTGACCGGGGGCCGGCGTGGCGCTGAGTGCTGGCAGCCGCCTCGGTCCGTACGAGATCGTGTCGCTGCTCGGCGCGGGCGGGATGGGCGAGGTGTACCGCGCCCGGGACACTCGCCTCGGGCGCGACGTGGCGGTCAAGGTACTGCCTGCGCGGCTCGCCGACGACTCGGAGCGCCTGCGCCGCTTCGAGCAGGAGGCGCGGGCCGCCGCGGCGTTGAACCATTCCAACATCCTCGCGCTCTACGACGTGGGCAGCCACGAGGGCAACCCGTACCTCGTGACGGAGCTCCTGGAGGGCGAGACGCTGCGCGAGCGCCTTCAGGCCGGGTCGCTGGTGCCGCGCAAGGCGGTCGAGCTGGCGATCCAGATCGCCCACGGCCTCGCCGCCGCCCACGCGAAAGACATCGTCCACCGCGACCTGAAGCCCGAGAACCTCTTCATGACGAAGGACGGCACCGTCAAGATTCTGGACTTCGGCCTGGCAAAGCTGAGGCCCGAGCGACCCGAGCCAGCCGCGGTGGGGGACGCCACGACCCGCATGAGCGACACCTCGCCCGGGATGGTGCTCGGCACCATGGGCTACATGTCGCCGGAGCAGGTGCGGGGGCAGTCCGCGGATCAGCGCTCCGACATCTTCGCCTTCGGGGTGGTGCTGTACGAGATGATCTCGGGGCGCAAGGCGTTCGTACGGGACAGCGCGGCGGGCACGCTCAGCGCGATCCTCGAGCACGACCCTCCCGACCTCGCGGCGATCGGCCACCCGGTCGCCCCGGCGGTCGAGCGCATCGTGCGGCGCTGCCTCGAGAAGAAGCCGGAGGACAGGTTCCACTCGGCGCACGACCTCGCGCTGGCGCTCGAGGCGGCCTCCACCGGCGAGCTTGCGGCCGCGCGACCCGGAGCCCCGGCGCGGTCGCCCGTCCGTCGGCGGTGGCTCGCCGCGGCCGGTGTGGCCGTCGCGGTGCTCGCGGTCGCCGCATGGCTGGGCCTGCGCGGCGCCCGCACGCACGGGCGCGTCCAGTTTGCGGGAGGGGGTCGGCTGAACCTGCTGCTGTCGCTCTCGGAGCCCGTCCTCGCGCAGGCCCAGTCGAGCGACGGGAAGATGCTCGCGTACGTCCTCGAGACACAGGGCCAGTCCGACCTCTACGCGATGCGCGTCGCCGGCGGCGCCAGGCTCCGCCTCACCAACGACCCTGCGCGCGAGAGCTCTCCGGAGTTCTCACCGGACGGCGAGAGGATCGTATTCACCCGGTTCACACCGGGTGGCGAGGCACCCGAGATCTGCGCCATGCCCACCCTGGGCGGCGACGTCACGCCGGTCCTCGCGGGGGGTATGCACGCGTCCTGGTCGGCCGATGGTACCCGGCTCGCCATTCTCATGTGGCGCCCCCCGGAGCCTCAGACACTGGTCACGGTGGACACCGCCGGACGGGATCTCAAGGTGCTGCTCCGTGGCGACTCGGTTTATCCGTTCATCAAGAGGTTCTCCTGGTCGCCCGACGGTTCCTCACTCGCGGTTGCCCGCAGCACGGGCGGCATGGCGAGCGAGATCTGGCTGGTGCCTACGGGTGGTGGACAGGCGCGGAAGCCGTGGACCGACCCGCCCGGGGTGTTCAGCGGAGATCCCGGGTTCGCCGCCGACGGCTCGGGCATCGTGCACGTCTCGAACCGTGGCGGCGCCGAGAACATCTGGTTCATGTCCCTGGGTGGCGGGACGCCCGTGCAGCTCACGAGCGGGCCCGGCCCGGATGCTCAGCCGAGCGTCGCCCGGGGCGGTGGCGTCTCGTTCATGAACGTCCGCGAACGGACTGGGATTTTCCTTTACGACCTCGCCACGGGCGAGAAGCGGGAGCTGGCATCTCACTCCGGCCCGCTGTGGGCGCCCGCCTTCTCCCCCGACGGGGAGGAGGTCGCCTTCAGCCGCGCCGAGGCGGACGGCTCCTGGCACATCTGGGTCGTGTCGGTGGGCAGCGGCGAGCAGCGCCGGCTGACGTCGTCCGCGCTGCCGGAGGTCTACCCGCGCTTCTCCCGGGACGGGAAGTGGGTGATCTACTGCACGTGGAGTCCGCAGGCTGACCGGATCTGGCGGGTGGCGCGCCGCGGGGGGCCTCCGGAGCCGCTCACCCCGCAGCGAAACGAGGACGACCAGTACGCCGACATCTCGCCGGATGGCAGGTGGCTCGCCTTCAGCCGCACCGAGCACGGCGAGGCTCGAATCGTCCGGCAGGAGATCGGGAGCAGCACGGCGCGCCCCGTAACGAAAAGGCTCTCCACGGTGCCGCGGTGGTCGCCGGACGGGCGCTGGATCGCCTTCGCTCCGGACCGGTCGGACGCCGGCGGCATCTTTGCGGTCGCTCCGGATGGTGCCGGGGAGCGCCGGATCAGCGACACGGGTGGCTGGCCGGTGTGGTGGCCGGACGGGAGTCGCCTGGGGTACAAGGTTCTCGGGTTCGACGACCTCCAGCGGATCGGGGTGGTTGACCTCGCCTCCGGTTCCAGGATCGAGGTCCCGAGACTGCCGGTGGTGGGCCCGAACTCCCCGTTCGACATCTCGCAGGACGGGCGCCACCTCATCATCACCGATTCCACGACCTTGGCCAGCGAGGTCTGGCTGCTGGAACCGCGCAGATGACGCCGGCCCGGACCCGCGGGGCGGGAGGCGTCGCGGGTGTCGGCCGGGGACGGGTGGAAGAGAAGTGGCTCCGTGACGTGTTATGGTCTCCGGAGTCTCGATGACCGGCGAGCGACCACGCTGCGAATTCGATCCGGACACGCTGGTGTCGCGTGTCGATCTGACCATTCCGGGCGATGTCGGCGCGATCGGCCCGGCGGTGGAGAAGATCATGGCGAGCGTCCGCGAGATGGGGTGCGCCGCGGGCAAGGAGTTCGAGATCGAGATGGCGCTGACCGAGGCGCTCGCCAACGCGGTGGTTCACGGTTGCGAGCACGACCCGGGCAAGGACGTGCAGGTGTGCGCCGGCTGCGACCCCGCGCGCGGCATCCTGATCGTGGTCCGCGATCCTGGGCCGGGCTTCGACCCAGCGCAGGTCCCGAGCCCGGTGGTCGGGGAGCAGGTCTACCGCGAGGGCGGCCGCGGCATCTACCTGATCAACCGGCTGATGGACGACGTCCAGTTCGAGCGCGGCGGCACCGAGATCCGGATGCTCAAGCGCTAGAGCCGCGCCCAATCTGTCATCCTGAAGGAGCCCGCCGCAGGCGGGGCGGCCGAAGGATCTCACCAAGCCAGCAGTGCGAAGGGATTGGTCAGCCGGTCGGACCTGAGAATGACGTGCCGGGCGGGCGCGGGCGAGGCGGGCGGGCGAGGGCGCCCGCGCCACTTCTTGCCTGTTGCGGCGCGGCTGCCACGACCGCGCACCTCTCAACCTTCCAGCTTTTCTCTCAGGCGGCGGAGGCGCCTGAGGTCGGGCAGGTCTTTCTCCCGCCTGCTGGAAGCCTCCTTCATCGCGATCAGATCGTCCAGGCTGGCGAAGTGCGTCGCAACGCCCTGGAATGAACCCTCGACTCGCCGCTTCGCGACCTGCTCCCAGCTCACGCCCGGAACCTTCGAATGGACTTCAACCCGGAGCAGCCCACCGAAAGAAAGGATGTCGCCCGAGATGAACTCCTCCGCGGTGAACTTCGGCTCGAACCCACCCCACTGCTGCACCGCGTGCCGCACGCGGCGCGCGTTCTCGAGGGTCGGCTCGATCAGGACGTCGATGTCACGCGTGGTCCGGTACGGAAGGTGATACATCACGGCCATGCCCCCGATCACGACGTAGGCCGCGCCTTCTCTGTTGAGCGCATCCAGGAAATCGGCAAAGTCCTGCGTCATGGGATAACCCCCGGTCCAGCCACAGCCGGTACACGGCGTTTGCGAGTGCGAGTCCTGCAGCGATGCGCTCCTCGGCAGTTGCGTGCAGCGCGTCTTCGACCTCGCGCTCGATGAGAAGGTCCTCTGTCTCGTCGAGAGGGAAGCGCTGCTGGCGCATTGCTTTCTCGCGCATCTCTCGCATGTGATTGAGATTCTAGCAGGTTAGCGGCCGGCTGGCAAGCGATGAGCGGTTGGCAGGACCGGCGTGGGCCGGTTCTTCCGAACGCGCGGCCGGCCTCGCTTCGCTCGCACGGGCGAGGCGGGCGGGCGAGGCGGGCGGGCGAGGGCGCCCACCCCACTTGTCTGGTTGTTGTGGCGCGGCTGCCCTCGGCCGCGCGCCGCACAGAGACAACGGTGCCCCGCATCACGGGGGTCCCGGAAGCCCACATCGTGCGGCCATGTATAATATTTACAAGGAGAAACGACGAGCCCAGTCGGGCACAGAGTTCGGTGCGTTCGAGGTTGCGCCCGGGCCGGCGTGAATACCAGCAATTTGCTGCGAGGGTGAAGGGGAGCACATGCGCTTGAGAGGGGGAGGTCGCTTACCTCATGGAACCCGGTGAAGGATCCGGTCTGCGCGCGAAGTTTGTGGCACGGCGTTCGCGCACCGCGCGCGTCCGGCGCGAGCGCAGCCTGAAGGATCCGTGGACCCTCGGAGAGTTCGTCCGCAACCTGCAAGAGGGGGTTTACATCACCACCATCGAGGGCAAGATCCTCGACGCCAATCCCGCGTTCCTGCACATGTTCGGTGTGAAGTCCCTGAGCGAGCTGCGGAAGTACACGGCCGAGCAGCTGATCGTGAACCCGCAGCGCCGGCGGGAGGAGGTCGCCGCGCTCGCCAAGGACGGAGCCGTGCGCGAGTTCGAGATCGACATCCGCCGCCCAGACGGCGAGGTTCGCACCGTTCTCGACACCGCCTACCAGGTCACCGACCCCGAGACGGGCGAGACGCTGTACCACGGCATCCTGATCGACATCACCGAGCGGACGCAGCTGGAGCAGCAGCTTCTCCGGGCGGCCCTTCGCGACCCCCTCACCGGCTGCTTCAACCGCAGGTTTCTGGCCGACATGGAGCGGGCGCTCGATCCCCAGGAACAGGGGTGGGGTGCGATCGTCATCGACATCGACAACTTCAAGGACTACAACGACCGCTACGGCCACCACATCGGCGACCGCGTCCTGATGCGGGTCGCCCGGTTCCTGCTGAGCCTGGTGCGCGCCGAGGACGCAGTGATTCGCATCGGCGGCGACGAGTTCCTGCTGCTGCTGATCGGGGCCACACCCGAGGCCACGGAAGAGGTCGCGCAGCGGCTGCGCAAGACCGGCCCCGGGGCCGTGCCGGTGTCCGTCTCGGTCGGCTTGGCCGTGCGCCGAAGCGGGGAGAGCCTGGAGGACACGATCCGGCGCGCCGACCGCCAGCTCATCCAGATCCGCGTCAAGGAGCGCCAGCCCCGCTCCCGGCGGAGCGGCGGCCGCCGCCTGCCCCCGATGTAGTCACCTCCGAACGCCGCCGCGCGAAGCACCGAGGCCCCCTTGCGGGTGTCTCGACCTGAGAAAGGTGCGGCTTTTGCCCCGTTGGCTGTACAATGGCGATCCCGGCCGAACATCTGCGCAGCTTCGAACGCACCCGGGTAGAGGAGGGGTAGGGCCATTCCAGCGAAAGTCTTCGTCGGTAACCTGAGCTTCCGCACCACGAAGGAGGAGCTCACAGAGTTGCTCTCCGCGGCGGGAACGGTGGTGGACGTCTACATGCCCGCCGACCGCGCGACCGGCAAGCCGCGCGGCTTCGCCTTCGTCGAGTTTGCGACCGAGGCCGAAGCGAACGAGGCGGTCCGGCAGTTCAACGGCCGGGATGTCGGTGGGCGGACGCTCAAGCTGAACCTCGCCGAGGAGCGTCCGCAGCGCCGCCCCGGGCCGCGGCCGTTCGGACCGCCCGAAGCCGCTGCCGGGCCGAGCTTCTTCGCCGTCGAGGGGCGGTTCTCCAGGCCCAAGGGAAGCCGGCGAGGCACGCGCGGGCGCAAAAGGTCCCTCTAGGCAGTTCCGAAGCGTCACGTCGACCGCAAAGCAGTCATTGCGAGGCGCCCGCGCATCGCGCGGGGGACGAAACCATAGCCGCGAGCGCCCCGCGTCGTCTGGGGCGCGTGGCGGAATCCCGGCGAGATCGCCACGCCTGCCGCTCGCGACGCTCGCGGCCGGCTCGCGATGACGAGGGCGGGGACTCGCCCCGCCCGTCTCTAGTTCCTCGTTCCCCTCACCCCGCCCTTTCCCTGGGGGAGAGGGAGCACGACTGAGGGCGGGGACTCGCCCCGCCCGCCCCACGCTGGGTGGGGTTTCCCTACCGGCGGTTCGGCGGATAGGGCGGCATCAACGGCGGCGGTGGTGGGAGCGTCATCGGGTTGGCGTTGATCTTGTCCATGACGAACTTGATCGCCGTTTCGAGCTGGGCATCCCTGCCCGCCATCTCGTCGCCGGGGAGGTTGTCCACCTCGATATCCGGGTCCACCCCGTGGTTTTCCATGACCCACTGCGAGTCGAGGCCGTAGAGGCTGTCTTCGGGGATCGTGACGTAGCCGCCGTCGGAGAGCGGCCAGTAGCCGCGGATGCCCCGCACGCCGCCCCACGTCCGCTCCCCGATCAGCGGGCCGAGGCCGTACTTCTTGAAGTAGTACGGGAAGATGTCGCCGTCCGAGGCCGAGAAGTGGTTGAGGAGGCAGGCCATGTGACCGTGCAGCATCTGCTGCGGAATCGGGAACGGCACGCCCTGGCGGTTGACGTCCATGCCCACGAGCACGCGGCGCAGGCGCTCCAGCACGATCTGATCGATAAAGCCGCCGCCGTTGTACCGAACGTCCACGATCAGTCCCTGCTTGCGGACCTGCGGGTAGAACTGACCAATGAACTGGTTCATCCCTTGTTCGTCCATGTCGGCGAGGTACAGGTAGCCGATCTTTCCGCCGGAGGCCTTGTCAACCTTTTCGCGGTTGTGATCGATCCACGCCTTCATGCGCAGGTTCAGCTCGTCGGTGATCGGCTTCACGGTGACGTCGCGGCGGTTCTTTCCCGCGGCATCGTCCGCCACGGTGAGCGTGACCGTGCGTTCGAGCGTGTTGACGAAAAGGCTGTCCGGGTCGGTCGGCACGCGCAGCTCGTGACCGTCGACCGCCAGGAGGTAGTTGCCTTCCTTGACGTTGATCCCGGGCTCGGTGAGCGGCGAGCGGTAGGCCTCATGGGCATTGTCGCCCGGGTAGATCCTCTTGACGAAGTAGCGGCCCGCTTTTTCGTCGACGCCGAAGTCAACACCGAGCAGCCCGGTCGGCACACGCTTTCCGCGGGGCTCGTCGCCGCCGCCGACGTACGTGTGGGAGTTCCCGAGCTCACCGATCATTTCGCCGATGAGGTAGTTGAGGTCTTCGCGGGAGGTGACCCGCGGCAGCAGCTTCGCGTAGGCGTCGCGGATTCGCGGCCAATCCACGCCGTTCATCTCGGGGCTGTAGAAGAAATCACGCTCGAGCCTCCACGCCTGGTGGAACATCTCGTTCCACTCGGCGACCGGATCGATGAGCGCCTGCATGTGTGAGAGGTCGAGGTCCTTGGGCTTCGCGTCGCCCTCCGCCTTGCCCTCGGCT
>Ga0315279_10011561_pt1 | contig 10188 bp, 9 predicted proteins | sample YL17G06_20_MG_FD_203694 | JGI IMG/M metagenome (GOLD analysis project Ga0315279, IMG submission 203694) | Sediment microbial communities from Yellowstone Lake, YNP, Wyoming, USA - YL17G06_20 | ecosystem: Environmental > Aquatic > Freshwater > Lake > Sediment | place: USA: Wyoming | collected...
GTAGTGGTACATCGTGTAAGGCTCGACGGCCGCATCGACGTACGACGGGCTGCCCCTAAGGACCTGGACCAGCAGCGCCCCAAGAACGCCGCATGTCTCCGAGCGGTAGACGTTGTAGCCTCTGATTCGTGCCAGGTCGGCCGGCTCTGTCCACCCCAGTCGGATAGTGGTTCCTTCGGCCGTTGCCGTCAGGCCTGTCGGCGCCGGGGGTGGGATCTTGTCGAGGACGATCGCTACTGGTGTCGGCGTCTCGCCTAGCTCGATTGCTACCGCCACGTCCTTGACAGCCAGACGGCTTCCCTGGCCGTCCTGCTGCGCGTGTGCCTCTGCGACGAAGCGGATCTCCTTCGCGGGCACGTTCCTGATCGTGACGGTCTGGGGAGGGAGGGGGTCCGACCCCTCCGGCCGGTTGAACGGCAGGCTCTCCATGCCCGGGAGACCGGTAATCTCGGTCTCGCCGTCATAGAGCCTCAACGCGATGCTCTCCGTGGCGGCCGGGATCATCTCCGCGACCACCTCCGGCCGCTCAGGCCAGGTGATGCTGACGACAGCCGTGCCTGTGCCTGCGGCGCCGGGCGCGCTGGAGCCGGTCGTGCCCGCGCAGCCCAGAGCGAGTATCGCGACGACCGCGAGGGCAAGCGTGCCGACGAGCAAGAGCGTGCGAACTCGGGCCATTCTACTCACCCCCCTCTGCTTGGCTGATGGTGATGCCGGCGGCGCCTGTCCTTCGCTTGACCTCCACCTGCACGGTCTCACTGTCTTCGCCGCCGAAGCCGTCGCCGGCCCTGCACGTCAGCGCATAGGTGCCCATGACAGGGCTGGTCGTGTCCCAGTCCTCCGGGGGCGCCGTCCACACCGCCGTGCTGCCTGAGCCTGAGAAGGTGCCACCATCGCAGGTCCATTCGTAGGTCAGTGGGTCCTCGTCGAAGTCCGAGGCGAGGCAGGTCAGGTTCGCTTGCGCGTCGGTGTAGACGGTCGTCGGCTCAACTGTAAGCGACTCGATCACAGGCGGGTGGTTCAGAACCGACATGCTGACCGCGACCGACTTGGCGTCGATCAGCTCGCACGTCGGCGTGACCCATGCCGTGTCCTCGTAGACACCCCGCCTCAGGCCGTCACGGGTCACGGAGGCGGCTACGCTTGCATCGCCCGTGCCCGAAGCGGGGCCTAGGCCTAGCCATGTCGCGGTCTTAGTGCAGGTCCATGTCAGCGGGTAGTCGCCGCTGCAGTCGATGGCGAACGTCAGAGCGGCCAGCGTTGTCTCGAAGTTGAGCTCGTCCGGCGTCACGTTGAGGCTCGGCGCGTCGCCTGCGATGATGAACTTGATCGGCAGCGTCCGGCCGTCATGCAGGTCGAAGAAGTCCGGGTCGCTCCTCTTCTTGCCCTTGCCGCCCGGCTTGTCGATCACGCAGTCCACGAAGCCGAGCTGGTCCCCCCAGCACCACACCTCGATGACGCAGTTGTCGAGCCCGTCGGGGAGCCCGCGCACGTCATCCTTGGTGTCCCAGTTCACGTGGAACTGGCCGTCGCCAGTGTTGATCTCGGACGGCAGGAACCGGGTGATGAGGGCGCCCTTCGCGGCCTCGGCGCCACTGTGGATCTCGACTGTCGGCTGGGCGCCCGGAGTCGGCGGCGGGAGCCCCGACTTCGGTGGGTTCAGCGGCGGAAGGAAGTCGAATGGAACGTAGTTCTCTGACCAGTCGCGCAGGGCCGCCCCGCCGCCCGTGCCCGGCACGCCGGGCATGGTAGCGGAGCAACCCGCAACGATCGCGAGGGTAACCGCCGTCAGCACACAGGCCGCAGTCAGTACGCTGATCCCCGCCCTCGGCCCGCACAGCTTGGTCCAACCCATGGGTCCCTCCTCCTTGCCGTCGCGCGCTCACGGGCGCGAGCGGCCGGTCAGCTCACTGCTGACCGCAGTCGTGGACACCCCACAGCTCTCGTCCTTTCGCGCGAAAGCCCGTGCCCCCGAAGAGAGGCACAGGTTCGTGTACTGCTCGTAGCCGGACGCGACCACCGTCCGCGCCACAGGCCCGGCGGCCTGAAGGCGGCAGAGGAGCCCCAGGCCTACTTGCGATCGCGTTAGTGTCCCGCTGCCGACCGGCACGCGTGTCGGCATTCCACCCCTTCCCTGGCGCCGGCGCGGTCGGCTGCACCACGATCACCCACCCCGGGGTTCCCGTCGCCACGCTCCACGGACCGGAATGCCCGGACCCGCCACTACGTAGCGTAGAACCACTCCCGGTCAGCAGGCCTCCCTTCCGCCGGACATCCTCGCGCTCGGACTCGGCTACATCTCGCGTTGCGCGTTATCGTCTGCCCGCTAGCGGCGCAATGATGCGTGACGCCCGTTCCAGCATCGTTCCAAACAGGATATGCGCCTACGGCAGTTGACGGAGTGCATCGCCGCGTCACGGTCGCCGCGCCGCACTCCGCTACCGCATCCCGGCCTTGCGACCAGTCACCCGCCGCGTCTGCGTCTGCCCTCCGCATGGACCCCAGGCTGACCGCGGGGGCGCTCCGGACACTGCTAGCGGGGTATAGGCGGTGGTTGGCGAGAGGCGCGGGGCCGTCAGGGAGACCAGAAGGTGTTCGGAGGTCAGGCGTACGCGGCCCTCAGCAGCGGCCGGCCCAGGCGACGCTCTCTGTGTCGCGCCCGCTTCATCGTCAGCGTTACGCGCGTGCGCCCGGTGGAAGCCGTTCCTGTTTGGTTCGCGGGACCTGTGCGAGGCGGTGGGCGCGCTGTCGAGGCAGGGGGCCGCGTCGCGAGGGAGGAACGGGCGCGCTCGGTGACGCGCCGCTATGTCGCAGGAACACATGCTCTCGCTTGAGCTGTCCGACGTGGAGCGCCGGCTGCTGGTCGACGAAGTTGCCCTGTACGCCGACATCGAATTGGACCCCGACCTCGCGGCCCTCTTGCGGCGGCCGGGGCCGCCGACATTGGCTCTCTGGACCGATGACTGGGAGTGCCTCGCCGGCAGCATCGCCTTCGCGGCCAACCACGCCGCAACACGCAAGCTCCGGAGGGACCTGGACGCCCTCGGGGAGCGCGTTGAGGAGCTGCTGTCATCTTCTCGGCGCGGGCCAGGCGCCCCCCTGCCCGGAGCGGTCCTGGAGGTGTCGCTTCCGCCCCGGAGTGGAGGGAACGGCAAGATCGGGACGCTCCCTGTCCACTTCACGGCTGTTGACCCCCGCGAGGAGCTACTCCGGTGGCTCAACAAGCTCCTGTCGTGCGACTGGGCGGACCAAGAGGGGCCGCTCCGCCTGGCCACCGACCTGATGTTAGCGGACATTCAGGGGTCGACGTTCTTCAACAACAGCCGCGAGCTGTTGCGGGCCCTGCTCGAGGCGGACGGAGTGAAGGCCACGAGCGCGGGGAACCTACCCCGGAGGTTCGTCACCGGGATGCTCGAGCGTGGCCGGTGGAGCCCGGACTACCTCGCGAGGCTTCGTTCTGTGAACAAGGTGATAAACGAGGCCGATGTCCTCGAACTGCATGTTGCCAGGCTGGTCTGCATGTTGGCCCGCTTGGTGCGGAAGTACCGAGGCTCCTTCCAGGCGACACGCGCGGGACGGGACATGCTGCGGGAGGATCGTGCCGGAGCGCTTTACCGGACGCTGTTCATCACGTTCTTCCAGAGGCTGAACCTCGCCTACCTGGACCGGTTACCCGACGTGCCGCTGGTGCAGCAGGCCGCGGCCGTGTCGCTGTTCGCGTTTGTGGGTGAGGGTAGCCGGTGGCGTACTGCGGGCGAGCTTGCCGAGACGCTGCCGCTGCCACATGTGCGCGAGATGCTCGACCGGACCGTGCACAGCGGTCACGAGAGCTCGCTGACTGCGTCGCGTCTGCTTAGGCCCCTCGTCTGGTTCGGCCTGGCGGAGCAGCGCGACGTGCGCGTTGAGGACCAGCGATGGTCGACCCGGCACTACCGCAGGACCAGGCTCTTCGACCGTTTCATCGGCTTCAACATGTAGGCGCCGCTCGTCGTACACGGCTGCGGCCCCGCCCAAGACCTGGACGGGGCCGCTTGGCGCATCATCTCGCTGGGGACGAGTGATGCTGTGGGGTTGGCTACTTGGTCGAGCGCCGCCGCATGCGCATGAGCCCTCCGATGCCCCCTGCTACTCCGATGAGAGCGAGGGTCACCGGCTCGGGCGCTGCGTGGCCCTCACCGCGGACCATGAGGTCGCCGACGGCCGAGGCGTTCTCGGTCCAGCCCTTGCGGCCCCAACGGTTCCAGTAGCTCGCGACGAAGCTGCCGTCCTCGTCGTCGAACGGGGCATACGGAGCGATCTCGTCGTTGGCTTGCTTGAAGCCGATGGCGAACTTGGTGCCCAGAGCGAAGTGCGGTGCGGTGCCAGGCCACGGCACATCGAAGATGTTCCATCCACCGGAGCTGACGGTCTTGGTCCACGTGGCAAGGGCCGTGCTTGGTAGCCCAGTGCCGCCGTCGACCTCCCACACGTTCAGCTCCATGGTGTACGGAGAGTTGAGGTTGTAGACCCAGACCTTGTCGAGGACGAACCCGGTGGGCTGCGCCGCGGTGAAGATGTTCGCGTACCAGCTCCCCGGGTTGGTGGAGTCGCTGTGGTCGTACGAGTCGTTGTCGTACTGGTACATGATGCTCGCGGACGCGACATTGGCCATGAGTACCAACGCCATCGCCGTCAGCACAAGGAACCCCATCCTACGCATCTGTTGCTCTCCTACTGTTGTGTGTCGCTCTTGCGACTCGCTCGTGCCGGCTAACCGCTGTGCATGTGACGGATCCACTTTGCCTAGCGCAACTCCCCCCTTACCCGGCACCATTCGCTGGCCATAGGCACAACGCCCAGCCCGGGCTTGTGGGCACGAGACGCTGGTGCCAGCGTACGGCACGCCGGAAGATCCCTGATTGCGGAGGTCGCTTGGACCCCCTAGACAGGCATCATTGTCACGAAGCGGTTGCCCCTTGTCAATACCATTCTTCGTGAGAGGTCTCAGGCGCGCGATCCACTTCAGCCGCCCCCCTCTTCGTGATAGCTCACACGTCTATCGGGGAGCGTGCTCGCGGCGTCGGATAGGCCGGCGTGGCGCCCGGTGCGCTCACCCCCGGCCGGGAGCAAGATCAGCTCGGGAACCACGGCTTCCGCCGTGGTCTCTCTTCTGTCGCCTCGTCGCACCTCCGTAAGGGGGAGCCGACAGCCTGAGCTCTTACCCCTCTTCGGTGGTCGGTGCCGGTTGAGCAGTGAACGACCGACCCCCAGTCACCTGAGCGCTCTCGGGCCAGCGGCTTGGGCGCGGCTCAATCAGCGCTGGTTTTGCCTGACGGGCTTGCAGGAACTGTATGAACACGCTTGAAGCAAGCGTGCGACCCGGGGGGTGCCAGTACGGCGGTTTCCAGACCCCATCCCCCAGACACCTGATGGAAACGCTGCCCTCCGGGTCACGACCTCTGTGGGCAGCCCGGCGCGAGCACCATCCACGGGTTGTCCGTTGCCAACACCGGTTGGCCGGATGGAGCGATGATCTGAGCGGCTCTCGCTACCAGCGACTATGGGGGTGGCTTCCGCCTATCGGGTGGATGGCGCTGATCTTCCTGCTGTCGAGCCGGGCCGACTTCGGCGCTCTGAGTCGGCTCTCGTTCCCGAGTAGCGACAAGGTGGCGCACGCCGTGATCTACGGGGTGCTCGCCGTGCTCGTGGCCCGGGCGGTAGCCCCGGCTCGTTGGGCCTCGGGTTTCGGTTGGGCGATCTCGGTCGGCTACGGGGTCACGGACGAGTACCACCAGTCTTTCGTGCCCGGACGAGACGTATCCGCCGGCGATCTCCTGGCCGACGCGCTCGGCGCGGCTGTCGCTCTGATCGTGTACGCTCTCGTCATGAGACGCCGGGGCATGACCCAGCGGCGAGGACGACCGTGACGATGGACACTGCCGCGCTCCGCGATCTCTGTGACCTCGTCTGCGTGGCCACGGCCTACGGCCCGGCGTTGCGCTGGCTCGAGGTGCGACTGCACGGCTGGACGTTCCGCACCTTTGAGGACGCCTGCATCGTGGCACTGCCCGCAGGCTCGACAATGGCCGACATCCGCATCCTATACGCGGCCCACGTCGACGAGGTAGGCGGGATGGTGGGCGCTCCGGCACCCCGCGGCGGCTTCCTGGCGCGAGGATGCGGTTCGGTTGCGCCGGAGCTCCTCGCCCAACGTCCTCTGGTCGCGATGGACTACCTGGACGAAGACGGCGGCTCGTGTCGTCCGTGCCGTGTGGAAGTGCGACCAGGCCGCAGCCTGCTGCGACCCGCGTGGAGGACACTCGCGCGACGAGTGCACCCGCGCTTCGCTACGCTCACCGGCGACGTGGTGATCGTGGACGGCGACTCATTGGTCCCCTACTCCACCGTCTTCACGTTCCAAGGCGGTGCGCAGGTCGAGGACGAAGCGCTGGTCGGGAAGGCGCTGGACGCGCGCACGGCAGTGTTCGCGGTCGTCGAAGCGGCGCGGGCGCTGGGGCGCTCGGACGTTGGCCTGCTCTTCTATTCGGAGGAGGGCTCGAACGTCTCCGTACACCGGGCCGGGATCGTCGTGAACACGTGCTTCCCGGGCCTTGAGCTGCTGGCGAACTGCGATGCCGTCGACCCCGCGAGTCTGAGTTGCGGAGACCCGACAGGTTGTGTCCTCAGGCTGTCGGAAGGCGGCGACCTCATCAGCCCGCATTCCACGCTCGAGCTGCAGGCCAGGCTCAGGTCGCAAGACATCGCTATCGAACTGACGTTTGACGCCGCCCGCTCGAAGACCCGAGACCTGACATCGTTGGCGCCCACGCTGTCGCTCGGCATCCCGTGCGAGCACATCCACACGGACGAAGGTCGCTGCAGTCTCGGCGCCATCGAGTCTACGGTCCAAGCGCTCCTCGCGCTACCCAGCCTGTTGCGCGCCATAGCCAAGAACCGGTAGCGGCTCAGGCGCCGCATTCCGGGGCCATGGAGAGGGCCCAAAAAAAGGCTGAGGATTCTTTTTGGGGCCTTGCAGGTGGCGGCTTTTCCGTGGCAGAATCGCGAGGTGTCTGGAATCGGCCCAGTACTGGGCTGACACTAACAGGGTCTGGAACGCTGTCACAAGACTCGCATAGAACCGACGGTGTGCGACCGCCGGGGGGAAGCAGGGCCGGGGACTGCGTTTACAGGCTGGAAGTAGATGGTGGTTGTGGTGGGGGACCAATCGAGGGGTGGCCGCGGGGAGTCTCTAGGCTCTAGCTCTCTGTTCTTCGCCGATTTTCCACCCTCCGGGCCCGCTCACCGAGCCGGTGGTCTGCCGCCCGGGCGAGCGCGCATTTCGCCGACGTTCGTCGATGCCTCCACTTCCGTATCCGATAGGGTGTTAGGGGCGCGTTGCGCGCCCTCTTTCGTGTTTGGAGGGGAACCGGAAGTGTGCCAAACCACGCCAGTGAAGCAGGAGGAGAAGAAGCGGTTCTTGAGGCCCACGCTGCGGTGCTATGGCCGGCTAGAGGTCATCACTATGCAGCCCGTGAGGAAGCACCACCCGGCGGACGTACCCAGCACCCCGCGGAGCTCTGACGCGGCTGCGCGATGACCCGGGGGTACCGGAATCCAGAGGGGGATAGAAGTGGCTTCTACACCTGAAGTGCGTAAGGCAAAGCGCAAGTTCGTCAAGCCCCGGCTCATCGACTACGGCAAGCTTGACCGCATCACGATGACAACCGGCCCCACGGGCAACCCGGGCGGCGGCCAGCAAGACGGCCACTGGTACGGGTTCGGGATACATTCGTAGGCTTTGCGCGTCCGTCGGCTGCCCGCGGCTGTTTCGCTCTCGGCCTGCGCCGCGTCCAAGAAGAGGGGGATACAATTGGCGAGAACCAGGTATGTCTTGCTGCTGGCCGTAGTGGGTGCCAGCGTTTCGATCAGTCTCCTGGTGCTGGGGTGTGCAGGGGCCGGCACCGATCACGGTCTCATGCTCAGGACGGCGTCCGTGAGCGTCACTACGCACCTTCAGCTGCCGGGGCAGGCTGGGCCCGCTGTCGTGAGTGTGCGCCAGGACGATGGCGATGGCGCTAGCCTTAGTCAGCTCCTCAAACAAGCAGAAGCCCTCTTTCCCGAATCAGAGCCACCGCCGGTCCCGATACCCGGAGATCTGCAGGAGGGGCTTCTGCTACGGACACAGGAAGCTCAAGAAGGGGGCTTCTCCGCTATCACAGACCCTATCGCGAATCAGGCCCAGATAGAGGATGAGTTGGTGGACGACTCTGGGAATGAGCTGCAAGTGTCTGTTGGGAACGACACGTGGGGGGATTACTACCGCTTCAACGCAGACCTCTGGGATAGCCCAGATGATGTGCCCGAGGGCGTGACGGCTTTCACCGAGTACGACAAACCGAGGTGGGCGTTCCTCGAGCCCGAGATCCCTGACATTGCCCTGATACAGGGCCACGGGTACATCCTGTACGTGCGAAACGGCTCCTCCAAGCCCATGTACAACGTGACGGGCAGGATCACGAGCGCCACTGCTCTATGGCCCGACGGGGAGACCACAATTCAGGCGTGGCTCGTTAGTGAGGAGGGCGAAGGCTGGCCGTCGGGGTGGTCACCGGGCGACAGCGAACTCCACCCGCCGGACTACGCGGAGCACCTGCTGGGCGGTGGCGATCCGGGTGACTGGCCCTTGAAGTTCTGGGAGTATGGCCAGACGCCGGTCGGCGAGCTGCCGGCCACCAAGGGTCAACCCGGCTGTGCTCTGCTCCAGGACGACGAACAGAACTGGTACCACGACAACACCCCTGCCGATCCAGAAGGCGACCCGTACTACTGTGCAGTCCAGAACCGTCAGAACACCAGCAACGGGGAGTACTACACCGAAGCAGTGATCGCCATGGAGTGGCCGTGGCCTCCGGCTGTTGTGGGACCGGACGAGGTTAACTTCACGCTAGAGGTGGCTTGGTGGGAAGAGGCGGAGTAGCAGCGGCACGTGTGAGGCCCGCACGGGCTGTTAGCGGCCCGAGGGTGTGTTGGTGTGCGGCACTGTGGGCGCTCGCATGGGTCCCCGCCCGCGAAGAGGCAATGCCATCGCCATGTGGCTGCCTGGGATGGGAGAGTAAGTGGAGGGGGTTAAGTTGAAGAGCTACGGTCAGGTTGCAGGTATCGCCGTTGCGGGTGTCATCCTGTCTATCAGTCTGCTCGCCCTGGGCTGCACGGCAACGCCCCCAGGTTCAGGCCTTGTGATGCGAACCGCCCGGGCAAGCATCTCCACAGTCGTGCCAGAGCCGGACGCGGATGCCGAGGCCCTTGCGTCCGTAAGAGCGCTCACTGACGACCAGCGCTCCATCGCTCAACTCAAGAGCGGCTTGCTGGCGCGATACGCAGAAGGTTTCGTTCTGATCACCAATCCCTTGGACCACCTCGATGATCTCCAGGCGGAGCTCGAAGACGACTCGGGGTCGACCGGTGTCTACATCGGCAATGACACCTATGGCAGTTACTCGCGCCTTAGGGCCGGGAACGGCGTGCGGATCACTCAGGGCGACGATGACAGGTGGGAGTGGCTCACCGGCAGCAATGGGCTCCTTAAGCTGTGCGGCCACGGGTACATCCTGTATGTGCGCAACGACGAGTCGAACAGCCCGATCTATAATGTGACGGGACGCATCACGTCGGCCACCGCGCGGAACGCGTTTAGCGGCGACGGTGTCCAGGCATGGGTCGTCGCGGGTGACGGCGTTAGTGGGTGGCCGGCTGAATGGGAGATCGACCCCGGCGTCCAGGACCCATACTGCGTGACGCTGGGCGGTGGCGAGCCGGGTGACTGGCCCTTGAAGTTCTGGCAGTACGGCCTGACGCCAGGCGACGAGCTGCCGACGGACAGCGGACAACCGGGTTACAGGTACAGCACCGGCGATACCACGTCGTACACCACCTACCGCCGGCGAGTCGACAACGGCCTCTATGGTGAGAGCAGCTACTTCACAGAGGCGATCGTCGCTCTCGAGTGGCCTTGGCCCCCCGCGGAAGTCTACGCGTCCACCGTGACTTTCACGGTCGAAGTGGCTTGGTGGGAGTAACGGCAGCTTGAGGCTGCCCTGGAAACCAGAACGGCGCGCGGCACCAGGCCACGCGCCGTTGTGCTGTACGTTGCTTTTGCGTCGGAAAGGGGGCCGCAAGGGCCGCCCCTCCCCCAGGGGGCTTCCCTCACCCTAT
>Ga0315279_10011562_pt1 | contig 10186 bp, 7 predicted proteins | sample YL17G06_20_MG_FD_203694 | JGI IMG/M metagenome (GOLD analysis project Ga0315279, IMG submission 203694) | Sediment microbial communities from Yellowstone Lake, YNP, Wyoming, USA - YL17G06_20 | ecosystem: Environmental > Aquatic > Freshwater > Lake > Sediment | place: USA: Wyoming | collected...
TGGACAAGACCTATCACAACAACAGCGGCGCCGCCGGCGAATGGAATTGGAAGCGTCTGCCGACCGGGCGGATGGGCGGCCCGACCGGCGGTTTCTTCCCGGGCGCGCCCAACGTCATGGGCGACCTGGTCGAAGCCATGATCACCAACCCGCGCCTCTTCGTCCAGGTCGAGAACGGCTACTACGACATGGCCACGCCGTTCTTCGCCACCGAATTCACCATGGACCATCTTGGCCTGCCGGCCGACCTGCGGGGCCGCTTGACTTTGAATTATTACGCCTCCGGGCATATGATGTATCTCCATAACGAAAGCCGCAGCACCCTCCACGACAACATCGCCCGCTTTGTGGACAAGGCGACGGCACGATGAAGGGCCGGACATGAATTCCATCCCCCCTATCGTCCGGCATCCCCGCTTCGCGGCCGCCCTACTCATCCTGGCAGCCGCTCCGCTTTTTTCGCAGACGCTTCCCGATCTCAACAGCGGCCGGGGCCCCGGGCTTCGCCCGGGGGTCAATTTCCGCAGCGAAGGCTCGTCCCTCGACGTCCTTCTCGTCAACGTGGAAGCGCGGCTGGCGGCGGGATTCGCCTACAAAAATTGGACGGCCTCGTCGACGTCCACGGAGACTAAATATGACCGCCATGGCGCCGTGGACAAGGTCACGGTCGTTAACAAGTTCGTCCGGATCACGAACGGCGACCGCGACGAAGACATCCTCAAGGCAATCGAGACCGCGGACGGGAAAAGGACGGACGTGACCCGCGAAACCGCCGAAAAAGCCCGCCGGCAATGGGCCAAGGCGCGGGAGCGGCGGGCGGCCGGCGGTCGGCAAAGCGGGGTCTTGGACCTGGACGAGATTCTCCCCTTCGCGGCGAAAAAGCGCCCTTTTTATAGCTTCAAACTCCGCCCGGCCGAGGGCGAGGGAGGCCGGAAGCTTGCGGTTCTCGAAGCCGCGGCCAAGGAGAAAGACTCCAAATTCTGGAACGGGATCTACACGATCGATCCGGTCACCTTCGACATCGTCAAGGCCGAAGTGCGGCCCTCCGACAACCCCACCTTCGTCCGGGAATTGTGGGCGGAAGCCGATATCGCCCTCCTCGACGGGAAGCATCTGTTCATCGTCCACACCAAAATGAAGGTCGACGGGGGATTCTTGTTCATCAAGAACGTGCGGATGCTGGTCGAGGATGTCTATACCGACGTCAAGATCCTGAACTGACTCGAAAAAATGTCGGGGGATGACTTGATTCCGCCGTACCGTTCGCGCTTGATTGCTTCTCAGGCGGCTTCGGGTGACCCGGGTCAAAACACGCGGATTTTCCCTCGCTAGCCCTGCGCCCCGACTACGTCGTCTTGACCCCGATATTTTTTTATTTCCTCTCCCCTTGCCCTTTGAGCAAGCGGGAAGCCATCGCCGTTCTAGGATTTGAAATAAGTTTACCGATGCGGCGAGTGGCAGTTACGGGCGAAATTCGTGCGAGGACGGATTAAGAACTCGGCGGGTGACGCGACGGATGCACCCGGATTCCGCGAGCGGAAGGGACCCACTGGGGGATGGGTGGAGCGAGCGGAATTCGGGGCGCCGGAGCAGGCAGGACCCGCTGACCTCTTATTGTTCCTCGCCTGGAAAAACGAGTGTGTTTTTCCCCTAATGCCCCGAGGCCGGCCATCCGTTTGACAGGCCCCGGGCAAGCGGATAAACTAGCCCCCTCTTTTCAAAGGATTTGCCGATGAACAAGGAAAAAGTCGGGAGCTTTTACGACGTCGTCTGGACGGAATACATCCCCGAGTACGACGCTTCGGAAAAGCACTGGCTCCTTTTCTTCACTCCGGAAGAAGTGAAAGGCAAAGCGGTGCTCGATTCGGGATGCGGGACGGGGATTTTCTCCATCATCTTCGCCAAGAACGGCGCCGGACAGGTCACCGGCATCGACATCAGCCCCGGCAGCCTGGGTACGGCCCAAAGCCTCAAGCAGAAATTCGGGCTGTCCAACGCCCGCTTCGAACAGCAGGACATGCTCCACCTGCCTTATCCCGACGCCTCCTTCGACATCGTCTGGGCCTGGGGCACCGTCCACCACACGACGGACCCGCTGGGGGCGATCGACGGCCTCATCCGCGTACTCAAGCCCGGCGGCGCGATCCTGCTGGCCATTTACAAGAAAACCAAGGTCACCTGGATCCACGAGGCCATCCGTAAGACGCTCGTGCGCACGCCGCGCCGATCGTGGAACGCCCTGGCCAGGATCATGGCCTTCTTCGGGACCTCCATCGTCTGGATCTTCAAGCGGCGGGAAAAGGCGCGCCAGGGCGAGACGCTCTCCGAGCTCATCCTGGACTGGTATTTCGTCCCCATCCGGCATTATTACAAGCCGGACGAGATCCGGACGTTCCTGGAGGGCAAGGGGTTCAAGATCGAGAACTACCTGGCCCATTCCGGCCGGTTCAACAGCTCGTCCAACTTCATCTTCAAAGCCCGCAAGTCCGCCTGACCGTTCCGCGATGAGGGGACGCTGCGGAGGACAAATGTCCCCCATGGCCTACAAATGGGAGGGGCGAGCGCGCATCGATTCCGCCGATTTTCCGTTCGTCCCCGCCTGATCGGTCCGACGCCGGCCCAAATTCTGGAACTGGCATGCTCTTTGCTGTTTATCTAAGCGGGGAACTGGCGTGTCGTCTTGATATAAAAGGCAAAAACCGTTATTTTACTCCGGGGAGCAGTAAATATGTTACATAATCCTTACTGCTCCCCGAGTACTAGCCGGGCGACAAAGACATCCGGGGTCAACTATATTCCGCCCGGCTTCGTAAACACCGCAAGAAGAGAAGAACGCGTTGTCCGGCAATATTGACATCTTTATTCGCGTCGTCTTCCGGGATTCGATTCCTCGTCCGCTTCGACGGCCGGTCGCCATGGAACGATTCGAGAATTCGGGCCATTGAGAAAGAAGTCGATATTAAGGAAAATACGAAAATGAAAATGAGGTGGAGGTTGTCCGTCCTTGTTCTCGGATGCGCCGTCATGATCCCGGGCCCGCTTTCGTCCGGCGAACAGACGCCGCCGGCCGCTGCCCAAAATCCTCACCATGACGTCTCGGTGACGCTCAAGCTCATCCAGGTCTACGTCATAGACAAGAAGGGGAATCCCGCGCCCGGCCTGACCGCGGCGGACTTCGAAATCACGGACGACGGCAAGCCGGTCTCCATCACCGATCTTGAATATCATACCGTGGCGTTTCCCGGTGCCGTGAACGACTCGCCCGCCCAGGCGGCGCCGGCTACAGGTGCTAAGCTCAACCGCAAGTTTTTCCTTTGGTTCGATTTCGGGTTCAACGATCCCAGCGGCATAAAACGGGCGAAAGCGGCGGGCCTCCACTTCATGGATACCCAAGTCCGGCCGGAGGATCAGATCGCGCTGGTTTCGTCGTCGATCCTCACGGGCATTTCCGTCCACGAATACCTGACGGGCGACCACGCCCGCGTGCGCCAGGCGCTTTCCGCCCTCGACTTGAAGCGGATCGCCGGCCGGGCCGCCGAGATCGAGCTCCTCATGGGCCGGGAACAGGAATGGGCTCGCTTCACGGATCCTTCGGGGCTCGCCGATATCAATCAATCAGACAAAAGCGGCGAGATAGCGGATAGAAAAGCAGATCTCCTCAAGGAAGGCGCCGCCGCCCAAGACGTTTACAGACAAAAATCCCTTCAGTTCCTCAAGGACTTCCGGGCGCTGGCCAAGGCCTTCCGCTACATTCCCGGGACGAAATCCTTGATCCTGTTCTCCGGGGGGATTGCCCAGTCGCTGCTTTTCGGGACCCGGACGGGCCAGATGTTCGACCCCTACGCGACTATCGAAGAGCAAGCCAAGTACAATCAATCCGTCGTCTCCGAGTACGGCGACCGCGACGTCCAGAACGAGTTCCAGGAGCTGGTCAAAGAGTTGAAGGCCTCCAACACGTTCATCTACGCGGTCAACGAGATCCAGCAGCGGGGCGCCGAGCACGATCCGACATCGCGGGATCTCCAGGGCGACGGATTCCTCCGCAGCCTGGCCTCCGAAACGAAAGGCCAGTACTTCCACAACACCCAGGATTCGAATAAGGCCGTCGAGGACATCCAGAAGCTCACGGCTTCGTACTACATCCTCGGCTACCCGGTCAGCGAAAATTGGGACGGCCGTTACCATGCGGTCAAAGTCACGGTCAAGCGCAAGGGCGTGCAATGCTGGGGCACGGCCGGGTATTTCAACCCGGTCCCATTTTCCCAATATACTGCCGGAGAAAAGCGTCTTCATCTCATCGACCTGGTCTTGAGCGATGCTCCCTTGGTCCAAGGCATGATGGACATGCCGATCAAGGCTATCCCCGTCTATGGCGAAAACGGATTGAAACTGGCTGTCTTGGGGCGGCTCCCGCGCGATCCCGGCGGGCCTCTATTCGGACCAAAGACTGAAGCGTTCGTCCTCCTCCTTGACGAGCGAAAAGGCCTCAAGGAAATCAAGCGGGCTGATCTTGTCCTCACCCCGAGGGACGGCGACCGGATCATTCTCAGCGGAATCTTCCCTATTCTGCCGGGCCGCTACACCTGCCGCCTAATCGTGCGCGATCTCGATTCCGGGCAATGCGCGCGAGCTACGGTCGACGTGAATGCTCCGGCCCCGCCGTGGACCGGTATCAGCGTATCGGCGCCGCTTTGGATGACCGAAGATATCTGGTCTACCTGGAAAGATGTATTCTCAAAAGAACTTCTGACGTCGGTCTATCCGTTCGACCGGGGCACGTATTTTCCCATCCTGGATGAGGCTCGCGCTGACGCGGAGAAGTTTTACGGAGTCCTGCCCATCTCGTTCTTTGGCGTGTTTCGGCCGGAGCTCACTCTGGCCGCCCGGCTCGTCGAAACGGCGACGGGAAAGGGCCGGTCCCTTCCCCTGGTCGTCCTTAAAAAGACGGAAGATGAACACAGCGAGACTTATTTCCTGGAATTGAAGACCGGACCGTTGCCCCCGGGCGCCTATTCGCTCTTTCTCTTCGTCCAGGATAAAGCCGGATTCAAAAAAGCTTTCATCTCGAGCTTCAGGGCTCGCTGAAAAGATTTTAGAGTGAACGGCGGTCGGTGAGGCGAAGCCGGCGGTCGGCTACGGCGTAGGTATATTCGGGCAGCGAAGCGGTGATCACTGCGCCCGCGCCCACGACGCTGCCCGTCCCGATGGTCACCCCGTCCAGGACGGTGACCCCCGCCCCGAGCCAGACGTCGTCGCCGATATGGATCCCGCCTTTGGCCGTCGAAGGCTGGAACATGATCGGTTGGGTCGTGTCGACGATCGGGTGGTTTCCGCCCGCCACCAGGAAGCAGTTCCCGGCCAGGAAGCAGTATTTCCCCAGCTCGATGATCGTCTCGCTGAGCAGGCTGCAGTTGGCCGAGATGTTGGCGTAGTCGCCGACGACGATCGAGCCTTCTTTACAGGTCAGGATGGCGTTCCGCCCGATCAGCGCGTTCCTCCCGATGCGGATCCCCTCCCGCGCCGAGCCCTTGGCATCGAGCACGGCGCCGTCGTCGACGACGGTGTTGTCGCCGATCCTGATCTTGTGGGGATGGCGGAGCGTCACGTTTCGTCCAAAGACAACGCCCCGGCCCACGCCGCCTAGAAGGCGCGGGAAAAACACTTTGCGCAGGGCCAATCCCAGCGCCCCCGGCAGGGGCGCGACGAAAAGCGTGATGAATTCGTATTTGAGAAACGCCCCCAGGCCCTTCCGGCCGATGAACAGGTCGCGGTATTTCGAGGCCGAGGAACGCCCCTCGTCCAAAAGCTCTTTTTGCGTGCTTCCGGGAAATGCTTTGTCCATCATCGGCCGCTCCCTTCGGGAACGATATCGAAATAGTCGATCCAAACGCGGGACGTCCCCGGAACCTGAACCTGGAAATTAGGCCGGTCGCCGTCGCGGAGGGCGAAAGAAATCTCGGGCTCGATCCAGCCGCCGGTCCCGGCCGGGATCCTCAGGGACCGCAAGCGCGCCCCGCTTTCCGCCAAGACAACCGCCGCGGCGATGGCTTCGCCGCTTCCCCCCTCGGTTTTGATCCGGAGGCGCAGCCGATAGCGTCCCGCTTTGAATTCGCCGGGAATCTCGGCGACGAGCTCGTCGCGCCGGCCCGGCTCCCAGAGAATCGCCGCCCGCTTGCTATAGTCTTCGCCGTAGGCGATCGACCCCCAACGGGAGGGCAGCCATTCACCCTCGAAGGTGTGGCGGCCGCCGGTCAGTCCGCCGGCGTCGTCATTCCATAAATAGACTTCGCTGACGCCGTCCCAGCCCCGAAACACGATCTTGTCCTTCTGCGTCGCCAGATAATCGGAGATTTCCTGATTGATGTGGTCGCGCCGAATGAGCGAGGTCGAGCCGACCAGCCAGACGCGCCGCCCGGGATTTCCTTCCACGACTTTTCTCAAATCGTCGAGGTTGTTGAGCCAGCGCGCGCCGACGTAGAAGTCCTTCCAGCCGTCGGGCGTCTTTTCCCAGGCGTCCCAGGTGCCGGGTCCGCCCGACCACAGCCAGTAATCGACGCGCCCGACATAGATCTTCTCGAAAACGACGTGGATGGCGATGACGATGTCGTCCGGCTTCAGGAAATGCCGCACGTACAACCCGGTGTTGGCGTTGTCCTCGTGCTCGAAGCGGCCGGAGCGGGTGATGATCTCCGCCTCGATGGGATCGTTGTAGCGCCGGTTGATGATCGAAAGGGCCTGCCCGGGACCGGCCCCTTCCGTGAAGAGAAGCACGCCGCCCAGAAAGAGCAGGGCCGCGGAGATGGCGCGGGCCTTGGGCTTCAAGACCAGAAACGGAGTGACGAAGAGATCGACCAAGACGCCGGACAGGCCCCGCCATCCGACCAGGAAGAGGAAGACGAAGATAGGGAAGAGCTGGGCCAGGTAGCGTGGTTGAACATGCGTCCGGAAAACGCCGAAGAAAAGCAGGGGGAAGATCAGGGCCAGGATGAAATACAGCCAGGGCGAGCGCGACCGGTCGTCGTCCGCGCCGCGAGAAGCCGCAGCGAGCCGGCCCAGACAAAGGAAGATCCCGGCCAGGACGATCAGGCTCATCCAGGGGAAGCCGCGGAAGAATTCTTTAAAATAATCCAGGTTGAAGCTGGAGAAAAAATAATTGAACATGCCCCGCAGGCTGGTGTCCGTCTTGGCGTAGACGTAGCCGACCTTCCAGAAGAAGAACTCGCTGACCTGCATCAGGAAATAAAACAGGGTGATGATGCCAAAACTGAGCAGGACGTCCTTCTTGAGGAAGCGCTTTAGCCCCTTCATGATGAGCAGGGCCGGATAGCAGAAATAGATTCCCATGCCCAGCTGATGGACCTGGGGCGTGAGAATGAAGAAGACGATGACCCAGGGCTTGAAGCGTCGGTCGTCGTCGACGAAGGCCCGGTAGAAGATGTAGAGCGAGGCCAGATACATGAGCTGGAGCGGGGCAAAATAGAGCGCCAGCCGGCCGTCCTCGATCTCCCAGACCGAGAGGGCCAGGATGAAGAAAGCCAGGATCCCGATCGTCCGGGAGAAAAAGCGCCGGCCGATGAAATAAGCCAGGGCGAGAAGGCCGGCCACGGAGAGGACCGAGACGATCCGCAGGGTTGTCGCGGTCAGGCCGAAGACCTTGGCCAGCAGGGCCAGGATGTAGGCATAGAAAATCGCCTTGTAATAGATATGCCCGGACGGGTAAAGCGGGTAGCCGTGTTGGAGGATGCCCTGGGCGGCCAGGTAATGAAAACCCTCGTCCATCCACAGGGACAGGTAGCCGAGGTTGCGGAGCATGACCACGACCCAGCCGGCCAGGACGAGAAGGAGGGCGATCCAGACGAGACGGTCGGTTCTGGCGCCCTTGGGGAGCGGGACGTCTGTCGCGCCGCCGGACACGTCGTTCACCGTCCGTGCGCGCCGTCCGCGGCCCGGCCTTCGACGCGTTCGATGGAATAGATCTTCTGGCCGTGCGTCGTGAAATAGATGCGGGAGATGACCTCGGCCAGCAGGCCGGTCATGATGAACAACCCGCCGATGATCATCAGGAAGACGGCGAAAATGAGGTTGCCCAGGTTCTCCTTGATATTCCAGCCCAGGATATAAAATCCGAGAGTCAGGACCAGCGCGATGAGAAAGCCGACGCTCCCGAAAACAAGCCCCAGCGGGCCGAAAATCTGGAGGGGCCGGTCGATGAAGCTGACGATGAACTTGACCGTCAGAAGGTCGAACAGGACGCGTCTCACCCGGGACAGGCCGTACTTGGACTTGCCCCGCAGCCGGACGATGTTGGAGATGGGCAGCTCGGTGATTTTGAAGCCCTCCCGGCTGATGAGGGCGGGGATGAAGCGGTGCAGCTCGCCGTAGAGCCGGATGCTCTGGACGACTTCGCGGCGGTAGGCCTTGAAGGTCGTGCCGAAGTCGTGGATCTGGACCTTGACCAGCTTCTTCATCATCCGGTTGGCCACCCAGGAGGGGAACTTGCGCAGGAGGGCGTTGTCCTTGCGGTCCTTGCGCCAACCGCTGACGATGTCGTAGCCCTCGTCCAGCTTGGCCAGGAACTGGGGGATCTCGGCCGGATCGTGCTGGAGATCGCCGTCCATGGAGATGATGACCTCGCCCCGGGCGTGATCGAAACCGGCCTGCAGAGCCGGCGTCTGGCCGAAGTTGCGGCGCAGCTTGACGATGACGACGTGCTCGTCTTTCTTATAGATCTCCTGCAGGAGGGCGTAGGTCCGATCCGAGCTGCCGTCATCGATGAAAATCAGCTCGTAGGTCCGGCCGGTTTTGTCCAGGACGTCGCGGAGGCGGGCGTGCATCTCCTCGACGTTGTCCTCCTCGTTGTAGAAGGGGACGACGATGCTCAACTTCAGGGTCGGGGCGTCATTGATGATCATGGCAGTCCGCGATAGCTGATCAACCGGCGGCCGGGATCGCCGAACAAGGCCCGGACCGAGGGATCGGTCACGGCCCGCCATTCGCCTTCCCGGAACCGGTTGATGTAATAAGGCCCGGTGAGCGCTTCCAGGGCGAAGAGTTCCGGACGGGCCAGTCCCGGGTGGACCATGATCTCGACGGAACCCTCTTCCGGGCGCTCGATCAGGCGGCGGAGATCCGCCGCCGTCATCCGGCCGCTATTAGATATACCATAAAAACGGTCCGCGATCACCAATCCCGCCGCCCGGATGCGGGAGGAAACACGGGCGCAGCAGAGCGAGAGAAAGACGGCCTTGGCGCTCTGGGACGCGTGGCGGGAAAGGCCGAATTCCCTGATAAAACGCACTTTCTTGATGCCGTATTCGACGGCCAGGTCGATGACCACCCGGAAAACGGGCGGGAACGCGTGCATGTGCTTCTCGCTGTCCAGATGGCTGGGGACGATTCCGGCCCGCAAAACCTTCTCGATCTGAGCCCGCAATTCCCGCTCCAGGACTTCGCGCCCCGCTTTTCCGGATACGATCCGACCCAGGAGCTTGCGGGGAGAGACGAGAAAACGCCCGTCCGGTCCCAAGAGCGGGGTGATTTTTGCCGGATCGGACAAGGGCAGACCGCGCAAAAGATTCAGATGGATGCCGACACCCAAATCGGGATTGTCCCGGGCCAGGGCCACGGCTTCGGCGAAACCGGGCATGTTGGCCATGATCGTCGCGCTGGATAGCGCGCCTTCGCGGTGGGCCCGGACGATGCCCTCGTTGACGCAGGAGCAGAGCCCGAAATCGTCGGCATTAATGATGATCCTTCTCATGGCCCGGGCCGCCCTCAGGGTACATTTTTTACCTGAAAAAAGCTACAATGGCCCCCATGTGCGGGATCTGCGGCATCTACGGCGCGACGGGTCTGCCGGAAGACGCGCGCGCCTTGACCCGGGCCATGTGCGACGTCATCGTCCACCGGGGTCCGGACGAGGACGGCTACTACGCCGACGGACCGGTTTCGTTGGGCATGCGCCGCCTGAGCATCATCGACCTGGCCACCGGCCGCCAGCCGATCCACAACGAAGATAAAACGGTCTGGGTCGTCTACAACGGCGAAATCTTCAATTTCCCGGCGCTCAAACCGGAGTTGCTGGCCCGCGGCCACCGTTTCTACACCAACGCCGACACCGAGGTCATCGTCCACCTCTACGAGGAGTACGGCGAGGACTTCGTCACCAAGCTCAACGGGATGTTCG
>Ga0315279_10011563_pt1 | contig 10186 bp, 8 predicted proteins | sample YL17G06_20_MG_FD_203694 | JGI IMG/M metagenome (GOLD analysis project Ga0315279, IMG submission 203694) | Sediment microbial communities from Yellowstone Lake, YNP, Wyoming, USA - YL17G06_20 | ecosystem: Environmental > Aquatic > Freshwater > Lake > Sediment | place: USA: Wyoming | collected...
GGGTCATCACATTCCATGAGCTGGAAGCAACGATCGAAGTTCGCTTCGATCCAGCTCTCGACGTATTTCAGACCATCTGGCATCATTCGCCCATGCTCTCGGAAGCGACGATACACCGCGAGAGCATCTTTGTTCTTGAACTTCTCAATCACCATGAAGAGCATAATGTCTCCCTCCTGCCGTTGTTTCATGTGAAGCTATATTGCATTTCTTCTCTCTCTTGAAACTCAAATTTAGTTCTCTAGCAAGTGCTTCTTGTCTTTCTGTTTTCTGCAGCCATACTCGTTCGTTCCGTGAGAGTCGTGTGTGCACGCACCCCTGATCCATACATAGGTCCGCTTCCATTAGGTTCAAATTCGGCTCGTACCAGCCGACCCACATACACATTACGGTAGTACACTGCCTCCAGTGTCCCCAGCCAAGCATCGGTGCGTGATCGTCTTTGGTGAAGCACCGGAACCTAAGCTCATCAAGAGATTCTGACGAATCCTAGGCCCAGTTCCCTCAACTTAGCCTCGGTTGGGTTGCCTGTTCTCTTGTCCCATCCCCTTAGGTCGTAATAGTTGTCCAACATATCCTCTAGTTGTTCCCTGGTCAGACGCTGTCCCTTGGACGGGCCGTCAGGCAACGGGTCTTCTGTGAATCTAGGCGGAAGACAGTCATCCTTTCTTGTTAGGCCTTCTCTTGCGTTAAAGCACCTGCAGAGGTTATTCATCCGTTCGCCTGCAAGCAACAGATCTTCAACCTTCATATCCCATCCTACAATGGCGTTCAGTGCCTCAGTGTTGAAGCTGGGTTTGGCATAATTGAATCCAACCCAGCCTGGCGATGTGCACAGGAGCAAAGAGTTCGTCACAGCAACCCAATCTTGTGACCGTTTGATAATGTCAACCTTATTCCTTGTCGTATCGTGTCTATCGATCGGGTTCGATATTCCAATTTCAGGCGAAGCGTTCGGACCCTCTACGTCTGTGTCGTGGAACGATTGCATATGACATCCTCCTCTGAGGGATGTCGCGTACGACAACCCCATGCCTTTCTTGGCTCTGGGCTCATGCATTGGAATTTCCATGCCTTTGACTTCTACCGCATACCTCTCTGAACCTCTACCCAGAATCTTCGTCGCTCTTCTGACACCTTCGGCGAGAATACTCCCCACTCCATCGCGTGTGGCGATCTTCTCAATCAACATAAGCATCGCATCGGCATTACCCCATGTTGCCTCGATGCCATCCGTCTCAGCGTTCGAAAGAATCCCACGATCACGGCACTCCATCACCCATGCAATTACTACGCCCGTGGAAATCGTATCTAACCCGTAAGCATTGCACAACTGATTTCCTTTTGAAATGGCTTTGAGGTCACTTATCAGGAGAAGAGAACCAAGAGCCGCATCATTTTCGTATTCGGGACCGCCATACTTTGGGTCGACCGGAGCGTAGGGCCCGTCCGACACTTCGACTTCTCTTTTGCAGCTAACCGCACACTGCGAACACGTGCTTCTGCTCTTGAGAATGCTTTGGGTCATAGTTTCTCCGCTAATTGCCTCGTATTGGTCGAAAGTGCCCTGCTGAAAGTTCTTTGTCGGAAGCATTCCCAAGGCTTGCAAGGGGCCCACGAGACCGACCTGCCCGTGCTTCGTGAAATTAACAATAGTGGGATTCGTCACGGTTTCCGAAGACACGTTTCTGATCATCCTCATGAGTCTTTGAGGTTTGGCGATTGGGACTTTCTTAGTTCCCCGAACCGCGATAGCTTTCAGTTTCTTTGACCCCATCACCGCTCCGAGCCCCGCCCTCCCAGCGGCCCGATGGCCTGTATGCATTATTGCCGCGAACCTGACCTGTCGTTCGCCTGCCGGCCCGATGTTTGCGACCGCCGGGTCGTCTTCCTTTCGTTGCGTTATGCCAAGATCACGTGCGATCTCAAGTTCGGTCTCAAGACACATCTTTCCCCAGAGGTGGGTACCATTTCTAATCTCTACTTCGTCATTGAATATGCTGATGTAGACCGGATCTTCAGATGCACCCTCAACTACTAGCACATCATATCCTGCCCTTCTCAGTTGTACTGCGAAGGTCCCGCCGCAAGTTGATTCACCCCAGATTCCAGTTAGGGGCGATTTGGCTGCAACAAGCCAACGAGAGTTCAAAGGAAAACCGGTCGCCGCCAATGGGCCCGCAGCATACACGAGCTTGTTTTCGGGCCCCAATGGATCAATTCCAGGCTCAAGTTCGTTGAACAAGATCTTGGCGGCAATTCCTCTCCCTCCGAGATACTTCTTCACATCGGCCTCTGGAAGTGTGTCCGTGGAGATTGTTCGTTTCTTCAAGTTCACCCTGAGGATCTTTCCCATGTAACCATACATGCTAGCTGCTCACAAGTCACACCTACATTTCGTAAGCACAAAAACACATCGCCAATTTCCGATTGATCGAATCAATCTCATTGATCCAAGTTAGACGCAGCAGATATGGCCGGGTAGGGGGCGAAATTCGCTCCCAAAAACCATAGTATACCAAGAGCCTTATCCTTTGCAGTCCTTGTGATCCTAACGATTCCTAGCGTGGAGACTTCGCTGCGATGCTACTAGGTTAACATGTCGCGCCTAAATAATGATCTCACAGCATAAACTCAGAGCTAGGGCAAAACTCTCAGGCATTCAGAGCAACTTGAATCTTAACAATCCGGATAGACCTCTGTCACTATTCAGGGCGGTGCGTGATGGATATGGAGCAGTTGTTCCTATCCAAATCGCCAGCGCCTCACGCCTCTCATTACGATCTTCAAGCCCATTAGGATCGAAATTCGCATTTCGACTGAACTTGTGCAAAGTTTGTTCGGGCATCCGAGAGAAGAAATGGGAGTACGCACGCGTCGCAAGTTCGCTTCAAACCGGGCTGAAGCTTCTTTCGGTCAGCTACTCTGGGCCAACCCGTGTCGGTGAAACGAAGCTTCACAGCAAAGTCGCGAACGATAGACTATCATATTTCCAACTTGTCCGTTGCAGTCTGGGAGTTTCTACTGGAAGTGTGAAAGTCGGATGTTTGAATCTCCATACGACAAGCTACTCTAATGCACCCACTGCGTTAGCCGGCAGTCATGAACAGACGCCCGAGATCTTTTCGCAAGAGAGTGGCCGGGTCGCCGGAATACACAGTTCGTCCTGACACAAGTACCAAGGCACTGTCGGCAACCTCAAGTCCGCTCTTGACATTCTGCTCAACTATCACTATTGTGAATCCTTCTTTGGTGAGTCTTCTGAAGTCAGCTAGCAAATGCTTTGCAACTCTCAGGGAAAGTCCCGCCGTTGGTTCATCCATGATCAATGTGTTTGCACCTGCCACAATTCCCATTCCTGCGGCGAGCATCTGACGTTCTCCGCCGCTCAGGGTCGAGGCTTTCTGTTTCCGTCGTTCCAGCAATTTCGGAAAGAGAGAGAACGCTCTTTCCATGTCATCGTCCATCTTAGTGTTCTTCGCAGCGTCAGCTGCTACATCCCAGTTCTCCTCAACAGTCATTGAACCAAACACATTCCGTATTTGGGGGACGTAAGCTACGCCTTTCCTTAGCGTGTAGCGTGCACCCTTCTGGGTGACGTCATCCCCGTCAACGTATATCTTGCCGGAAAACACGTCGCTCATGTTGAATATGGCCTTCATGAGCGTACTTTTTCCGCTACCGTTGGGTCCAACAATGCATGCGAGTGTGCCCTTCTCCACCGAGAGGCTCACGTCAGAAATGATGACTAGACGCCCGTATCCTGCTTGAAGTTGTTGTATGTCCAGCTTATGCAAGCGCTAGGCTCCTAAGTATGACTCGACGACAAGCTTGTTTTGCCGTATCTCTTCGGGGCTGCCTTGGGCGATGATCTTGCCTCTATCCATTGCGCACACATTGTCACAATACTTCAGTAGGATTTCTAGCCTGTGCTCAACGATAGCAGAGGCCAGTTTCTGCTCCTTTACGCTTTTCCTGAACGTGTCGAGAATTCTATGTGCAAGGTCGGGAAGTATACCGGCCACTGGTTCATCGAGCAGTATCACCTTGGAGCCCTTCTCCATGGCTCTAGCAGTTTCTAATAGTTTCAGTTGACCGCCTGATAGTTCCTGTGATGGGCTCTTGAGCTTTGACTGCAGATCCACCTGTTCAGCAAGAGCCAAACATCTCAAAGCCGCCTCCTTTTCTTGTCGACCCCAGTTCCTGAAAGGTGCTAGGATGGATTCTCCGGTGCTCGCTCTGTCGGCCACCAGCAGGTTGTCAAGTACGCTCATTTTGAACAGGCTGGCCTGCTGAAACGACCTGGCAAGCCCCATCCTATATCGTTCATGGGCGCTAAGTTCTGTTATGTCTTGACCCTGCAAATAGACTCTGCCTGTATCAGGCTTGATCAGACCGGCAAGCAAGTTCAGGAGCGTCGTTTTGCCACTTCCATTCGGGCCTATGATTCCTGTTATTGCTCCGGCTCGCAGTGTCAAGTCTACCCCGTCAACTGCGGCGAGGCCACCGAAGTTCTTTCTGAGATTGACCGCTTCAAGAATGACTTCGCTTGTCAAGAACGTCCCAACCAACGGTCTTTATTCGCTCCTCGGGCAGCAATCCCTCCGGTCTATAGATCACGATCAGTAGTATGAGTATCCCGATCACGAGATACTTCGCGTGAGGGATTATGTTCGCGGGAATATAGTGATAGCTGGAGATAGCTGGAGAGATGAAATTTGTCCCCACGTCAATAATCTCGTATATTACCGCACCCACTATTGTCCCCTTGAAATTGCCGGCGCCACCCAGCAATACTATAAGGTAGATCACGAACGTAATGGCGGGCCGATAGCTGTCATTGTATACGCTCTGAACGAAATATACAGAAAAGGCGCCTGCCATCGCGGCGACAGCGGACCCTACGACCATCACATGGATTTTCGTCTTGTTTATGTCTTTGCCTAGGGACTCTGCGACGACTTCATTGTCTCTGATACTTCTGAGAACTCTTCCGTAGGGTGAATTCAAGAGTCTGTTGAAGTAGATGAAACACAAAGAGGCAAGTAGGATCGCCAGTGACATGAATGCAAGATAGTATGCAGTGGTGCCGTAGGTGCCGCGCATCCAGTCAAGCGGCCCCGGAACATATGGAAGGCCGAAGGGGCCACCGGCAATTGCGGGGACATTATTCTGGATGGCTCGTATTACCTCTCCAATTGCAAGGAGTGTTATGCCGAGGTAGTCTTCACGAAGTCTGATTGCCGGATACGAGGCAAGCATGCCGGCCAACCCTCCAATGACTATGGAGAGAAGCATTCCAAGGATGAAGACGCTGACATCAAATACCGGATCAACCTTCGCGAGCTGCTGCACAGCAGAAGTTGTTTGCGCCAAGTACGGAGGACCCGACTTGCCAGTCACTAGCATGCCGAGAGTTACGGCTACGGTCCCAGCCATGAATCCGCCCAAGGCTAGAAAGGCTACCTTGCCGAAATTCGGCAATCCAGTAACGCCTGCCTCGAGGTTAAGACTCATGCTTGTGATTGCGAATATCGCAGTCACGATGACAAAATACATGATCAGTGAGAGATAGTCAAACACTCACGATACCTTCGACGATGCTCTTCTTCTCCAAGACAAGCTCGAGATTCCGCTGATTCCCTCCGGCCTAAGAAGCAAAGTAGCGACCATTATCGCAAACGGAACGACAGGTTGCATCGATGAGGGAATTCCCAAATAAGCAGACGCGAGCTGTATCCCGTAAGTTGAGGCAAATCCTACGATGTATGCTGAGACAAAGGTAGAATAGAAATCTATGCGTCCACCCAGAATGGATGCCGCGAATACGTAGAACAATACAGTAAACCCCGTCTCCGGGCTTAGGCCCCCAAAGATATTGGACGGACCAAGCAAGGCGCCTCCGATTGCAGCGAAGCCGCCGATCAGCACCCAACTAATCAACCTGATCTTTTCGGTTGGAATTCCGACTGCCTCGGCCAGTTCCGGATTCTCAGCTAATGCTCTGGAAAACCTGCCTGAGGACGTGAAGTACAAGTAGTAACTCAGAAAGGCAGCCATGCCAACTGCTGCGACCAGTGAGTAGATGAAGAAATCACTGATGGGAACACCAAACAAGTTTCCGATCGTGACAGGTTGAGGTCCGCCACTTGCTGGGACGCCAATGCGGCCACCGGGAACGAACGTCCAGACTCCTTGTAGGTCCGTGAGGATGTACAATGCGTATTTGTAAGCAAACGAGACGCCGATCGAACCCACTAGCAGAGTAATGAGACTCGCTCTTCTTTTGGTCAGCGGTTTGAACATAATGAGGTGCAATACCAGGGCGGTCAGTGCGCCGATAATGAAAGCAGGCACGATGGTGACGTAGAAGGGCTGCCTAAGAAGATAGTAGAAAAGATATGACGCATATGCACCAATAGTGACTAGCTCGCCGTGGGCAAAGTTGGAGAAACCCATTACGGCGTATGTGAGCGAGACACCAGCGGCCATCACCGCAAGTAGATTGCCGAGCGCTATGGAGAGGATAAGCGGTGTTACCAAGTCCATACGTGTCGGTTTCGGCACCGACTTCGGCATATTTAATTCTTTAACTGGCCTTTCTCAAGTTGCTCGCAACTTCTAAATGAATGAGAAATCTTATATTCGCTCTGTCAAGGATACTGCTTGGCTACTACTAAGGTGACCTGATCTCTATGGTTTCAAGTACAAGTAAGCTTGCAGGCGTAGCAATACTCTGTATCTTGCTCGGATTCGCGGTTGGCTACGGCACAAATGCGTTGATGATGCCAACTACGCCGACTGCGACACAAACACAGAACGTCATCAAGATCGGAGCAATCTTGGAATTGTCCGGCTCTCAATCCTTCCTTGGCTTGAAGGAAGAGCATGCTATGCAATTGGCAGTCGATGAGACGAACCGGAACCTTGCGAATGCCGGATCGAAACTACAATTCGAGCTCGTGATACAAGACAGCAAGACTGACCCAGATGCTGCCAAGACCGCGTACCAAACGCTAGCTGCTAGCGGAATCCAATTAGTCGTCGGGTTTGCGATGAGTTCACAGCTTGCACAAGTCATTCCATTGGCCGCTCAGGACAAAGTCGTCGTTATCTCTTCGAGCTCCACAAGCTCCGCGCTCGCAATCGACAAACCCTATGTGTATAGAATGTCTGGAACCGACTTCGACACTGGCAGAGCACTGGCTACTCTTCTGAATAGCCGGGGATACAAGTACACGGTAATAATATACAAGCAAGACACCTGGGGATCTTCAACTTCAGCTCTAGTCGCGCAGGAGTTCCAAAAATACGGCGGTCAGTCTCAGCTAGTTGGCTTTCCTGCAACTGGCTATAGTATGAGTGGAATTGCTGCTACGGCCTCCGATGCAGTTTCGAAGTATGTTTCGGAGCATGGCTCGGAAAGCGTAGCGGTCACAGGATTAGTAAACGAAGAGGACGGTATTGCCTTGGCTGTGGCAGCAAGCTCCTATCCCGCGCTATCCTCAGTTAACTGGGTAGAGGCTCAAGGCCAGACAGGCTCCACAGCAACGATTGAGAACCCGACAGCTTCGGCGTTCCTTCAGAAAGTGAACCTCCTATCGCTATCCTACGACTTCAATAGATTGAATCCCGCCTACGTTGCCTTTGCGCAGGCTGCCAAGAACGCAAACTACGAAGACGCTCTCGTTGGTGAAGCTCCGTATAGCTACGATGCCGTGCAGCTCGGAATGCTTGCGATTTGCATAGCCGGCAATAGCGGCCCCGCCATTAATGCCGTCCTACCCGACCTAGCAGCGCACTACAATGGTGTAACAGGCGGCAAGACCCTCAATAATGTCCACGACCAGCTCTACCAAGACTGGGGCGTAGCAGGGTTCCAAACTTACAATGGCAAGGTCGACTGGTGGAGAGTCGGCATTTGGACAGCTTCTACTAATACTATCACTTGGTTTGCAAACCCGGAGCCACCGACTTAGGAAACAGAGGGGGCTTGAATCACTCAAGCCCTCCCACACTATTTTTCATGTCACAAGAATGCCCACAGTTTTTCTTCTTGAGTGAGCGCAAAAAGTGGCCGTGCGCTAATCATGATTTGGCACAAGATTCCCGAATTCTACGAATCGTCCGAGAGAGGAGCACCCGGTCAGAACTCTTGACAGACACTAGTTGCCAGTAGGCATACTATTGTACACGAAACCAATGAGTAGAAGTGGTCAGCGAAATCAGGACCAGTTTTCTCGTCTCAGTTACTGAGGTCGAGTCGCAGCCTTATCTGGGTTTGGGCGCTGAGATGAACGGCTCTGGCATCTCGACATGCAGTCTACTCGCGATCTCCGAAATCTGGCCGATTGTGCTGTCTTCGATGAATATTCCACTAGTGAGTCTCTTCTCTTCCTCCAGGAATTCAGGTTCGCCTGGAATGAGGATCTCATTGAACCCAACAGCCTTCTTGCCTTGTTTGACTTTTCTAATCACTTCGTCAATCGTCTTCTTGAAGCGTTCAAGAGCTGTAAACTTGCATATGTCTATCGCTATCATGAATACGCCATTACCTTCAAGTCTATCTGCACTTGAGGCACAACCGCTACCACCCAGCGCTCCGCTCAGTATGTCTATTAGGAAAGCTAGTCCATAGCTCTTGTAGCCAAGGCTTCCACCGAAGGGTTGAATCGAACCACCGCTGAGATAATCGTCAGGCTCTATGCTCGGTTTGCCATCTTTGTCCACAATTTCCCCTTGCGAAAGCTTTTCTCCCCTTGCCTTCTTCAAGAATATCTTCCCCTCTACACTCATCCCCATTGATATGTCGAGAACAAATGGCCTCTCCCGACTTGTTGGCACTGCCGCGCCTATGGGGCTGGCATTGAACACTCTCTCAGCACCTCCAAAAGCCGACATTATGGGATGCATGTTCGCCGTGGTTATGCCAATCATGTCTTGTTGCATTGCCATCATACAGTAATCGGCCATCCTGCCAATGTGACCGCACTTGTAGACGCCGATTGCCGACACTCCGTAGTGCCTCGCTTTGTCAATGGCTATCCGCATCGCGTTCGTTGCGATCACTTGGCCGAATCCACGATTTCCATTGAAAACGCCTACTGCGTGATCATCGATTTCGAGCGTGCCTGTCGCTCTGGGATCCAATTCCCCGTTCTCTATGGAACTTGCATATCCTGGTATTCTAAGAATACCGTGAGAATCATGACCTGCTAGGTTCGCTCTTACAAGATGATTTGCAACGGTTTCAGCGTTCTCTTCAGTTGCCGACTCGGCCACGAATATGTTCTTGGTCAAGGACCGAAGCTGAATTGCGGAGTAAACCGGCATGAAGTTGAATGTAACAGTCAATGTCTATTAGCGTTTACGTTCTTTTATGAGAGAATCGGAGTATGAATGAATCTAGATCTTTGATGATAGCACCTAGCTCTTCTTTTTGATTTGCTTGGAAACTAGCTCAGTGACTTTCAATGTATACTCGATGTCTTCCCTTTCGATACCCCTGTGCGTGACCATGACGACTTTGTTATCCTCACGCGCGAGCACCTTCACGCCGGACTCGTTCAATCTGGAGGCCCAATCCTTCGCTGTCACTCCCAATCCATTGACTTCGTATAGCACCATGTTGGTTTGGACAAGCGATAGATCTATCGAGACTCCCTGAATATTCGCAAGTCCTCTTGCCAACAATTTTGCATTTGCATGATCGTCTTTGAGACGACCCACCATCTTCTCAATTGCTATTATTCCCGGAGCAGCGATTATTCCAGCTTGTCTCATTCCTCCCCCCAGCATCTTTCGGTACATGCGAGCACGGTCGATGAATTCCCGTGTTCCTGCGATAATTGAGCCAATGGGCGCACTCAAGGTCTTTGATAGGCAGAACATTACGGAATCTACGTAGCGCGTGAAATCGCGAACGTCGACGTCTAACGCCACAGCAGCATCAAATATCCTTGACCCATCCAAGTGAACCTTCAATCCGTGCGCCATCGCAAGATCATAGACCGCCTTTGTTTGAGATGGAGTCCACAGAGTATTACCCGAGCGGTGGTGCGGATTCTCGATACAGATTAGACTAGTAGGCGCAAAGCGAAGAACATCAGGTGGTCTCAGGACCGCCTCGATGTCCTCGGGAGTCATGACGCCATTGTGCCCTTTCACAAGACGGGGAACGAGTCCA
>Ga0315279_10011564_pt1 | contig 10186 bp, 7 predicted proteins | sample YL17G06_20_MG_FD_203694 | JGI IMG/M metagenome (GOLD analysis project Ga0315279, IMG submission 203694) | Sediment microbial communities from Yellowstone Lake, YNP, Wyoming, USA - YL17G06_20 | ecosystem: Environmental > Aquatic > Freshwater > Lake > Sediment | place: USA: Wyoming | collected...
AATGTTGAAAGCATCTGGTCCACAATATTTTTGTAAGCACTGACTGCCGAATCGTCACCGATGGTGGCTGCCAGTCGAGATTTCACTTTTCCTCTTTCAGGATTTTTCACAAAAAAGAGGAGACATCGATCATCCAACTCTACGCTTCTTCGAATCATTCCGCGCCGGACTTCGGGGTAAGGGGATACCTCCCCATTTTGCCGACAAAGGGGAGGGCAATTAGCCAGGGCAATGACAATTTTCTTGGGTCCTTATACTGATCAAGTCCAATGGTCATCTCTTGGTGTCCTTTTGCGGGCTGAGGACGATAGGTCCCGAATAGTCTGTCCCACCAGGGAAAGTTGAATCCGAAGTTACAATTCGTCTCCCACCGTATCGTTGAATGATGGACACGGTGCATCTCCGGGGTCACCACCAGCAGGCGGAGCCATTTGTCGATGCTTTGAGGATAACGAACATTTCCATGATTAAACATGGAGGTTCCATTCAAAAGGATCTCAAAGATCGGGATGGACAATGGGAGGGGCCCGATGAGGACGACGACGGCCATCTTGATTCCCATGGAAAGGATAATTTCAATAGGATGGAAACGGATTCCCGTGGTGACATCGTAATCCATGTCTGAATGGTGCACCATGTGGAGGCGCCAGAAAAGGGGAACGGCATGGAACATGATGTGTTGAAGATATATCGCGAAGTCGAGGATCAATACACCAAGGATTAAATGGAACCAGAAATGGAGTTGAAGCTGATTGAGCAGCCCCCAACCCCGCTGTCGAGCTAAGAAAGCGACTCCCATCAATGTAATAGGAAAGACAAGGCGAATGAGAACAGAGTCGATCAATACAAGGCCAAGGTTACTGACCCACCTCGCGGGCTTCGATGTGGTTAAGGGACGGCGAGGGGCAGCAATCTCCCAGAGAGCCATGATGATAAGAATACCAATAAAAAATCCAAGCCTGATGAATAATTCACCTTTCTGTGCCAAAGGATTCATGTCTTAACCCCTTCTTTTTAGAGAATTGCTCTTATAAAACTTTACCAGTTTATGGGGTGAGACGCCAAGAAAATAAAGGATCTGAAGCGTCCAGTTTCTGAGAATACAAAAGATCACCCCTTCTTCCTCCCATCTCCTGGGAGAGGTCATCGCACGGTCACGAGAAATAAATATTTTCCTGCCAGATCTCTTAATACGTCGCATCAGTTCCACATCCTCCATGAGAGGGATATCCTTATAGCCTCCGATCTCATTAAAATAACCCCTTCGAATAAAGATTATTTGATCTCCATACGGTATTCCGTTCAAGCGGGACCGTAAGGAGCCAAGAAAAGCGATCACTTTAAAGATTATTTTCTCCGATTTTATGCCCAGATCAAAAGCCCCTCCCACAAATTCGTTTCGATTGACGAAAGCGTTCATCCTTTTCAATGCACTTATGGGTAATTCTGTATCTGCATGAAGAAAGATGAGGATATTCCCTTTTGCTACGAAGGCACCAGCATTCATCTGCTTGGCGCGACCCTTGTCAGCCGAGATTTTCGTGATCCTGTCATCGTATATCGCCTGGAGGGTATCTTTTTCTGGAGCCCCATCGACAACGATTATTTCAGAGCTTTTCTCGGGATCCAATTGTCTCAAGTGACCGATCAAATCATTGATCCTCTCCGCCTCATGAAGCACAGGGACGATAATGGAGAATTTAGGATGATCCATTGACGAGCCTCTAAAAGAATAGATTATGTTGTCACTTTTCTTTGGTCAAGGTCTTTTTGATCAACCCTAAAGGGTTGAGTTACAAAAGGAGGTTCGTTCTATCTTTTCTTTTGCATCCGTTAAGATTTTACGGTATCTTTTCTACCATATTGCATGGATTTCCTGGCCATTTCGTTTCTTTCTCGTCATTCCTGCGAAAGCAGGAATCCATGTCCTTCGGATCCCTGTTTTCAAAGGGACAAGCCTGGATTCCCGTTTCCACGGGAATGACATATTGAATGGACAAAAAATGCGAGTCTTAGCTATTGAAACTTCATGTGACGACACTGGAGCTGCTGTGGTTCTAAATGGCAGGAAGATCCTCTCCAATGTGGTCTCCTCTCAGGTCTCCATTCACCAAAAATATGGCGGGGTCGTTCCAGAGTTGGCATCCAGAAGACATATCGAGATGATCGTCCCAATTGTGACAGAAGCGCTGGAGACGGCAAAGTTGACACTCAGAGAGATTGACGGCATTGCAGTGACGCAGGGACCTGGTTTGGTGGGATCTCTTCTCGTTGGTCTATCTTTTGCCAAGTCACTCTCGTTTGCCTCGGGATTACCACTCGCTGGGGTCAATCATGTTGAAGCCCACCTTTCGGCCATTTTTCTTGAGAAGGAAACTCCAAGGTTCCCTTTTGTCGGATTGGTTGTCTCTGGAGGCCATACCTCACTCTTTCGAGTGGACGGATTCGGGAAGTTTAAGAGGTTAGGGCAGACCAGAGATGATGCTGCAGGAGAGGCCTTTGACAAAGTCGCAAAGCTTTTAGGTCTGGGATACCCGGGAGGTCCGGTGATTGACGAACTCTCCAAAAAGGGGAACCCGAAGGCCATTCGATTCCCAAGACCCTTCCTCGGAAAGAATTCTCTCGATTTCAGTTTCAGTGGAATCAAGACGTCGGTGGTCAATTATGTGAAAAGCCATCCCGCAACGCAGGAGGGTTATCCGAGGGAACTTATTGGAGATATCGTCTCCAGCTTTCAAGAGGCGGTCGTTGAGGTGCTGGTGCAAAAGACTATTCAAGCCGCCCAGCATGAAAAATTGAAAAGAATCGTCCTGGCCGGAGGAGTGGCGGCTAATCGCCTTCTCAGGGAAAGGATGAAGGACGAGGCTTTGGGACATAAGATTGCTGTTTATATTCCTTCACCCCCTTTCTGCACGGACAACGCTGCCATGGTCGGTGTGGTGGGATATGAGTATTTGAAGAGAGGGGTTCGAGCTGACCTGTCACTCAATGCCTACTCGAATTTACCGCTCTAAATAAAATTAGAAATTTTAGATTTCAGATTGCAGATTGAAAAAACTGAACTTGGCAAATGCCTTTTGCGCTAATCATTTTTCATATAATCTGTCATTCCCGTGGAAACGGGAATCCAGACCTGTTGTCCCTGTGAAAACAGAGATCCAAACGACATGGATTCCTGCTCCCCACTTTCGTGGGGACAAGTTTACCCCTGCGAAAGCAGGGGCAGGAATCACATAATGGTTTTTTGATTCCTCTATTATTCATTAAATAATATGCCATCCATTAAGAGAGAACTGGCAGAATATGGTCTCACTCCTCGGAAAAGATGGGGTCAGCATTTCCTCGTCGATCGAAATATTTTAAACAAGGTTATCCGGACAGCCGAACTTGAAAAGGGGGATGTGGTTCTCGAGATCGGTCCCGGAACGGGAGAGATGACCCTTGCCCTTGCCCGTCAGGTTAAAAAGGTGATTGCCGTCGAGATCGATCGGAAATTGGTGAACGTGCTGAAAGAGAAAACGGCAGACCTTTCAAATATCATGGTCATCGAGGGAGATGTTCTGAAAATCAGTCTCGAGCAGCTTTATCGCCAGGGTCATCAGCAGCTCAAGGTGGTCGCCAATCTCCCCTATCAGATCTCCACACCCCTCCTCTTCCGTTTCATTGAGTCAAAACAGCTCTTCTCCACCATTACCCTGATGCTTCAACGAGAAGTAGCTGAAAGAATGATCGCCTCCCCTGGTGGAAAGGATTATGGCCCCTTGTCTATCTTTACTCAATCGGTTTCAGATCTCTCTATTCAGTTCTATATCAAACCCTCTGCCTTCTTTCCTCCTCCCAAGGTCGAATCAGCCGTCATCCACATGGTGTGGAAGGAAAGACCTTTGCTGAGGCCAGAAGAGGAGGACTGGTTTAAGAAGGTGGTTAAAGGCTGTTTTAGTTATCGTAGAAAGAGATTGATCAACGCGTTGAGACATGCCGATCTTCTCCTTCCAGAGGATCTGGAGAAGAGAATTGAGAAGATCGGAATCGACTCCCAGAGAAGGCCTGAGACCCTTGCGATCCAGGAATTTGTCTGCTTAGCTGACGCCTTGAGGTCATGAGATTTCTAAAAAAGTCCAGAAAGCTCATGAGAGCGAAAAGTAGTTTTTCAGAGCTCTCATCATAATTTCTAAACATTTCAATGGATTACGGAACTATAAAGAGGTGTTGGTGGAGTTATTTTCTATTTGCAAAACCCCCAGGAGATGATTATTTTAAGGTGGAAAATTAAACCATTCGGCCCCCCGGTCTGACGCTCGGGGTGTGCTCAGGGTTAATACTGAGCGGCGCGTCTTACCCCGATTCAAAAATTGGGGTTTGGCACCGTCGAACGTATTAATCCAGGAGTGAATTGAAATGCAGATAGAGAAATTTACATTAAAAGCCCAGGAAGCCTTGCAAGAAGCCAAGGCCATTGCCGAACGAAAAAACCATCAGCAGATCGATGTGGAACATCTTCTGTTAGCCCTTCTGGAGCAGAAAGAAGGGATCGCCATCCCGATTCTTCAGAAATTGGGGGCGAACATCGATTTGATTGTTTCCCAACTGGAAGGCGAGCTCAACCGGATTCCAAAAGTGACAGGTGGAGGGGTTGGGCAGGTCTACCTTTCCAGCCGGGTCAATGAAATTTTCAACGGGGCCTGGAAAGAGGCTGAGAGGTTGATGGATGAGTATCTTTCCACTGAGCACCTTCTCATCGCCATCGCAGATGAGAAGAGAGGGGCTTCCTCACAGATTCTCCAGAGAAATGGCGTGACGAAAGATGCAATCTTCAGGGTGCTCCAGGAGATCCGGGGACCTCATCGAATCACCGACCAGAATCCTGAGGAGAAATACCAGGCTTTAAAACGGTATAGCAGAGATCTCACTGAAGAAGCGAGGAAGGGAAAACTCGATCCGGTCATCGGAAGGGATGATGAGATCCGGAGAGTTGTTCAGGTCCTTTCCCGGAGAACGAAGAATAACCCTGTTCTGATTGGTGAGCCCGGGGTTGGAAAGACTGCGATTGTGGAGGGACTCGCACAGAGGATCGTAAAAGGAGATGTCCCGGAGACTCTAAAGAATAAGAGGCTGGTTGGTCTCGATCTGGGAGCTCTGATTGCTGGCGCTAAATTCCGAGGAGAGTTTGAGGAGAGGCTGAAGGCGGTGCTCAAAGAGATCACTGCAGCCGCAGGAAATATCATCCTCTTCATTGATGAGCTCCACACGCTGGTGGGTGCGGGCGCAGCGGAAGGGGCGATCGATGCCTCCAATATGTTAAAACCGGCCCTGGCCAGAGGGGAACTGAGATGTGTGGGGGCCACCACGCTCAATGAATACCGAAAGTATGTGGAGAAGGATGCGGCCCTGGAGCGTCGATTTCAACCGATCTATGTTGCCCAGCCCACAGTGGAAGATACCATTGCTATCTTGCGGGGACTCAAGGAACGCTATGAGGTTCATCATGGTGTAAAGATCAAGGACTCGGCGATCATCGCTGCGGCCATGCTTTCGAATCGGTATATCTCCGACCGGTTCCTTCCGGACAAAGCGGTTGACCTGATGGATGAAGCCGCTTCACGGCTGAGGATTGAAATTGACAGTGTACCAATGGAAATCGATGAGGTTCAACGGAAGGTGATGCAACTGGAGATTGAGCGCCAGGCCCTGAAAAAAGAGAAGGACAAGGCTTCTGTCGAGCGGCTGAAGAAACTTGAAAAAGAGTTGGCCGATCTGAAAGCCGAGGTAAAAGAAAAATCACTTCAATGGGAGAACGAGAAAAAATCGATCTCTAAAATTGGCGAGATCAAGGAACGGATCGAGAAGACGAAGCAGATGATGAAAGAGGCAGAGCGGGAGCTGGACTATACCCGGCTTGCCGAATTGCAATATGGAGAGATGACCCATCTCGAGCAGGAGATGAAAAAAGAAGAAGAGAGGCTCGCCGTTCTTCAGAAAGAAGGAAAGATGCTCAAAGAGGAGGTCGATGAAGAAGATGTGGCGGAGGTCGTCTCGAAATGGACGGGCATCCCTGTGTCGAGGATGTTGGAGGGCGAGGTGGAGAAGTTGATCCGCATGGAAGAAAGGCTCCAACAGAGGGTGGTGGGGCAGGACGATGCCATCAAAGCGGTCTCCAATGCGGTGAGGCGAGCGAGGGCCGGACTCCAAGATCCCAATCGTCCTATTGGTTCTTTTATCTTCATGGGACCCACAGGCGTTGGAAAGACCGAGCTGGCTCGTGCCTTGGCGGAATTTCTCTTCGACGATGAGCAGGCCATGATAAGAATCGATATGTCGGAATTTATGGAGAAACATTCTGTGGCCCGACTGATCGGAGCGCCCCCTGGATATGTGGGATATGAAGAGGGGGGATTCCTTACCGAAGCAGTCCGTCGAAGACCTTATTCCATCGTCCTGATGGATGAGATTGAGAAGGCCCATCCGGAAGTATTCAATATTCTCCTCCAGATCCTGGATGATGGAAGACTCACCGATGGTCATGGGAGAACAGTGGACTTCAAAAATACAGTGGTCATCATGACGTCCAACATCGGAAGCCAGTGGATCATGGATTTGCGGGAGAAGGATTATGAGGAGATGAGGCGCCGGGTGATGGAAGCAATGAGGGCCCACTTCAAACCCGAATTTTTAAATCGTGTTGATGAGTTGATCATCTTCCATGGACTCGGAATAGAAGAGATTAAGGCGATTGTAGAGATTCAGGTGAAAAAGCTTGAGCAGCGGCTATTGGAAAGAAGGATACAACTGAAGATGGCTGAAAAAGCAAAAGAATGGCTTGCTAAAGAAGGATTTGATCCCGCCTACGGGGCTCGGCCTCTTAAGCGGGTGATTCAAAAGGAGATTCAGGATAAATTGGCCCTGAAAATCCTGGAGGGAAAGTTTAAGGAAGGGGACACAATTACTGTAGATGTGGAGGACAAGAAAGGCGAATTGGTATTCAAGGTATAGAGTTGTAACTTAACAATTTTCTTGACAATATTATAAAAATCGGTTAAAAAATCAAATATTTTCAAGCAAGGAGAACACAGGCACGTAGCTCAGGGGGAGAGCGCTACCTTGACGCGGTAGAAGTCTGGGGTTCAAATCCCCACGTGCCTACCACTGAAACCAATTTCTTAAGGAATGAAGTATAATTTGTTGAAAAAAAAGACTTTTTAATCCATTCAAACTGAAGAGGCATCATCCAGAGAACGCATGGGTGATGCCTCTTCTACTTCAATTCGAATTAAAATGGCAGAGCAGGTTTCAATTACATTACCCAATGGCGTGAAGCAATCGGTTCCCAAGGGAATGAAATTACAGGAGTTGGCTGACGAGCAGGCCGTGGCCGCCCAGGTGAATGGGGCGTTAGTCGACCTCTCTCAGCCCATTGAGAAAGATGCGATCGTTTCCTTCATCCCCATCCAAACGAGGAAAGGGCTTGAAATTTTGCGCCATTCTGCAGCCCATGTCATGGCCCAGGCGGTGAAGGAACTTTTTCCCTCTGTTAAACTCACGTTCGGTCCCTCGACAGATACAGGGTTCTACTACGATTTTGATTATGATCGACCCTTTACACCGCAGGATCTTGAGAGGATCGGAGAAAGGGTATCGGAAATCATCAAACAGGATTCTCCCTTTATCCGTGGAGAGGTTTCCAAGGAAGAAGCTCTCAAAACCTTTCGTGAAATGGGGGAATCCTATAAGGTTGAACATCTCGAAGACCTTCCGGATCGTGTCTCCCTCTATCGTCAAGGGTCCTTTTTGGATCTTTGCGAAGGTCCCCATCTTCCCTCCACAGGCAGAATCAAGGCTTTCAAGCTTCTCAATGTTTCTGGAACTTACTGGAGAGGAGATGCCCGAAACCAGGTGCTTCAACGAATTTACGGAACGGCATTTCCAGATGTGAAGGGGTTGGAAGACTACCTCCTCATGCTCGAGGAGGCCCGCAAGCGGGACCACAGAAAGTTGGGCAGGGAACTTGACCTTTTCAGCATTCAGGACGAGGCCGGTCCAGGTCTGGTCATCTACCACCCCAAAGGGGCTATGCTCCGCACGATTTTGGAGGATTTTGAAAGAAAGGAGCATTTGAAGAGGGGATATCAGATCGTGATCGGTCCCACACTCTTACGGTTGGACCTCTGGAAACAGTCTGGCCATTTCGAAAACTACCGGGACAAGATGTACTTCACAAAGGTGGAGGACGCGGAGTACGGAATCAAACCGATGAACTGCCTGGCCCACATGCTCATCTACAAATCCCAGATTCGAAGCTACCGGGATCTTCCCTTTCGCTATTTCGAGCTCGGAACCGTTCACCGTCATGAAAAATCGGGAGAACTCCATGGCCTGCTCCGGGTGAGAGGGTTCACCCAGGATGATGCCCACATCCTCTGCCGACCTGACCAGCTCAATGATGAGATCTGTGCCATCATCGAGTTTGTTGATGATGTGATGAAAATCTTTGGGTTCGAATATGAGATGGAACTCAGCACCAAACCGGACAAGCGCATCGGGAGCGATGAAGACTGGGAAAGGGCAACCCAGGCCCTTCTTCAGGCCCTCAAGACAAAGGGCCTTTCCTTCGAGATCAACGAGGGGGAAGGGGCCTTCTATGGCCCCAAGATCGATGTCAAATTGAAAGACGCCCTTGGTCGGAAGTGGCAATGCGCAACGATTCAGGCGGATTTTGCCATGCCCGAGCGATTCGAATTGACCTATGTGGGGAGCGATGGTGAGCGGCATAGGCCGGTGATGCTCCATCGTGTGATCCTCGGAGCGATGGAGAGATTTATCGGAGTGTTGATCGAACATTACGCAGGAGCCTTTCCTGTGTGGCTCGCCCCTATCCAGGCAATCCTTTTAACGGTAACGGACCGACACATCCCCTATGCAGAGAAGGTTTACGCGTCCTTGGTTCGAAAAGGGATACGTGTCGAGAAAGATTTCCGGAATGAGAAGCTGGGGTTCAAAATCCGAGAGGCTCAGATTCAGAAAATCCCTTATATGCTGGTGATCGGAGATCGGGAAGAGAAGGAAGGGACCCTTTCACCACGGAAACGAAGCGGTGAAACGATGAAGTCGCTACGGCCAGAAGAATTCGTCGCCCAGGTCGAATCGGAATATCCAAGCATCTAAAAAAGACGCTAAGCGCTTAGCCTGCCTACCGCAGGCAGGCGCTCTGCGCATAGCGAAAAAAAAGGAGGTGGTGTTTATCGCCAGGGAGGCTCAGGTTCGGATTAATCGTGCGATTCGAGTCAAAGAGGTGAGGGTCATTGACCCTGAAGGAAAACAATTAGGTATCTTACCCATATTTGAGGCCCTTCGTGTGGCTGCCAGTTCTGAATTGGACCTGGTGGAGGTTTCCCCGAAATCGGAGCCACCGGTCTGTCGCATCATGGATTATGGAAAATTTAAATACCAGCAGCAGAAGAAGGCCCATGATGCAAAGAAGAAGCAGGCCGTCATTCACCTCAAAGAGGTGAAGATGAGGCCGAAGACAGAGGACCACGATTTTCAATTCAAGCTCCGGCACATTGAGAGTTTCTTGAAAGAAGGAAATAAGATCAAGGTCACAGTGGTTTTCAGAGGGAGAGAGTTGGCCCATCCTGACCTTGGAAGAAACATGGTCAAGCGGATTGTTGAGGGGATAAAGGAGTTTGGAAAGGTTGAACAGGATGCCAAGTTTGAGGGGAGAAATTTCGTCACGATCCTGGCTCCACTCCAGACTCCAAAACCCTAGTGATTGGGCTGGTGATCGTCGAGGTTTTTTTGTTTCGCGATCACCTTTTCGCCAATACGAATCATATTTTACAAGAAGGAGAAGATTGTGCCAAAAATAAAGACCAACCGAGGAGCAGCAAAGCGATTCAAAAAGACCGGGACCGGAAAGATCAAAGCCAAGAGGGCTTTCGCGCGGCATATCCTGACGAAAAAATCGGCCAATAGAAAGAGAGGTCTGAGGAGACCCAAATCGATTGAACAAGGAGATGCCAAAGCGATCAAGAAGTTGATCCCCTATATCTGATTTTCAGAAAACGGGAAGCGCTTAGCCTGCCTACCGCAGGCAGGCGCTCTGCGCATAGCAAAACGAGAACTATAAACATAACTTTGACATTGAACAGCGAGCGTATATTTCACACTGCAAGAAATTAATCGTTTGGAG
>Ga0315279_10011565_pt1 | contig 10185 bp, 4 predicted proteins | sample YL17G06_20_MG_FD_203694 | JGI IMG/M metagenome (GOLD analysis project Ga0315279, IMG submission 203694) | Sediment microbial communities from Yellowstone Lake, YNP, Wyoming, USA - YL17G06_20 | ecosystem: Environmental > Aquatic > Freshwater > Lake > Sediment | place: USA: Wyoming | collected...
GGCCCCGCCCCCGGCGGGGGGGGGGGGGGCCGCCCCCCCCCGCCCCACTGTCTCGTTAGCATTGCGCGGACCAATAATGCCCCAGAAAGGCAACACATGAAACCTGCGTTTACACATGGCGGCCTGATGGTGATAGCCGTCCTCTGCCCCGCCTCCCAAGCGGGGGAAGCCCTGCCTTACAAAGAAGCGCCAGGCCCCTGGAGTGACGCCGCCAAACCAGTCGCGCCTCGTGCGCCCGTGGCTGGTGAAATCCCCATTGACCAGCCCGGCTGCTACGCTCAGGAAGGCGCAAAGTACATTCTCGCCAAAGATATTTCCAGCCCCATGACACCGTTATTCCTGGGCAAGGACGTCGTCCTCGACCTGAACGGCCACACCGTCACCTTCGCCGCCGGCGGTTACCAGCACGTCCCGAACTACGGCTTCGAGGACGGCCTCGCACACTGGGATGTGTCGAAGGTGCCCGGCGCGAAGGCAGTGTCAACCCCTGTGCGCCCACTCGTCGGCAAGAAGTTCTGCTTGCTGCCCGCGGGGCAGGAAATCGGCTCCGAAGCCATCTCGCTGCCAGTGCCCAACCGCTCCTACTACGCAACCTGCGTCCTCTCCCGCGCGCGCGGCTGGGAGGGCCGCAAGATCAGCCTCTGCGTGGAGGACGAGAAGGGGGAGCGGATCAGGTGCGAGTTCAAGGGCGGCTCAAAGCCTCGCGTCGAGGGCCGCATTGAGAACCAGGAGGCTTTAACTCGGCGGCGGCACCATCTTCACCCACCTCTTCTATCTCCCCGCAGGGAATTGCCGGCTGCGCGTGAAGGCCGCCGCCGGCGACTGCGAAATAGACGAGTGCGACATCCGGCCCGCCCTGGACTCTGGGATCGCTGTCGTCGGCGGCGTGGCGCCATACGCGACCTACGCAGACATGACGAAATGGTATCCCTGCTTCTTCTTCGAGTAGACCAAGAAGGACACCGCACTGCCGGCGGAAACCATACCCCTAGTCAAGGGCGCGGGGACGGTGACGATCCGGAACGGCACCGTCCAATCCGGCTACGAGCAGGGGGTGCGGAATTGGGGCATGAGAGTGCACCGCCAAGGACATCAGGCTGGTGCTGGAGAACGTCAGGGTGCTCAATTCCGGTCTGAACGCCAACGCGGTCCAAGCCGAGACGCTTAAGATCCGAGACTGCCGCTTCGAGGTTGATACGCCCTTCATCATCAACCGGCACGACACCTCCGAGATGAGCGTTTCCGCTCGGCAAGGGCATCGAGATCGCGAAGACGGCCTTTATCGGCGGCCAGGGGAACCTCTCCTGCAACGGCGGCGGCGCGAACATCCACGACAACCTCTTCGTCAATGGCCAGACCGTCACCAACCACGGAGAGCATTTCCCCCGGCAAGGGGGACAGGATTTACAGGAACCGCTTCGGGCCTCAGGTCGGCTCCGGCACTGAGATCGGCTCGCAGGACGTAGAGGTCTACGACAACGTCTTCGTGATCTCCTCGGCCCCGCCGAATAGCGAGTACCGTTATTCTGAGTATTCCACGAACGCCGGGGGCATCTCCGACTACAACAAGGGCACCTGCACCAACAACAAGGTCTACCGGAAATTGACAATTGAAAAATGAAAATTGAAACACGATAGGCATCACCGGCAGGGAGTATCCCGAGTTTGACCACTACCTGCCGATGACCTACGCCTTCGAGCATCAGCAACGGCGGAGGCGGCAACCAGGTTTACGAGAACCAGATCACGATCGAGCGCCAGGGGCCTTTCGGTCCGCGCCCTGGCGTTCTTCGTCAGCGGCTCGAACCAGGGCGGAGATATCTTCCGGAACAAGATCACCGCGAACGTTACCCCTGTCTGTATGGGCGGGGACTACGGGCCCACAAACGCCGTCAAGTTCTACGAGAACACCATCATCCGGGCCCAGGGCGCGCCGCCGTTCAAACCCTTCCAGGTGGAGGCCAACGCCAAGGGCGTCGAGTTCAGCGGCAACAAGTTCGTGGATTGCGAGTTCGGCGGGACCAGGGGGCGGGCAGTATGTCAACAAGTGATGGCCCTCACTTCCCGCTTGGCGGAAGTCTTTCCCCCCTGCGATAGAAATGGCAGCCCGTGGTTACTTCACAGTGAGCGCAAACGGCCTGGATTGGGCCGTCACACCTGTGTCATCGCTGGCCAACGCAAAGATCGTGTAGATTCCCGGTTTGACGTCCTTCCACACGAAGGTGAACGGCGCGGCGATGATGTCGGCGGCGTTGAGCTTCTTGTCGGCGGCGACCGAGCCAAGGTAGTAGTCCACGCGGGCGACATCGCCGTCCACGTCGTTGGCGTTGGCCTGCAGCGTGATATCGGCGCCAGCGGAGAACGAGCCGTTGGCCGCCGGCCGGCTAATGGAGACGGTCGGCGGCATGCTAAGCCCGCCCCGGTACAGGTCTGCCACCTCGGCGTCGCTCAGGGCCCGCTTGTAGATGCGGACCTCGTCGCTCGCGCCCTTGAAGCAGCCGCGGCAGTTGCTGGTGTCGCGCTTAGGGTCGTCGCCCGGTTGGATGGCGCCGAGGTAGAAATTGCTGTTGTAGAATTTGTCGCCAGTATTGCCGAACTTCAGGAAGCTCTGCACCGTTCCTTCGCCGGTAAAATGCGACTTGCCGACCAGCTTGCCGTCCACGTACAGACGGACCACGCCGAAGGCCCTGGCGGGCTGCCCGCCGTTTCGGTCCTGCGCCGCCGGGTCCGCCACGCCCACCACATGATGCCACTCGCCAGCGGCATACGCGTCGGCCGAGTCGGCCTCCAGGGCCGCCGCGCTGAACCACTGCACGTGCCGCATGGCGAAGCGGCCCTTCGTGCCATCCTTCGGGTCGGCGACAAAGCACAGCCCGCCGAAGTTCACCTCACACGGTTTGCCCAGCAGCCCGGCGGCCGCCCGGAGGTTCTGCACGGAGCCGCCTGTGCTCTTGGCGGTGGGGATCTCGTCGGGGCGAACCCAGACTGACAGCGTGTACGCGGTGCCGTCCCTCGCGGGCGCGTTCTGAAGCTTGACGAACCCAGGTACGGGGAACTTGTCGCCCTCCTTCCAGGTGAAGGCCAGCCCGCTGCCGGACTTGCCGGCAGTCCAGGTCACCGTGTTCACCAGCTCGCCGACGTTGCCGCCGGTATCGGTCAACCTGGTGCCGGTGTTTTCGTCGCAGTGGCAGTTGGCAATCAGGTCGCGGTCCGCGGCGACGTTGACCTCGGCCGCCACCCACACGGGGTTACTGGCCACGTCCTTGTCATCCTTCACGGCGATGACGAAGTCGTCGCTGCCCAGGTAGTCCTTGTCCGGCGTGTAGGTGATCGTGGGGTAAGTGGAGACATCCAGCTTGCCGTGTCGGGGCGCCGTGCCCACGACGTGGCGTGAAGGCACGCCCCCGGAGTCCTCCTGGGCGGGGATGCTGATGGACTTGGTGTGGTTCCTCCATGTCAGCAATGTCCAGGTGCCCTGCCGGGTCTTGGGATCGGGCCCCAGGACATACGGGCCGGGATGGGCGTCCAGGATGGTCTTCAGGTCCTTCTGCTGCTCCGGCGTCCACTTGCTCGAGTCGGTGTTCGTCAACAGCAGCTTCAGATCGTCCAACCCCACGACCTGGTCGTTATTGAAGTCGCCCTGCGACCACCAGCGCCGATCCTTCTCGCCGTCGCCACCGAAGTTGGCGGCCAGGATCTTGAGGTCCTCGTAGGTGACCGAGCCATCCAGGTCGGCATCGCCGGCGGGGTGGCTGTTGCGGACCAGGGCGTCGTAGGTGATCGAGCCCTTCATGCCCGGTCCACAGTACTGGATGGCCAGGAATGGCCAGGCGTCGCCCTCGTAGTTGGAGAACATGGAGTACTCCTGGTAGATCGCGTTGGGGCCGGCGGCCGCCTGCCAAGCCTGGAGGTACTGGTCGTACAACATGCCCGTGCGGCGATTGGCACGGCCCTGGCGGATCATATCCATCGGTCCGCCCTCCCAGTGGAACCCACCCTCGTAAGTGGTCACGCCCAGCTTCCACTTGGCCGCCCGTCTGGCCATCTCGGGTATAACGTGGTTGATAGTGCGGTCGAAGTGATCCTGCGAGTACTCGAAGACCTCGTCCAGCGTCTTGGGCTTGCGTTTGAATGCCTCGCCGGTGCCGCTGTAGGGGGCCTCGGCGTAGTAGTCGAAGTACCCGTTCACCGGCCCGTAGTTCTTCTCCATGTAGGTCAGCACCTCGTCGGTGTTGTGATCGCCCCAGCCGCCGGTGGTCTGATTGGCAAAGACGATCTTCAGCGTTCCCGCCCTGCCTGCGGCGGCGAAGTGCGGTTTGAGGATGTCGCTCATCCGCTTCAGGTCGACGCCATACTGCTCGTACGTGCTCCGCTTGTTGAAGCGGCCCTTGGTCTGGTAGTAGCCGAAACACTCGTAGCCCCAGTTCCACACCTCGTTGTCGTTCTCCACCCACAGGCTCCGGCTCTTGTCGAGCGGCGGGTGCCAGCCGGCGGGAGGCCGCGCCGGTCGAGGGTTGGGCCCGTCGGCGGGGGTATAGACCTTGCCCGACTGGTCCGACCCGTAGAGCACCAGGTTGGCCAGGTTGTGGATGTAGTCGTCGTCGGCTGTGCAGGGCATGTTAATCCACATGTCCGCGCTGAGCTCATTGCACATCCGGATCGCGAACTCATAGGGCATCCCCTCGCGGAACCTGACCGACCAGTTCGGGCCGGATGAACCGCAGCAGAGGGTGGGCACGGTGCGGTCCGTCCATCGCTGGATGAAGAACACGGAGGGGCTCAGGATGTCCACGTGGCCGGTGGTGTCGTCGCCCCCCGCGTTGTTGATCATCTTGAGCTTGAGCTTGGCCTTGCCGGTCACGTCCACCAGGATTCCGGCCGGGGCCTGGGTGCTGAGCTTCTTGACCTCCTGGAGCAGCTTCCAATCATCGGGACCCCTCACCCTGCCCTCTCCCCATGGGGGAGAGGGTCGGGTGAGGGGGGGCGATTCGGCCGCCCAGACCTGGAAGGTGACGTCGCCGTGAGGGTCGGTGCGGTCGCCATCGACCTCGTGGTCGATGCCCACCGTGGCGCTGAACAGAAGGAACCGCCCGTCCAAGTCATACTCTAACTCGCACGGGGCGAGGCAGCCGATGCCGACTACCGCCTCATTGAACTTCTTGGCCTTGGCGTCCCACAGGAACATGTGGTTGCCCTTGCCCACGCCCTGGCCCCAAGACATGTTCATTATCCACCCCTTGACGTACGTCTGGGTCTGGACGTTGGCCGGCGAGTTGACGGCCCGCAGGATGGTCTTGCCTTCCTTCTCGTAGGTGTTCTGGGTGCCGGGCACGTCCACCCCGCAGGCCACCCGCCGGCCGTTCATGTACAGCGTGTCGCAGAATCGCAGGCGGCAGAACCCCGTCAGCCGCTGCTTGAACACCGGTGAGAGGAAATCATTGTCCGAGCAGCCGGGCAGGAGGATCCGGAGTCGCGAAAGGGGGTGCTTGGCCAGGCCCTTCTCGTCCAGGTCCTCCTTGGCGTAGTTAAGCCGCAGCGATACTCTCTGATTCTTCTTGACGTCGCTTTCCTTGAACGACAGCCTGCCCGTCCAGTTGCCCTGACCGTCCTTGACGGGAGGCTTGGCCACGGTGAATCCACCCACGGTGACGGAGTTCTTGTCCGTTTCGCAGTGATAACTCAGCTTGTACCAGGTGGCTGGGTCGTCGGTGCTGTCGGGCCACATGCCCGGGTGGGCGTCGGGATGGTAGTTGAAGAATATCTCAGCGCCCCGCTTGCTGACGCAATCGTCCGTCAAATCGCCCCCCGGCCGCCAGCCGAAGCCGGTGAAGTTCAGTAATATATTGGCGAACGCGTTCTGCTGCTGGAAGTAGTGCGTTCCTCCCAGGTTGGTGGCCACCTTGGCCGTGCCGGCATGGAGGGGGCCGGACAGCGCAAGCGAACAGAAGTACAAGCCGAGCAACAGAAGGACGTGCCGGATTATGGATGAAGACTTCATGGGAACAGACTCCTTCTGAAAGGCGGCGCGGTTCTTATTGGGACATGCTTTCAATCCATCGTAACGAGCCCCTCTTGGCAGGACTGCGGCAATTGCGGAACTCGTTGCCTGCGGACACATCTCTCAGATCTCGTTCCAGGCGGAGTACACCGCGTTGATGTTCTCCATTGGATCCTTGATGCCCCACTCGCACTGGGCGATCACGCCGGTCTTGCCATTTCGTAGCATGTTCTTGGCGACGCGCTGGACGGCCTCGCGAACCTGAGCGGGCGTGCCGAATGGCAGCAGGTGCTGGCGGTCTATTTCGCCATGAAATGTGATCTTACCCGAGTACAGCGCGCCAAGTTTTTCAATGTCCATGCAGAACAACTGGCTGTTGATCGCATCAACCCCAACATCAATCATATCGCCATAGATCGCCTCAATATTGCCGTCTGAATGAAAGAAGACGAATTTGCCATGCTCCTTTATCAGTTGGCAATATTCGCGGTAGAGCGGCTTGAACATTGTCCGCCACAATGCCGGCGAGATTAGCAGAGCCTTTTGGGAGCCCCAATCATCCATGAAACCAATCGCATCAACGTCAGTTTTCACCCACATCTCCAGCTCAGCCATAAAGAACTCGTGAAGCATACTGAGCAAACGCGGGATGCGGGTATCGCCCTCGCCCAAGTCGCAGTACAGATTTTCTGAACCACGCAGAAACTGCAGACGCTCAAACGGCCGGACCATCGTCCCGGCTTCGACAAAACGATCGGTCTCCGCGCAAAAAGCGTTCACTTTGGACAGATCCGCTTCCTGCAGCATCTCCCACGGGGGAACAACAGTCTCAAGAGCCGGCCAATCCGCCAGGCACGGCTGCTTCACCTCGCCCGCTACGCCCGGCTCAGCCACATGCCACACGCTGCCCCATTCATCCGTGTACTGCCCGAGATCACCCATAACACCGCGCGCTTTCCGCGCCTTCCCATAGTAGAATGGCGGGCTCGCGAAGTCCATCGGCCACCGTTCAGTAAGTTGCCGCACCTCTTGTTGGCGTGACTTCCACACGCCAGGCAGACACCACAGGTTCCGTGGTATCCGATCAACTTTCGCGTGGCGCAGAACGTTGGTAACTCGCTCCCGTGATGTCATCCTTCATGCGTCTCCTTTACCCGCCAGTATGCCGCGGAAATGAAAAACCGGCTATGGCAATTCGAGCGGAGCCTTGGCGATGCAATGGACTATCCCCCCTATCCCGGACGGCCGCAAGTCTTTATACACGCGTCGCGCTGCCGGAGTTGGGCTAACGACCCGCCAGCTCGTAGCAGTACACTGCCTTCTCATCCCGGACGTATAGCCGCCCGCCGGCCAAGGCGGGCGCGGCGCGCGTCTCGCCGCACACTTTCAGTTTTCCCAGCAACCTGGCACCGCTTCGTTGCACCTCGAACAGGAACAACGTGCCTGCGGCGTCCAGCACCAGCGCGCGGCTGCCCCCGCAGATGACACTGCCAAATGCACAGTTCATGCCCTTTTCACCCGTGCTCCACAGCACCTTCAAGCCTTTATTCAGCTCCAGCGCCGTCAACCCGTTGCCGGCGACAACCGCCAAAGCCATCTCGCCGGCTCGCGCGGGCGTGCTATCGCCAATCTGGTACCCCGCGTTCTGGCCGTCCCAATCTTCTGGCAGCGTGCCTTGGGCGCCCAGAGCTTGCAGCCGCGCCCCCTGCTCACCGCATAGCAGAAGCTGGTCCTCATACACGAGCGGACTGGGAACCAAATAGCCGGGCGTCTGGCCCAGCGCCTTGGACCAAATCAGGCTGCCGTCCCGCGGCGACCGGCCCCAAACCTCCTCCTGGTCATAGCCGATGAGTTGCTCCATGCCTCCGGTCTTCGCCAGTAGGAAAGTTCCATAGTTTGCGGCTGCGCCAGGCGCGCTCCAGGCCGTCTGGCCCGTCTCGAGTTCCAGCGCCACAACCGAATCCCGAGGCGAACCGGGGTTCACAATCAGCCGGCCGCCGGCCACCAGCAGCGAAGAGGAATAGCCCCAGTTGGGCACAGTGGCGCGGAAATCCTTCGCCAGGTCTTTCTGCCATAGCACCGCGCCCTTTTGAAGATCGAGCGCATAGAGCTGGCCGCGGGCGCTAAGCGTACAGACAACCCCGTCCTGGATGACGGGCGTCGCACGCGGGCAGGAGCCAAAGTCCATGGCCTTGCCGACGTTCGCGTACGTGTGCCTCCAAACCTCCACGCCGTTGTCGGCCTTGAGGCAGAGAACGATGTCCTTGTCAGTCCTTATCTTGTCCTTGTCGTCATTCTCGTCCTTTTCGTCCCTTCTTTCCTTCTGGTGGTCTAACACCACGATGCAGCCGCCTGAGACGACCACGCCGCCATACGCCGCGCCGGCCAGCGGCCCCCGCCAGCGCGGCGTGGCTTGAGCAGGCAGGCTGGCGGGGACAGAAGCGCTGCTGCTGTCGCCGCGAATCCCGCGCCAGCAAGGCCAATCTGCGACCGCCGCCACTGCCGCCGACTTGGGCGGCGGGGGCGGCAGCGTACTGGCTGGAGTGGGGGCGGGCGCAGCGGGTGAGGGTTTGCTGCGTTCCTCAGCGCTGGGCGGAGGGACGGGTGTTTCGGTGGCTGGAGCCGGCCCGCCGGCGCCACTCGCAGCCGCTGCGCCTGGAGTTTGCCCTGCGCTTCGCAGATCAAGGCCCACCAATTCGCCTTCCCAAGAGCGCACGTAGAGCCGTCCGCCGGAGAGCGAGGGCGAGGTCCAGCATTCGTCGGAAGTGAGCGCCTTGTACGAGCCTCGCGGCTTGTACCCGTCCGCTGAGGCTTCGGCCACATACACGGTACCCGACGGACCCTGGGCGATGATCTTGCCTTCCGCCATGATGAGCCCCTCGACGCGCGTCTTCTCCTTCCACTTCATGCTGCCATCCTTGGGATCGAAGCAGGCGAGCCTAGAATCACCCAGATAACCGGACGGTGTGTAAAGATAGTCTTGGTACAGGATGGGAGTGGCGACGTGCGAAAGCAGCTCGGCGCTGGACCAGATGGGCTTGGGGGGCTCCTTATCGTTTGCGAGACCCGTCATGGGAAGCAGGTGCGAGTGCTTCGCGTAGCAGCCACAGACCAGCACATGATTGCCGAGCAGCATCGGGTCAGAGCAGTCGTACCCATGCAGCCCGCGCCAACTCCACAAGACCTTGCCGTCGGCGGGATCCACGGCGAAAGCCACGCCGGGAGAGCGAAAGAAGACGCGCAGTTTCCCATCCTGCATAAACGGCGCCGGCGAAGAGAGTCCGGCCATGCCTTTGCTGGCCCACACGGTCTTGCCAGTCATCTTGTCCAAGGCAACGCCGGAGGCCTTGGTGTTCAGGAGGAGGCTGTTGCCAACAACCAGCTGGGCCGCGAACGCCCGCAACACCATCCCGGTCCAATTGTGCGAGAATGGCTTCGACCGGTCCGGTTCAAGGGGTTCCGCGAATTCACTCGTCACGCGGTACAGCGTCGCGCGGTCAAGCTTGTGCGTAAGGAGCGGAATGGTCCAGCCCTGGTCATTCTGCCGCATTGATAGCAGCCATTGGAATCCCCTCTCGATCCGCGGATCGTCTTCGTATCCCGCTTTGTTAAGCAGAGCCATGATCGCGCCGCTATAGTAGGTTGCATACTGATTCGCCAGGAAGCCGCGGAAATCCCCGGCGCTGGTTTGGCAGGAAAAGAGGAACTCGGCCGCCCTTTGAGCCTGCGGATGCTCGCGCGTGAATCCGTATTGCTCGACCAAAAACCTGAAGTGCCGCCACGTTCCGATCAGACGATAGTTGATGGCCGGGTGTTTTTCCCCGCCAGCGCGGTGCCAGGCCCCATCAGGTTGCTGCTTCTTAAGAATCCTGCGCGCCTCCGGCGATTCCCATAGTGGATCGACAGCGCCTACGCGCTCCCCCAGCAGATCACGCCGCACGAAGTATCGCAGAGCTTCGTTGCCGCAAGCCAGCAACGCGGGCAGAGGATCGAACTTCAAGTGCTCGCGCCACCGGTCCACATTCATTTGTGCATCCATGGGGTATACGTGACGCCCACAAGCAAGCCTTCCGGGCTGAGCAGCCGTGCGACCATCTGGCCCCACGGTTCAGTCTTATTGGTCCGCGCAATGCCAACGAGACAGTGGGGCGGGCGTCCTCGCCCGCCGAGGCCAAGGCGGGCGAGGA
>Ga0315279_10011567_pt1 | contig 10185 bp, 14 predicted proteins | sample YL17G06_20_MG_FD_203694 | JGI IMG/M metagenome (GOLD analysis project Ga0315279, IMG submission 203694) | Sediment microbial communities from Yellowstone Lake, YNP, Wyoming, USA - YL17G06_20 | ecosystem: Environmental > Aquatic > Freshwater > Lake > Sediment | place: USA: Wyoming | collected...
TATATTCCTTGAGCGATATCAACTTTATCTGAATAGAAAGTTCCGGTACATGGCCCTCTCCACCATTGGTTAGAACCAGTGGGGCCCCTTCGCGGATTGAGCATATGTTGATGAACAACTAGAATACAGGCATGAAGACGTTTATCATCGCATATCTTTCATCCATACTGCCGATGCTCGCGATTGACGGAGTATGGCTCGCCACCATGTCAAAGAGGTTTTACGCGGCGCGTCTCGGCTCGCTCATGACGGAGTCTCCCAGACTGGCTCCGGCGGGCCTCTTCTACCTCCTTTACAATCTGGGCGTCGCACTCCTTGTCGTGGTGCCTGCAGTGGACAGCGGTACCTCGATGGTCAAGGTGTTCGCATACGGCGTCATCCTGGGCCTCGTCGCCTACAGCACCTACGACCTCACCAACCAGGCTACGCTGAAGGAATGGCCGGTGGTCGTGACAGCGGTTGACCTGGTTTGGGGCTCGCTTCTCACCGGCGTCGTGAGCATCATATCGGTGAGCCTCACCCGCCTTATCGTCAAGTAGGGAACACACGGAGGACGGCGCCGGGTCGTGGAGGCACTCTTGGACGTAGAGGAGGCAAGATCGAGATTCCTTGTGGCCCTAGTGGAGAAGTACGCCGCGAAGGACTCCCGGATAATGGAGGTCGGTTGCCGGGAGGGCAACAACCTGGTTTCGCTATGGCAGGCCGGTTTCACGAATCTGACGGGGCTTGAGAGCAACACCGCGAAGGTGGCCACATTCAAGAAACGTCACGCGGAGATCGCGGAACGCATAGACGTGACGAAAGGTCCGATGAAGGAACTGGTGCGCGGCCTGGAAGACGCGGCGTTCGACCTGGTGTTCACCGTGGGGTTCCTCTTTGACCGCCGCGGTGACAACGCGTGGCTGTTCCCCGAGCTGGCCAGGCTCGCCTCCCGCTGCATGATATCCATCGAAGATGAAGGGGCTGCAGCGTTAAAGGGCGTCTACGAGAGGCTGGGCCTCGAGGAGGTCGAAGCGATAGACTTGGGCGCCATAATGGAGCTCGACAGCGTCTTCACCGCCCGGGTTTTCCAGAAGCTCAGCCCTTCTTAGGAAACCAGGGGACGAAGGAACTTGTCCTGTTCTTGTACTCTTCCCATCCCGGGGTCTTTTCCATCATCTTTTCGGTCATCGGAATCCCCGAGACGAAAAGTATCATGCCGGTTATGACCAGGGGGCCGATGACACCCACCCATCCCCACGGTGCGGCGAGGGCGATGATGAAGATGCCCCACCACATGGTGGCCTCCCCAAAGTAGTTCGGGTGCCGTGTATATCTCCAGAGCCCGCGGTCGTTCATTGTTCCACGGTTCTCGGGGTTCTTCAGGAAACTGTCGAGCTGGTAGTCGCCGACCGACTCGAAGAAGAAGCCGACGCACCAAACGGCCAGGCCCGCGTAGCCCGACCAGGGCAGCGGTTCTCTGACCGCCGACATGAGGATCATCACGGGCGTGACGTTCAGCAGAAGTATGAACCCCTGTAATATGAACACCTGCAGGTAGCTGCGCAGGACGAAGTGCTCGCCCCAGTCGTCGCGCCATTTCTGGTACCGGGGGTCCTCGCCGCGGCCCCTGTTGCGCCGGAATATCCGGATCCCGAGGCGCAGCCCCCAAACGGTCACCAGCGCCGCGACCAGGAACTGACTCGCGCCGTACGAGCCGTTGATAAACAGCGCGGCCCAGGTCACCACGATGAACCCCGGGCCCCAGGCGACATCGGCGACGCTGTTGTCCTTGCGGATCATCGCGAGGATGAACAGCACCGTCATGTAGCAGAAAATGATTATTGCCGAATACCCGATGGTCTCAAGGATCTTCACTTCGCTCCCTCCGGTTGCTGATTTCGCTGATAGTCTTCGAGACCCTGCGCGATGATGTTCCTGACGTCGACGATGAGCCTGTCAAACGAGCCCTCATCGTATCGCCTCACGTCAACGGACTCGTGAATCTTCATTAGGGCGCGACCGGGAAAAAGGTCGAGGGTGTCCGTTGGCAGGATGTTCCGGGTATTGATGATGGTGATGGGCAGAATAGAGAGGTCCAGATTCTGGGCCAGCCAGAATGCGCCCTTCTTAAATTCGCCGAGTTCCCCCGTCCTGCTCCGCGTGCCTTCCGGAAGGATCATTATCGAGGTACCGCCCGTCGTTTTCTGTCTTGCCTTCTCCAGCGATTCGTAGGCTTCTTTTGGATTCGACCGGTCGATCAGGATGTTCCCGCCCTTCTCGGCTGCGTAACCAAAGACGGGGAAGGTCCTGAGCTCCTTCTTTATCACCCACTTGAGGTCGATCTTCAGCCAACCGAACAGAACGAAGATGTCGTACAGGCTCTGGTGGTTGGACACTACGACATATGATCGGTTCTTCTCGACGTTTTCCCTTCCGACTACTGTAACCCGCATGGGGGTTATGAAGCTGTTGAAGCGGGCCCACCAGGCACCGGCTATCCTGTTGGCAACCCTGTCGTCGAAGAGAATAACGATGATGATGCCCAGCCCGACGAAGAAGCAGGTCGAGATGACCAGGAGCGGCGCAAAAACAAGCCACTTATACGGCTGGTAGAGAAGCCAGAGGATTCTTCTTGAAGTCCTCGCGTTTGCCATATAACTACTGTTCCGACATCCGCCGTTTGCCACTGCCAACATAGATATTCTAACATCGTCTGTTCAGTTTTCCCCATGAACTGGTTCCCGCCGCAAGGATTCGATCGAAATCGTCCGCGTCTTGTGATTTAGTAGTTCGCAGGTATGATGGTCTGGTAATGCTGGAGCTCTATGGAGGTTCACGAAGTTGCTTCAATCCAGTGTCCGGGGTGAGGATTACGAGGTCGTCAAAATATAAGTATACTTTCTTAGGGTTGACAGTACTATTAAAGAGAAAGGCGACGCCAGATGCTCGTCGCGCTCAAGTCGGCCGTACTGGGTATCATTCAGGGCATTACCGAGTTCGTCCCGATAAGCTCCAGCGGACACCTTATCCTGGCCTCGAAGCTGTTCGGGTGGCACGACAGCTGGCTGCCGGGCACAACCACGGGCACGACGGTCAACACCACAGCCCTGGCTTTCACGGTGGCGCTGCACATCGGCACCCTGCTGGCCCTTCTGATCTATTTCAACCGGGAATGGATAAGACTGATTGAAGGGTTCTTCACCGCCTTTTCCCGCAGGCCGGGCAACTGGAGCAAGGACGAGAGGCTTGCCTGGATGCTTGTGCTCGCGACCATACCCGCAGGGGTGGTCGGCGTGCTGTGGGGCGACACCATCGAAAGCCACCTGGGCACACCCTTCTGGATCGCTATCTGCATGATCCTGGTCTCTTTTGTGATGCTGGCGGCCCAGATGCTCGGCAGTAAGTCTCGTGACATAGGCAAGTTGAAAGGAAAAGATGCGATAGCCGTGGGTGGCGCGCAGATATTCGCCCTGGCCCCGGGTGTCTCCCGTTCCGGGATAACAATGTCCGGGGGCCTCTTCAGCGGTCTCGACTTCGAGGCCGCCGCAAAGTTCGCGTTTCTGATAGCGGCCCCCATCATGGTCGGCACCGGTCTGGTGGAGGGCGTGAAGCTGGTAAAAAACGGCCTGCCTCCCAACTTCTTGCAGATATTTCTTCCCGGTTTCATTACATCAGCCCTGGTCGGTTTCATAGCCGTGAGATTCATGCTCAGGTACCTGCAGCGAGGTTCACTGACCCCCTTCATCATCTACCGGTTCACTGTTGCCGCGGTGGTCCTGATCGTTCTGGCGGTCAAGTGACATCATGACCGGAAGGGCAATTATTGAATTGCATCAACGGGAGGCGATAGCGCATGAAGCCCATAGGACCTTTGATGAGAGAGCACACTTACGCCAGGGCGGAGGTCCGTGCACTCCTCGAAGCAAAGAATAGATACGCCGCAGGCGAGTCGGAATCCCTGGAGGATCTGAAGCGTATTCTCGACACCCTTATCGGTTTCTATCCCCGTCATATCGAGAAAGAAGACAAGCATTTCTTCTTCCCGACGCAGGAGTACTTCAGCAAAGCCGAGCAGGAGGTTCTGTTTCAGGAGTTCGAGGACTTCGACGCGAAGATGATACATGAGAAATACTCTGATGTTATCGAGAGGGTCGAGGGTGGATAGGGCAAAGAAGAATCAATGCTGGTGGGTTCCACTCGCGATGCCCCATGATTGACCTTTAGGACCCCCGCGTAACTTTGACATTACGTATGCTGCGTGGTGTCGGAGGACCGACACAATCTTTTGCACACGGCTCGAGGAGCGGATAAATGTACGTTAGTAGTTCTCGAAAAATAAAGCCCGGTTATTCCCGAGTCATCCTGGCCCCGCATTTTGGGCACTTCCTCGTGAGGCAAGGTACACCTCGCGTGTGAAGCACGGTCGCCCCGCAACTCGGACAGACGCAGTTGCCCCCGGGACCGCTCCCTGGCTTGTCGCCGCCCATGCGGCCGCGCCCCCTGCCTGAACCCGTTCCCCTTCCTGTACCAGGACCCCTGCCCTCTGGTCCTGTTCCATCTCCAAGCGGCATTATACAGCCTCCTATGTCTTTGTTTTCGTGGATTCCAACAGCGCCATGGTCTCTTTCCATAGAGACTTCAGCGCTTTGGACGCAGGCCCGTCGTACCGCTCGACGAGTACCTCGCCGTTCATTGTCGCCCGATTGACCTCTTCGTCAAAAGGCACAACCCTAGGCATCGAGAGTGCCGACTCCGAGCAGTAGCAGCGGATCTTCTCCGCTATCTCCGGATTGATATCGCCCTTGTTTATGCACACCGCCATCTTGACACCGAAGTGACGCGCCACCCCGTGTATGCGCTCCAGCCCCCACAGCCCGCTCAACGTAGGCTCCGTAACGGCCAGTATCAGGCCGGACCCCGCAACGGAGGCTATGACCGGGCACCCTATGCCCGGTGAGCCGTCAACTATTATCAGGTCCAGCCCCCGCTCCCCGGCCAGGCGAGAGGCTGCCTCTTTCACCCTGGTGACGAGCTTTCCGGTAGCCTCTCCGCCCGGCCTGAGGAGCGCGTGTGCCAGGGGGCCGAACCTTGTCTCGGAAACAAAGAGTTCGCCGGTGGTCTCAGGAACGAATCTGACAGCGCCATCCAGACAAACCAGCTCGCAGACCCCACAGCCCTCGCAGGAAAACGGGTCCACCACCAGGTCCTTAATGGCACCGAACGGACAGGACTCCTCGCATAGATTGCACTGGAGGCATTTATCGTGGTCGATGCGCGCAACCATGGCTCCCTCGAACGGCTCGCGCTCCAGCAGCGTGGGCTCGAGCAACAGGTGCAGGTTCGGAGCGTCTACGTCACAGTCCGCCACGACCGCACATTGAGCGAGCATGAAGAACGATGCGGCGACCGTGGTCTTGCCGGTCCCGCCCTTACCGCTCAGGATCGTAAGCTGAGTAGGCACTCTTTCCTCACCTCCTCAAGTATCCCGAGAAACCGTGCACGCCAGTCTTCATAGGTTGCTGAGAGCATCTCGCCGCGAGAGCAAGCCTCGGCAACGCCTCTCGAAAAAGGTATCCTGCCAAGGACTTTGAGACCCTCTTCGGTGCAGTAGTTCTCGATGATGGCATCGTTGCCGGAAGACCTGCTGATCACAACGCCGTGGGGTATTCCCAGCTCGAGTGCGGCCATGTGCGCGAGATCGAGGTCGTGCCTGCCGAAGGGCGATGGCTCCGTCACTAGCAGGCAGTAGTCAGAATCCCTGATAGCGTTCACCATGGGACAGCCGGTCCCGGGCGGACAGTCTATCAAGGTCAGGCCGACGTCAGCCCGCTTCTCCTTGACCTGCTTTATCACCGGCACGGCTACCGGCTCACCGATATCAAGGAGCCCCTGGTACAAGCGAACGCCGCCACGGGCCCCCTCGCGCACGATACCTATTATCTTGTCGGTAAAAGTAATGCACTTTAGCGGGCAAACGAGCGCGCAGCCACCGCAACCGTGGCAGAGCTCCTGGAACACAAGGACATCGCCCTTGATTGCGGCCAGCGCGTTGTACCGGCAGAACTCCGCGCACCTGCCGCACCCGTCGCAGCGCGACGAATCCATCACGGGCACCGGCACGCACACATCCTCTTCATCTGACCACTCCGGTTTCAGGTAGAAGTGGGAGTCAGGCTCCTCCACATCGCAATCCAGGAAGGTAACGGGCTCGAGGCTCGAGGCTGTCCACGCCAGATTTGCCGCGACGGTGGTCTTACCCGTTCCGCCCTTGCCGCTGGCGACCGAGACTACCAACGTCCGCCTCCCCGGCCTCCACCGCCCGCTCCGCGCCCTCGGCCGCCGCCCCTTCCCATGCCAGGCCCACTAGCGCCAGCGATACCCATCCCGAACTTCTCCCCGACGGTCGCCGACCCGGCGGCCGTAAGCTTTCCAGACTTATACTCGGCTAGCACCTCATCCGCTTTGCCGGAGGCGCCTGTGAACACCTTCACCCCGGCAGTCTCCAGGACACGGTAGGCGTTGGGCCCGACATTACCGGTTATCACCGCCTCCGCTCCCCTGTCCACCACCATCTGCGCGGTCTGGATGCCCGCGCCCCCCGAAACGTCGATGTTCGGGTTCGCCACGTACTCGAATCCTTCCGCTGTATCTTCGACGAGCAGGAAGCCTTTTGCCCTACCAAACCTCGGGTCGATCTCCGATGAAAGGTCGTTTCCCGTTACCGATATGGCGATCTTCATTCCCTCATCTCCTTTTCACAGGCCCGTTGTTCAGGTTGCCCAGCGCGGGCCCCGTCCTGCCCCACCACGGCCTCTTCCAGTGCTATCCGGTCCTCTGCCGGTCTCGGCGCCACCAGCGAAAGCGGCCCCACGGCCCGCTCCACGCTCGAAGCCCCTGTCTCCCTCCGCCCGGTGGACGTTCCGCCCGTCGCACTTCGGGCACCTCATCGAGCGACCCGGCACTCCCGTGCCGTACGGCACCTCGAACGTTTCGTTGCAGTCGTAGCAGGTAAACCTTCTCTTTGCAGCCATTCGGACAACCTCCTTCTGACAATAACTCCTGGTTCTTCTTCAACCGGATTCTCTATTCGATATTTGACCCGCAGTGGCGTCTTTGACGGGAAACAGCTTCCGGTATAGGTCTGTGGCTTCCCGGATCACCCTGATGATATCGAGAGCCAACCCGGCGCCCACCGTTATCGCCGTTATCCAGGAGAACTCCCTCTTGCCTGGCGCTCGATTGCTTGCCAGCTCGGTTGCTTCCGTTTCACTAACAGGCTGAACCTTCTCCTCTTCCAGCCCGCTCACAGCGCGGCCATGCCTTTTCCTCACTGCGAATCACTTCCTCTTTCTCTGCGTCCTCATGAGACACGGTCAGTGGTCGCACCCGCCGCCATCGTCGTGCCCGCAGGTCCCCATCCCACCGCCGCATATCTCCTCACTCGATGTGAGCGTGCCCGCGAGCAGGCTTCCCAGCGCATCCTCAGGAGAGCCCTTCGCGCCGGCGTAGACGTGTATGCCGGCCCTCTCCAGGTGCTGCATTGCTCCACCTCCGATGCCGCCCGCTATTACGCTCGCAACCCCGTTCTGAGCGAAAAGCGCGGGCAGCGCGCCACACTCGTGTGCGGGGGCGTGCAGGATTTCTCGACTCCTGATCTCGCCACCCTCCACCTCGACCACCATGAACTCCTCGGCCCTCCCGAAGTGCGGGGACACCTCGCCCCCGGACATCACTATCGCTATTTTCATGTTCTCTCCCTTCGTAATGCTGATTGTCTCTTCAGGCTTGTTCTCGTCCGAGAACCGCCTTACAACCGCCCCTATGACAGCCTCGACCGCAGGCGACTCGTACTCCTCGAGCCTTCCCCCGTCTGCGAGCTCCGATATCGCACGGTCCAGCGGCAGGCTGCCAAGCAAATCGGTTCCCATCCTGCTGGCGGCTTCCTCCCCGTGGCTCGGCCCGAACGGCTCCACCCTCTCCCCGCATGAGGGGCACGTAACGTATGACATGTTCTCTATGAGCCCCGTGATGGGGGCATCGAGCTGTGCGGCCATCCTGACCGCCTTGCCGACTATCATTCCTGCCAGCTCCTGTGGCGATGTCACCAGGATGATGCCGTCCAGCGGTATCGACTGCATGACGGTGAGCGGCACATCTGCGGTACCGGGAGGAAGGTCGATAAGCAGGTAGTCGAGGTTTCCCCACTCGCACTCCTGATAGAACTGGCCCACCGCTGAGCTGATGAGAGGGCCCCGCCAGATGACCGCGTCGTCCTCAGCCGGGAGTATGAGGTTCATGGACATGACCTTGATGCCGGTGGAGCTCTTGGAGGGGATAGCGCCCGCCTCACCCACCATGATGGGACCACTTACACCAAGCCCCCTGGGGACACTGGGTCCCGTTATATCGGCATCCAGGATTCCCACCTCGAAGCCAAGGCGGCGGAGAGCCACCGCCAGGAGCATAGTGACTGCGGACTTGCCGACGCCCCCTTTGCCGCTCATCACGGCGACCGTGTGCTTGATGGTGGCTTCGGAGTGAGGGCTGAAGCGCGGGATGGCGGCGGGACACTCGGAATTCCCTTGAGCCCCGCAGTCCGGCTGTTCCCGGCCCTCTTGTTCCTGGCTGTTGTTCTTCTTCTTTCTCACATTTACCTCCGTCCTTTTTCTGCTGTTACCCTGAGGCACGGGGAGGTCCGCAGTGGCCCAGAGGCCCCTGGCCCCTGCGCGCCCCACGTTCCCTGCCGCATCCCTTTCTCGTCACGGCCCCACCGCACTTGGGGCAAACCGCCTCGCAAGCCCTTACCCCGCTACCGAACGGCTCATCCCATGTGTGTCCACATTCCACGCACTCGAAAATGCGGGTATCCCCTGCAAGGATGTAGTCTCCCCCCTCGATCCCGAGTGCCTTTCCCTCGACCAGGGCCGTCGCCACCTTGCGGTGGGCTTCCTTGAGCACCCGGTGGAACGTCGGGCGGGACACCTCCATACGCAGAGCGGCGTCTTCGTGGTAGAGCTCCTCGATGTCCGCGAGCCTCAAGGCTTCGAGTTCCTCGACGCTCAAGCTCACCACTTCGAGCTCCCTCAAGGGGATGCCCTGAGGCTTGAAGAACCCGTACGCCGGCTCCTCCCGCACACATCTTGGTTTCCTGGGCCTGGGCAACTTGCCTCCTCTATGGGCCTTTACATTGATATGGACATATGTTCATAATAAGCATAGCGCGGTTGCCTTTCGGGGTCAACCCCGGCAGCAAAGACAACCCATGGCGGGCTGTCGAACAAAGGCAGGACCAAGGAAAGGGACTGGTGATGGAAGTAAAGGTGACGATCCTCTGCGACAACCTGGCAGGTCCTCTCTCTTTCAAGGGTGAACACGGGCTCTCGGTGCTCGTGGAAGTCGAAGGAAAGAGCTTCCTCTGGGACTGCGGGCAGTCCGATGTTGCCGCGCACAACGCGATGATATCCGGGCTCGACCTGCGGAAGCTCGAGGGAATCGGGATCTCGCACGGCCACTTCGACCACGCTGGTGGTCTGTTAGCGGTTATCTCCTCTTCCGGGCCGAAGAACCTTTACATGCACCCCAAAGCGCTCGAGCCGAAGTTCTTCATGGCCGGAGACGTCAAGAGGTTCATAGGGATACCGTTCCGCAAAGAAGCCCTCGAGTCGGCCTGCGCGGGTGTTGAGCTCTCTGGTGACACGGTGGAAGTGATGCCCGGCGTACGCCTTACCGGCGAAGTACCAAGGGTAACCGAATTCGAGGGTTACGAGGCCAACCTCTTCTGCCAGATGGATGGGGAAGTCCAACCCGACCCGTTCCTTGATGACCAGTCCCTTGTTGTCGATACCCCCGAAGGCGCGGTAGTCCTCACCGGCTGCGCCCACTCGGGCCTCGTAAACATACTGAAGCACGTGCTCGAATCATCGGTGAAGATAAAGGCCGTCGTCGGCGGCACCCACCTGGGACTGGGAGCGACACCCGAGAGAGTAAACGCTTCGCTGGACTTCCTCGAAGAGGTGCTGCCCGAGAAGATAGTGCCTTGCCACTGCACGGGGCTGAACGCCACGATCCTGATGGCACAGCGTTTCAAGGACAGGGTAATTCCCGGCCAGGCGGGCCTGGTGTTGTCTTTGTAGCATGATTCACACGGGAGTGACCTTCAGGTGCAGTCAGCCGAGGGGGTGGAAACAGTCAGGAAGTACTCGC
>Ga0315279_10011568_pt1 | contig 10185 bp, 8 predicted proteins | sample YL17G06_20_MG_FD_203694 | JGI IMG/M metagenome (GOLD analysis project Ga0315279, IMG submission 203694) | Sediment microbial communities from Yellowstone Lake, YNP, Wyoming, USA - YL17G06_20 | ecosystem: Environmental > Aquatic > Freshwater > Lake > Sediment | place: USA: Wyoming | collected...
GCCTGGGCGGGCGTCTGGACATGCAACGCTTGGATGCACAGGACCGCGCGGCGTTGCAGCACTGGCAGCGCTCCACCGGAATGGAGACCGCGACGGTGGACCGGGTCGACCCGGCCAAGGTGGTCGAGGCGGCGCTGTCGATCAAAGCGCTCAAGGACACGCCGGCCGTCGCGGCGCCCAGCGCGGACCTGAAGGCCCAGGTGGAGGGCTTCTTGCGCGCGCACAATACCTGCACGCTGGTGACAGGACACGGCACGCACGTGCGCGGCACGCCCATTGAGTACAGCTACCACGAGGGCGCGTTGTACCTGCTCTCCGAGGGCGGTGAGAAGTTCGCCCACCTGCTGCTCAATCCGCGCGTATCGTTGGCAATCTACGACCCCTATGTCGGCATGGCGCGGCTGGCGGGACTGCAGTTGAGCGGCCGCGCGCAAGTGCTGGAGCCGGGCAGCGCAGAGTACGCGGAGGCCCTGGCGCTCAAGGACCTCACGCCCGAGCAGGTCGCGGCCATGCCCTTAACGCTCAACGCGCTCAAGGTCACGCTCGAGCAGGCCGAGTTCCTGTGGTCTGGCTTTGTCGACCTGGGCTACGACGTCAGGCAGATACTCCGGTTCTGATTACCAACCTCGAAACCCGCAACTGGCAACTGCTGAGGAGGCGTCTTGACTGAGTTGAGGGTGTTGTTTCGCTACGTGCGGCCCTACTGGAAGCGTATGGCGGGGGCCACGCTGGCGCTGACGCTGGGCAGCCTGATCATGCTGGCGCTGCCCTACACGCTGCGCTTGCTGGTCGACTCTGTGTTCGTCAGCAAGCAGGTGGCGCAGCTCAACCAGCTCGCGGCCGGTCTGTTGGTGCTGTTCCTGGTGCAAGCGGCGCTCGGCTTCGGCCAGGTCTACCTAATGACCTTTGTCGGGCAGCGCGTCACGGCCGACCTGCGGCGCGCCATCTACGACCGCGTGGTGGGCCTGCCCCTGCGTTTCTTTGCCGAGCGGCGCGTGGGCGAGCTGGTCTCGCGCGTCACCAACGACATCACCGTGCTGCAGGGCAGCCTGACCGAGACGCCGCTCAGCCTCTTGCGCCAGGCCGTGACACTGGTGGGCGCCCTGGCGCTGATGCTGACCCTGAACTGGCGTCTGACGCTGATGTCATTGCTCCTGGTGCCGCTGGTGGCGGGCGTGGGCAGCTTTTTCGGACGACGACTGCAGCAGCTCTCGACCAGCGTGCAGGACCGCCTGGCAGACGCCACGGCCGTGCTCGAAGAGACGCTCACCGGCGTGCGCGTGGTCAAGTCGTTCGTGCAGGAGGACTCGGAGCGCAGACGCTTTGCCAGGCAGGTCGAAGCGGGCTTTGGCACGGCCATGCAGCGCGCCGTCTATCGCGCCGCATTCGTGGCCATCCTGGCCTCGGCTTCGTTCGGACTGGTTCTATCCCTGTTGTGGGTAGGCGGGCAGCAGGTTATCGCGGGGGCCATGACGCCGGGCGAGCTGATCGCGTTCCTGGTCTACTTGATGCTGTTGAGCGGGCCCATGGCCGAGCTGGCCGGGCTCTACTCGCAACTGCGCGAGGCGCAGGGCGCGGCCAAGCGCGTACTGGAGCTGTTGCAGGCCGAGCCCGAGCCGCTGGACGACCCCACGGCGCCCGAGCTGCCGCGCGTGCAGGGCCACGTGCGCTTCGTGGACGTGCAGTTCAGGTACAATGGGTCTGACGAAGTGCTCAAGGGCATCAACCTGGACGTGCGGCCGGGAGAAGTGATCGCGCTGGTGGGGCACAGCGGCGTGGGCAAGACCACGCTGGTCAACCTTCTGCCGCGCTTCTACGACCCCACGGCGGGCCGCATCGAGATTGACGGTCAGGACATCCGCACCGTGCGCCTGCGCAGCCTGCGCGAGCAGATTGGCCTGGTGCCGCAGGACATTTTCCTTTTCGGCGGAACCGTGGGCGAGAACATCTCCTACGGGAGGCCCGAGGCCATGCAGGAAGAGGTGCTGGCCGCGGCGCACGCGGCGCACGCCGACGAGTTCATCGACCAATTGCCGGCGGGCTACGACACCGTCATCGGAGAACGCGGCATGCGACTCTCGGCGGGGCAGCGCCAGCGCCTGGCCATCGCGCAGGCGCTGCTCAAGCGGCCGCGCATCCTGATTCTGGACGAGCCCACTTCGGCGCTGGATGCCGAGTCGGAGCGGGCGGTGCAGGATGCGCTGGAGCGGCTGATGCACGACAGCACCACCTTTATCATCGCGCACCGTCTGTCCACCGTGCAGCGCGCCGACCGCATCCTCGTGTTGGAGGGCGGGCAGATTGTGGAGCAGGGCAGCCACGCCGAGCTAATGGCTCTGCAGGGCGTCTACCATCGCCTGTACTCGCTGCAGTTTGCTGAGCCGCACGACACCCCGTCAAAGGGGGGCGAGGCGGCCGAATGAACAAGCCCTTCCGCTGGGACGTGACCAAGCGCGAGCAGTTGGGGCGTCTGCTCGAGGGCCCCGTGGCCGGGAGCTACGTGGGGTTCTCGCCGAAGCTCCTGCGCTGCTGCGCGCGTGTTCTTTCCTTCTGCGACGACTCGGATCTGATCTTTGTGGGGCGCTCGCCTGAGAGCATTTTTGACCTGCTGAGCGGCCTTCTGGCCGATAGCTCGTGGGCCAAGCGGCTCAACCTCTTTGTCATCTCCGTGCTGTCACTGCCTGAGCCCAAGGACGCGCACTTCGCAGAGCAGATGTCGGCGATCCGCGAGCAGATGGCCGCGCTCGGCCTGACGCCGGCGCAGCTCGCGCATCGTCAGCGCCCGCTGGCCCTTGTAGATCTGGTGGCGGGCGGCCACACGTTCGGTAACATCACGCACATGTTGCTCCAGTGGGCGCGCGAGGTAGGCGCGGACGAGCGCCTGGTCCGGCGCAACCTGCGCTTCGTCGGCATCACGAGCCGCAAGAAAACCGACCCAGACACCTGGCGCTGGCAGCAGCATGTGAGCTGGGCGCGCGAGTTCCGCACCCGCGCTATCAAGAACGTGTCGATTCCCTTTGACCTGTGGGCCTACCTCATCGATGACCAACCCAAGGTCGCGAAGTCCAATCCACCCTGGCGTTGGGACAGCGAGGACGCGCTGCAACCCCCACGCGAGCCAGAGCACCTGGAGGCGCTGCGCATGGCGCTGCAATTGTACGAGCTGGGCGCCACTGCTGGTCTGCGCCGTCACTTTGCGGCGCTGCTGTCCGGCGAGCCCGGCATGCGCGAGCGTTGGTTCCGCGCGCTGGTGCTCGAATTGCGCGGTGTCGCGCGTTTGCCGACGCGGGCCCAGGCACACAAGCCTCAGCGCCCCACGCTTGAACAGGTCGCCTCGTCATTCGACCAGCCGCCATCAATCGCGTTGCCCGTGAAGTTCCTGCGCTGGGACGTGGGGGACGACAGTGTCCTGACCGATACGGCTCTGGGCAGAATCATCGAGCTGCAGCGGGCCTGCCGCCAGTCTCCCCGCCTGTTGCGACAGATCCGGGATGAGGCGCCCGAGTATGGCCAGACTGAATTCCTGCTGAACGTCGACCCAGAGGGTGCTCCGGTGCACCTGTCAGTGACCGCGCTATCCGGCTGGCGGCAGGCCGAGGAGCGCGACGTGGACCCCAGCACGTGGCTGCAGGAGGCCAGGCTGCCGGGCGAGGACAAGCCGGTGTGGCTGGTGGCGCGCTGGCTGGCGCATTGGGTGGGCCTGCGCCACCGCACGGTGCACCTCTTCATGGATCACCCCACACTGGACGGTCACACGTACGTGCAACTGCGCGGTTTCGGCAAGGCTGAGGCGACGGGCACGTTCGATCTGCCCGTGGCGGGCCACGTCAGCGGCCTAGAGGCTCCGGAAGAAGCATTGTGGCACGAGCTGCAGGAAGAGCTACATCTGGGGCCGCAGGACGTGGAGGAGTTGCAGGCGCTGGGGAGCTACGATGACAGCGCCTTGCACTGGAAGCTGGATCGGCGCAACGTCGAAAACCGGTTGATCTACCGCTGCCGCCTGCGGGCTGCGAGCATGGGGAAGATCGAGTCGGTCGCACCCGAGGTGGCCGCGATCTGCACCTTCCCGATCGGCGAGCTGCAGGAGCTGGTGAGCAAGCACGGAGCGCGGGTCGCGCCCGGGCTGAAGGAAGCGCTACCAGTCTACCTCAAGGCGCTGGGCATCCCCGTGCCGGAGGAGCCACCGTCCAAGCCGCGGAAGCGACGCTACAGCAAGCGCCTGGCCCGGCGAGCGAAGAGGCTGTGGTAGGGTCTCTAACCTGGGCGGGTCGCGCTGTGCCGACTATTGGGCAAGCACGTGCGTGGGTCCGAACGTTCGACAGTAGAATCTGGTCACACCAGTGCGGCCGTAGCGCGGGATGTCGAGCGTCTTCTCGAGTGAGCCACACCAGGCAGACGCCCGGTAGCGGTAGGTTCCGGTCGGCATCTCCCATTCGTGGCGGCCAGACGAGTAGGTGTTGGTCTGATAGCCGTACACTTCCAGCTTCAAGTCGCCCCCGGTGTCGTTCTGGATGACCCATACACCCCACGGCGCTGGGATTACGACCCCTGCCGGATCGCTCCACACTCCCTCGCCCCAGGAGTTCACTCCCTGCACCCGATAGAAGAGCGTCCCGGCCGGACGACTGACCAGATTGCAGTACGTGCCGCCGCCCTGGTAGACCGTGTCTGGGCTGGAGAAGCCGGGATTGTCATCTTCTTGCAGGGTGTACGAGTCGGCTCTTTCTGCTGGCCACCATTCCACGCCGTATGCATCGTCACGGTCCGAGTTGTCGATGGCCTTCATCACAGGCTTGGCAGGAAGTGGAGGGTAGGTCTTGCGGATGATTGGCAGGTGAAGAGATGTGGTACCTCCCGAAGCAGCCGCCAAAGCATAGGAAAGTGCATAGTAGGCGGGCTTGGGACGACAGTCGGGATCGAAGATCAGCGGAGCTTCATCCGGGTAGCCGGCGTCGGAAAACTGGTATATCCAAGAAGACCCATCGGTGAACCCCCACATGACGAAGGCCTTACAGACGTCTTGTTCCAGGCAGACATTGAGCAGATCGCTGTAGACATTGGCTTGCGCTATGAACTTTTCTGGCAGGGTCCCGGAACCGCTCCGAATCTGCACGTCCAGCTCGGTGATATGCACGTCCAGGTTCAATGCACCCAGACGCGCCATATTCGCCGAAACGTCCTGCATGTTGGGAAGCGAATCCAGCCCGATGTGCATCTGCATGCCGACGCCATGTATGGGGACTCCCTGTCGCACGAGTCCCGCGACCAGCGTGTATATGGCGTCAGACTTGGCTCCGGCCCCTTCACCCCCGTAGTCGTTGTAGAAGAGTCTGGCTTGTGGGTCTGCTTCATGTGCCCACCGAAAGGCCAGGCCTATGTAGTCAGGGCCAATACCCTGTGACCAGATGGTTTGCCTCATCGAACCGTCATCGGCAACGCCTTCGTTCACGACATCCCAGGCCGCGACTCTACCCCTGTAACGACCCACGACTGTCGTGATGTGGTTGCGCAGGATCTCGGTAAGTTCGGCGCGAGTCCAGCTCCTGCCAGTCAGCCAAGACGGCAGTCCCTCATGCCAGACCAGAGTATGCCCTCTCACCTGCATGTTGTGATTCTCAGCAAACTCAACCATCGCGTCCGCCGGACCAAAGTCGAAGGCGTCACGAGCTGGATGCAGACAATCAAACTTCATCTCACCCTCGGGGGTGAGCAGGTTAAACTCGCGAGCCAGAGTGTCAGCATAGGCCGACCAGCCCTGAAAAGGACCCGACGTCACTGCCGCGCCGATCTGTTTCCCACGAGCTTGAGCCAAATCACGCAGAGGACGGGTGGGTGTCGGAGGCAGAAGATAGAAGACGTACCCGAACGGGTCGCCTGCGGCTGCTTGTTCGCCGCCCGACGTCAGCTCATAGTGTTCCCAGGACTGCGAATCCGCGTTCCAGTACAATTCGTGAACCTGACCATCCGTTCCTCGATAGGTGACGTGCTGCGAATCGTAGACATAGCCAGATGGATCACCTGCCGCTGCTTCTCCACTGCCGGACGTCAGCACTTGGTGTTCCCATGACGACGTATCTTCATTCCAGTACAATTCGTGAATCTGACCGTCCGTGCCGCGATAGATCACGTGCTGCGAACCGTAGACATAGCCAGATGGATCCCCTGCCGCCGCTTCTCCACTGCCAGATGTCAGCACGCAGTGTTCCCACGACGACGAATCCTCATTCCAGTACAACTCGTGAATCTGGCCGTCCGTACCGCGATAGATGACGTGCTGCGAACCGTAGACATAGCCAGATGGATCCCCTGCCGCCGCTTCTCCACTGCCAGATGTTAGCACGTAGTGTTCCCACGACGACGAATCTTCATTCCAGTACAAGTCGTGAATCTGCCCGTCCGTACCGCGATAGATGACGTGCTGCGAACCGTAGACATAACCAAATGGATCCCCTGCCGCCGCTTCTTCACTGCCAGATGTCATGACCCAGTGCTGCCACGCATCTTGCTCGCGGTACAGTTCGTGAATATGGCCGTCCGTGCCTCGATAGACGATGTGTGCCGCACCGTAGACATAAGCACACGGGTTTCCCGCCGCTGCTTGTGGGCTGCCGGATGTGAGAACCTGGTGCTGCCAAGAGTTTTGTATGGAAGCGAGTTCGTGAATCTGGTTGTCCTGGCCACGGTAGACAATGTGCTGTGTCCCATTAAAGTAGCCAAAGGGGTTACCACGTGCTTTGGAGGCATCGCCCTCAGTAAGCCTGTCGTTCGGCCAGGTCATGGAGTCTTGGTCCCAATGCATTTGGCGGAGATGACTGTCCACACTTCTGTAGGCAATGAACTGCGTGGCTGTAAGAGGCAGGTAACCGGCGTCTGAGAGGACAGAAGCCTGATTGCGGGCTCCTTCTGGTGCGAAACGTGCTGTTGGATGGGCCGACCTTTCTGCTAACACGCCAACAGGAGTTCCCAGTACCAGGCCCATAATGACAAGTATTCTGGGGATTGCGCCAAGAGGCCTACTGATGCTCATCGTGTCTCCTCGTCTGTCAGGATCAACAACCAGGCAAGCGGAAGTCACACAGACCTGAACGCCCTGGAGAACCTGCCGTGGACTAAACGAATGCCGCTATGAGGACGTAGTGACACAGGCAGCCCAGGATGACGAAGATGTGCCACACCTCGTGGAAGCCGAATACGCCCGGCTTCAAGACCGGCTTCTGGGTGATGTACACGACCGCGCCGCCGGTGAAGAAGAGGCCGCCCAGGAAGAGCCAGACCAGCGCGCCGACCGGCATGGCGAGCAGCATTTCCTTGATCGCCGCGAGCGACAGCCAGCCCATCAGCAGATAAATGCCGGCCGAGAGCCAGCGCGGGGCACTGAGGATGAAGACCTTCACGGAAACCCCAATCACAGCCATGCCCCAGATGATCCCCAGCACCCCCCAGCGCCAGAACCCACTGAAGAAGTGCAGACAAATCGGGGTATAGGTGCCCGCGATCAGGAGGTAGATCGCAGAGTGGTCCAGTGTGCGCAGAAGCTTGGTGACCTGCGGACTGGCCTTGACCAGGTGGTAGGTCGCGCTGGCGGCGAACATCAGCACCAGACTGCAGCCGTAGACGAGGAGCGAGACTTCGCGCGTGGCATTGCCGCGCCCGACGAGCAAAAGCACGGCCAGACCGACGGCCGCGGCAAGTGCCGCGCCCAGGTGGGTCAGTCCGCTGACGGGGTCACGCAGTTTGCTGAGCATGCAACCTCCTTGGTTGTGGTGCCGGAGGCGAGTTGATCTTGACCAGTCCATTATAGCGCCAAGGTGGCCACAACCGCAAATCAGACCCTGCACTTTGACTCGTCCCCACGATGGAGGTATACTGCTGTACATCTGGTGAGCGATGTGCTGTGGTCTGCGCAAGCGCGGGACTGTTTGATGCGTCTGTGGGGGGCAAGGATGAGTGAGACAGTTGCTCAGATGACGAAGGATGAGCTACAGGAGTTGATCGAAAGCTCCTTGGAGACCAAGCTGCGTGAGCTGCTCGGCGACCCGGATGAGGGCCTGGAGCTCAGAAAGGTAGTGCGCGACCGGCTCCTGCGGCAGCAGAAGGTCGTTGCGGCCGGCGAACGCGGCGAGCCTCTCGACGACGTGGTGCGACGACTCGGGTTGGCATAATCATGCACTCCGTGCGCATCCTGGACGCAGCGGCACGCGACCTTGAGGCTGTAGACAAGTGTGGTCCATCAGATTGGACATCGCAGTGACGTGTATCGCAGGCGACGCTAGTAGCGTGTCGCGCTAGAGGTAGAGCATGGGCGGGTTCGATTCCCTCAGAATGGACAAAACCGCTTTCTCCCTGGCGTCGCTGTCCGACGCATCCGACGAGAGAGCCTACTGGCTTGCCAGGACTCCCCACGAGCGTCTGGAAGCCCTCGAGGTCATGCGACAAATCGTCTATGGCTACGATCCGTCTACCACCCGACTTCAGAGAGTTCCTGAGGTTGCTCAACGCCCACCACGTTGAGTACTTGCTGATCGGCGGGCACGCGGCCAGATCATCCGCCTCGGCGTGCCTTCGGTCAGGATTAAGATCACCACCACCATTTCGGGAGTGACATTCGAGGAGTGCTATGCAGACCGCGTCGTGGACCTGCTCGATGGCATTCAAGTCAACCTGATCGACCTGAAGCATCTGAAGATCAACAAGCAAGCCAGCGGCAGGCACAAGGACCTGAGCGATCTGGAGAACCTGCCGTAGACGCCGCCGGCCTGCTGGAAGCAGTTCTATTCGAACCTTGCGACACAGGTTCCCGTCACCTCCGAGGTGACGGGAACCTGGCTTAAGGCGATAGCCGCCGGTCCTTGAGCACGATGGGCAGGTACAGGCGGTGTCGACCTGTCGGCGTGCTGGTGGGTGTGCGCGTCGGCGTGTTGGTGGCTGTGGGCGTCGGCGTAGGGGTATCAGTTGGCGTCTTGGTCGGCGTACGCGTCGCCGTGTCCGTCGGAGTGAGCGTTGGTGTGCGGGTCGGCGTGTTGGTGGCCGTTGGTGTTGGTGTGCGGGTGTTGGTTGGCGTGCGCGAGGGTCCGCTGGTGGGCGTTGGCGTGCGGGTGCGCGTGCGCGTGGGGGTGGCCGTGCTCGTGCGTGTGGCGGTTGGCGTGGGCGAGGCGCTGGCTGGCCCGTATAACACCTGCAAGTGCGGCTTGTATGCCCCTTCGTTGGAGGAGAACACCCTGGCGTTGCAGCGGTCGGAAAACACCGGCGCCTCAGCCGTGCGCATGGAGAAGCCATAGTTGGGGCAGCGGCCACCCAGCCAGTACGTGTTGACGATCAAGGTCATGTCCAGCGCGCGCCACCCCGTGCTGGTGTCCAGGTAGGCATAGCCCACCCCTCCGCAAAAGCCCGGCGGCACGTCGAACGCCGTGGCATTCTCCGGCCATTCGCGGTCGGCCAGCCGGATCTGAAAACTCGGCACGTGGTCGGGATCGCTCGGATCGTAGTAGGACGTCAACTGCCAGAGGTGCAGCTCCGCCCTGATGGCTTCCGACCCAGGAGGGATGGGGGACAGGTCGAACTGCATTAACATGACCGCGTAGGCCGGGTTGGAGATGTCAGCGCACTGCGTGGAGCCCACCAGCAAGTAGTTGGCGCGCGCCCAGATGCTGTACGGATTGAGATGATCCACCCAGGTATCCTTTACCGGATAGAGGGTCACGCTGCCCGCTGCGGCCTGCGCAGGGTCCGCAGCGTGGGCAGTGCCCAGGGAGGCGGGGCTGTGCATCGCGGGCGCGCATTGCAGGGTCAACGCGATCGAGGCCAGCAGCACGATGCGCAGTGAGGCGGGGAACAGGGATCTCATGTTGTCCTCCTGCAAGTTGTCAGCTTCGTACCCTTCTCTGGGCGAGGATGCCCAATCGAAGAAGAACGCCACGGCTGCCAGGATCATGCCTACGAACAGAACGGCTGCCAGTGCCCGGGCGGGGAATGCCGTCGGCATGTTTTCCTCCTTTCTGAACTCCTCTCATGACCCGAAAGGGGTATCATGGGTTTATTGTGGCGCTTGTCAACGGATGTGAAAACGGATAAACGAATGGGGCGTACCGCTATCCGATAATCCGTTTCGCCGCCAGGCGTATCCGTTGTCAACACTCGATCACGCGGTCTGCCCGTCCGTGCGCCAGCCGTGTGCGACCATGCGGT
>Ga0315279_10011569_pt1 | contig 10183 bp, 13 predicted proteins | sample YL17G06_20_MG_FD_203694 | JGI IMG/M metagenome (GOLD analysis project Ga0315279, IMG submission 203694) | Sediment microbial communities from Yellowstone Lake, YNP, Wyoming, USA - YL17G06_20 | ecosystem: Environmental > Aquatic > Freshwater > Lake > Sediment | place: USA: Wyoming | collected...
AGCTGCAAAAATGAAATCTGCTCTCTCTAAACGTCTTGATATCCTTGAATCCAATCTCCGGGAAGAAGGCAGAAAGATTCTATTTGTCTGCAGAAAGAAGTAAACCTACTAGTTTCTGGTTTTGCGGAAAAGTTATAGCCGAATCAGATGTCAACACAGGCAAGGGTGAAGTGTTCATATTGGTTTCAGAAGATGTGACAAAGTGGTTGCTTGAACCAGAAAATCCTTCGATGAAATACAGGACGCTGGTGGAGTTATTGGGCAAGTCTCCGAATGACCATGAAGCTATGGAATGCAAGAGAGAGATTGCTGAATCCGTTCCAGTAAAGAGCTTGCTAAGTGAAATGCAGCCAGATGGATATTGGCTTCAAAAGAACCCTAGAACTGGTAAGATGCTTGGTGATGGGACTGAGTACGGAGCCTTTGGAACAACCCACTACTGCTTATCATACTTGGCTGAACTTGGCATGGATAGAGCAAATGCTCAGGTAGCTGGAGCCGCCGAAAGATATCTAAGTCTTCAAAAAGAAGATGGCGATTTCCGCCACCATTATTCGTGCCTGCTGGGCTTGAACATAAGAACTTTCACTATGTTGGGATACAAAAACGATTCACGAGTGAAAAGGAGCATAGACCTGTTGCTTAATACCGGAAGACCTGACGGTGGCTATCTTTGCGATATGCACGAAGGAAAATACAAGACGAAACCTGTGAAAAGCTGCATTCGAGGAAGCGTGAAGGCGTTGTTAGCTTTTTCGTACCTTCCAGACTACTGGAAGCACGATAGAATAAGGAAGCTTATCGGCTACTTTTTGCTTCGTGGCGGAATGTTCAAGAGTACTAATCTGAAAGAGCTTGTCAATAAGGACATGGAAAGGAACTCTTTTCCGATAATATGGAGAGCCAACGTATTTGAAGTCTTGTTGGCTCTGAGCAAGATGGGTTACGGAAAAGACAGTAGACTCGAAAGAGCTTGGAGCTTTCTGGATGCGAAAGCGGACAAGAACGGGAGATACGTTTTGGATTGGACCCCTGAGCAATCTCCTTGGAAAGTTGGAAAGAGAAATCAGCCAAACAAATGGATAACATTCTACGCACACCTCGCCCACAAATTCAAAGAGCGAAATCTGTGCTTGGTGAATTGAGTTGCTTGAAGGCAAGAACGTGAATCTGAGGATTATGGAGAAAGAGGATTTGCAGTTGATTACTGAATGGTGTGCCAATCCTGACTTCCTTGGTGAATATGTTGCTCTTTGGCAGAGGTCTAGGGCGGAATGGCAGAAGAGATACGACAACCTTCATGCTGAGGAAAAATGGTTTCTCATAGAGAAGAAGGACGGCACCAAAGTGGGTTTGATGCAACACTTTGTCGACGGCAACTCTCAAGAATTGGGATATGGTCTGGTCCCCAGTGAAAGGGGTAAGGGTTACACCAGTGAGGCTGTATTGCTTGTAGTGGACTATCTTTTTCTCTCAAAGGATCTTGTTCGTGTTCAAGCGAAAATCGATGCGAGAAATGATGCGTCTCGAAAAGTTCTCATGAAGGCTGGCTTCAGGAAAGAAGGAACGCTCCGCAAGGAAGAGTTTATCAGAGGAGAGTGGAGGGACAGAGACCTCTTTAGCATCCTTAGGGAAGAATGGAAGGAACCAAAAATACTGACAAAAACCGCTTGAAGAAAGCCAGTTTTTGGTTTTGCGGAAAAGCTATAGCGAACTGTAGGGGACTCGACGACGTCATTGTCGCTATTTCAAGATTCTTGTGGCAAGGTCTTCGCATTGCCTTTCAATATCTGTGATTCTAGAGGCGTCGTTTGGGTCTCGAGCAGCTACACTTACTGACCCTCTATAGTCTAGTCCAAACAGACCTGCGATTGACTTGAAGTAATCTTCAACTTTTCCCCGGGAAGCAACGCCATCCGCCCCCGTAACCTGTCCAACGACCACACTTGCGAATCTTTTCCCGTTGATTTTGCCATAGAGAGGATACATCCGATGGATGAAGTTCATGGCTGACGCCGTAGGAGCATCCATATAATCTGGAGAACCCAACACGACAGCGTCAGCAGACAGCATCTTGTCGTAGATTCCCTGCATGTCATCTTTGATGTGACATGCGTTTGTTTTCTCGCATGCCAAACAGCCATCGCACATCTTGATGTTCTTGTCTCTGAGCGTAATCAACTCGGTTTCGGCACCTTTATTCCCAGCCTTCGCCATGAATTTTCTCATTAACCATTCAGTGTTCCCTTTCCTAGGGCTACTGCATATCTCCAGTATCTTCAAGTCTACTCCCTATTGTTGCTGTTGAGGGGTTTACATATAAATCTAAGCACAACCCACAGACCTAGGTTCTGCAGAAAAGCTATATCTGAACCAGTTTTACCCATCTAAGTGGTGATGCTGATTGCTTGAAGGAAAGACTGTGAACCTGAGGATTATGGAGAAAGAGGACTTGCCACTATTTGCAGAATGGTTCAGCACGCCTGAGGTAACTGGTGAATACAATCCTTTACATCAGATGTCCAAAGCGGGAGCAGAGAAGATGCTTGAGAACCCTCATGAACGGAAGCCGTTTATCATACAGAAGAAAGATGGAAGCAAGATTGGTTTTGTGACTCATTTTTGTGTCCTCCACCCTGCAGGAAAGCTGTTGGAAATAGGTTATTCTTTGGTTCCGAACGAGAGAGGAAAAGGTTACTGCACAGAGGCTGTAGAGATTATGTTGGACTACCTGTTTCTATCTAGGGATACGATGCGTATTCAAGCTTGCACAGATACGAGAAATCATGCTTCTCAGAAGGTTTTGGAGAAAGCAGGCTTCAAAAAAGAAGGAACAATGAGAAAGTACCTTTTCATCAGAGGGCAACTAAGAGATTCTATTGTTTACAGCATCCTCAGAGAAGAATGGAAAGAACCAAAAATACTGACAGAAACAATTTGAAATAAGCCAGTTTTTGGTCTTACGGAAAAGCTATAGCCGAACCCGAACTCACCAGCTATATCGGTCAGGTGGCGAATCGGTTTGCTTGAAGGAAAGAACGTGAACCTAAGAGTCGTGGAAAAGGAGGATTTGCCACTTATTGGAGAGTGGAGGAACAGTCCAAGCTTTCAAGGCAAGTATAATCTGCTTATACAAGAGTCAAAGGATGAATTAGCGAAGAGATATGACACTTTTCGTCCAGACGAGAAATGGTTCGTGATGGAGAAAAAAGACGGAACCAAAATCGGTCTAATAGTTCTTGAGTTAGAAGGTGGAGTACAAGAAATAGGCTATGGTATCACACCAAACGAGAGAGGGAAGGACTACTGCACCGAAGCTGTCAAAATTGCTGTGGATTACCTTTTCCTCTCAAAGCCAATAGTTCGCATTCAAGCCCATACCAACGTAAACAACATTGCTTCCCAGAGAGTTATGGAAAAAGCAGGTTTCAGAAGAGAGGGAGTTGTCCGAAAACGTATCTTCATGAGAGGTGAGTGGAAGGACGAGTTCCTCTACAGCATACTCAGAGAAGAATGGAAAGAACCAAAGATACTGACAAAAACCGCTTGAAGAAAGCCAGTTTCTAGTTTTGCGGAAAAGTTATAGCCGAAACGAAAGAACTAGCAGAAGTAGTCACTGTGGTGATAACGCGTTGCCTACGGATGAAAAAGATTACTCAGATTATATGAAGCATTTATCAAACCTTATCAGCGTGATGTCTTTGTTCTCTGGTTTCATGTTCACAGCTTACACCATACTAATCACGAGGCTTCCAGACCCAACCAATATCACGGCACAACTTGCACTCTACGTCCTATCAACCTTTCTAGGCATTTTCCTATTCATACTAGGATTCTTTGTAACGATGGCACTCTATTCTTGCAGAAACCTTCCACCAGTGACAAAAAGGACTGCTAATGTAAACCTGTTATTCTTTGCAAGTACATCTTCTGCAATGGGCATTGTAACCACGTTGTTGTCGTTCCTTTGGAATCTCACATATCTTGCGTCTATTCAAATCGTTACATGGGCAATACTCTCTGTGGCAGTCTATCTATACATAATCAAACCCGGTCTGCAATACCGCAAAACCAGACCGCAATGATAGCTTAAGACCTAACAGAACTTCTCGACGAGCCAAACCGGCGACGTTGCGGAAAAGTTATAGCCCAACCGAAGATAAAGAAATCATGGTGTGCATCGTTGTTATATGATATAGGAACATGGAAAGTGTCTAAGGCTAACGCTAAGAAATTTCTCGAAATGATGAACAGATTCGTTGAATGGCAGAAACACAACCGCAAGAAATTCTATTATACGCGTTCTACATTCGGCATCGTAAGAGACGACGACCCATCGACAGAAACTTGGATGTATGTTGACGAGTATAAAGACCAAGAGTCATATGACAAATTCGAGGAGAGTTTCCAGTGGAGCAATCCAGAAAACGCTGGTTTTTTGAAACTCAAAGAGGAATTTGCATCTCTGATAGTTCCAGACTCATACAAGTGCGCACGAGTGATTGAAAAGCCAGAACTACGCATAACCTGAGAATAGCAATGGGGATAGAACTCTTCACTATCAGTCTTTATGAGCCAGTTTGACCACGTTGCTCTTGGAGATATCTATGTCAATCGGGAATACGGGAGAAGACCTTATGATTAGTTGGTTTTTCGGAAAGTCTGATATACCACACAAGACAAATGGAGTGTGGTTGAATGGAATTGAGTGTCCAAGAGTTTTTGGATTCGGTGTCGAATCCGAATACCCGAAAAGGGTACAGGCATGGCCTGAAAAGATTCTGTGAATGGTACGGCAAGAGTGCAGAAGAGATTCTGGAGCTTAGGAAAGAAGATCTGACGCAGAAAACAGGCGAGAATCTCATTGAATACAGGAATAGAGCCGCCAGGTTTGAGAAGGAAATCGAGAAGTTTCACAGCTATCTAATAGACCAAGGCTCGGCTATCAACTCTGCCAGAGGTATGACTATCGGGATACGGCAGCTATTCAGGTTCTATCAAATGCCGATCAGGATGAGGGCAGGAAGTAAGGTAGCCAAGACAGTCAAGACCACGAAGAGCTTTCCGCTGACGATTGAGCACGTCAGGGCTATGTTCAAAGCGGCCGACCTCAGAGAGAGGGTGATTCTAAGCATGGCCACAGACTTAGGGCTAAGAATTGGCGACTTCATAGCACTAGAGAAATCTGACTTGTCGACTCTAGATCAGGAACCGCCTATAGCTATTGACGTGATGACTAACAAAGAAAACGTGGTAGCGCATGGCTTTCTCTCTCAGGAAAGCGTCGATCTATTGAAGGTTTATTTGCCAACACTGGAGAGGAAGAACGGCAATGCCCACCTCTTTCCTTCGAATGGAGAGAGCCATATTTCTGATGAATGGATGAACAGGCTCTTGCAGAGACTCGCCGACAAAGCCCAGATAAACATGAACGGCAAGGATTTGACTTTTCACTGTTTCAGAAAGATGTTCCTGTCTGCGGCAATAGACTCGGGAATTGGCATGACCGCAGGTAAGAAATTGTGCGGAAAGGCAGTAGCGGAAAGCGACGACACCTATCTGACAACTGTCCATCTTAGAGAGAAGTTCATTCAACTGAAGAAGTTTCTAGCCATAAGGGAACAACCAAAGATCGAAGCTGAGAAGATCGAATCCCTGAAGAGCGCCATTAACAAGCTTCAAGAAGAACTGACTCAGCAAAAACTGATAACCGAAGCAATCTCTGAAGAAAACATTAGAACAAAGAAGGACATTGAAAAACTGCAGCCCATGATCAAGTTTGTGGAGAACCTGAAGAACCAGAGCGATGAATTGAACCTCTACCTATCCGCTTGGGCGGGAACGGAAGCGATGCTAGAGGCTGAAAAGAAGGGGGAAGATCTCAGCATCGTGTTTCAGTCACTTAAGAATAACCTGACAGATGAGGAAGGCACGAGAGCTGCACATTTCACAGACAAGATAAACGTTGAACTGGCTAAGACGCTAAGAAAAGCCCTTGATCTTGGTCTTGAGAAACTCGCAGAAAAGCGCGAATGATGCGCCAGTCATAGCAGCACGCGCTAGAAAGCCTCCAGAATCAGCCAGCCGTCTTTCAGTTCCCATCTCTTCTTCCTGTACCCGTTCGCCTTCTCCAGCTTCTTGAAGGGCACACTGCTGATGTCATAGCCACGCTGTCCCCGAAGCCGTATCTTCAGAAGGATCTTCATCACATGACCCCCATGATTAGTCCCATTCGAGCTTATTTAGTCCTTCGAAAGTCTCAATTGATGTGGCAAGTTTTGTATATAACTATCAAGGAAAGTAGGGGAAAACGACGACGACGCAAATGCGCATGGGTGGAACCTTTTCTCTCACTGATAGTGAGATTCATTTCAACCCCCCTCACCCCCCATGCGCAGACCAAGAGGCGCATTGAGGAACAGACTGAGAGGTATTCTAGTGTCGTTTGGCTCTCGCCAAACTCCCACCGATGCGAACAAGGCCATTTGCCATGAATCCCGCCTAGAAGAGTCAGAATGCTGTTTTAGGATACACGCTAGCCCACAAGTCATCCGAAGGTTTCCCATTCGTCTTTTTGCCGACTGAATGCAGGAAAATACAACCGCTCCAAAAGATTGGTCAGAGCGCCTTTCACGTCTTCCTGAAGCTCACTATCCGTTTCAAAAAAGATCTGTTGAAACTCATTTGACCAGCGATCTATCAATCCGTAGATAAGACTTGAGATTTTCAATGTCGGTTTGCCAATTCCCACAATGGAACGCCATGCCATGTCAAAATGGTAATCACATAGGTGTTTCAACTCGTATCCTGGTCCAGTATTGTCGACTCTCGGGAAGAAAACGAAAATCAGAGCATCTGACTTCGGGATCCAATACTCGCTCTTTCTGAGATTGTACGAAGATTGAGATTCCGAAGGGCTCTGCTCAGGAAACTTGAAATCTTTCACTAGTTTCGTCTGCGCATATCCCTTTGCCAAAAGATAGTCCTTGAGATTTTCGAGTCTTCTTAGAGCAGGATTTCTATAACTGCCCAAAACCAGAATGTGCAATACTGGTTTCGCCTGAAGATACTGTGGGGCTACCCAAGAACTGGAAGGCAACTACTATCAAAACATTATTATGCGTGTAGCCTCTTTATAAGTAGGCAGAACGAAAAATCTCGTCCTAAGGAGACAAACTTGGATGGTTCGTATTATTGAAGATTCCATAGATCTTCCCGAAGAGCTTGTTCAGCCCATCAAAGCACTAACTGATGAAGCACGCCGAAAAATAATCTTGTCTCTTCTCGGGAAGGGTGCTATTTCCTATTCTGAAATGCAGAACGCCTTCCATATCAAGAAAGGAACACTGAATCACCACTTGCATATCCTAGTCAGCGCTGGTCTAGTTCGCAACTTCAGCGACAGGATCCCTGGGAATCCCTACAGCTCTTATTATTCAGTGACCAGCTTTGGACGCAAATTCATGGAAGGGCTTCGACAGACACTCGAACCTAAGAGAGTAAAAACGACGGTCACTTTCAATGGTACAGCCACCGTACAAGAAGAGATAGTAGGAACCAGCGCTTCTGAGAGCGCGGAAGTCACACCTGCAAAATCTCCTGCTCCGCAAATACAATTGAGGAGTTGAGTTTTATGAAAATCGACGTAAGATATGAGCCGCGAAAGGAAGTAATAATCCACGAATATACGAAATATAACTCACACGAGGAACTCGTCGAGTTATCTGCAAAAGGCTTGCCCCCGGGGACCATCCAGACCGCGCTGAAATGGGTCGGCGGCGTTCTTCTGGCTTTCAATGCAATGCCTGTAAACACAATCACGACACAGGAGCTGATTGAAGGTCGATTGCACTGGGATCATGTTTCATTCGCTCCCATGCCGGAATATCAACAACAGATTATTACTGATAATGGCGTTACAGTGATCATAAACGATGTTAGCGGCAACCAAGTGTTCAGAGAGATCGGGAAGTTTCTGAAAAGAAGGTTACTCAAAGGAACCTAAAGCGCGTGCCCGCCAAACTCCCACCGATGCGAACAAGGCCATTTGCCAAATCCTCCCCTCCAATACGAAATGCATAATATGCCGACATTAGTAAGAGCCCTCTTGTCATCGACAGCGTGACAGGCCAAACCACTGTGAAGATTCTAAGGGAGTCAGGTAAATACCTAAAAAGAAAAGCTATTCAGAATTTGAGCCTCGCGATCTTATGCCTAATGTTGTTTGCAGGGATTTTTCTTTCCAGTGTTCCACCGTTTCCTTTTTACATAAATTTGGGTAGCTACAATGGTGTACGTACACTTGCTACGCTGTTCCCTTTGATCGGGACATTGCTATTCCAGCGTAAATACCGTCGGTATAAACATGGTCTTGAAGGTGAAAACCATGTCACCAAAACTCTTTCTTCTACCTTGAACGATGAATACTATCTGATAAATGACGTTTGGCTTCCTGACGGTAAAAAAGGCAACATTGACCATATTGTTCTCGGACCAACTGGGATATTTGCGGTAGAAACCAAAAACCAAACGGGCAAGATAGAATGCAATGGTGATGTATGGAACGGGGTTATAGGCAGAAATCCGAGCAAACAAGCAAGAGACAATGCTTTTAGAGTTCATGACGCAATTGCGTCTTCAGAAATCTTCAAATCAAGAAAGCTTTGGGTTCAGGGAGTTGTCGTTTTCGCGAACAAAGACGTGGATTTGGACGTACAAAACCCCCATAAAGTTGACATTTTGAAGAGCGATGGACTAGTGAACTATATCCTCGCAAAAGAATCAAATCTCTCTTCTCAAGAAATAGAGCTAGTCGGCAAAGAAATTCTAAAACAAATGCAAACTTTCTAACACTTGCAATGGCTTTATCTACAAGAGTGTCTTTTTGTATAAATGGTATATCGCTTAATGCCGAAAGCCTACTATTAGTAAGGACTTCGGGAGATATCTCCACTCACTTATTCAAGAAAAGGGGGAGGTTACTTGGGCTTTCTGAACAGTCTAGCTCCATCCATCTCTGTCACGTATTCCCAGCTGTCAGATTCAGCCAGAGCCTATATTGTATGAACCAGAAAAAAGAGGGACTAGGCTAGGGTTTTGGGCTTCTTCAAACAGTATCCCCATTCCGTCCTAGCATTTCCCACCAGCTCATAGCCTTCAGACAAATACTTGCTGAACTCTTCCTTGCATTCAGTGTAGACCACTTCAAACTGGCTCTCATTAATCCAAGCCTTGACTATGTGGACGTATTTGAGAGTGTTATTGCTGTTGCAGTGCCTAGCGAATCTCCGAGTTTCCACTATGTCCTTGGTTTTGAAGTAGTGCCAGCTGACAGCAAAGTGTCTGAAAGTGTGGAAGTGAACCTTCAAGAAATCTGGGTTCCCAGTCTCCCTAGCCAAAATCTTGCCATAGTCACGAATGCTCTCATTGATGCTGTCAGCCTTTGCCACATTGGTGAAGAGCCTAGCATCTTCCTTGGGAATCTGCATGAGGACAGCTGCCAATTCGTCACTGATGCTATACTGCATTGTTCTATGTCCTTTGACTCCAGTCACAGTCACTGTCTTGGCTGCGAAGTTCACGTCTTTCCAGCAGAGCTGCCACACTTCTCCAGCACTGGCTCCAGTCTCCACACTCAACAAAACCATAGCCTTCACCTGAATCTTCCGAATCCGATAGACAAACCGCTTCACCATGTCTGGGGTGGGAACATACAGTTCACTGTTCTGGTAGGCTCTGAACGCTGGACGCCGAATCTTCAAGCCCATAAACTCAGAATACTGGCAGACCACATCCAAAGCACAGCTCTTGCTCTTATCTACCCAGCCTTTAGCCAAAGCTTGCGTCAGCATCTCCTCTGGACTGCCATGCAGAGCCTTCAAATACCGTAGCTTCCTCTCCACAGTGCTTTCTCTGTTCCCTCTCTTCAGAAGCCACAAGCCGAACTCCACGTTTCTTGGTTCAGCTTCTTTCGGCAAAGAAGGTGATGTGGGTTCGAATCCCACCCCTCGCACTACTATGTTGAAAATAGCGAGGGGTTTGTCCGGGTGATGGCCTAGTATTTTTTCTTTCTGAATATCTTGGCGTTGTCGAAGTCGCAGACGTAGTCGAATCCTGCGTCTATTAGGGCGCATGCGTCGACTTCGGTTTTGGCTACTTTTGAGATGTATTCTTGTTGGTCTCT
>Ga0315279_10011570_pt1 | contig 10183 bp, 1 predicted proteins | sample YL17G06_20_MG_FD_203694 | JGI IMG/M metagenome (GOLD analysis project Ga0315279, IMG submission 203694) | Sediment microbial communities from Yellowstone Lake, YNP, Wyoming, USA - YL17G06_20 | ecosystem: Environmental > Aquatic > Freshwater > Lake > Sediment | place: USA: Wyoming | collected...
CTGCAAGGGATTGCCGCCGATCCCCGGCGACGAATCTCCGCGCTTTCCTTGCTGACCGACGCGGAGAACCGGCAAATACTCGTGGACTGGAATGACACGGGACGAGAATATCCCTTGGATCGATGCCTGCATCATTGGATCGAAGCACAAGCCGAACAGACTCCCGACGCCATTGCCGTTCGGGTTCCCACCGATAGCGCGGAACCCCGGAAAGTGCCATCGTTGACCTACCGGCAATTGAACGCGCGCGCCAATCAACTCGCGCGCTACCTGCGTTTCTTGGGTGTGGGGCCGGAAGCGCTGGTGGGCATTGGCGTCGAACGCTCGCTCGAAATGGTCGTCGGACTATTGGGAATACTAAAATCCGGTGGAGCGTATGTCCCGCTTGACCCCACCTACCCGCGCGAACGCCTGTCGTTCATGCTCCAGGATTCGGAAGTGCCGGTATTGTTGACGCAGAAACGGCTCGCAATGGAAGACCATTTCAGCCGTGGCGACCTGAGGATGAAGATCATCCGGTTGGACGCGGATTGGGAAGAAATCTCCCGCTTCGGTGACGAAAACCTGTCTGCCGGCGCGCTTCCGGAGAATCCGGCGTACATGATTTACACGTCCGGTTCCACCGGAAAACCGAAAGGCGCGATCAACACTCATCGCGGAATCTGTAACCGCATCCTGTGGATGCAAGAAGCTTATCAACTACGCGCCGAGGATCGGGTGTTACAGAAAACCCCGTTCAGTTTCGACGTTTCCGTTTGGGAATTTTTCTGGCCTTTGATGACGGGGGCGACCTTGGTGGTGGCCAGACCGGGCGGTCATCAGGACAACGCCTACCTGGTTCGCCTGATCCGAGAACAAAAGATCACCACTCTGCATTTCGTACCTTCCATGCTGCGCGCCTTCGTCGAAGAACCTGGCCTTGAACGTTGTCGATCCCTACGGCGGGTGATTTGCAGTGGAGAAGCGTTGTCCATCGAGCTGCAAAAACGTTTCTTCGAACGTTTGGATTGTGAGTTGCACAATCTCTATGGTCCCACCGAGGCGGCGGTCGATGTGACCTATTGGCGTTGCGATCAAAACCGCTCCCTACGAACAGTTCCCATCGGGAAACCGATCGCCAATACCCAGATTTATATCCTGGACTCGCGCCTCCAACCCGTGCCCGTCGGGGTCGAGGGAGAACTGCATATCGGTGGAATCGGTCTGGCTTGCGGGTATTTCCATCGTCCGGAATTGACGGCGGAGAAATTCATTCCGCATCCCTTCAGTCCGATGGCCGGAGAACGACTTTATAAAACCGGCGACCTGGCGCGATTCCTGCCGGATGGAAATATCGAATACCTGGGACGGTTGGACAACCAGGTCAAAATTCGCGGATTCCGCATTGAGATCGGTGAAATCGAAACCCTCCTGGCGCAACAGCCCGAGATTCAGGATGTGGTGGTCGTGCCCCGGATCGATCAAAACCATGAACCGTCCCTGTTTGCCTATTTTGTTCCCAAGACGAAGACGATTCCTACCGCCAGCGAACTGATCCGCCGGTTGAAAGAGAAGCTGCCCGATTACATGGTTCCTTCCGCTTTTGTTCCGCTGGATCGTTTGCCCTTGTCGCCGAACGGCAAAGTGGATCGCCGTGCTTTACCCGCTCCCGGCGCGGTTCGCCCGGAACTGGATACCGCCTACGTAATGCCCCAAACCGAGGCGGAACGGGTGATCGCCGTGGCCTGGCGGCAAGTGCTGCAATTGGAGAAGGTGGGAATTCACGACAACTTTTTTGAATTGGGCGGGCATTCTCTACGGCTAGGTCAGATGCTGGGCATACTGCAAAACAATCTCCAACCAACACTCACGATGGTGGAGATGTTTCAATTCCCGACCATTGCTTCGCTGGCTAGGCATATCAGCGGGAAAACGAGCGAGCCCGTTCCCTCGGTCGCGGTGGAGAACCGTCCTGTTCAAGACAAGGAACAAACTCCCAGCCAGGGGATCGCGATTGTCGGCATGGCCTGCCGTTTTCCCGGCGCGAATACTATCGATGCGTTCTGGCGGAATTTGCGGGACGGCATCGAATCAATCTCTTTTTTCACCGATGAGGAGTTGCAATCCGCCGGAATTGATCCGGCTTTGCTGATTACGTCAAAGCCTACGGAGATATCGATCCGATTGATTTATTCGACGCCTACTTTTTCGGGTACACGCCGCGCGAAGCTGAAATCATGGACGTACAGCAGCGCCTGTTCCTCGAATGCGCTTGGGAAGCGCTGGAAAATGCCGGGTATGACGCGGAACGCTTTCCGGGTTTGATCGGGGTATATGCCGGTGTCGGGTTGAATACCTATCTGCTCAATAATTTATATCCCAACTCCGACCTCATCCAGTCTCTAGGCGGCTATCAGGTGATGATCGGGAATGATAAGGATTATTTGCCGACGCGAACTTCCTACAAGTTGAATTTACGCGGGCCGAGCGTCGCCGTCCAAACCGCGTGTTCCACTTCGCTGGTCGCCGCTCATATCGCATGTCAAAGTTTAAAGAACGGCGAATGCGACATGGCGTTGGCGGGCGGCGTCTCCGTCCGCGTCCCTCAAAAGCGCGGGTATCTTTTTCAAGAGGGAATGATCCTGTCGCCCGATGGTCACTGCCGGGCGTTCGACGCGCGGGCGCAGGGAACCGTCGGCGGCAACGGCGTGGGAATCGTGGCGTTGAAGCGGCTGGAAGACGCCCAGAGAGACGGCGATACGATCTACGCCGTCATTCGAGGTTCCGCCATCAACAATGACGGCGCTTTGAAGGCGGGGTATACCGCTCCCGCCATCGACGGCCAGGCGGCGGTCATCACAATGGCGTTGAATACCGCCGGAGTGGAGTCCCGGTCCGTCCAATACATCGAAGCGCACGGCACCGGCACCCAGCTGGGCGACCCGATTGAAATCAGCGCTTTGAAACAAGCCTTTCGCGCCGGTACTCGGAAGAACGGGTTTTGCGCCCTCGGCTCGGTGAAGACCAATTTCGGCCACCTGGACGCGGCGGCGGGAGTGGCGGGACTCATCAAGATCGCGCTGGCGCTGCATCATCGGGAAATTCCGCCCAGCCTGTATTTTGAAAAACCGAACCCGCAGATCGATTTTGCCGACAGCCCCTTCTTCGTCAACACCCAACTTACCGCCTGGAGCGCCGGTGATACGCCGCGCCGCGCCGGGGTCAGTTCATTCGGAATCGGCGGCACGAACGCTCATGCTGTTCTTGAGGAAGCGCCGGTCATCGAATCATCCCATTCGTCCCGTTCTTACCAACTTCTTTTGCTTTCCGCCAAAACCGCTTCCGCTCTGGAGACTCTGACGGCCAACCTGGCGGACTATTTCGCGCAAAATCCGAACATCGATTGCGCGGACGCGGCCTATACCCTGGCGCAAGGGCGACGGGTGTTTCCTCGGCGACGAATGCTCGTATGCCGCTCACTGGAGGATGCGATCCACGGGCTGCGCGAACCCAATCGCGAGCCGGTCCTCACGGTGTCTCAGGACGCGGCGGAACGTCCGGTGGTTTTCATGTTTTCCGGCCAAGGTTCGCAATATGTGAACATGGCGTCCGAACTCTACCCACTGGAACCGATGTTCCGGGAGTGGATGGATTACGGCGCAGAACTCCTGCGACCGGAACTCAACCTTGATCTGCGCGAAGTGATTGATCCCGATCAGGATCGCATGACGGAAGCGGAAGAGCGTTTGCGACAAACCGAAATCACCCAGCCCGCTTTATTTATTCTGGAATATGCGTTGGCCCAATTGTGGATGTCGTGGGGCGTGCGCCCGCAAGCCATGATCGGCCATAGTATCGGTGAAATAGTCGCGGCCTGCCTGGCCGGGGTTTTCTCCTTACCGGATGCGCTGAAACTCACGGCGGAACGCGGGCGCCTGATGGGGAAAATGCCTGCCGGTTCCATGCTCGCCGTACCGCTTTCGGAATCGGAATTGCCGATCTCGCTCAACGGTCAACTCTCGCTGGCCGCCGTCAATGGACCCGGTCTTTGCGTGATCTCCGGCCCCATCGACGAAGTCGAAGCCGCGCGGAACCAATTGGCAACCGAAGGGGTGGAATGCCGGTTCCTGCGCACATCGCACGCCTTCCATTCCGAAATGATGGAACCGATTGTCAGCCCGTTTTCGGAAATGGTCGCCCAGGTGGAACGAAAACCGCCAAGGATTCCCTTGATCTCCAACGTAACGGGTCAATGGATCACCGCCGAAGAAGCCGCCGATCCGGCATATTGGGGTCGGCATCTGCGAAATACAGTCCGATTCTCCGAGGGGATTTCCACACTTCTGGATGAGCCACAGCGGATTTTCTTGGAAGTGGGACCGGGAAATTCCTTGTGCACCCTGGCGTTGCGGCATTCACGGGCAGCGAATCCGGTGACCGCTTTCAGTTCAATCCGCCATCCTCAAGACCATCGTTCGGATGAGGCTTTTCTGTTGACCACGCTGGGAAAACTTTGGCTTGCGGGAGTCAACCCGGATTGGTCGGGATTTTATAACCATGAGCGCCGTCGAAGAATACCGCTGCCGACCTATCCCTTTGAACGGCAGCGGTATTGGATTGATCCGCCGGATCGCCTAAGTGAAAAGAAGCAACGAACGGTAGAATCGCATCCACGGAAAAATTCAGATATCGCCGATTGGTTTTATATTCCCTCGTGGAAAAGATCCTTCGCGTTATCAAGCAGTGAAAATTCTCTTGCCGGTTGTTGGCTCTTTTTCGCCGACGGCTCGGAGGAGCGCAATTGGATCGCCTGCCTGGCGGAGAGGTTGCAACAGGATGGGGGAAAAGTTATTTGGGTGAAAAGCGGAATCTCGTTCGCATCGCTCAGCGACGATGTTTATCTGCTGAACCCGGCGGAACGCGGCGATTACGACACGCTGCTCAAAACGCTTCGCGCTCAAAATCGATTCCCGAAAAGGATCGTGCATGCGTGGACGGTGGGTTCGTTTGATCCCGGTGAAGATAATCTGAATCATGGATTTTACAGCCTGCTGTACTTGGCGCAGGCGTTGGGAGAACAGATCGACATTCCCGATGTAAATATATTTGTCCTATCTAACAATATGCAGGAAGTGACGGGCGAGGAGATGATTGACCCGAAAAAAGCGACGCTCCTCGGCCCGGTGAAAGTCATTCCCCAGGAATTCCCGAATCTGCAAATCCGCAGTATCGACATTTTGCTCCCAAATTATGGAAGCGCGCAGGAAGAAAGATTGATCGACCAACTCATCGCGGAATTTAGCGCGAAAGCGAAAGACCGGGTGATCGCTTTGCGAAACCGCCACCGCTGGGTTCCGTGTTTCGAGCCGGTTCGTTTGGATCGTAGCGCCGCTGCCTCACGGCTGCGTAACCAAGGGGTCTATCTCATTACCGGCGGTTTGGGGGGACTGGGCCTGGCGTTCGCGGAACATCTGGCGAAAACCGCCCAAGCTAGGCTGATCCTTACCAGCCGATCCCCGTTTCCAGCGAAATCGGATTGGAACCAATGGCTTGCGGAGCATAATGAATCCGACGGTATCAGTCGGAAAATTCGTAAAATACAGTCCCTGGAAGCGGCCGACGCGGTGGTTTTGATCGAACGCGCCGATGTCGCCGATCTGTCGCGGATGCGGAAAGTGATCGCCGACGCCGAACGGCTTTTCGGTCGGATCCATGGCGTCATCCATGCCGCCGGTATCGCGTCCGGCGGCATGATTCAACGCAAAACGCGGGAAATGGTCGAAAGGGTGTTCTGGCCCAAGGTGCGGGGCGCGCGGGTGTTGCTGGAATTGTTCCACGGCGTTCCGTTGGATTTCCTGGCGCTCTTTTCTTCCGTCTCTTCCGTACTGGAAGAATTCGGCCAGGTTGATTATTGCGCGGCGAATGCGTTCTTGGACGCTTGCGCCGGCGCTCATCCGCAAGTGGTCTGCATCAATTGGGATACGTGGCGGGAAGTGGGTATGGCGGTTGATGCCCCCGTTCCGAAAGAACTGCAAGCGGCGCGCGCCGAACGGCTGGAAGCGGGCATTCTCTCCCAAGAAGGCGTGGATGCCTTTGAGCGAATTTTGTCCGCCAGGTTTTCGCGGGTGCTGGTTTCAACCCGTGATTTCGAGAGCCGGATGCGATCCGCGGTTCCCTCGGATGAGTCGGTGACCGCAACCTTGGAACCGATGCAAATCACGCATCATCGTCCCGAACTGTCCGAGGCGTATGTTCCACCGGAGAACGCGATCGAGGAAAAACTGGCCGCGATCTGGCAGGAACTTTTGGGAATGGATCAAGTCGGGACCCATGACGATTTTTTTATGCTCGGCGGACATTCGCTGTTGGCCACCCAGGCGCTTTCGCGCATTCACCAGGTTTTTAATCTGAGGCTTCCGCTGAATCTGTTCTTTGAAGCGCCCACAATCGCCCTACTGTCGGAGCGTATCCTGGCGCGGCAATTGGAGCAACTGGATTCCGAGGAGTTGGATCAAATTCTGAGCGAAGCGGATGCGCTCTCCGACGACCCCGCGAACCGTTCGGCGTCCGGTGAAGTGGAATAAAGTGTAGGAGGAGTGTATTTTGACTGATTCCGTAAAACGTTTTGCCGATCTCACGACGGAAAAGCGTAAACTCGTCATTCAGAAATTACAGAAGCAGCAGGCTTCGAAAGCGGCGCGGCCGGAGAAGGATGAGCGCTTGCTTTTGGTTCCTGTTCCCAGGGATCAAGCCTTGCCGCTCTCTTTCGCCCAACAGCGATTATGGTTCCTGGATCAGTTTGAGGGCGGCGGTTCTCACTATAATGAATTCGGCTGTTATGCCATCGAGGGTCCGTTGAACCTATCCGCATTGCAGCGAAGCTTGACGGAAATCGTTGCCCGCCATGAAATCCTGCGCACTCTGTTTCATAGCGTAAACGGTTCTCCCGTCCAGGTCATCACGCCGCCGACGGTTCTGTCCCTACCGCTTTTGGATTTACGTTCGCTATCGGAATCCGAACAAACCGCCGAAGTGCAACGATTGGCGCTGGAACAAAGCCGCAAGCCTTTCAACCTGGCCGGCGGCCCTCTACTGCGAACCACCTTATTGTGGCTGGGGGAGGAATCGCATGTCCTGATGCTGACGGTGCATCATATTGTTTTCGACCGCTGGTCGGCGGGGATTTTCTCCCGCGAGATGGTCGTCCTCTATGAATCGTTTGTAAAAAATGAGCCTTCTCCGCTGCCGAAACTTTCCATCCAATATGCCGATTTCGCCTACCGGCAACGGGAATGGTTGCGGGGAGAATTATTGAAGACCCAGCTGGCATATTGGAAGAAAACATTAGCGTATGCGCCTCCTCCGCTGGAACTCCCCATCGACAAACCGCGTCCCCTGGTTCAGACGTATGAAGGCCGCAATTGGAAAATCCAGTTGGATTCGGAACTGATCCGCCGATTGAAAACGATAAGCCAACAGTCTGGAACTACTCTTTTCATGGTCTTGTTGGCGGCGTATGGGGCCTTGCTTTCCCGCTACAGCGGCCAGGACGATCTGGTAATCGGTTCGGCCATCGCCAACCGCCCGCAACGCGAAACCGAATCCCTCATCGGCTTTTTTGTGAACACCTTGCTGCTGCGCCTCAACCTGGCCGGCGATCCCTCTTTTCTGGAATTGTTGGCGCGCGCGCGTGGAATATGCCTGGGCGCGTACGCCCATCAGGATTTGCCGTTTGAAAAGTTAGTGGAAGAACTTCAGATCAAGCGGGAAACCGAACGGAATCCATTCTTTCAGGCGATGTTCATTTTCCAAAACGCGCCCGAATCGAACCTCGCGCCGGTCGGTTTGCGTGTGCGTCCCTTGGAATACGATTTTGGTCCGGTTCGCTCCGACCTGGATTTATACCTTTGGGAAGAGGGCGATCAAGTCGCCGGATATTTCCGTTTCAACATCGATATATTCGAAGCCGATACCATCGCCCGCATGGGTAAGCGCTTTCAATCGCTTCTGGAAAGTATCGTGGCGCATCCGCAATCCCCTTTGAGCGATTTGAAGACGGATACCGGCATCGATTGGCCTCCCATGGTCCGCAAAGCGGATCACGACGAAACGAACGCCGCGATCAAAGCGCCGCTTTCCTTTCACCAGGAACGCTTATGGTTCATCGATCAATTCGAGACGGGGAACGTCTATCCGGCTCATCCCAACTACCACAATATTCCTCTGATCCTGTATCTGCGAGGCTCCGTGGATCGCGTGGGATTGGAAGAAAGTCTTACGACGATCCTCAACCGACATTCCACTTTGCGAACCCGTTTCATCGAAGAAAACGGGCAATGTTACCAAGTGATCGCTCCGGAAGAAAAGATCGCTTTGGAATTCATTCCTCTGAAGAATACCGAGGAATTCGCCGTGCCGGATCGGTGGACGGAACTCGCGCTGGCGGAAGCGAAGCGCCCGTTTGACTTACAGCACGATTTGCCGATCCGCGCCGCCCTGCTGCAACTCTCGGCGGAGGAATCGGTCTTAGTGGTGACGGTTCATCACATCGCGGCGGATCGCAAGTCGATGCGGCTGCTCGCCGAAGAGCTGGGAGAATTGTATCGTTCCCGGATTACCGGCTTCGAGCCGCATTTGCCCGATCTGACTTGCCGGTATACGGATTTTACCGCGTGGCAGCGTGAGTTGCCGAAAGAGGCTCTGGAGCCGCTTTGGTTGTATTGGAAACGGCAATTGCGGGGAAAATTGCAAGCCTTGGAACTGCCGACGCGCCGATCTCGACCCGGCATCCATATTTACGAGGACGGTCATTATCGCCTTGCGTTCAGCGGTGAACTGTCGCGCCGTATAAAATCGCTGATGCGCGAAATCCGCGTGGACGCCTTCACGCTGCTCTTGGCCGCTTGGAATGTCCTTTTATATCGCTACGCCGGACAGGATGAAATCGTCGTAGGGACTAGCGATTCCTGTCGTAACCGGAAAGAGACCGAAAACGAGATCGGACCTTTTGCCAACCTTCTGGTCTTACGCAACCGCCTCGATGGAAATCCCACCTTCCGGGAATTGCTCCCGCGAGTCGCTCGCGTCTGCGCTCAGGCGCGCGCGCATCGCGATATGCAATTCGACCGTTTGGTGCAACTCCTGAACCCCGAAAACGATATGAGCCGCACGGCTCTTTTCGACGTTTTATTTCAATATGAAGAACAAGAACCCGAAATCCTCGACCTGGGGTACGTCAAGGCGCGCGTCATCGACACGAATTTCGGATTTGGCAAGTATGATCTGAATTTATCGATGCAGGGCGGCGCGAACGGTTTTACCGGAACCTTGGTGTATAACACCGTTCTTTTCGATGAATTTACCGCGAAGCAGATGATGCGGCATTTCGAGGTCATCCTGGAAAGCGCGACCGTCGATCCGGATCGACGGATCGACGATATTGGCCTCCTGGACGAAACGGAAATCGCGCGGGAACTCGTGATCTGGAACGCAGCAGAGGCTTCCTATCCGAGCCACAAAACCATTCACCAACTGTTCGAAGAGCAAGCGGCGAATACTCCGAATCGCGTCGCCGTGGTGTGCGAAGACCTGAGTCTGACGTATCGGGAACTCGATGCGCGCGCGAACCAATTGGCGCATCGCTTGCGCGATTCGGCCTTCCAACCGGAAACGTTGACGGCTCTCTGCCTGGAACGCTCGCCGGACATGATGATCGCCATGCTGGCCGTGCTGAAAGCGGGGGGCGCTTATCTCCCGATGGATCCCGATTATCCCGAAGAGCGCTTGCGCTTTATGGCGCAGGATGCGCGCGTTTCGTATCTCATCACCAAACAATCGTTGGTCGGGCGCATTCCGCAAACCATTCCCAACACGATTCTCCTGGACGCCGAGAGCGATAAACTCTCCGAATATCCCACCCACGCGCCGGTTCATAACACCACTCCGGACAGCCTGGCTTATTGCATCTACACCTCCGGGTCCACGGGAAAACCCAAGGGGGCGCTGTTGGAACATCGCAACGTGACGCGGCTGCTCTTCAACGACCGCCTGCCGTTCGTCTTCTCCGAGACGGATGTCTGGTCAATGTTCCATTCATACGCCTTTGATTTCTCCGTCTGGGAAATGTACGGAGCGCTGCTCTACGGCGGAACCCTGGTGATCGTTCCGAAATCGGTCACGAAAGATCCCGCTTTGTTTTTCGACC